>Ga0209530_1001038_pt1 | contig 14263 bp, 9 predicted proteins | sample BlaSpr_A8_Ref_O1_FD_187987 | JGI IMG/M metagenome (GOLD analysis project Ga0209530, IMG submission 187987) | Forest soil microbial communities from Thunder Bay, Ontario, Canada - Black Spruce, Ontario site 2_A8_Ref_O1 (SPAdes) (version 2) | ecosystem: Environmental > Terrestrial > Soil > Boreal...
TCCGGTGTGCCCCGGGCTCCTGCTCGTGTTTCCTGGCCGCGGCGGGCTGGCTGGGCCCGGCGGACGGTTCCCGGTAGGCCCGCGCGATCGCTCCCAGCAGATCCAGGCAGGAAAGGCCGTCGAAGGCGGCGTGATGGGCGCTGAGCACGACGCAGGTCTCGCGGGAGTCAGGCCTGCGCGCCAGCAGCAGGCGCAGCGGCGGGGCAGTGCTCAGCGGCGGGGAGCTGGCCAGGAACCGGACGCGATATCGGGCGAGCTCATCGGCCGATGACCAGGTCACGCACGAGATCGGGTCGGTCTCCAGCGCCGGCACCGGTTCCCAGAAGTAGCTGGTGGCCAGCGGGCGCGGGCGCGCGCGATGCGCGTTGGCGCGGGGAACGCCGGTGATGGCAGCCATCGCGGCAGCGCGGAACGCGGTCTCGTCCAGCAACCCGGGCAGCGTCGTCTCCAGGTGAACGCTGTTCGGCTCGTGCGGGGCATCGAGATAGCAGTTGAGTTCGTCGACCGGGCCGAACGGCAGCCGCTGCGTCATGACGGGCTGGCCCCCTGACCGCCGAGCGCGGGCATCAGGGCGGCGGCCAGCGCGATGAGGGCGCAGGCCTGCGCCAGGCCACTGAACGGCCCGCTGCCCAGCACCGTCGGCTGCACGGCCGTCGCGGCCACCAGGCCGGCCAGGAGCATCGCTGTCGCGGCGATCCCTGGCAGCCACGCGGGGCGCCACCGGCCGGCCAGGGCGAGCAGCGGTACCGCGACCGCGACCAGCCCGCCCGCCGCCACGATGACGGCCGTCAGCAGGACCAGCGTCAGCACCTGCGCGGCCGGCCGGCCGGGCCGGGACGAGCCGGCCAGGTCGCTGCTCGCCGCCCCGGGCGGCCCGGACTGACGCCGCCGCCATCCGGTGCCGATCGCGACGGCGACTACGGCGAGCAGGGCCAGCGCGGAGAGCACGATCCCGAGGTGGTACATCGCCGCGGGGGCGAAGCTGAGCGTGATGACCCCGCCCTGCCCGCCCGGTACGACGAAGCCCTGCTGCCAGCCGTCTAGGATGGCGGGGGTGAGCCGCTTGCCATCCAGCGTCGCCGTCCAGCCTGTGTCGAAGTTCTCGTGGATCTCCACATACGAGGCCGCGCCGGGACCGATGCGCAGAGAGCGGCTGTCGTCCTGCCAGCCCAGCACCTGGAGCTGCCGTTGCGTGCCGCTGGCCGCTGGCGTGGCGGTGGCCGAGGTCGCTCCGGTCAGGCTGAGGCTGGTGACGGTGAAATTGACTGACTGGCCGGCTAGCAGCGTGTGCTGGCCGGCCGGCAGGTCGACCGAACCGCCGGCTGCGCACAGCTGAAGCTGAACCTGACGGAGCCCGATGAGGTCGCCCAGCGTGCCGCTGACCGACGTCTTGTAGTACACGCCGTCGATGGCTACCCCGGGCCCCTGGCCGCAGGCCAGATGGAAGGTGGTGCCAGCTGCGGGCGCCGCCACCTGCAAACCCTGCAGCGCCGGGATCGTCAGCTTGGAGAGGCCGACCGGCAGCTGCGATGGCTGCCCGGTGTCGGTGTCGCCGGTGACCGGCGGTACCCCTGGGAAGCTCAGGCGTAGCTCGTCGGTGCGGACCGGCGGGGTGAGCGTGACCACGCCTCCGGCGTCGACCGGCAGCAGCCTGGTCCCGGCCTGGCTGGTGACCCGGACGCTGGCAGGCATGGCTGCCTGTCCGGCGGCGGCGGTCAGGATGAGCGTCCTGACCGTGCGCTTGCCGTGCCAGCGCACCGTGACAGCCGGGTCCAGGTCGTAGGAGTCGGCCAGCCACGGCATGCTCACGTCCGCGGTGAACAGGTTGTCCGCGCCCAGTTGCGGCAGCCAGTCCCAGGTCGAGCTGGCCGTCGCCTGGAAGGACGATGCGGGCGCGGTGGTGAGGCTGGCGATCAGGGAGCTGAGGCCGGGCCCGCGGTTCGGCACGGCGGACGCGCCGAACGTCAGCTGCTCGGCGGCGGGCGTGCTGAACGTCCTGGCCAGTTTCAGCCCTGCGTACGCACTCGCCTGCGCGTAGCCCGCCTGGGCCTGCTGCTCGAACGAGTACGCCACGGTGGGTGCGGCTTGCCCGGCCGGGTCTTCGGCCGGCTCAAGATAGCTGGTCACCGTGACGCCAGGAACGAACACGTCGCTGATGCCGGCTCCGGGGTTGAACGGCTTCACGTTCCGCGCACCGGTGATCGTGATCCGCAGCCAGCTGGTCAGCCCGGGCCGGACACTGAGCGGCTGACGGCCGCCGGTCCGCGCCATCTGGGTGCTGATGGTGCCAGCCGCCGTACTCACGGAAAGCTGGCTGGCCAGCGACCGCGTGTTGGTGTCGTCCAGCAGTGAGATGCCGATACTGGACGGCAGGTCGACCGGATGAGTGAAGGTGATCTGGATCCACTGGCCGACCGGGGTGGTCGGATCGCCTTCGACCCAGGCCGTCGCCGGGTTGCCGTCGAAGGCGCTGACCGGGTCGTACTGCGGTGACTCGGCGGTCCAGGATCCGGAGGAGGATGCGGTGACTGACGCCGCCCCGCTGAGCACGGCCACCGTCTGGTGCCCTGTGGCGGGAACCGGGAGCAGCTGCCGCGGCGGTTCGCCGGCGTCGCCGAGCGGGTCATCCGGTTCGTTCAGCTCGGTTGCCGTGTAGGTGAATGACGTGTAGTCCTGGGTCAGGCCGAAGTCGTTGTCGGCTCGCTGCTGCCCGTCGGTCACCGCCCACACCCCGGGCGGCCCGGCCAGCTGGTCACCGGCTATGACGACCGGGGTGCTGGCGCTGAGCAGGCCCTGCGCATCGAGCTGCAGCAGCGAGTCGGCTCCGCCGTTGACCAGCGTCGTCTGGCTCAGCGGTAGGGCACTGGCCGGACTGGACGGCTGCAGGGCAGGGCTTATCGCCTGGAAGATCTCTACCGCGGGGTAGGACGGCGAGTAGCCCGGCACCGTCCCGGTGTCCTTCGGGTAGGCCGGAGCCGCGTCGATCATCGGGCCGAAGGCCGCTACCCGCTCGAAACCGGACAGTGCCATCGTCTCGTTCGCGTCCTGCGGCGGCGTGTAACCGCTCATGCTCTGGCTCATGTCGTTACGGACGACCACATAGCGGATGCCGGCCCTGGTCAGGTAGGCGGCCAGCCCGGGCACCTGCTGGCCGGAGTCGACCGCCGATTCGATGGTCTCCAGCAGCTGCTGGGACCCGCCTCCCCCGTAGGGGACGATTCCGCGTTCCACCCAGGGGGAGCTGGCCAGCGGCTCCATCGGGTCGTCGCTGGTATACCCCCACAGGAACTGGCCGTGCGGGTTAGCCGGCACGACCATGGCGGTGAGCCGCGGCGCGTGTGCGGTCAGGTAAGCCGCTGCCTGGTACCAGTAGCCGGGTACCTGGGTGAACGATCCCTGCAGGAGCTGGCCGGTGAGCTGCGGCAGGGCAAGCCCGGCCAGGACAAGGATGACCGCCGGGAACGCCACGCCCTTTCGGGTGGAGCCTTCCAGCAGCTCCGCCAGCCGCAGCCACAGCCTGGCCAGAGCGTGGGCGCAGCAAAGCGCCAGCACGGCCGCGATCACCGGCTCCAGCTTGTAGGTGCTCCGCAGCGGTGCCAGCGTGCCGTCAAACAACTGGTCGACGGACGGGTGGAACGGCCCGCTCAGCGGCCCGAAGTACCCGGACAGCGCGACCAGTGCCGACACCGCGACGCTGGACATCAGCCACCGTCGTTCTGGCATGTCACGGCGGGCCAGTCCGTACAGGCCGGTGGCGGCCGCAGCCGTCGAGGCCAGGATGGCCGCGCGCGAGGTCACCATGGCCCATCCCGATCGCAGCCAGACGCCGCCCAGGTCGAGGTAGGCGGTCCAGGTGCCGGTGCCGCGCAGGACCGCCGTCGCCGACATGGTCCTGTCGGTCGCTGACGTCTGCTCGATGTAGGGCAGGAAGTTGAAGGAGTAGCGGCCCTGAAGGAGCAGCGGAACCAGCCACCAGGCGGTCGCGGCGATGACCGCGGTACCCCAGCCGAGGGCGAGCGTGATCCGCCGCCGGCCGCTGGCCCGCATCAGGATGTACAGCGCGGGCAGGATCAGCACATAGAGGGTGGCGGCGGCGTTGACGCCGCTCATCAGCGCGATGGCCACGCCGGATCTGGCGGCGGCCCGGGCGACGCCGAAACTCCCCTCCTCCGGGGGGAACCGTCCCCCCGGACCCCCGCGGCCATCCGGGGGGAACCGTCCCCCCGGACCCCCGCGGCGCACCGCCGGCACCAGCGGCAGCACGGCCCAGGGCAGCAGCAGGCCCGGCAGGGCACTTGCGGAGGTCGAGCCGAGGAGAATGGTGAAGGCCGGCCAGAGCGTGAACACCGCTCCGCCCAGCAGCCTGGAGCCTGGCGTCCCCACCCGCAGTGCCGTGGCCAGCTTGACCAGCCCCGCGAACCCGGTGGCCACCAGCAGCGAGAGCCAGAGCCGTTCGATGATCCAGACCGGCACGTGCAGCAGCTGGCCGGCCAGGAAGAACGGTGCCATCGGGATGGCATAGCCGATGTACTGGTTCTGCAGGGTGCCGAACCACTCGAGCGGATCCCACAACGGCCATAGCCGGGCGATGAAGTCGGATGGGTCGATGTCCACGCCGAGCTTGGTGTCGACGGTCATCCGGCCGCGGTCGGCAGCCATGAAGACCGCCAGGGCGGCCGCCCAGACGATGAGGAACCACCAGCGGTCGGGAATGCCCGCGGCCGGCCGCGGCAGGCTGGAAACCTTCCCCGGCCCGGCCGGTCCAACTTCAGTCGGCTCGGTTCCGGCCGGCTCGGTTCCGGCCGGGTCCGGCGTGACTGCCGCTGCCGGAGGACCCGGCTGGGTCATGCGATCCGCCGCATGATCACCAGCAGGTTCCAGGCGGTGACCTCACGCAGGACGGGCACCAGCAGCAGCGGCCTGCACCAGCGCGGGTAGTAGCGAGGCAGCGCCTCTACCACGCACACGTCGGTACGTGCCCTGATCATGGCGAGCGTGGGCCCGATGTGCACCCGGAACAGGTTGCCGTCCACGTGATGCTTGGGCCTGCGGCCCTGCCTGCTGGCGTACCGGCGCTCGGCGAACCCGGCACCGAGGTAGTGCCAGGGCGACATCTCGTGCCCGCCCCACGGCGAGTACCAGTTGGTGAAGGAGAGGTAGATGAGCCCGCCTGGCTTGGTGACGCGGATCATCTCCCCGATGAACCCTTCCGGGTCCGGTACGTGCTCCAGCACGTTGGAGGAGAAGCATACGTCGGCCGCGCCATCGCTGACCGGCAGCCAGTAGCCGTCGGCGAGTACCGCCCCGGCCGGCGGGGTGCCGCGGCCAAGCATCTCGGCGCGATCCGGCTCAAACAGGTAGCACAACGCGTCCCGTGACCGGAACGCGGCGGTGAACTCTCCCGCGCCGCCGCCGATATCGAGCACAATGCGCTGGCTGAGCTCGCAGTGCCTGGCTACCTGATTGACGCTGTCCTGTGCGAGCTGCGAATAGAAGAACCCCGGGTCGGACTGTTCCTTGCGGAATGCACGGAACAGCCGGACCGAACGGGCCAGGCCGCTCGTGGATGTCATCGTGGCTGACGCCGAGCCTGCATGAGATGCGCCTCCGGTGCCGCGGGGTCAGCATTGACGTCCGTCGAAAATACCAGAATGATACGTCAATGTCCCGGCATATTACTCGTGGGTATCCTGCGGCCGCCTGCCTGGCGGAGCTCGTAACAAGAGTTATGGAGCGCTCGTATGAATCCTGACGTACCCGCACTGTCCGCCGACTCCGTCCTGTCGGCCGGTACTGTCCTGCCCGCGGCAACCCCGGCCTTCGGGCCCGTCACCAGCGGCCCGGTCGGCACAGCCACCGGCCGGCACCTGCTGTTCGTGGCCTGGCGCGACCTCGCCAACCCTCGCGCCGGGGGATCGGAAGTGCTGGTCGACAAGCTTGCGCTGGGCATGACCGCGCGCGGTGACCGGGTCACGCTGCTGTGCGGCGGCAAGGTGGACGAGCGCCCCTACCAGGTGGTGCGCAGCGGCGGGACCTATACGCAGTTCCTGCGGGCACCGGGCGCCTACTGGCATCGCCTCCGCGACTGCGACCTGGTGGTCGAGGTCTGCAACGGGATGCCGTTCTTCGCCCCGATGTGGGCGCACCAGCCGATGATCTGCCTGGTCAATCACGTGCACACCGACCTGTGGCGGCTCAGGTTCCCCGGTCCGCTCGCGGCGGCCGGCCGGTTCACCGAGAACCGCATGATGCCATGGGCGCACCGGAGGAACCTGTTCCTGACCGTGTCGTCCTCCACCGCCGACGCGCTGCGCGAGATCGGCGTGGCCGATGACCGGATCCGGCAGATCTGCAACGGGGTCGTGGAGCCCGATCCGCTGACGCCACGGTCGGCCGAGCCGCTGTTCGTCGCGCTCGGGCGGCTTACCGACTACAAGCGCGTGGACCTGCTGCTGCGACTGTGGGAGCGGGTGCGGCATGTCACCGGAGGCAAGCTCGTGATCGTCGGCGACGGCCCGGAACGGTCCAGGATCGAGGCGCTCGCCGGCCCCGGAGTGGTGATCACCGGCCGGGTATCCGAGGAGGAGAAACACCGGCTGCTGTGCTCGGCCTGGATGCTGCTGCACCCGGCGCTGATCGAGGGCTGGGGAATCGTGGTTGCCGAGGCGGCGATCCGCGGCACTCCCGCCATCGGCTTCGACGTTCCCGGCCTGCGGGACTCGGTGATCAACGGCGAGACCGGCGTGCTGGTCAGGAACGAGGGGCAGTTCGCGCAGGCGTGGGCCTCGCTGACGCTGGATCACGGTACCAGGGAAACGCTCGGACTCGCCGCCAGGCTCCGCGCGCAGCGGCTGCACTGGTCGCACGCCATCGAGGGTTTCGCGCAGACGGCCGACGAGGCCATAGCCAGGGCACATGCGGATCGCGCCGGACCAAACTGGAACTCGTTACAGTTATGTGTCTGGATCGCCGGCCGTTTTGGTGCGAGAGTAGCTCATACTACCCCGAGGTAACATCGCCGTTTCCCCGCCGGCCCCCAACCTGGCCGCCTCAGGAGGACTAATGAAGCGCCGAGATATTGGGTTCGTACTCGCTGGGCTTGGGGCGTTCCTGGTCGTTGTCGCCGTGCTCCTGCCGACGTACGTGGTTGGCCAGATTGTCAAGTTCCCGCTGAGCGAGTACGAGACGGCGACACTGGATGCCAGTAACGCCACGTACTTCAGCCCGAGCAAGCTGACCGAAGAAACCGGCGTCAGCATGCAGGCCCTCTACACGATCAAGGGCGTACCCGGGCAGGGCACGTCGTCGACGGCCGTGTGGGCGGAGTTCGCCGTCTCCAATGACCTCACCAACCACGTGCAGGTACAGATCCAGTCACGCACGCTGGCCTTCAACCGGAAGACCGCGCAGCTGGTGAACTGCTGCGGCGCGAACGTCAACGGCAACTCCTCGGTCGACCAGCGAGGGGTCGCCGGGTACGTGTTCCCGATGGGTGACCAGAAGCAGACCTACTATGTCTTCGACACCACGCTGAACAAGCCGATGCCGTTCGTGTACTCGGGCACCAGCAACGTCGACGGCATCCAGACCTATGTGTACATCGAGAACGTGGCGCCGACGCAGTTCGCCACAGAGACGGTGCCAGGATCGCTGATCGGGACGAGCGCCGCGTCGGTTACGCTGCCCGAGTACTACTCGATGCGCCAGATCGACTACGTGGACCCGGAGACCGGCGCGCTGGTCAACGTGAACGAGCACCAGACGCTCAGCCTGCATAACCCGTCAACCGGTGCGCAGGCCCTGCTGCTGTACGACGCAGACCTGATCGCGACCCCCGCGACCGTGCACACCGTCGTGGGGCTAGACAGCAGCGGCCGGAACGAGCTCAGCCTGCTGAAGACCATCCTGCCGCTCGTCCTGGGCATTCTCGGTCTCGTCCTCGTGATCGTCGGTCTCCTGATGACCCGCCGGGGCCCGCGCGAGGATGAGGATGTCGAGGCGGCGTCGACCGGGTCGGCACCGGAACTCGCGGCGGTGCCAGCGGAAGCCGCCACTGCGGAAGCGGAACACGAGGAAGCAGTCGCGCACGAGGAAGCGGTCGCGCACCAGGAGACGACCGCACCGCCGGAGGCCGCCGCGGCACAGGAAGCCGTCGCCGCCTCGCCGGAGGATGAGCCGGCCGCCGAGTCAGCACCCGAGTCGTCCGAGGCTTCCGACGTGCGGACTCCCACCCTCGCATCCCCTGTAGCAGCCGACGCCGCGCCTGCGGATGCAGCGCATGCCGACGCCGCGCGCGCCGAGGCACCGACAGAGGCGACGCCGGCCGAAGCGGCAGCGGCCAATGGCGAGGCGCCAGCCACCACGGCCCCGAGGCGAACACGTCGAAGCGGCGGCGGCAGCCATGCGAAGCCCTCGGGCGGAAGCGCCAAGTAAGCAACCCAGTCCCCCGTGGCCCGGCACCCCCCCGCCGGGCCACGGGCTTTTCTATCTCACCCGTCCCGTCGCACGCCTATGCCGCGCCCCCACGCCGCGCCGTCGCACCGCACCTGCGCCGCCTAGACGAAACCTAAGGCAACACCTGTTTCGGTAGGTTACGACCATTTCGTAGTCCGATATGGTCCATTTTGGGTGGTGCTAAGGTACCGAAACAAGTGTTGCCTTACGTTTGCAGGGTCGCGGAGGACCCCTGAGCGGATGGCCTCGGCCGCGGGTAGTCGAGTGAGCCGTTGCCAGAGACTTTTATTCGGTTGCGGGGGTCGAGGCAGCGGGGTAGCGTCACGGAAATGCGCCTTCGGCAGCGCGTTCGGGCGCTGCGGGCGGGGCCGCTGGCGGCGCGGCACTTCGTACTCCTGGTCTCCGGCCGGACCATCTCGATGTTCGGCTCCGCCATGGCGCCCATCGCGCTGGCATTCGCCGTGCTGGACCTGACCCACTCGCCACGTGACCTCGGTATTGTGCTCGCAGCTAGGGGCGTGTCGGTCATCGTGTTCTTGCTGCTTGGCGGGGTCGTCGCCGACAGGCTGCCACGGAACCTGGTGATGGTGGGATCAAGCGTGCTGGCCGGGGCCTCGCAGGCGGCCGCCGCTGCCCTGCTCCTGTCCGGTTCCGCGCACGTGGCGCCGCTGGCGGCCCTGCAGGTCGTCAACGGGGCATGCTCGGCGTTCACCCTTCCCGCTACCAGCGCCGTGCTGCCGCAGACGGTGCCCGCGGACCTGCTGCGCCAGGCGAACGCGCTGGCCCGGATGGGCAGCAATGCCGCGACCATCGGCGGAGCGGCACTCGGGGGAGCGGTGGTGGCCCTCTTCGGGGCCGGGTGGGGGATAGCGGTCGACGCGGCGTCCTTCTTCCTGGCGGCGGCGCTGTTCGCCGGCGTGCGCGTCGCCCGGGTGAGCTCGGGCGACGGCACCGGCATGTTCCGTGAGCTCGCCGACGGCTGGCGCGACTTCAGAGCACGCACCTGGGTCTGGGTTATCGTTTCTCAGTTCGCCTTCATTAACATGGTCTGGGGCGGTGCATTCAACGTGCTCGGCCCGGTTGTTGCTGAGAAGCGCCTGGGCGGTGCGGCGGCGTGGGGGATCATCATCGCCGCCGAGGGCGCCGGGCTGATTCTCGGCGGGTTCCTGAGCGCATGGCGCCACGATAAGCGCCCGCTGCTGGCGGGGAACAACGCGCTGTTCCTCCAGCTGCCGATGCTTGCCCTGCTCGCTGCCGCCGCGCCCCTGGCGCTCGTGGCGGCCGCCGCCGTGCTGGGCGGAGTGGGTATCGAGATCTTCGAAGTGCGCTGGTCCACGACCATGCAGGAGCAGGTCCCCGCTGACCTGCAGTCCAGGCTCTTCTCCTACGATGCGCTCGGCTCGTTCCTGTTCGTCCCGGTCGGGCAGGTGCTGGCCGCTCCCGTTCAGGCCGTGCTCGGCACTGGTGGCGCGATCTGGGCCGGCACGGCCGTGGTGGGGTGCGCCGTCGTGGCGGTGGCGTTCGTCCCCCAGGTTCGCGCCGTCCGCGCCCACCAGCCACCCGAGCCGACTGCAGGTCAGAGCGTGCCGGCGTAGATAACGCAATCCTCGCCGTGGACGATGCTCTGTTTCTCCAGCTGAAGGCCGATCTTGGCCGCGACGCGCTGCGACGGCGTGTTCTCCGGCTTGATGATCGCGATCAGCCGGTGCAGGCCGAGGGTGTCCCTGGCAAAGTCGCGGGCCGCGGCGGCCGCTTCTGTGGCGTACCCGCGGCCCTGCAGGTCGCTGCGTACGTGGTACCCGACCTCGATCTCGGTCGCCCCGTCGACCTGCTGGACCGTCAGTCCGCAGTCGCCGACGAATTCACCGGTTTCCGCCAGGGTGACGAGCCACAGCCCGAACCCGTGCTCGCGGTAGAGCCTCTGGTTCCAGTCGATCCAGCCCTGCGCTTCATCCCGCGTCTTCGGGCGCGGGTAGTGGCGCATCACCTGCTCGTCGCCGAGCAGCGCGGCCATGTCATCAAGATCCGAGTCGGTCATCTCCCGCAGCACCAGCCGCGACGTCGTCTGTATCGCCACCTCCCGAGTCTTTCACGCCGCTCAGAACCGCCGAAACCGCTTTAAGTGGTCGCGCGGACAGGCCACCCGGAACCTGACAGCCCTGTCCGCACCGCTTCCAACTCAGAACGGCCTGTGGAGCCGTCCGTCCAGGATTTAGGTGGAAGATCCGTGCTCCGCGGAAGAAAAGTGGTCGTTTTTGACGCTTTTTATTCCGTTAGGCACGGATCTTCCGCCTAACGGTCCCCTCGGGAGTCACACTCGTAACCACAGCCCCTATGCGCGCTCCGGCCGCCTGGCCGGCTCCGGGCGACACCGTACAACCCCGGATCACGCCAATCCGCGCGACCTCTAGGGACGGACCAGATGGACATGCGACGGGGTTTACAGAACTAGAACACGTTCCATTTTTCTGCTATCGTTAGCCAAGCAAGCGCATGGTTGGTATGGATGGAGACCCTGGCGCAGGGGGTGCGGAGATGGAGTACGTCACGGTGCATCCGTCTCCTGGACACGTTGTCGTGCCAATGAGGGATTCAGCGCAGCAGCAGGCGAGCGGCGAGCTCGAGGTGGTTGGTGACGTCGTCCGCCGAAGCACGCCGGGTAACCCAGGCGACCAGGTGCGACAGCCACACGTCGCCGATCACCCGGGCGATGGCCTTGTCGTCGGCGGAGGGCTCGCCGTCGTGCATGGCCTTGGTGAAAATGGCCTCCATCTGCTGCGCGACGGCGTTGACCTCGGCTGCGGCGCTCGGGTCGGCGAACATGAACGCTCTGGTCATCGCCTCGGTCAGCATCGGCTCGCGCTGCATCGTCTTGGTCGTGCGACGCAGCACGAAGACCATCCGCTCGTATGGTGTGTCACCCGGGATTGCCGTCCTGGCCAGCCGTTCCAGCGTCTGGCTGAACTCACGCGACAGCGCCGCCACCAGCAGGTGGATCTTGGAAGGGAAGTAGCGGTACAGCGTGCCAAGCGCGACGTCCGCGCGTTCGGCCACCGCGCGCATCTGCACCGCGTCGTAGCCGCCCTTGGTGGCCAGTGCCAGCGTGGCGTCCAGGATCCGCTTCTGCCGGTCACGCTGGGCCGCAGACCCAAGCTCACCATCAGTACTAGCACGTGTTCTCGTTACAGCCATACAAGCCTCTTGTCCCTAGTAACGGCTAACAACCAGCGTACCAAGTGCTTTTCCTAGAGCTCATCACGTGCACTGGTCGCATACCAGTGCAACATGTTCTAATTCTGTTAAATCTCGCCGAGAAGGAAGGTGCACGCTGGTGTCCGTAGCCGCCACACCAGAACTGCAGGCCCTGCAAGCATCTCTCCTCGACTGGGCAAAACGGGCGGGCTGCCTGTCCGCGGTTCGCGCTGCGGAACAATCCGGAGCGGTTGCTGACCTCAGCGTCTTCGACATCATCGACCCCGCGGACACGACTGACAGCCTCCTGGTTGCTGCCGCCGCGGCCGAGCAGCTGGCGGCGTCACTCGCGCCCGGCCCGGTCATGCCAGCCCTGCTCGCCGCCCTCGTGCTGCGCGGCGGTACGCGGCATTCATCCGCCCCGCTCGCGCCAGCCGCCTCGCCCGTGTCGGCCGCCGTCGCGCTTAGCGCTGCCGGCCTCACCGCGGCCGAGCAGGGCGACGGCACCTTCCGCGTGAGCGGCGAGACCGCGCCGATCCTCGGCGCGAGCGTCACCACGACGCTCCTCCTCGCCGCGCACGCCACCGTCGTTGGCGTCGCGACGGAGGTCTGGTTCACGGTGGACCCCACGACGCCAGGCGTGACGATCAGTCCGCTGACGCCACTGGACTTCTCGCGGCCGCTGGCCAGGATCCGGCTGGACGATGTCGCGGTCAGCCCGGTTGAAGGGGTCAGCACGCAGCGAGTCCGCGACCTGGCGGCCACCCTCTTCGCCGCGGAGGCGTCCGGTGTCGCGGCGTGGTGCTCGCGAACCGCCACCGAGTACGCCAAGACGCGCAAGCAGTTCGGCCGCCTGATCTGCGAGTTCCAGTCCATCAAGCACCTGTGCGCGTTCATGCACTGCCGCGCCGAGCGCGCGGCGGCCCTCGCCTGGGACGCGGCCCGTGCCGCGGACGAGGCGCCGGAGCGCCATTACGCTGCCGCGGCCGCCGCGGTACAGGCCCTCGATGATGCGGTACAGAACGCCAAGGACTGCATTCAGGTCCTCGGCGGGATCGGCTTCACCTGGGAGCACGACGCTCACCTGTACCTGCGCCGCGCCCTCGCCCTGCGCGGGCTGCTGGCCCGGGGGGACGACCCCCCGGAGCCCCCCGCGATCGGGGGGAACCCTTCCCCCGAACCCCCTAGGCCCGAACCCCCTAGCGGGATAGGCGCCTGGGCAGCACCGGCCATCCGGCTACACGGCACATCCGAGCAGCAGGAACGCTTCATCGGCCCGACGATGAACGCCGAGATCACCTGGTGCCAGCTGTTCAGCGAGCCCGAAGCGGGCTCGGACCTGGCCGGCCTGCGCACCAGGGCACTTCGCGTCGACGGCGGCTGGCGTCTCACCGGGCAGAAGGTATGGACCTCACTGGCCCGGCAGGCCGACTGGGCGATCTGCCTGGCTCGCACCGACCCGGACGTGCCCAAGCACAAGGGGCTGTCCTACTTCCTGGTGGACATGCACAGCGAAGGCATCGAGGTCAGGCCGCTGCGCGAGATCACCGGGCGCTCGGTGTTCAACGAGGTGTTCCTGGACGACGTCTTCGTCGCTGACGACTGCCTGGTCGGCGCGCCGGGCGACGGCTGGAAGGTGGCCATGTCCACGCTGGCGACCGAACGCGAGACCCTAGCCGGCGACGACATCCTGGCGATCCGCGGCGCGCACCCCGCCGTCCGCAAGCTGCTCGGCGTCGAGGCACGCCAGTCGGCGGCCGAGGCAGCGCTCACCGCACTAGGCCCCGACGGTGCCGCCCTCAGCGACGAGGGCCAGGAATTCCTGCTCACCCGCTGCCTCAGCATCGCCGGCGGCACTACCCAGGTCCTCCTCAACCAGGTAGCCGAACGCGTCCTGGGCCTCCCCCGCGACCCGGCCCCAAGGACTTAACATGCGCCTCCCCGCTATGGCTACACCTGTTTCGGTAGGTTACGACCATTTCTCCGTCCGCTATGCCCCGTTTTGCGTGGCGCTAAGGTACCGAAACAGCTGTTGCCTTACGGGTAGACATTCGCGTCGGACGGGCGGGCGGGCCTAGTGGACTTCGAGGTGACCGAGACGCAGCGGGAGATAGCACGACTCGCCGCGGAGGTGCTCGGCGCGGCGGGGGTCGGTGCGGTGGCGGGCGGCGGCCGAGTGGCGCCGGGCGATGGGGCGGATACCTGGAAGGAGCTGGCGCGGGCGGGGTTGCTGGCGCTGGGAGTGCCGGAGCGGCTGGGCGGAGACGGGCTGGGTGTCGCGGACATCGCGACGCTAGTCACCGAGGTCGGCAGGCGGGCCGCCTATGTCCCGGCGCTCGCCACTTTGATGACCGGCATCGCACCCATCGCGGCCTGGGGCGACGACGACCTGCAGCGCGAGCTGCTGCCGGCTGCCGCCGCGGGCGAGCTGCTCCTCACCGCCGCGTTCCGCGAGCCGGGCAATCCGTGCAAGCCGTCGACGATGGTCGACCATATAAGCGGCGCGGCGCGTGGTGGTGCGGCGCGTGGTGGTGCGGCGCGTGGTGGTGCGGCGCGTGGTGGTGCGGCGGGTCGTGGGAGTGGGGGGCGGGTTTCTGGGCGGAAGGTGGGGGTGCTG
>Ga0209530_1001040_pt1 | contig 14219 bp, 15 predicted proteins | sample BlaSpr_A8_Ref_O1_FD_187987 | JGI IMG/M metagenome (GOLD analysis project Ga0209530, IMG submission 187987) | Forest soil microbial communities from Thunder Bay, Ontario, Canada - Black Spruce, Ontario site 2_A8_Ref_O1 (SPAdes) (version 2) | ecosystem: Environmental > Terrestrial > Soil > Boreal...
AGAGGATGCCTTCGGCGGAGCCTGGCAGCAAGGGTTTCACACCCGATTCAGGCCCAAGATTTAATTCCCAGGCAGAAGTTGCGCTGAGCGCGGATTCCCACGATGCGGAGTCGACACCGTCTTCATGCGCAAAATCTTTTGCGACCATGGGACCGTGAAAGGTCACGAGGCCGACTGAATCCGCGATGTAGGTGAGCAGGCTCGTGATATCGCTGTAACCGACGAAGATCTTGGGATGGGCTTTGATGTTCTCGAGATTGAGAGTTTTAAGAAGATAGTTCGCGCCGTATCCTCCGCGAGCGCAGACGATGGCACGAATGTCGTCTCGGGCGAACATTTCCTCCAGTTCGCGCGCCCGGCGATCTGCCGATCCAGCGAAGTAAAGATCCTTTTCGAGGATGGAGTCGAAATAGAAAGTTTTGTATCCGAGACGCCGTAGGGCGCCGCATCCGGCTTCGAGCGGTTCGCGTTTAATATTGCTGGCCGGAGCAATGATTCCAATCGTGTCGCCCGGCTGAAGCGCGGGCGGCTTGATGCGCGGGATGGATTGGATTGGCGGCATCGAGTCAATCTCTTCGGACGGTCAATGTTAACAGGCTGCGAAAAAAGTCAATTTCTTACTTCGGTGACTGTTGACTATCGATACCTGCCGAATTTCGGTCGGCTGCTCGAAGCCGGGGTCCGGCCTGCGTTTTACAGGAAAAATTCTCCGCGACAGACGAGTTGAGCTGTGCCTCTCAAAAAAATCTGTCCTTCCCAGCGTACGGTTTGCACTCCGCCTGGGGTGTGTACGCGCAGCGGCGACTCGGCCTTCCTGGCGACTATGCTGGCGACGGCGGCAGCGCAGGAGCCGGTCCCGGAGGACTGGGTTTCGCCGACTCCGCGCTCGAAGAACCGCACGTCGATATTCCCTTTATCAACTTGATTTACAATCTCAACATTAATCCCATGCTTGAAATGAGCGTTGCGTCCGATATCAGCAGCTTCTAACTGCCAGTCTGGCTCAAATTCTTTTACAAAGACCACGTAGTGCGGGTTCCCCATCGAGACCGGAAAGCCACGCACTTCGCGAGAAGCCAGTTTGATCGAGAGTTCGTCGCCGACTTCGGGCTCGCCCATGGCAATCTCGAACTCGTACTGATTGTGATTGCGTGAAATGAACGCACAGGTCTTCAGGCCAGCGCCGGTACGTATCACAAATTTTTCTTTCGCCTGCTCGGAGCAAAGGTGAGCGGCTACGCAACGCGTTCCGTTGCCGGAGATTTCGGCCTCTGATCCATCGGCATTAATAAGTCGCGCCTGCACATCGGCATCTTGTGTGGGGAACAGCCACTCCACTCCGTCAGCGCCGACGCCTTCATGGCGTTCGCAGATACGTCGGCTGAACGCGGCGAAGTCAGCCGGGGCATAAACGCCATCGATGATGAGGAAATCGTTTCCGCAGGCGCTCGCCTTAACGAAAGGAATAACAGTGCCGGGCGAACTCATTCAACATCCACCGGACCCAGCGGCGTCGCACTCTCAAAAACTTGAGACTGCTTCAGGCCGCGCAGAACCAGTTCCTGCTGTTTCCGCGTTGCCTCGAGTTCAAAGTGAATTCTCACGTGCTGCACCGTCGCGGCAACCTGCAAGTTGTCCGTCATGCCGTGGACACATTCCAGAACGCGGTTTATCTCAAGAGTAACTTCGTCGGCATTGCGGCCAGCAACCTCGTATGCGTGGACGGCGGCTTTGAGACCGAATTGCTCCTCCGCCTGTCCCAGCAAAAAGAGGCAGAGCAAAATAAGCCCAGTGGCAAAAATCGAAGTGAGATAAAGTCCTCCGCCAACCGCCATACCGACCGAGGCCACTACGAAGAGTGTCGCTGCAGTGGTGAGTCCGGTGACGAGTTTGTCGCGAGAATGGAGAATCGAACCGGCGCCGATGAAACCGATTCCTGGAATAATCTGGGCGGCGATGCGGGTATGATCTCCAATGTGCTCGACGGCGAGTGCGTCGGAAAGGATGGTGTACATCGCGGCGCCGAAGCAGATAAAGAGATTGGTTCGCAGTCCGGCTGGGCGATGCTTGAGTTGACGCTCCAGTCCGATCAGGCCACCCAGGATTGCCGCGATCACCAGGCGCGCGATCGAGACCCCGACGACGGAGGTCATCTCGTTCTGGAGCAGGTCAAAAATGTGCTGCAGCATTGGCATGGAAACGTGAGTTGGCTGGATTCTAACACCGGAAAACTCGACGCCGATGTGTTCCTGACGGGCGGCGTTAACGGGCGTGATTACCGGGCGGAGCCGGAAGCAACGGGATGCGTCCAATAAATGGTGGCCGCGGGCTGTCCGGTAGTGCGCAGGACAACCAGTGAAGTGAGGCCCTGCTTCTGCACACCGAGGGCCACCGGATCGCCATCCATCGCGATCACGAAGTCGACGTATTGCGAGGGGTTGGCCAACGCCCGTTCCCACAGGCCCTCTTGATCGGCCGGTGTTCTCCATGGACGATGGTTGCCTTCGTTAATTGTGCGCCGGAGTGGAATACCAGCGCGCTGCAGAGCGCCCACGTGGTCGCCCAGATACATCAGCAAGTTCGATTCGTGCGGCAATTTTCTAAGGTTGGATGCCAGTTCCGTTTCGAAAGCGATGCGGCTTCGCGAGTTTATCCAAGCCTCACGAAAACAGATTGGCTGCGCCCGCCAGACGAACGCGTCGTCAACTGCAAGCAAGAGTAAAACGGCGGAAACAATTATCGTTTTCGCGTTTTTGTTTTGGGCAACGTTCAGTAGAAAATACGCAGTCACCGCCACGGATACGGAAAATAAAGGCAGAAGCTGCAGTCCGTAGCGGACGTTATAGAACGAGAACGGCCACCATGCAGGCACGAAAATCGGGACGCCGCTATAGGCGATCGAAAGCATGTAGAACGGGAGCGGCACCCAGAGCAAAAGAAGAGGCCACAGCCTGCGATCAAGAATGAGAATCGCACCTGTTCCGAGCACGAGCAACGCCACCCACAGTCTCTGCGCGTCTCCCTGCGCCATATTCAGTTCGGCCGATTTCACAAAATAACTGAAGGCAACCGGCAAATCTGCGGCGCCAGGATGCGCGGGTGATCCCGGAGTCGCGCTCTTCTGTTCGATCGCGCGGGCAGAGTATGGTCCGTTGGCAAATTCGAGCGGGTTGCGATAGATGAGTGCATTGTAGGCAAGCCAGAGCGCTGGAGCGGCCGCGGCGAGCAAAAGGAATTTGGCAATACCGGGGCGCGGTACTTGAGCATTCCGCCTAACCATTATCGCGAGCGCGGCAACGCACATTGTCGCTGCGAGGAACCATCCGTCATAGCGGGTCAAGTCGGCGGCGATAAGGCACATGCCGCACTTCATCAACGACGAAGACGCAGCATTGGGTGGGCCATCCTTCCGCGATGATTGTCGAACAAAGTCACTAAAGAACACCACTGCCCAAATGAACAGCGCAAGGTACAACGACTCCGTCATAGCGGTGGTTTGCAGATAGATGAGATTAGGGTTCGCGGCATACACGATCGCGCCCAGCCATGCGGTAATTCTGGCGCGGGGATCGGGTTCGGAGCTAACACTCAACGAACTGCGCAAGAGGCGGAAGATCCCTGCAGCCCCCAAAACATACGCGACCATGGATGGGACAGAACCGCCAATGCCCGACTGCCACGCGCTGTTAAGAAGTAAAAATGGAATCATCAGCAGATGCGGCAGCGGCAGCCAAACTGTGCCGAGCTGTAGCAGGCCGGGAGTGCGGGAGTCGAACACGCGCCGCGCGATATTGATATGCGCGACTGCATCGCCGTACAGGAGCAGGCCGTTGTGCTGAAAATAGTAGGCGAACGAAATGAATGAGACACACGCGGCCAACTGGGCTACGAGCGCGGTTTCACGATCCCAATAACGAGTGGGTTGAACATCCGTCGGCTGGGTGCTGGTTCGCCGGTTCATTCCAGGTGGGTCAATTCGCGGAAGACTTGGAATCGGGCGTCGATTTCTTCGCGGGTGAGCGATTGCAGTCGTTCGGTTCCAAAACGCTCGACCGCGAACGAGCCCATCACACCACCATAAAACAGTCCGCGCTTCAAAACTTCGCGGTTCAACTCTTCTTGCGAAGCGATGTATCCCATGAATCCACCGGCGAACGAATCGCCGGCGCCGGTGGGATCTTTCACTTCCTCGATAGGCAAAGCGGGTGCGCGAAAGGGATGGCGTCCAATACCGAATGCGCCCTCCCTGAAGAAAATGGTTGCGCCGTATTCACCATGCTTGATGACCAGAGCCTGCGGTCCCATGGCCAAGACTTTTTGACTGGCTCGCAGCAGGTTTGGTTCACCCGCAAGGCTCTTGGCCTCGGCATCGTTGATTAAAAGCACGTTGACAAGCTTAAGCGTTTCGATCAGGTCGGGGCGAAAACCGTTGATCCAGTAATTCATGGTGTCGCCGCCAGTGAGACGAACTCCGCCCATCTTCTGCCGAACTGCGGCTTGCAGCGTCGGATGAATATTTCCCAGAAAAAGGAATTTCGAGTCGGAGTACTCCTGTGGAATGCGGGGTTGAAACCGCTCGAAAACATTCAATTCGGTGAAATCAGTTTTGGCTTCGTTCAGGTTGTCTAGATATTGCCCACCCCATCGAAAGGTTTTGCCCTTGGCGTGCTCGATCCCACGAACATCAATCTTCCGTTTCTTCAGAACATTTTCGTGTTCGGCGGTGAAGTCTTCGCCGACCACGGCAACGATGCGAACATCCGTGAAATAGCTCGCGGCGAGAGAAAAAAATGTACACGAACCGCCCAGCACATTTTCCACACGGCCGGAGGGCGTAGCGATGGAGTCGAAGGCGATCGAACCAACAGCAAGAATGCTCATTATGAGGTTTTGGTCTCCAGGTATTTTCCGAGGATCAGTTTTAGTTTCTCGCGCGTGGCGGTGGGAATCTTATCGCGCTCGGTGAGGATCGCGTGCGCCAATGCTGCGCCGCACTTGCAGCCTCGTTTCTTCGACATCAAGGCTACGGCATAACGAACGACCGTTGCGGCATTCTCGGCATTTTTCAGCAGCACGGCGACAATTTGATCGATGGTGACCGCGTCATGATGCGGATGCCAGCAATCATAATCGGTCACCATAGCCACGGTTACGTAGCAAATCTCAGCTTCACGCGCGAGCTTGGCTTCTTGCAGATTGGTCATGCCGATGACGTCCATGCCCCAACTGCGGTAGACGTTGGATTCTGCCTTGGTCGAAAACTGCGGTCCTTCCATGCACAGGTAGGTCCCGCCGCGTTTGCCGGTCACTCCTGACTTCTTGCACGCGGCTTCCACGGTGTGAGCAAGTTCAGAACAAATAGGATCGGCAAAAGCGATGTGAGCTACAATGCCTTCACCGAAAAACGTATCTACACGATGGCGAGTGCGATCGAAGAATTGATCGGGGATTACGAAATCTAGCGGTCTGTGCTCGTCCTTCAACGATCCGACTGCGGAAACAGAAACGATCCGCTCGACACCCAACTGTTTGAAGCCGTAAATATTGGCGCGAAAATTCAATTCCGTAGGCAGAATGCGGTGTCCGCGTCCGTGGCGGGCAAGAAATGCAACCTTGCGGCCTTCGAGCGTCCCCAGTACATAGGGGTCGGAAGGATCTCCGAATGGAGTTTGCTGCTTCACTTCCCGCACGTCGCTAATACCGGGCATGGAATAAAGCCCGCTGCCGCCAATGATGCCAATTTCCGCTTGCGACAAAAATCCCCCTGATGCTTTCTTACGATAGTAACGGACTGGTGATTATACAAAAGTGAGGGCGCGAATGCCTTTAGCGATAGGCTTCCTTGCGAGGCGCGACTTCTTGCGAGCATCAATTTTAGTCTGACGTTCACAAGCGCGAGGCGCGTCATTTTACGACGGCGACGAATGTGCCAAATAATTCTTGCCGCAGCCGGTCAGTTGTCGCTGGGTCGAGACTCTCCGTAATCAAGACACTATCCGCTTCAACGTCGATCACGACCGGCCCCTCTTCTGTCGTCCAGGTGCGCGGACCGGTTAGCACAACGAGTTTCTGGGGATTGTCAGACAGCCTTGTCGCCTCCAGGCTGACCTCGGTGACGTGCTTATATCGCTTGGCGAGCGACTGCGCGTAAACGTCGGCGAACGCAGCCGCCTTCTCAGCGCTCGACCAGCGCGAGACATAAAGCAATGACAGCGGGGCTGCGGGATCTCCTTTGGGCCTCGCCGCGTAGTAGTAGCCGCCGCGCCAGTGCGGATATAAACTGTCAGAAGCCTCCCTACCCGCGTATTGGTCGACGAGAACCGCAACATCGAATTCTCCCATCGCTCCCACGTCAAAGCGTTCGTAATTCTTAAAGTCCCGCTGAAAATCGGGCAAGCGCATGGGATCGAGTTGCTCTCCGGAGAGATATGTTTTCGGCTCCATGATCTGGCGCGTGGTGCGCGGCGGATTGGCAAAGGCCGACGCAAAAGCCTTCTCTTTTCCACCGGTACGAAGCAATTCCGTTTCAAAGTCGAGTCCATAGCGATAAGGGAACGTCAATTCTTCCTTGAGGAAAATGGGTGCGTCTTTGAATTCGGGCGAGTCGTCCGAGCCCACGAGCATGGTCTCTTTCAGGGCATCGGCAATCTGGGGCGACGCGATGATGGATTGATCCGTGGGAGCGAGCAGGTAATCGACCAGGACGGCCATCGCCTGACCTTCCACAACGGCCTGACGGGCTTCGCTGATTTCGTCGTTTTCAATGTCTTCGGCCGTTGTCTCCTTCTTGTCATTCAAGTCGGTATCGCCAACCTTCATCCACTTTTCGAGGTTGAAAGACTGATCCTGCAGAGCGTGCGTGAGTTCGTGCGCCAGTACGGGACGCTGCTGCTCGCTGTCGATCCAGTCCAAGAGGTTTACAGTTTTCTTTTTGATGTCGTAGTAACCCGCGACTTGCTCGCGCAGCAGCGCGACGAGAAATGTCTGCAAATCGAAATCGCGTGGCAGGAGTCCAAACTTCTTTAACACGAGTTCAGAGCGGCGCAAGCGCTGTGCATCCTTGTCTTCAGCCATGTTTTTCTGCAAATAGGCCACCACTTCGTCGCGGCTGACGAGGCGTCGTTTGACCTCTTTCTTAACCGGCAAACCGGTGTCCTTGCTGGCGAACTGCATAATCTGATCGACATCACGGAAAAGTTCCTCCGCTTCTTTGGGAGAGATTTTCTGTTCCGGCGGAGGCGCAGTGGTCGTTTTATTTCCCTGGTCGGGAGCAGGACTCGGAGGCGGAGTTGCTGTAGTCCCGGTCTGCGGCGGCTGGGCGGGCGATTGCGCCCACGACGCGGGCAGCAATACCAGCGCGAGGGTCAGCAACAACCACGATTTCCGATACAATTTCTTCATTTCATTCCTTGGGTCCATTTATGTCCGAAGACGATCCTCGTCAAACTGCGGCTGACTATTTTCAAAAAGCCTACGAACTGCAGATGCAGGGCGATTACCAGCAGGCCATTGAACTCTACACCCGTTCCATCGAAGCATTCGCGACCGCCGAAGCCTACACTTTTCGCGGCTGGACATATTCATTCCTCGGCGACTACGAGCGTGCCATCGCCGAGTGCCTGCAGGCGATCAAAGTTGATCCGGAGTTTGGCAATCCTTACAACGATATCGGGGCTTACCTGATTGAACAAGAGAAATGGGATGAATCCATCCCCTGGTTTGAAAAAGCCATGATTGCGCCACGTTATGAGGCGCGTCCTTATCCCCATTTCAATTTAGGCCGCGTCTATGAGCACAAGCGAAATTGGCAGAAGGCGAGAGAGTGCTACGCAGTTGCCTATTCGATGGACAAGAGGTACGTGGCCGCACTGGCGGGTTTGCGAAGATTGAGAGCGATGTTTAATTGAGAACTCGTGGCCACGGATTTGCGCGGATCGACGTGGATAAGTTTTTTGCATTGCGTTTCCGGAAAAACGCATGCCCGCCTGTGAGCCTGGTCACATCCCCATAGCTCAAAACAGCGGAGAATAGATTCTTGACCGATCGTGGAAGCGCACGGCTTCAGCCGTGCGAAAAGCAGCTGAGGAGGAAGCGGCTTCCAGCCGCTGGCCGTGGATAACTTTGCAGATCCTACATTTTTTGTCACTTCCGTTACTTGGGAGCGAAGACCGCTTTTCAAGTCAGATCAGGCTGCGACGATGTTTATCGAAACCCTTTTTGGATATCGCGATGGCGGACTATTCCAGCTCTACGAATTTGTTTTAATGCCCGACCACATCCATCTGCTCCTCGCTCCCAAACCAACGCTTGCGCTGGAGCGCTCGATGCAATTCATCAAGGGTGGATATTCGCATCGGTTCATGAAAGAAACGGGATCAGTAATGGAAATATGGGAACGCAGTTTCACGAACCATCGCATTCGTGACGCCTTCGACTATGAGATGCATCGGAACTACATCCGTTCGAATCCCATTCGAGCAAGGCTGGTTGAAAGACCACAAGACTATCGGTACTCATCCGCTTATCCGGGATTCTGTCTTGACGAGGCGCCACAGCGGCTAAAGCCGGTCGCATAGGACGACTTATCGCACGGCTGAAGCCGTGCCCTTCCACGGTTGTGCGATGGTTTGGTGCTTTCGTTGGATTCTTCATCGTGGCTCTATTTTCGAGATTAACGTGATCGGAAAATGCGCACGGTAGCCCAATCATCCGTCGGCACATCGTGGAAGCGCACGGCTTCGAGCCGTGCGAAACACGAGTCAAGCAAGGAAGCGGCTTCCAGCCGCTCCGTAGGCAAAGAAATACGCAACCGCATGAAAGCGCTATCTCGTTCCGTGGTTCGCGATCGTGTTGGCCACCCAATCGCCAGCTTCTTTTGTTCCCAATGCTCCGCCGATGTCTTGCGTGGTGCGCTTTTGCCGCACGGCTTCGAGTACGGCGGCTTCGATCTTCTTTGCTTCTTCGGTCAGACCCAGGTGCCCGAGCATCATCGCTGCCGTGAGGATTGCGCCAAACGGATTGGCTATGTTCTTCCCTGCAATCGGCGGCGCCGAACCGTGGACTGGCTCGAACATCGATGTCTTTCCAGGATGAATATTTCCGCTGGCGGCCATTCCCAGCCCGCCTTGCAGGCCGGCTGCGAGATCGGTAATGATGTCCCCAAACATATTATTCGTGACAACGATGTCGAACTGCCGCGGGTCGCGTACCATCTGCATGCAGAGCGCGTCCACATACATGTGTTCGGGTTTGATTTGCGGATACTCGCCGCTCACTTCTTTGAAAACCCTCTGCCAGAGCCCGCCGGCGTGAGTCATGGCATTGGATTTGTCGCACATGAGCACGCGCTTGCGCGGACTGCCGTCCAGCTTGGGATGGCGTTCAGCGTATTCAAACGCGAAGCGAATGATCCGCTCGACGCCCTTGCGGGTGTTGATGTCTTCCTGCACGGCGATCTCATCTGGCGTGCCTTGCTTAAATACACCGCCCGCGTCGGTGTAAACGCCCTCGGTATTTTCACGGATCACAACGAAGTCGATATGCTTGGGTTCAATCCCTTTGAGCGGACACAAAGCGGCATCGAGCAGACGGACAGGACGTACGTTAGCGTAGAGATCCATTTTGAAGCGCATGCCTAACAGGATTTCTTTGGCATGAATATTTGAGGCGACGCGCGGATCACCAAAAGCGCCAACCAGGATGGCATCGAAGTCGCGCTCCAGCATGACGAAACCATCGGGCGGCACCGTGACTCCATCCACCTGATAGCGGTCGGCGCCCCAATCAAACTGCGACGTTTCGACGCTGGCGCCGGACGCAGCAATCGCCTTGACGGCCTCAGGGATGACTTCTTTTCCAATGCCATCTCCGGGAATAATTGCGATTCTTTTCTTAGAACTCACGCGCAAAAAGGTAACACAGTCGAAGTGAGATTTGCTTAGGCACGTGGAAGCGCCGCGCAAAGAACTGCGCCGCCAGCGAGGAGCCTGTCCTGCTTTCACCTTGTATAATCAAAGGTGATCGTATGGCGTCGAGTGTATTTCATGGCAACCCAGCATCCCCAGTGACGGAGTTCGGAGATCTACGTTCCGAATTCGGCGCGCTGCTGTCGAGTTGCGGATTTTGCGACCTTAGCTCAAGGGCAAAAATCGCCCTTACCGGCGGCGATCGGGTGCGCTGGCTCAATGGCATGGTCACGAATAATATCCGCGACCTTGCCGTCGGAAGCGGCGTCTATGCGTTTCTGCTAAATCCCCAGGGACACATTCTAGGCGATCTCTATGCCTACAATCGGGGCGATTCGCTGATGATCGACACCGACAAGTCGCAGTCAGAGAAGTTGCTGGCGACCTTCGATCACTACATCATCATGGACGATGTCGAAGTCGCGAATATGGGCGACAAACTCATGGCGATCGGGATTATGGGACCGAAGTCGCGTGAAGTTTTACAGGCGGCTGGATTTGAAGTATCGAAACTCGAGCCGCTGCAATTTCTAGATGTGACTTGGCACAACATTGCAGTAACCGTCGTGCGTGGAGACAATGCGAGCATCGAGGCTTATGAGTTGTGGCTGCCGCCCGACCAAGTGGCGTCCACAGAAGCCGCGCTCACCAAGGCCGGCGCGGTCCGGGTGAGCGTCAGAGCATTGGAGTCGCTGCGCGTTGCAGCAGGGATTCCGCGCTACGGACAAGACATCCGCGAGCGAGATTTGCCGCAGGAAACTGAGCAGTTGCGCGCGGTGCATTTCAGCAAGGGATGTTATATCGGGCAGGAGATCGTAGAGCGAATTCGCTCTCGCGGCAACGTGCATCGCAAGTTTACCGGGTTCGAGGTCGATGGTTCATTGCCCGGTGTTGGTATGAAAATCCAGGCCGATGGCCGCGATGTCGGCGAGATTACAAGTGTCGCTTCCCTGCCCCTTGCCAGTGGCGAGCGCCACGTGGCGCTGGGTTATATTCGGCGCGAACTCGCGGCCCCGGGCAAGCAATTTCAAGTGGGCAGTACGCGGCTGTCCGTCGCGGCTCTGCCGTTTTCCGAAATATTCCAACGCGAAAACCTGTAAGCATTGAAGGGAAAATCTATGGCTGAAAAGAAGCAGGAAAGCTTTACCGTCACTGATCGCCGCTTGTTTACACCCGAAGGCGAAATTCGCGAAGAGGTCTCTCAAGAGCAAGTCTCCAGCGCGACGCCCACTCCTCCAACCGCTCCGGTCGCCCAACCCGCCATTGCTCCACCACAGGAGGAATCAGACGCGCCGCCCGCTCCCACGGCCGCTGAGCAGAAAGAACAGGCGGACGCATACCGGAGATCAGCAAAAGATCTCGACGCGCGAGTGGAACTTAGCGGACATTCCAGCAAAGAACTGGAGATGACGTTCGAGCGCTTTATGGCATCGCTATACATGTCTGCCATGCTGCAACTCGGCCTGATGCACGAGCAAGGCGGCCAGCCACGGGTTGACCTGATTGGAGCGCGCCAGACCATCGACACGTTGAGTCTGCTATCGGAGAAAACCAAAGGCAATCTGACCAGCACCGAGGAAAACTTTCTGCAAAATTGTCTTTACGAACTTCGCATGGCCTACGTTGAAGTAACCAACACACTGGCCCATCCGCCGCAGAATCCGGCCTCGAGTGCGGCGACCATCAAGTGATGAAGGCTACGCTCACGGTTCTGGGCAGCGGCACATCCATGGGTGTGCCGACCGTTGGCTGCGATTGCGCCGTGTGCCATTCTTCCGATCCGCACGACCGCCGGACCCGACCTTCTATTTTGGTCGAATTTGGCGGCAGGACTGTGCTCATCGATGCCACGCCCGATTTCCGCGAGCAAGCCATCCGCGAACAGATTCGCAAACTTGATGCCGTGCTCTTCACTCACAGCCATGCCGATCACATCCTCGGCCTGGACGATTTACGCCCACTCAGCTTTCGTCACAGGCCTAACAAGCTCCCGCTCTACGCACGGCCAGCGGCGGCGGATTTCATCCGCAACACGTTCCGGTATATTTTCGACGCGAACTACAAGTACGGAGGATTAGCTCAGGTCGAGCTTCAGCCGTTCAACGGTCCGATCGATCTGTTCGGCGCCCGCTTCGAGCCAGTCCCGGTGATTCACGGCGACACTGAGATTGATGGCTTTCGCTTCGGCAGCGCGGCTTATCTGACCGATCATAGTTCTATCCCAGAGGCCTCGCTTGCGAAGCTGGAGGATCTCGACATCCTTTTTCTGGACGCGTTGCGGCACATTCCGCATCCTACGCATTCCACCGTCGAGAACTCTTTGCGCATCGTCGAACGGCTCAAACCCAAACGCGCTTTTTTTACCCATATTTGTCACGACTTGCCGCACGAGGCTACCAACGCCTCACTGCCGCCAAACGTGCGGCTTTCATACGATGGCATGAAACTGGAATTTGAGATTTAGTTTGTTTGGCGCGGCGCGTCCGCACCACATGAGCGATGCAGACTTTTTATAAACTCGACGAAATTCCTGCCGGCTTTGGACCCACCTTGTTGAGCGTGGGCAACTTTGACGGCGTTCATCGCGCTCACACGACGGTACTGGCAAACATTGTGTCCCGCGCGCGGGCGCAAGGACGCAAGTCCGTGGCGGTCACGTTCGAGCCGCATCCTGTGCGGATTCTGCGGCCTGAATCTACGCTGAAGCTGCTCACTCCCACGCCCGAGAAAGTGCGTCTGCTCGAGGCGACTGGCGTCGACGCAGTTTTGCTGCTCCCTTTTACGCGCGATCTTTCGCTTATGACGCCGCGAGACTTTGCGCATGACATTCTGAAAGACAGTCTGCAAGCTCGCGAGGTACATGAAGGTTACAACTTCCATTTCGGCCACAAAGCCGCGGGTGACATTAATCTGCTGGCGGAATACGGTCGCGAAATGGGTTTCGAGGTAAAGGCTTATCCGGAATTGAGGTTGCGAGGCGAGCCGGTTTCGAGCACTCAAATTCGCAAGCTGCTCGTCGACGGACGAGTAAGTCGCGCCCGCCATCTTCTCGCGCGGCCGTTCGGTATCTTGTCGACCGCTGGACGCGGGCGTGGCTACGGCTCCAAATACACGGTTCCAACCATCAACTTAAGCCGCTATGAAGAACTTGTTCCGGGCGACGGCGTTTACGTTACCCGCACTCGTGTGGGCGAGGAGTGTTTCGATTCCGTCACGAACGTCGGAAACCGGCCCACGTTCGGAGCTGATTCGTTCGCCATCGAAACTCACCTGCTCAACTTTCATCCCGTCGAACTAAACTCGGAGACAGAAGTTGAGATCCACTTCCTGCAGAGGCTACGCGACGAAATCAAGTTCGCATCAGTGGAAGCCTTGCGCGAGCAGATTGCGAAGGATGTGAAGAAGGCGCGACGCTATTTTCAGCTGTTGCAATTGAAGGATCGGACGAAGGCTTAGCTCTCGACGATGGTTTCAATCAGTGAGGTAAATACCCGTCTTCCATCGGAAGTTTGCCGTCAACTCTCACTACATTGACCTGGTCATTAATGGAACGCACATCGACCAAGCCTACTGCGCCTGGCATGGTTTCGACCACTTTGAGCACATCTTCGTCGGAATCCACCATAGTGATCGAACCTTGGTGAGCTGCGACAAAAGATTTCAACTCGGCGGAAGACATTTTGCTCAGATGTTCCAGCGTGCTCATTTCCCCGCTCGAATTCTTGTGCAGGACAAGAATCACATCCTTGTCATCGTGCCACTTCTTAACTTCCAAACGAAATATCTTGCCTAAGTGCGCAGAACTGACTTCGCCGACAGCGTTGTCTTTGTTCACGACCACGGCCATATGATGCGCGAAGCAAGGAAGAATGGCGCACAGCAGGAAAGCAGCCAGACAGCCGACGCGAGAAAATCTCATAAAAACACTCCATCCGCTTAGTCGCGGAAACACTTGTGTAAAGCATCCCGCTTCTGCCTGCAAAAACCTAGTCCAAAACTGCCAGTCCCGGTTACCTTCGTGACCTGCCCGGCGTCATTCCATCGGCTCGACCAGCGTAATCTCTTCATACAATTTTCGATCGGGCAATTGCACCACGACGATTGCGACCAGCACCAACGCGATCCCGACCGCCTGCAGCGGCTTCATCACTTCACCCAGCGTTAAAGCAGCAATCACGATTGAGAACACAGGTTCGAGACAGCTCACGACGATAGCGCGGGTCGGCTCCAGGTGCTGCAGCCCGGCAAAGTAAA
>Ga0209530_1001043_pt1 | contig 14210 bp, 10 predicted proteins | sample BlaSpr_A8_Ref_O1_FD_187987 | JGI IMG/M metagenome (GOLD analysis project Ga0209530, IMG submission 187987) | Forest soil microbial communities from Thunder Bay, Ontario, Canada - Black Spruce, Ontario site 2_A8_Ref_O1 (SPAdes) (version 2) | ecosystem: Environmental > Terrestrial > Soil > Boreal...
ACTCGAAGTTCATGTCCACCGTACCCAGGCGCATCACCGGGCCGGGAACTTTGGCGGCGAACTGCAATGAGATGCCTTCCTCCGGCTGAATGTGCAGCACCAATTGATTGGGCATCAAATGTTCCACCGAAGTATCGCGGAACAGCACAAACGGCGCTTGCCGGAACTGGATCACGATATGAGTATTGCGGGCCGGCATGCGTTTTCCGGTGCGAAGGTAGAAGGGAACGTCGGCCCAACGCCAGTTGTCGATCAGCAGCTTCATGGCGACGAACGTTTCCGTGCGGGAATCCGGCGCAACGTCTGGTTCGGCACGGTACGCCGGAACGTGCCGGCCATCCTCGGTGCCCTCGCCGTACTGCCCACGCACCGAGCGTACCAGAACTTCTTCGTCGCTGATCGGCTGGATGGCGTGCAAAATTTTGGCCTGCTCGTCGCGAACGGCGTTCGCGTCAAAGGAGATGGGAGGCTCCATCGCGGTCAGGCTGATGAGCTGCATGATGTGGTTGGGAACCATATCGCGCAGAGAGCCTGCGGTATCGAAATAACTGCCGCGGCCTTCCACCCCCACGGTTTCAGCCACGGAAATCTGTACATGATCGATGTAACGGCGGTTCCAGATGGGCTCGAAGATTCCGTTGGCAAAACGAAATGCCATGATGTTCTGCACGGTCTCTTTGCCCAGATAATGGTCGATGCGATAGATCTGCTTTTCATCGGCCACTTTAAGAATTTGCTGGTTCAGTGCTTTCGCCGACTCCAAATCATGGCCGAACGGCTTCTCGATAATCACGCGGCGCCAATGATCGTTGTTTTGCTCCATCAGTCCATTGGCGGCGAGTTTTTCAACGATCGTGCCGAAGAAACTTGGAGCCGTCGCCAGGTAGAAAAAAAAGTTCTGTCCGGTGGAATGATCGCGATCGATCTTGGCGAGTTGATCTTTTATCTGCGGGTAGAGGTTGTCGTCCTTGAAATCGCCGGCAAAATAATAAAAGCGCTGCGAGAAGCTTTCCCACAGAGAGTCATTGATGCAGTCGCCGCAGTACTCCTTGACATCCTCATAAACCCGCTTGCGAAAGTCTTCGTTCGACATGTGTGCGCGAGCCACGCCCAGAACCGCGAACTCTTTCGAGAGCAAGTTGGCCCGGGCCAGGTTGTACAGTGCGGGAATCAACATGCGCGCCGTCAGGTCGCCAGCCGCGCCGAAGATCACCATCACACAAGGATCCCCTTGCTTGCCAACCCGGGGAACGTCCGCCAAGGGTTTTTCCGCCAATTGAGCCATATAGTCCTTTGATGTTTATGCGGTTTTCTTTTTCGGGCCTCCGGCTTCAATATGTCCGCCGAATTTCTGCCGCATGGCAGAAAGCATCTTCTCCGCAAAAGTGTGTTGTTGACGTGATCGAAAACGTACATACAGTGCCGCAGTCAACACTTCCGCAGGGACTGCTTCTTCAATTGCCGCCTGGATCGTCCACCGGCCCTCGCCCGAGTCTTGCACATAACCCTCGTATTCAGAGAGCGTCGGGTTTTCCGTTAACGCCATCGCCGTCAGATCCAGCAGCCATGAGCTGATGACGCTACCCCGGCGCCAGACTTCGGCGATGTTCGGAAGATTCAGATCGTAACGAATATTCTCCGGCAACTCTTTGCTGGTGGCATTCTTGAAAATATCAAAGCCCTCGGCATAGGCCTGCATAATCCCGTATTCGATTCCGTTGTGCACCATCTTGACGAAGTGGCCGGAGCCGGAAGGGCCGCAGTGAATGTAACCCTCTTCAGCGGTCCCGCTGAGTTTTTCCCGGCCCGGGGTGCGAGCAATATCGCCCTTCCCCGGGGCCAGCGTCTTGAAAATGGGATCAAGCCGCTGCACTGCTTCGTCGGGTCCGCCAATCATCATGCAGTAACCGCGATCGATGCCCCAGACGCCGCCGCTGGTTCCCACGTCCACGTAGTGAACGTTTTTGCTCTTTAGTTCACTCGCGCGGCGCACATCGTCTTTGAAGTAGGAATTGCCGCCGTCAATGATTGTGTCCCCTGCTTGCATGTGCTGTGCCAGCTTCTGCACAGTCTGCTCGGTGGCGCTGCCCGATGGAACCATAACCCACACAGCCCGCGGAGCTTTAAGTTTTCCAATCAGATCTTCCAGCGACGATGCCCCGCCCGCACCTTCGCCCGCCAGCTGCTTTACCGTGTCTGCGCTCAAGTCGGAGACAACCAGTTGATGTCCGCCGCGCATCAACCGGCGCGTCATGTTTGAGCCCATGCGGCCCAGACCCACCATTCCTAACTGCATTCACGCTCCCTAGGCTTCGCGCTAAATCTCTCCTGCCGATATTTCGCGATTCAGGCCGATGCGGGTTGCACTACGTTTCTAGTCGAAGAACCCGGGCGGTTCAAGCGTTCTTACCTTTTTGCTCAGTGCTCTTTTCCACGACCGCCAGGAGTTTGTGAAACGCGTCGGCGAATAACTTCACGCCGTCGGCTGTGAGCTTGGTGGTGCTTTCCTTGATGGAAATGCCGGATTTGGAGAGATCGTCCATGACCTTCTGCGCGCCACCTACATCCTCGGTCAGGCTGTTGCGCAGCTTTCCGTGATCGCGAAATGCGTCGATGGTCGCCGGAGGCATGGTGTTCACGGTGTCGGGCCCGATCAATTCCTCGACATACATGACATCGCGGTAAGCGGGATTTTTGGTGCTGGTGCTGGCCCACAGGACGCGCTGCGTCTGCGCGCCCTTGGAAGCCAGCGCCTCCCACCGTGGTCCGCCGAAAATGCGCTGGTAACGCTGATAGGTCAACTTTCCATTGGCGATGGCAACTTTGCCCTTCAAGCTCTTCAAGAGAGCTTGCTGCTGGGCGTCGGTGGTAGTTTTCAGTTTGTCGTCGATCAGGGAATCAACCAACGTGTCGATGCGGCTGATAAAGAAGCTGGCGACTCCTGCCATTTTCTCGAGGCCGCCACCGTTCTTTGCCAGGTCTTCGAGTCCGGCGATGTAAGCCTCCGCCACCTTTTCGTATACCTCCTGCGCAAAGAGCAAGGTCACGTTGACGTTAATGCCCTCGCTAATCAATTGGCGAATGGCGGGAAGCCCTTCCGGTGTTCCCGGAACCTTGATCATGACGTTCGGCCGCCCCACGGCCTTCCACAGCCGCCGGCCTTCGTCGATCGTCTTCTGTGTCTCCATCGCCAGCAGCGGGGAAACTTCCAAACTCACAAATCCATCGTGAAATTTCGAACTCTCATACACCGGCTTCAGAATGTCGGCGGCGTCCTGAATGTCGCGGATCGCGATTTGCTCGAAACGTGCTTTGGCATCAAGGTCACGACGCGAAGCCAGCGACTTCAAGATATCGTCGTACAAAGAGCTGTCAGCGATTGCCTTCTCGAAGATGGAGGGATTCGAAGTCATTCCGCGCAGGCCATCTTCCGCAATCATGTCTTTTAGCTTCCCGCCTGTGAGCAAGTCCCGACGAATGTAGTCGAGCCACATGGACTGTCCATAGCCCAGCAAGGCCTTGAGAGGGTTGGTAGCTTTCGCGTTTTCCAGAATTCCAGTAGGCTGCATATTGATTTCTCCTGATGGACTGACGGCGGACGCCAATATCGGTGAAGTATCTAGTCCAGCGACGCGGTGAAGCGCCGAATAACCGCGATTGACCCTGCGATTTATTTATCCGCAAGCGCTTTGCGGGCTTCTTCTACGACTGCATCCGTGGTAAAACCAAAAAACTTCAGCAAATCTTTCAACGGCGCCGAGGCGCCGAAGCTATGCATCCCGACCTTCCGTCCTTTCAATCCGACATACCGCTCCCAGCCAAAGGTCGCCGCCATTTCGACGGAAACCCGCGCCGTGACCGAAGGCGGTAGAACGCTGTCTTTGTAAGCCGCATCCTGCTGTTCAAAGATCTCGCATGAGGGCATGCTGACCACTCGTGCCTTGATGCCTTCCGCTCTGAGCTTTTCGTAGGCCTCAACGCAAAGCGAAACTTCGCTGCCGGTTCCAATCAAGATTACGTCGGGCTTGCCGCCTGGCGCATCAGCCAGAACATAGGCGCCCTTGGCTGTCCCCGACGCTGCACCATACTTCGTGCGATCAAATGTTGGAAGCGCTTGCCGGGTTAACACGAGGGCTACGGGCTGGTGTTGCAACTGCGCGATGATCTTCCACGCCTCGACGGCCTCATTGGCATCGCCCGGACGCAGCACAATCATATTCGGCATGGCTCGCAACGACGCGAGCTGCTCAACCGGCTGGTGCGTCGGCCCGTCTTCTCCAAGTCCAATCGAATCGTGAGTGAAGATGAAAATTGAGGGAATCTCCATGAGCGCTGCCAGGCGCATGCTGGCACGCATGTAGTCGCTGAAGTTAAAGAACGTCGCACTGAACGCACGGATCCCAGAAACTATGAGACCATTGGTGCTCGCGCCCATCACGTGTTCGCGGATACCATAATGCAGATTGCGCCCAGCGTAGTTGCTGGCCTTGAAGTCGCCCGCGCCGTCAAATGTCAACGCGGTCTTATTGGAGGTCGCCAGATCAGCCGAGCCGCCGATCAACCAAGGGATGTTTTGCGCCAATGCATTGAGCACCTTGCCGGAACTCTCGCGAGTCGCTACACCTTTCGCGTCTGCGGGGAATGTTGGCAGATTCTTGTCCCAGCCGTCGGGGAGTTCACGGCGTTGCATGCGACGCAAATGATCGGCTAATTCGGGATATTTTTGCGAGTAACCGGCAAACATCTTTGACCACTGCGCTCGCGCTTCGTGTCCGCGCTTTCCGACTCCATCTTTAAAGTGTTCGCGAACCCCCTGCGGCACCAGGAACTTGGCATCTTCGGGCCAGCCATAAAATTTCTTAACCAACCGCACTTCTTCCTCGCCCAGAGGTTCTCCGTGGGCGGCATTTGTATCCTGCTTGTGCGGCGATCCGTAACCAATATGGCTGTCCAGGATAATCAGGGTTGGGCGATCGGTTGTTTTCTTAAAGGTTTCAAACGCCCGGGCCATCATTTCCATATCATTGGCATCGCCGACCCGGGTTACGTTCCACTGGTAGCCGACAAAGCGTGTGGCCACGTCTTCGCTGAATGACCAACTCGCGGGCCCGTCCAGCGTGACGCCATTGTGGTCGTAAATCCAGCAAAGATTCGAAAGCTTGAGATGGCCAGCCAGAGATGCCGCCTCGCCGCCGATACCTTCCATCAGGTCGCCGTCGGAGCAGATGGCATAGACGTTGTAATTAAAAACGTCGTAATCCGGCCGATTGAAGTTCGCGGCCAGCCAGCGGCTGGCGATCGCCATGCCCAGGCTGTTTCCTACTCCCTGGCCGAGCGGTCCGGTTGTAGTTTCCACGCCGGTGGCGATGTGCGATTCAGGATGTCCTGGAGTGCGGCTGCCCAATTGCCGGAAGCGCTTGATCTCTTCCATAGGGATGGCCAGCTCTTTTAGGACTTGATGGTTCTTGTCCACCTGGCGGACGCCCGCCAGATGAAGCATCGCGTAAAGCAGCATGGAGGCGTGACCGTTGGATAGCACAAAGCGGTCGCGATTCAGCCACGTTGGATCTTCCGGGTCATAGCGCAGGAATTCCTGCCATAAACAATAAGCCACGGGCGCCAGGCCCATGGGTGCGCCGGGATGGCCGCTGTTGGCCAGTTGTACCGCGTCAATCGCCAGGGTGCGAATGGTGTTGATGCACAGCGTGTCCAGTTGCTTACCGCTTACCATGGTTGTTACCACCGTCTGTTCGCTGGCTACCATACGACTCGCGCTCCTCCCAGGGACAACTCTAAATTTATCGGTGTTGTTCCGCTGGCTAATCCAATTAGAGTTCCGAGGACAGAAAAGGGTTTCAGTTACGCCTTGAGTGTATCAATTTATTGGGAAACAATGTCGCAGGACATTGTGAAAAAAGAGTGGGAGGTTTCAACACGGTGGGAGTGAAGCAGGATTGGGCACGTTACTTCAACAATTGCAGATAACTGCTCTCGCTACTCGATGCCCGCGTGGTTTCCTGAATATACTTCAGAAACTGCCGGAAATTCTCTTTCCCGGCGGGCTCCATTCCTGCGAAGCGAATCCGAACTCCAGCGGCATTGGGTGCGCTACGAGTGACCACTCCGTTCAGGGCCAGACCCTTTACCCAGATCTTGCCACTCGCGACCCAAAGACCGATCTCAACTTTAGCTCCGCCGCGGATGTGAGCGGCTGTCTCGACTTGGCATCCTCCCATGCTGGTATTGGAAAGGTTTCCCCAAATGGGAGCATCCTGGTCGTCCACCCGTAATTCCACGGCGACGAAACACTTGATTCGCGGATGCCGGCGGCGATCTTGACTCCAGTTTGAGCTGAAAATATCAGGCTCGAATGGAGGTGAAGCTGAGGCTTTGGTGGGTATAGGACTGGTGGGTGAAGGACTCGGCGAAGGCCCTGCGGCCTCAGTTGGAGTCTGCGCCTCGCGGGCAGTTAGCTTAATCTCGCGCATGGCGGCGAGCAAAAGTTGTTCTCTGCGATCGGGAGGGGCGTCGCGATAGATCTGCAACAGCTTTCCAATGTTCCGTGCCAGGTCGGGATCTGCCAGCAATCCCGTCCAGTCCGTTCCGGCCGTTGGTTTAGACTTCGAATCCGTCATTAAGATTGGGCGTTCTTATTCGTATGGCGAACCAGTGCAGTTTCAGGTTGACCCAGCGGTCACCCATTCGCAAGATGACCTAAGTCATCTCCCTATCAATTCCAACGATCCTGTCCCACGATCCTGTCCCAATGATCGAATTCCAATTCGGAAATTCAATCAATTGGATCAAGGCCCTTGAGACTGCTTTCGAGAAGATCCCGCTGCTTGTCGATGAGGGAGAGAAACTCAAAGCCGTATTGGAACCCCCGGCGATGGCGGACGACGGCCCTCACATCCCAAGTCAGAGCTGCTCCTGGAAGTGCGAAGCTCAGCCCAACCACCTCGCCGCCATTCAATTCCGCAGCCAGGATGATGCCTATTCCTGCTGCCGACAAATCCCTGCAACGCCCTTCGAGCTTCTGATACCGGTCTCCCAATAGATGACGGACAGAGACTTGAAAATCCCCGCGGTATCGGGGATGTCGCCGAAGGCGGCGATCCGCGGTACTCATAGCTCGTTTGGCGTCCGAGGATGGCATCAGTGAGTGAAACTTTCAAGCGTGCTGATGCGATTCAGCGCGACTCGAACGCTATCTGCATAACTCCCCGGGGTTCGCCGGTTGCAGGTTCAACTTCGATCCTGTCGAGCGGATTGTAACCCAATCGACAATACCGGCTAATACGTTCCACACCTAGACGCTTGCTTTTGCATCCAACGCTATTTTACAAGGGCGGTGTGCTAAATAAGCGCAGCTGGGGAACGTTTTGTTTACTCTATCCGCATCAACGACCCGGGGATAGTGTCGAAGGTCACGGTTCTCTATGGAGCGAAAGTGTATTTTGCCGATCAGACTGCTGCGCCTTCGAGTCCTGCCTTTGGATGCCTTTTTGCATCTCCCGGCGCGATAAGTGAATCAAAAACAACACGTTATAGTTCTATCGAATAAAAAAAGCCGTTTTGAAGACATATAATTAGAATTCTTTCAGAACCGCAAATGCACCGACTGCTGGCCTACCCAAATCGCAGATTTCTTGGCTGGACTCTAGTATCGTTATTCGCCGTTACCGGTCTCAGGGCGCAGAACTCCATATCCACGCCCTCTATTTCTCTGCCCGGATCGCAGAGTCCGTTCACTGCAAGCGAGCCTGAAGACAAGGTCACTCCTGAAGTCATCCAGTTGACCTTCCAGGAGGCCATCGAGCGTGGATTGCGCAATAACCTCGGTCTTCTGCTCTCCGGCGATCAAACCATTACAGCTCGTGGAGAGCGATGGAAGGAATTGAGCAATCTTTTGCCGAACCTGCAAGCTCAGCTGCAGGCAGATGTTCAGACCGAAAGCCTCACGGCACTTGGTTTCAAGACAAGCCTTTTCCCGTTTCCTCTTCCCCGAGTGCTTGGTCCCTTTAATTACATCGACGCGCGTGCCACGCTGAACCAATCCATTTTCAACTTTAAGGATATCGAGCAGGAACGCGCCGCTTCCGAGCGGCTGAAATCTGCGCAGTACAGTTACAAAGATGCCCGAGAAGTGGTGGTGCTTGCTATAGGAAACGCCTATCTGCAGGCCATTGCCACAACTGCCCGGATTGAGACCTCGGAGGCCCAGGTCAGCAATGCTCAGGCCTTGTACAACAAAGCTGCCGATCAGCAGAATGCCGGACTCAGTCCTGCCATCGACACCCTGCGCTCTCAAGTGGAGTTGCAGACCCGCCAGCAGCAGCTAATCGCGGCCCGCAACGACTTCGCCAAGCAAAAGCTGACGCTTGCCCGGATCATTGGCCTGGCGGCGGGTCAGGAATTTGTGTTGACTGAAAAAGCGCCGTTCCAGGCGCTGACTCCGTTGCCCCTTGAAGTCTACCTGCAGCGTGCCTACAGCTCTAGGTCTGATTATCAGGCGGCTCAGGCGCAGGTCCGGGCCGCGGAATTTTCCCATCGCGCCGCAGCCGCCGGCCGCTATCCTACTCTGGGTCTCGACGCCAACTACGGCGACATTGGGGTTACCCCAAGCCAGTCCAATGGAACCTGGCAGGTGAATGGCGGCCTTAACATCCCCATTTTTTTGGGGGGAAAGGTACACAGTGACGTTCTGGAGGCCGACGCCCAACTGAAGCAGGCGCGCTCCCAGCTGGGTGACCTTCGCGGCCGCATCGACTATGAGGTGCGTAGCTCTTTGCTGGATTTGAACTCGGCTGCAGAACAGGTCGAGGTTGGTCGCAGTTCCGTGGAGCTTGCGGAACAGGCCCTCGCCCAATCGCGAGATCGCTTTACCGCGGGCGTGACCGATAACCTCGAGGTGGTCCAGGCTCAAGAGGCCGTAGCCGGTGCCCATGAAAGTTACATCCAGAGTCTTTACGCGCACAACCTTGCCAAGGTGGAACTGGCGTATGCGATTGGCGACGCCGAACAGGGCGTCAAACGATATTTGAAAGGCGAACACTAAATTCGATATGGAACCGACGACGCAAAGCCCCCCGGCGGCTCCGCCGGATCAAACCGAAATCCGCAACAAACCGTTGCCTGCCACCGAGCGAGACTTCCGTACTCGTTCTTCGCGCACCGCGAGTCCCGGCTTCCGCATAGCCGTTATCATCGCCGCGGTTGTACTCCTGGTTGTGGGATTTTTCGTCTACCGTTATGTCTCCAGTTACGAAGACACGGATGATGCGCAAGTCGATGGCTACATCAATTCCATCAGCGCTCGTGTCTCAGGGCACGTCACAAAACTGGCGGTTCAGGATTATCAATATGTACAACCAGGCCAAGTGCTGGTGGAGATGGATCCCAGCGATTATCAGGTAGCTTTCAACAGGGCTCAAGCCGACTACGAGGATGCGCGAGCCGCGGCCGCCGCTGCGGGTGTCAACGTCCCGATTACTTCGGTCAATACGACCAGCCAGGTTTCTTCAACCACTGCGGACGTGACCAGCGCGCGCGCCGGCATCGCCCTGGCCAGGCAGCAGCTCGATGCGGCCCGGGCCCAGCGCGATGAAGCCGAGGCGAACGATGTTAAGGCGCAGAACGATCTCCTGCGCTACCGTCAACTGGTGGACAAACAGGAAATTTCGCAGCAGCAATATGATCAGGCGACCGCTGCGGCCAAGGCCAGCGCCGCTGGCGTGGTGGCTGCTCATGCCATGGCCGACGCCGCCCAGTCGCAGGTGACTCAAGCCCAGGGAAAATTGGTGCAGGCGGAAGCCAACTACAGTTACGCCCAGACCGCGCCGAGACAAATGCAGATCAGCCGCTCCAGGGCCGAGTCGGCGGTAGCGCAAGTAATGCAAAAGAAAGCCGCCCTCGATCAGGCGCAACTCAACCTGCAATACACCAAGATTACTTCTCCCGTTGCGGGTATCGTCAGCGACCGCACCGTCGAAGTCGGACAGAACGTTGCTCCCGGCCAGGAACTCATGAAGGTTATTCCGCTCAACGATGTCTGGATTACCGCGAACTTTAAGGAGACTCAGTTGCGTGAGATGAAGGTCGGCCAACCGGTCACCATAGAGGTTGACGCCTATGGAAGAAAATATAAGGGCCGGGTCAATAGCATCGCCGGAGCCAGTGGCGCCCGCTTTAGCTTGTTGCCTCCCGAGAATGCCACCGGCAACTACGTGAAGGTCGTGCAGCGTATTCCAGTCAAGATCGTGCTCGATCCCGGGGAAAACAAAGATCAGTTGCTGCGTCCCGGCATGTCGGTCGAACCCAAGGTGTGGATCCGGGAATGAGTGCTACCGCACCGCCGCTGGAAAACGCCGACCTTTGGCGTCCGGCAATCAATCCCTGGATCATCGCCATAACGGTGACGCTGGCGACTTTCATGGAGGTGCTCGACACCTCCATCGCCAATGTCGCCCTGCCTCACATTGCGGGCGGCCTCTCCGCCGGGCAGGACGAAAGCACGTGGGTTCTCACTTCTTATCTCGTTTCTAACGCCATCGTACTTCCCCTGAGCGGCTGGCTGTCCTCCATCATGGGCCGCAAGAACTTCTACATGAGTTGTGTGGCCTTGTTCACCGTCAGCTCGTTTTTTTGTGGGTTGGCGCCGAACCTGGCGACGCTTATTATCTGCCGTGTTCTGCAAGGCGTGGGCGGAGGCGGTCTTCAGCCCAGCGAACAGGCCATACTCGCCGATACCTTTCCGCCCGCCAAGCGCGGGATGGCATTTGCCGTGTACGGCATCGCCGTGGTCACAGCGCCAGCAATTGGACCTACCCTCGGCGGTTGGATCACCGACAACTTTACCTGGCGCTGGATCTTTTTTATCAATATCCCCGTTGGGATCATCTCTATCCTGCTTTCATCGCGCCTCATTCAGGATCCGCCATATTTGAAGCGCCGCAAGCTCAGCGAAACCAAAATCGACTACATCGGTCTGGGCTTTGTAGCTCTTGGCCTGGGAACCTTGCAGGTTGTTCTCGACAAAGGCCAGCGCGATGATTGGTTCTCATCGCACTTTATTCTGACCCTCACCATCATTGCGACGGCATCATTAATTTTCGTAATTTTTTGGGAGTGGACACACAAAGATCCCATCATCGATCTCCATTTATTCCGCGATCGCACGTTTGGCATCTCCAACTTGTTGATGTTCATGCTGGGATTTGCCCTGCTCGGCAGCACGCTGTTGCTGCCGCTGTTCATGCAGACCTTGCTGGGATACACGGCGGAGCGATCGGGGATGGCGCTCATGCCCGGCGGCTTCACGATCATGATCTTGCTTCCCCTGGTGGGATTCTTGCTTTCGCGTTACAGCCCGCGCTGGCTGCTGGTTCTCGGTTTGGTCTTACTTTCCGGCTCTCTGTTCAACATGACCCGCTTTGATCTGCAAATCGATTTCCGAACTGCGGCCATGGCCCGCGTTTTACAGGCGGCCGGCATGGCGTTTCTGTTCGTCCCCATTAATACCGCCGCCTACGCATTTCTGCCCCGGGACAAGAACAACGCGGCCTCCGGTCTGATGAACCTGGCGCGCAACATGGGTGGCAGCGTGGGGATCTCCCTGGTCACCACCATGCTTGACCGGGGCACGCAGACTCACTCGAACACTTTGTCCCACAATCTCAGCCCCGCGAACCCGGCGTTCCAGTCGATGATGCAGGGCGCCGAGCAGGCCATGCGCGCGCACGGAGCCAGCGCGGCATTCGCCACGCGACAGGCCTACGCCATGATTGAAGGTACAGTGCAGCGGCAGGCCACGATGCTGGCCTACATTGATGATTTCCGGTTTCTCGCCTGGACTATCCTGGTGATGATCCCAATGGTATTCCTGATGAAAAAAGGCAAGCCCGGCGGAATCGCGGTACACTAGTTCGCGGTAAAGTGAGGTTGCCATGTTCCGGCTGGTCACCATAGAGCGAGAATACGGTTGTGGCGGCGGCGCCATTGCCGCACAACTGGCCCAGCACCTCGGGTGGAATTTGTGGGACCAGCGTCTCACGGAAGAGATTGCCCGCATGGCCAATGTCGATCCGTCCGCGGTTAAGCGCTGCGACGAGCGCATGGACAGCCGCTTCTACCGTCTCGCCAAAACCTTCTGGCGGGGCAGTTACGAGTCCAGTTCTCAACTCAGCAACCGCGCCTTCGACACCGATTGCATGGTGTGGATGATGGAGCAAATTGCCGCCAGAATTGGTCAGGAAGGGAATTCGGTGGTCGTGGGCCGGGGTGCACCTTACTTTCTGCGCGAACAAGCCGACGCTTTTCACGTTTTTCTTTATGCACCCCGGGCCGAGAAAGTTCGGCGCCTTCTGCAGGATGGATCCACAAAATCGGAAGCGGAAGGCCTCGTCGATTCTATCGATCGCGAGCGCGCCGCCTTCGTGAAACATTACTTCGAAGCAGACTGGCCCACCCGCTCCCTTTATCACATGATGATCAACACGGCTACGGGGAATGAGGCAGTCATCCAGACCATTCTCCACACCATGCATCTGATCGAGGGCCAGCCCAAGGCCACAGACTACGAAGTTCCCAAGGTTGCCAGTTCCGTCTAAGTCTCGGACCGGGCTCCCGGTCGACGCGGGGCAGGGCAGCAATTCTCAGCACAGACATCGGGTCGCGGTCCAAGCACTCCTAAGGCACGTCGCTCCTGCGTCCGATCTATGCGCTCCATGATCAGGTCGCGAATCATGGCGATAAATTTCGGATGTGTCCCCACGGTCTTGGCGCGCGTCATGGGCAAATCCAAAGAATTGCAAAGCTGCCGCGCTTCGACATCCAGGTCATACAGAACTTCCATGTGATCGGAGATGAAGCCGATCGGCGCCAGGACCACCGCTGAGGCCAGATTCGCCGCCTTTACTTGCCGCAAGTGATCGAGCATGTCGGGCTCCAGCCACGGCTGTCCCGGAGCGCCGCTGCGGCTTTGGTAGGCGAGAGCGTCGTTGTGATGGCTCATAGCCTCTGAAACCAGACGCCGAACCTCCTCCAGTTGCCTCACGTAATCGGAAGTGTTCGCCATCGAAACCGGAATGCTGTGTGCGCTGTAAACGATCTGCACGTTTGCTCGTGCATTTCGTGGGATTTCCTGCAGCGCGTCGCGCACACGATCCACGGTGGCCTCGATGAAGCCGGGATGATTAAAGAACGCCCGCACTTTGTCGACCTCCGGTGCGCCCGTCTCGACCTCGCGTTGTGCCTGGGCGATGTCCTCGCGATACTGGCGGCATCCGGAGTACGAGCTATAGGCCGATGTCACAAAACCTATGGCCCGCCGGATGCCATCCTGCTTCATCTGCCGCAGAGTCTCGAGCAGTAAAGGATGCCAATTCCGGTTTCCCCAATAGATGGGCAGCTTTGGACCATTTCGTTCCAGTTCGGCCTTTAGCCCACTGATCAACTCCCGTGTTTGCGCATTGATCGGGCTCTTGCCCTCGAAGTGGTAATAGTGATCCGCGACGGTCAACATGCGCTCGCGTGGGACATTCCGTCCCCGGAGCACGTTCTCAAGAAAGGGCATCACCTCATCCTTGGATTCCGGCCCACCGAAGGAGACAACTAAAATGGCGTCGTAGGTCATAATCAAGATGGAATACTACACAATGAAATTACAAAACTAACCGGCAACACCCCGGCCTCGCTGGTTGACATTGCACAATCTACAACGTCTCATGAACTGCTCCTCATTGCCAAATGTCGGCTTCGCGAACACAGCAAGCCGCGTGTTACGCTTCAAAGGAGCCTACGGGAACGTCTGAGTGATTGCGCGCGTCTTTAAAGCATTTCAATATCGCGATTTCCGCCTGATGTGGATTGGCGCGTGCACATCCAGCATCGGCACCTGGATGCAAATTGTTGCGCAAGGCTGGTTGATTTACCGCCTGACCCATAATCCTCGGTTGCTGGGCATCGATCAGTTCCTCGGCGGCATTCCCATTTTTCTTTTTTCTTTATTTACTGGGGTCATCGCCGACCGCGTTGAGCGCCGCAAGATTTTGCTTGGCTCTCAGTATGTGCAGATGTTCAGCGCGGCGGTGCTTACCGTGCTGGTGGCGACCGGAGTGGTTCGAGTCTGGGAGATTTTTTGCCTGTCGTTTTTCTCCGGAACAGCGCAAGCATTCGGCGCTCCCGCTTATTCAGCGCTGATTCCCACGCTA
>Ga0209530_1001044_pt1 | contig 14206 bp, 17 predicted proteins | sample BlaSpr_A8_Ref_O1_FD_187987 | JGI IMG/M metagenome (GOLD analysis project Ga0209530, IMG submission 187987) | Forest soil microbial communities from Thunder Bay, Ontario, Canada - Black Spruce, Ontario site 2_A8_Ref_O1 (SPAdes) (version 2) | ecosystem: Environmental > Terrestrial > Soil > Boreal...
GCCCATACGCCCCCACGGCGCCAGCCCCCACTCGCACCCCGCCGCGTTGATACCCCACCCGAACGTTCTGCACCATGTGCCCCACACAGCCCGCACACCCCACAGCTTGCGCGGCGCGCACCCCGTCCTGCTGGCTCAGCGCAGCGCGTCAAATTCAGACGGAAATTCTATGCTTGACGGAAAAAATAGAGTCATTTGTGACTTGTTTTCTTCCGGCGAGCACGGATCTTCCGTTGAAAATGGGGCAATTGTCCCGGCTTTGATCGGGCGGGTGGGTTCTGGTCAGGCGGGCGGGGGGTGAGGGATGGTGCTGTTGCGGAGGATTACCTCGCCTGGGACGGGCATGATCCGGCGGCCCTCGCCGCTGAGGACCAGGCCGGCGGCCATTTCCCCCATCTGCTTCAGCGGCAGCCGTACGGTGGTGAGCGGCGGGTAGACGTCGCGGAGGGTGTGGATGTCGTCGAATCCGGCCACTGCCATATCGCCGGGCACGGAAATGCCGCTGGCCCGCAGCCGGGCGAGCGCACCGACGGCCATGATGTCGGTGACCGCGAACACGCAGCCCGGCAGTGGTTCCCCGGCCGCCAGGATCGTGCTCATTGCCTCGTAGCCGCCGTCTCTGGTGAATGAGCCGTGGACGACTCGGGCCGGGTCGAGCGGCACCGACCAGGCCGCCAGCCCAGCGCGGAATCCGTCCACCCGGTCGCGCGCCGCGAGCAGGCCGCGCGGCCCAGCGAGGACTGCGAAACTGCGATGCCCGAGGGCTGCGAGCGCCTTGGCCAGCGCCTCGGCACCCGCGGAGTTCTCCGGCAGGATCGTGTCCACGCCGAGCAGGTCCTGGCCGATGCAGGCAGCCCGTCCGCCCGAGCCGGTGAACGCGGCGATCTCCGCGCGGAGGGCGGCGGTCGCCTCGGCGTCATCGGACCTGCTGCCGATCAGGACTACCGCGCGCGCCCGCTGCGCGCGCATCAGCGCGACATACTCACGCTCGGCGACTTCGATGGCCCCGCTCACGCCGCCGCCTCCCCCGCCCGTCCCGCCGACCGGCGTGCTGGACATGCAGACCAGGAGCTGCCGGGCGGCCGCGACTTCGATGAGGCCGGCGGCGATCGAGGAGAAATACGGGTCGGCGATGTCGTGCACGATCACGCCCAGCATCGTGCTCTGCCCGGTGGCCACCGCTCTCGCCTGCAGGTTGGCCGTGTAGCCGAGCTCGGCGACGGCCCGGTTCACCCGGTCGGCAAACTTCTGGCCGACGGGCCGCGAGCCCTCGTTCACCACGCGGGACGCGGTAGCCAGCGACACGCCCGCGCGGTCGGCGACGTCCTGCAGCGTCACCCTCGACGCGGCCTCGCCTGCTGTCACTGGCTCTCCTTACCCGGCCGCTTGACCCAGCTTCGCGGTCCAGCTTAGTCTTGGCAAGCGCTTTCCGAAGCCGGTCCCCTGCCCTCTACCCCCCGAAAGCTGAGTCCATGACGCAGAAAGTCATCCACGTCGCAATGAACGGCGTCACCGGCCGGATGGGGCACCACCAGCACCTGGTGCGTTCCGTGCTCAGCATTCGCGAGCAGGGCGGCCTACGACTGGATGACGGCACGATCCTCTATCCGGAGCCGATCCTGGTCGGCCGGAACGAGGAGCGGCTGCGCGCCCTGGCCAGTCAGCACGGCCTGAACCGGTGGACGACCAGCCTGGACGAGGTGCTCGCCGACCCCGAGGTCGACGTGTACTTCGACGCCCAGGTCACCAGCGCACGTGAGGTCAGCCTGCTGAAGGCGATCGAGGCGGGCAAGCATGTCTACACGGAGAAGCCGGTCGCGGAGTCGCTGGACGGGGCCCTGCGGCTAGCGGCCGCGGCACAGGCGAAGGGCATCACGAGCGGCGTGGTACAGGACAAGCTCTTCCTGCCCGGCATGATCAAGCTGCGGCGGCTGATCAGGGATGGCTTCCTCGGCCGGGTCCTTTCCGTGCGGCTGGAGTTCGGCTACTGGGTGTTCGACGGCGACGGGATGCCGGCCCAGCGGCCGTCGTGGAACTACCGCGCGGAGGATGGCGGCGGGATCATGCTCGACATGTTCCCGCACTGGCAGTACCTGCTCGAGGACCTGCTCGGCCCGATCACCGCCGTCTACGCCAGGAACGTGACGCACGTACCGCGGCGCTGGGATGAGTCGGGCGCCCCGTACGACGCGACCGCGGATGACGCCGCCTACGCGGTGCTCGAGTTCGCCAGCGGTGCGTTCTGCTCGGCGAACTCATCCTGGACGGTGCGGGTAAACCGGCGGGAGCTGCTCGAGCTGCAGGTAGACGGAACCGGCGGCAGCGCGGTGGCTGGCCTGCGGAACTGCGCGATCCAGCACCGGGTATCCACCCCGATGCCGGTGTGGAACCCCGATCTGCCTGACCCCATCGACTACCAGTCGCAATGGACGGATGTGCCGGACAACGTGCCGCTCGACAACGGGTTCAAGGCGCAGTGGGAGCTGTTCCTGGCGGCTGCCGCGCAGGACCGCCCGTTCGCCTGGGACCTGACCGCGGGCGCCAGGGGCGTGCAGCTCGCCAGCCTCGCGCAGCGGTCGTCCGCCGAAGGCCGGCGGATCGAGGTGCCCGCGCCATGACCGAGCGGATCGAGGTGCCCGCACCATGACCGAGCGGATCTCCCTGCCTGGACGCGCCGAGCCGCTGGAGATTGACCCGCCGGGCTGGGCGGCCGGCTACCCGCCGCCCGTGTCCCGGCGCGCCTACGCGGCCGCCCACGTGGCGGCCCGGCCTGAGGCCGGCGGCGGCGTGTCCATCAACTGGGAGTCGACGATGCGGTTCCGCGATCACCTGTGGGCGCACGGATTCAGCATCGCCGAGGCGATGGACACCGCCCAGCGCGGTATGGGGCTGTCCTGGGACCAGGCGCGGGAGCTGATCACCCGCTCGGCGTCGCGCGCCGCCGAGCGGCGCGCGACGGGGCAGCAGGCCGGCCTGGCCTGCGGAGCCGGCACCGATCAGCTGGCCGAGGGCCGCAGCTACCCGCTCAGGGAGATCATCGACGCGTATGCCGAGCAGCTGGCATTCGTGCAGGCGGCGGGGTCCGACGTGATCCTGATGGCAAGCCGCGCGCTGGCCGCCAGCGCCCGCACCCCCCGCGGCTACCTCCACGTGTACGAGACGCTGCTCGCGCAGGCGAGCCGGCCGGTGATCCTGCACTGGCTCGGCGAGGCGTTCGACCCAGCCCTGCACGGCTACTGGGGCAGCACCGACTTCGACTCCGCCGCGGACACGGTTCTGGAGCTGATCGAGCGAGCCGGCGGCATGGTGGACGGAGTCAAGCTGTCCGTGCTCGACGCCGGCAAGGAGATGGCACTGCGCCGGCGGCTGCCGGCCGGCGTGCGGCTTTACACCGGCGACGACTTCAACTATGCCGAGCTGATCCGCGGCGACGAGCACGGGCATAGCGACGCGCTGCTCGGCGCGTTCGCGGCGGTCACCGCTCCGGCCGCCGGCGCGCTGCACGCGCTCGACAACGGCGACATCGCGGGCTACGACGTGATGATGAACGCCACCCTCCCGCTCAGCCGGCTGATCTTCGAGGAGCCCACCTACTACTACAAGGCAGGCGTGGCGTTCCTGGCCTGGCTGAACGGGTTCCAGCCGCATTTCGCGATGATCGGCGGGCTCGAGGCAAAGCGGCCGACCGAGCACCTGATCCGGGTGTTCGAGCTGGCCGCCGCGGCCGGGGCGCTTACCGACCCGGCGCTGGCGGTCAGCCGGATGTCCGAGCTGCTGGCGACGAGGGCAGCGTTCTCGTGATCGGCCTGGACCGGCTGTCACTGAATCAGGCGACGGTCAAGAACCTGAGCCTGAAGGAGGCGGTGGCGCTCTGCGCCAGGCACGACATCCCGGCGATCGGGCTGTGGCGCGACCGGGTGGCAGAACGTGGCCTGGCCGAATCCGTCGCGGCGGTCCGCGGCGCCGGGCTGCACGTGTCCAGCCTGTGCCGGGGCGGGTTCTTCACGCACGCCGAGGCCGACCAGCGCCGGGCCGCGCTCGCCGGCAACCGGGCCGCCATCAACGAGGCGGCCGAACTCGGCGCGGACACGCTGGTCCTGGTCTGCGGAGGCCTGGTGCCTGGCAGCAAGGACCTGGGCCTGGCTCGTGCCATGATCGCCGACGCGATCGGCGAGCTGGTGCCCGCCGCGCAGCGGCTCGGCGTCCGGCTCGGCATCGAGGCGCTGCACCCGATGTTCTGCACCGACCGGTGCGTGATCTCCAGCCTGGGCGAGGCGCTCGACCTGGCCCTGATGTTCCCCGCGGATGTCGTGGGCGTCGTGGTCGATACCTACCACGTCTGGTGGGACGCCCGGCTGCCAGGCGACATCGCCCGCGCGGGGAACCGGATCGTCAGCTATCAGGTATGCGACTGGGTGCTGCCGCTGCCGCCGGACATCCTGCTCGGCCGCGGCCACCTAGGGGACGGCGCGATCGACTTCGGGCCGATCTCCGCCTGCGTCGCCGCGGCCGGCTACGACGGCTACGTCGAGGTCGAGATCTTCAACCAGCGGATCTGGGACGCGCCGCCTGACCAGACGGCGGCGACGGTACGGCAGCGGTTCGCCGCCGCACTCGGCCCGGGTAGGGCATAACGGCAGGACCGTGGTGACCCTGTCAGGGGTTACCTCCCCGCCGCAGTGCTGGCAGCTCAGCGAGGCTTTCAGCGGGTGCCCGCAGTCGTGCAGGACCTGGACCGCCGGCTCGTCCACCGCCCATCTGTCGCCCCATTCCCGCAGCGCGACCAGCACCGGGAACAGCTCACGGCCCGCCTCGGTCAGGTGATACTCAGAACGCGGCGGGTGCTCGCTGTACTGCCGCCGTTCGATCAGCCCGGCGCCCTCCAGCTTGCGCAGCCGGTCAGCGAGCATGTCACGCGAGGCACCGATGTAGGCGGCGATCCGGGCGAACCGGTGCACCCCGTAGCTGATCTCCCTGATCGCCAGCAGAGACCACCGCTCCCCCACGACCTCCAGCGCGGCCGCGACCGAGCATGGCCGGACACCAAGCGGCTCCTCGGCCAGCACCAGTTCCCTGCCGTGTTCACCCACCGGCACGCCTCCTGCCTTGTGAGTTGCGTTTCCCAACAGACTACCGCTAGCATCGGTCTGTTGGGAAATCCAACAGACATCGGAAAGGCACAGCACATGACAAAGCTCGCAGAATCGGTCGTCCTGGTTACCGGTGCGAACGGAGGGCTGGGGACCGAGTTCGTCCGCCAGGCCCTGGCACGGGGTGCCCGCCGCGTCTACGCCACCGCCCGCACTCCCCGCGCCTGGGACGACAACCGCGTGGTGACGCTCGCCCTCGATGTCACCGACGGCACGTCCGTAGCGGACGCCGCCGCGGCGGCGGATGACACGACCATCGTGATCAACAACGCCGGCGGAACGGCCGGATCCAGCCTGCTCACCGCGTCACTTGACGAGGTGCGCGCGGCGTATGAGACGAACGTCTTCGGGCCGATCACCGTCGCCCAGGCCTTCGCCCCGGTCCTGGCCAGGAACGGCGGCGGCACGCTGATCGACATCCACTCGGCGCTGAGCTGGCTGGCGATGCCCGGCGCCTACTCCTCGACGAAGGCGGCCCTGTGGTCGGTCACCAACACGCTGCGGCTTGAGCTTGCCGCCCAGGGCACCCAGGTCATCGGCGCGCACCTCGGTTACACGGACACCCCGATGACCGCCACGCTCGATGTGGACAAGGCCGATCCACGCGATATCGTCGCGGCGATCTACGACGGCCTCGAGGCAGGCGAGGCGGAGATACTCGCCGACGACACCAGCCGCTGGGTCAAGCAGCAGCTGTCCAAGCCGTTGACGGCGCTTTACCCTCAGCTGGCGCCGGCTCAGTGAGCCGGGAACCACGCGTCGTTCTGCCTTTATCAGGACAAGCTGGCTGTGGCCAGGACGGTGCCGTCTGTGCCGATCAGCCGCGCGCCGGTAACCGTTCCGACGCTCGCGGGGACTGGGCTGCCCCAGTAACCGTAACCGCCGCTCAGCTTGAACGACCCCACCGTCGTGAAACGTCCATCCGCGCCCTCCAGCTGGCAGAGCACGGAGGCACTTCCGGAGTTCGTGGCCACCGACATGTACATCCACCATGGACTCTTGCTGTAAACGAAGAGCTCTCCCACCGTCTGGTGGCTGGCGGAAAGCAGGGGGGCTGAGCTCAGCGCGGACGCGGGCGGGGATGACGTAGCGGCGTGCACCCCCCAGCCCCCCAGGCCGGTCACGACGAACGCCGCCACAACAGCCGCGGTGGCCAGCATCCGGCGAGTGCGACTGGCCGGGCCCTTGCCCAGCCGGCCTTTGTGGGCACGGTGACGTGCATGGTCGATCCGGGTGACCGGGCGCGGGATTGGCGTGGCGAGGCCGATCCCTTCCATCACCCGGGTCTCGAATCCTGGCGGAGGCTCGATCGCGGGCAGCAGCCCGAGCACTTCCTCGCCGGTCATTGTCAGCTTGCGGACACTCTCGCGGCACGCATCACACTGATCCAGGTGCATGAGCGCCTGTGCGCGCTCGCGTCCCGTCAGGACGCCAAGCGCCAGTTCCGCGGCCACGTCAGCGAATTCGCCGCAGCCCATCTCGTTCTGCTCACTCATCGCTTGCATCCTCTGGCAGATAGGCGTCTCGCAATTTCTGCATGCCGTCCCGGATCCGGGTTTTCGCCGTACCCAGCGGGACTTCCTCGGCGTCGGCGATCTGCCGGGCCGTCATGCCATAGATACCGGCCATCGCCACCGCGCGGGCCTGGGGCGCCGGCAGGCGGCCGAGGGCCCGGCGCAGCCCGGCCGCTCTGTCGCTGGCCACCGCGTGCCGTTCCGGAGTATCGGTCATCGCGGTGAGTACGGCGGGGAGATCGTCCGGGTCTACCGGTGTCGACGAGCTTGCGCGAAGGACATCGACGGCCAGGTTATGGGTGATCGTCGTCAGCCAGGCACGGACGGTCCCGCGTCGCGAGTCGTACACCTGGGCGTGACGCCATGCCTGCACGAACGCCTGCTGAGCCACATCCTCCGCGGCGGTCGGGTCGCTGGTGATGGTCACCGCGACACCGAACACGATCCGCTGGAAGCGGCGCACAAACGCGATCGACAGGTCAGGATCTCCCGCGCCCAGGCCTGCGAGCAGCGTTTCATCCGGCAGCGTGTCGGCTGGAATTGCCATTCTTTGCACACTCTTTCATACGGAGGCCAGCTCAGGAGGACTGCCCCGCCGAGCGCCGTCGTGCCAGCCAGCCAGCCACGACGAGGGCGGCGGCCGCCGCGAGGACGGCCGCACCCGCGAACTCCACGACCAGGGACGCCTTGGCGTTGGGAACCGCCAGGCTCTCCTGAAAGCCGAACAGGCCGATGCTGGCGCTGAGCAGCAGCCCGACGGCTGTACCGGCGAGCATGAAGGCTCCGGCCACCATCAGCACCAGCCGCCGGAAGGCGGCCATGACCACCGCGAGCGCGATGCCGCCGACGCCCTGGATCAGGAACAGCGGCCCGATGACCGAGATGCTCCGGTAGCCATCGGACCACAGCTGGAGATGGATCACACTGGACCAGATCAGCAGGGCGGCACCGGCCACCGTCAGGAGACTGGCCGCCCAGCGCACCACTGGCGATGTCTGGGCAGTCCCCGGACCCAGGAGCCTGATTGTCCGGCTCGTGAGGCTAGCCGGGTAGCTGGAATCCCGAGGCCGGGACGCGACGCTGTTCATGGCGATTTCTCCTTACTGCCTAGTAGCCGTAGCCGCCGCCGCTGCCGCTGCTGCTGGAGCTCGGGCTTGGGCTGGAACCGGACCCAGAACCGGAACTGGACACGGTCACGGTGCCGGTGATTGCCGAGCCGGATGGGGCCACCAGCCACCACTTGGCGCCGAAGCTGTTACTGCCCTGGCCGCTGTCCGTTCCCGGGTTGCTGTCGCCGACGAAGTAGTACAGCGGGTGGCCGTCATAGGTCACCTGCTTGGTGCCGTCAGACCGGGTGATCGTGCCCAGGTCGCTCGCACTCGCGCCGCCTGATGCGGTCACGGTGCCGCTCGCTACCACCGGGGGCCACGCACCGGCGCACGCGCCCGAGCAGACGGACTTGTTCATGGGGTCCTTCACCCACAGGTACAGCGCCCGTCCCGACGAACTGGTCAGGAACGAACCCGCCGAGCCGGAAGCAGTCGTGATCACGGTCCCCGTAGTCGACGTGCTCCCTGAGGCCGACGTGGCCCCTGAGGCCGCGGCGCCGGCGGCCGAGCCGCTACTGCTGCACGCCGCCACAAGCAGCGCCGCGGCCAGCGGGACACCGAGCTTGACCGGCATCGGCAGCCGTGCCAGCAACGAGTTACTCATCTTCATCGTCTCCCTATCGGGCGGCGATGGCCTTGTGCCAGGCCGCCCCGAAGCGGTTACTTATCGACGTGATTACGGGGCGGGGCGGGAGAAAGGCTTGGAAAGATGGATGTGAGCTACGTCACACTAACTTCTTGTTCAGGCTAAATGGTCGCGGATAGGGCACCCGGAACCTGACAGCCCTGTCCGCACCGCTTCCAGCTCAGAACGGGCTGTAGAGCCGTTCGTCCCGGACTTATGCGGAAGATCCGTGCTCCGCGGAAGAAAAGTGGTCGGTTTTGACGCTTTTTATTCCGTTAAGCACGGATTTCCGCATAGCGGTCCCCTCAGGAGTCACACTCGTAACCACAGCCCCTATGTGCGCTCCGGCCGCTTAGCCGGCTCCGTACAACCCTGGATCATGCCAAACCGCGCGACCCCTAACGCGCTATCGCGCAGTCGCGCTCTCGATTTCCACCGATTCGTTGGGTGCGCCGTCTCCGGGGCCGTTGGCATTGTTCGTGCCAGCGGCGGCGACCTGCTGGATGAGGCTCAGGCCCAAAGTGATGGTACCGAACGGCGTGTAGTCGGGCGCGAGCGGCGAGTTCTTGTAGACGAGGAAGAACTGGCTGCCGTTGGTGTCGGGTCCGGCATTGGCCATAGCGACCGTACCTGCCGGGTAGGTGACCTCGCCGTTCACCGGCGCGCCGAGGGCGGTGAGGTTCTCGTCCTGGAACTCGTAGCCGGGGCCGCCCGAGCCGGTGCCGGTCGGGTCGCCGCACTGCAGTACGTAGATGCCCGCTGTCGTCAGCCGATGGCACTTCGTCTGGTTGAAGTAGCCGTTCTTCGCCAGGTACACGAAGGAGTAGACGGTGTAGGGTGCGGCCGCGCCGTTCGCGGTGAAGACGATGGTCCCCCGGTTCGTCGCAAGCGTCAGCGTGTATGTCTTCTTCGCCGCGGCGGCGTCGTAGACCGGGATGCCCACGTTGCGAGCCGCGACGCCGCAGGCCCGGTAGCCAACTGGTTCGCCGGTGGTGCTGGCGGCGGGCGTGCACTGCGCGGCCGCCGCGGCAGGTGTGGCAGTCGCTGTCGCAGGTGCGGCGGTCGATGTCGCAGGTGTGGCGGACGCCGCCGACGTCGCGGGCGCGCCGGAGGCGGGCGCGCCGGATGCTGTCGCACTCGACGAGCAGCCGGACGTGACCGCGCCGGTGATCGCCACCACCGCAAGGCCCGCGCCGAACCGGGCCAGCCTCATCGCACCTTCACGCATTTCTCATCCCGTCTGCACTCATCCGAATCCCAGTCTCGCCCGGGGCAGGCGTACTCTACCGGACATGCGCTTGGGAGCCGTGTTTCCGCAGACCGAGATCGGCAGCGACCCGGCGGATGTCCGCCGCTGGGCGACCACCGTCGAGGAACTGGGTTATGACCACATCCTCGCCTACGACCACGTGCTTGGCGCCGGTACCGACACCCGGCCGGGCTGGCAGGGCTACACGAGCGAGACCCTGTTTCACGAGGTGTTCGTCTTGTACGGGTACCTGGCGGCTGTAACCACTCGGGTGGAGCTCGTCACCGGAGTGCTCATCCTGCCGCAGCGGCAGACCGCGCTGGTGGCCAAGCAGGCGGCCGAGGTGGACGTACTCAGCGGCGGACGGCTGCGCCTCGGCATTGGCGTCGGGTGGAACGATGTGGAGTACGAGGCCCTCGGCACGTCCTTCCAGGACCGGGGCGTGCGGAGCGAGGAGCAGATCGCACTGCTACGCGAGCTGTGGGCAGCTCCGCTTGTGACCTTCGAGGGACGCTGGGAGCGAGTGGACAACGCCGGGATCAAGCCGCGCCCGGCGGCGGGCCGGATCCCGGTCTGGCTGGGCGGGGCGTCGGACCGGACGCTGCGGCGGGTGGCACGGATCGGGGATGGCTGGCTGCCGAACGCGGACCCGGCACAGGGCGCGGAAATGGTCGCGAGGCTGCGCGGCTACGCGCGCGACGCGGGACGGGATCCGGCGGCCATCGGGCTGGAGCCGCGGCTGAACCTGGCGACGATACCGCCCGCCGAACGGGCAGATTACGTGGCAGCGTGGCAGCGTCTGGGCGCGACCCACCTCACGGTCGCCACGATGGGCGCGGGATACGCGACCGTCGACGATCACCTCGGCGCCCTGGAGACCGCCATCGCCGACCTGCGCCGCGACGGCGCGCACGACCCGGCGGCGGACTGACCGCACGCTCACAGCACCGACAGGCCAGCGCCCCCAAGACGGCCGTAGCCGACCCGGGCCTGCCATTATTGTGCGACGGCAGGGGGTGGTTTCCGCCCCCTGCCGTCGCACAATCATCCTCGTGGCCGCCGCTAGGCGCGCCCGGGGTCCTGTTGCTCGGAGGTCCCATGATCATGCCGATGGCCGGCCGCCTGGCGGCCGGGGGGGTTGGCGTCGTCCTCATCCTCGTGACGTGGACAAGCGTCACGGGAACGCTGATCGTGTCCCGGTCGGTCAGGGGCCAGGTGACCAAGTGGGTGGACTGGCTCATGACCTGGATCTACCGTCTGGCGACCGGGTTCACCCCCGACTACCACAAGCGTGACAGGCTGCTCGCCACCCAGCCGGCCGCGATCCTGCTCGGGCAGCTGATCGCTTGGCTGGGTCTGTCCTTCGTCGGCTTCACGCTCGTGTTCTGGCCGCTCAGTCACCGCGGCATCGCCTCGGCCTTTTCCGATGCTGGATCCTCGCTGTTCACGCTGGGGTTCTCCGAGCCTGCCGGCGCCGGGCCCGCCGCCGTCGTCTTTACCGGGGCGATCACCGGCCTGACCATCATCACGCTGCAGATCGCCTACCTGCCGACCCTGTACGCCGCGTTCAATCGCAGGGAAACCGAGGTGGCTCTGCTCAACGCGCGGGCTGGCGTCCCGTCCTGGGGCCCGGAACTGCTGGCGCGCACCCATTACGCCCTGGGCTCGGGCACGTCGACGCTGGATACCATGCCAGAGCTGTACGCCGTGTGGGAGCGCTGGTCCGCCGACATCGCGGAGAGCCACACCACCTACCTTCAGCTCGTTCGGTTCCGCTCCCCCGGGGCGCTCTCGTCGTGGGTGACGGCGCTACTGGCCGTACTGGACTCCGCCGCCATGTTCCTGGCGCTCTCCCCGAAGGCCGCGCCAGAGGTCCCGGCGCGGCTGTGCCTGCGCAGCGGCTTCCTCTGTTTCAACCGGATTGCGCTGGCGATGGGCTTCGACATTCCCGAAGAAGCCGATCCGGATACCGAGGTGAGCGTGACCTACGCAGAGTTCCTTGACGCGATCACGCGACTGCGCGAGGTGGACTTCCCGATCGAACGTGACCCCGCGCAAGCATGGCCTGAGTTCGTCGGCTGGCGCGTCAACTACGAGCGCGCCGCCTATACCTTGGCCAAGGCGATAGATGCCCCGCCGGCCATGTGGTCCGGCCCGCGCGACCACCACACCCCCGTAATACCGCCCATCCGCCCCGCCCTCGGCCGGATCCCCAAGTAGCCCCAGGAGCCTGCCCCATGATCATGGGTAGTTCTGACCAGTATTTGGTCTAAAAATACCCACGATCATCGCCTGTCGTACTAGCTGGCCGGGGTCAGTGTGTAATCCGCGTCTCCCTCAGGGACAGTACCGCCACTGCCCTGGTTCTGCGCGACGTAATTCCCCTGAATGAAGTAGTCGCCTGCACCATTCGACCCGAGCGATCCCGAAGCGAGTGTGATCAGCGCTCCATCTGAGCACGGCCCGGCGGGGTTACTCTTCCAGCAGCTCGCGGCGGAAGCGCGGCCGTAAACAGCCAACGCGGTACCGTCAAGGCCGCAAGCGGACTGGGACGGGGGTTGGAGGCAGGTCACGTTGAGCGTGACTTGCTGACCGCGATGCTGATTCAGGAAGGACAAGAGATTCCCCGCGTTTACATAGTTACCTATGTCACTCGAGGAGAAGGAGGGTGGCCCCGACGGCTTTACTCCTTGGTAGATTGCGTAAATAACCCCTACCACCGTGGCTAGCCCCACGATAAATACGCCGAATGCTTTCACGGCAGGCCTCCACACACGTGGCCGGATCGATCCGAGACCGTATGCGAATTCAGCCTATCGTGACCCGTCCAGGACAACAAGAAGGCGCCGATATAGGGATTGGGCGCAGCCGCGAGATCGCCAGGTTGGTTTTACGTCGCGGAGCGTGGTGGCGCCTGCGGCCATGCCGAGCAGTCGCTCAGCTTTGCCCGGACGCAGTGGCGAGTCGCCACAACCGCCGCTTAACGTCGTAGATGGCGGTGCGATCGACCCGTTCCGGAAGCCGCTCACCGAGCCGCCATGCCAAGGCCGTGGCGGAGAGGCTTACGGTTACCACGTCCTCCGATGCGGCTCCGAGCACGCCTATCCAATGCGCGCCGTCCTCGATCAGGCTTGTCACGGTCACACTGGCCGGATCCGGTACCTCCACCGGCGACGCGCCTGCCAGAGCCGAGCCAGCCAGCAGGGCGAGCAGACGGCTCAGCAGTGCCACTGGAACCGCCCGGTCTGTCGACTCGACGACGAAGTAACAATCGTCATGTCCGGAATACCGCAGACGCGAGCCGACGAGACCGGGCAGGACCGGCTCGTCGTGAGCGGCGGTACCGATGGCCAGAGCGATCTCGTCTATCCGCGCAGGGGTCGGCTTACCCGGCATGTCGGCCAGTGTCAGCTCGTACGGTGACCAGCCAGTCAGCAGCCGGGTCAGATCGTCCCGCTGTATCGCCAGGGCTTCCTCGCTGAGGCCGACGACCCCTGACGCCAGCGCACCGAGGAGGTGGACCTGGCAGTTGACGCCCTGCTCCGCCGCGATCCGGGACGGCCGCCACTGGACGTAGTCCTTGTCCAGGAAGCTGTTCGTCGCCAGGTCCATTATGACGATCGTGTCGTCCGCCGCATTCGTCAGACATCGGCCAGTTCCGCGGCCTGGGCGGCGGTCCCAGTCGCCATCCAAGAACCGCTTGCCTCGCGGAGGCTGAAGCTCAACGGGCTCGGCGACCCGCCGAGCCCGAGACGGTTCACCGAGAACGCGCCATGAGGCCAGACCTCGACCATCACCCGCCTCCTCAGTACCGACCGCCTGGCTTGCTAACTGCTGCCCGCATGCCACCATCATGGCCGTGAACGTACTGGCGAAGACGACTTGGTTCCGCCCACCCCTACGTCGCGGCGCGTCGTCAATTGACACTAACTCGGCGAACCCGTCGAGAGCAGACGTTAGTCCAGGCCCCAAGAAGTCCAGCCCGAAGATGGCTTGTCAGGAGTGATGGCGAGCAGGACCCTACCCTCGGCTGCCAGGCCACGGAGTTGCTCATCGGCATCCAGGGCGGCCATCCCGTGCTTCTCCCTGATGGCGCTAAAGCGCGGCAGTTCGGCGGCGAGGTCTTCGCGGATCTCTACGGTGCCCGAGATCAGCACAGCGCGAAATCCGACCGGATCGTCAATAAGCAATTCCACCCGCGGGTCCCGGCGGAAGATCGCGTACTTCACGCGATCTCGCGTCGTCGAGATGAAGAAGTGCTGACCGTCCCAGTAGAACCAGTTAGGGCTCAGGTGCGGACGCCCGTCACGGCGGATCCCCGCGACGACAACGTTGCGCGGTTCAGCGAGGAACGCCTCAATCTTCTCGGTCGATGCCATCCCTGAAGGCTATCGGAGCCACACTGCCCGCACCCGCCCCGGAGGAGGCCTGGCAGCTATGACGGGTAGATGGTGGGTCCCTTGGTGTAGGTGCGTCCGGATGGGAGGGTCCAGGTGAACCAGCCGCAGGCGGGTCCGGGATCTATCTTCCAGCGGGGCTGCTGCTTGTCGAGGTGGTTA
>Ga0209530_1001047_pt1 | contig 14181 bp, 13 predicted proteins | sample BlaSpr_A8_Ref_O1_FD_187987 | JGI IMG/M metagenome (GOLD analysis project Ga0209530, IMG submission 187987) | Forest soil microbial communities from Thunder Bay, Ontario, Canada - Black Spruce, Ontario site 2_A8_Ref_O1 (SPAdes) (version 2) | ecosystem: Environmental > Terrestrial > Soil > Boreal...
GGGTTCAATCAAGATTAGCTATTACTGGGGTGGCGGGCCTTGCTGGTCGGCGCCGGCGCCCGGAGGGCCGTGGTGACCGTTTTGCATCCATTGCTGACGCTTGGTTTGCATTTCGTCCCACTTCTTCTGCTGCGTGGAGTCGAGGAGCGCGCGGATCTGCGAATCGCTGGTCTTGTGGATATCCATCATCTTGCTGCGGCGATCCTGTTGCGACTGCGACGTGTTCTGACGCAAGCTCTCCATTTGAGTGTGTTCCGACTGAAGTATGTCTTGTACTTTCGTTTGCTGGTCGGAGGTGAGATTCAGTTGTTTGGTCAATTCCTGAGTACGCTGAGCGGGATCGGGTGGGCCGTGGTGCCCTCGACCGCCCTGCGCGGGCGGGGATTGCTGGTCGTTGGACGAGCTATCCTGTGCCGTTACGAACGGCGCGGCGGCCAAAATCGTTCCCACCGCTAGAACAACTAGCAGATATTGTTTGATCATGGATCCTTCCTTTCAAAACGATCTGTCTACATCTATGAATGGGATTATGAACCGGAAGTTGCGGGAAAAAACGGGATTCTAATAATCTTTGCATAACTTTACGAAACTGGAGATTCGCGCTTTTGGCGAACGCAATTCTGCCGTAAAAAGTTGAGCCAAGGGATCAGTTGGGACCGCGCCGAATTACTCATCATCCGTGGCTTTGCAGTGCTTCGAAATCATGCGGATGTCCGTCTGCACGTTGGTAACCTCGAGCGGTATGCCGTCAACTCCGCGCGCGGTGTCGCTGGGACTGCTGCCCGTCTTCATCGGATTTACACCAGTCTTGATCGTTCCAGACCGCAGCCGGCCTTTTACTTCGATTTCATGGTGCAGTTGACTGTCGAGCTTGTTTCCCACTCCCTTCAGGACATACACGAGACCAGACTTGTCCTCGACCACAACATAGTTCCCGCGCTGGTCGGCGAGGCAGCCACGAACCGTGGTCGCGCTGGATGCAGGCGACCCGGCACTGGCGACCGGCGGAGTGGGTGACTGTTGTGCTACCGCTGCCAGCTCAACGATTAGAAATCCGATCACGGCAATTAAACGCTTGGCGCTACGCATAGAGCTCGTCGAAAAGCTGAGGGCGGCGTTCGCGCCAGATGCGAGAACACTGCGTCACCAGTGATTTCTTCCCTTACTTATACTCCTTCGCGAGCTGAAGCAAACAAAATCCAAAAAAACAACGACACCCCTCAACAGAAAAGTAGATTTGTGAGTGGGCGCGAATAATGCTGGCAAAAAAACTGCCCATCAATCGCCGAATTGTGCGACAGGTCTGCGCGTCGAGCGGTCTCTCAAGGTGTAGTCCTTCGGACTCTTCTGTTTGTTGAAGATTCGCGCAGTTAGAAACATACCCGACAACGTCACAGTCACGAGCGCCGCTTCATGCCAACCGTTTACAATCGGCGCATCTCCCATGATCGCAAGACCGACGAAACAGAATAGTACGTGGGCGCAGAAGACTTGCAGAGAAGCCTGACCCATCAGCACGAGCGGCCGAATCGCCAGAGGCTTTATGACGGATTGAAACCGAATCAGCAATGCCGCAATCGCTGCGAAATTAACCAGTCGCACCACTCCCAAATGCCATTTGTCGAATGAGACTTCAAAAATGCCGAGCTCAACGCCTCGCCCCACCGAGTACCGCAGGGCAAACAGTATCGGCACGATTAGAACGGCAGGCATCAGCATCCGTCTGGCCCATGCGGCGACCGGCAAATCGTCATTCGACCAGCGGACGCCGCAGTACAGGCCCACAAGCCACATAAATTGCCACGCGAACAAGTCGAACGATCCGGTTGCGCTTAGCGGAATATTGATTCCCGCGACGCGGGTTCCAACATCGTAGAGAACCTGCCGAAGTCCGAATTGCGCCAACAACCACAATGCGAACCCCGGAGCCAGAATGATCTTCCAACTCATTTTCGCCGCTACTTTAAGGATCACGGGTGTTAGCAGCAGGAAGGTGATGTACATCGGCAGAATGTCCAACAGCGGCGGCCGATAAATCAGCAACGCAGCATAAATGAGAGCTCGCTTAGGCGCGGTGAAATAAAAGTCGAGCAGGTTATGCAGTGCCGGCCGATTGCCGCCAGCGGCGAGTTGCGCCACGACCACGAATGCGACACCCAGCAGAGCAACATGATAGAGATAAAGCCTGGCGGTGCGGACCCACAATTGTTTGGCCATTGCTCGATAACCGTTCCGCTTCGCTGCGAGGGAATAAATGCGGCCTGTAAAGAGCGCCGACAGGAAGATAAAACCCTCTGCGCCCGATACGAATCCAAAGGGCTGATTGAAGTACGTGCTGATAATCGTAGGCAGATGTGTGAACGTCATCCATACCAGCATCGCTCCTCGTGCCGCATCGAGTTCGATTCGCCTCTGCATAGCGCACAGAAAATAAGATGAGAACCCTTCATAGGGGTTGCTGGGCACTACAAAGATTTACTTTTCTTTAATGGATTTTTACAAAGAGGTACGGGGCAACGAGCGCCTGGCATCGGTTGGAGAGGTAGCTAGTCCTAAGCGCAATTCCGGATCACTCAACCGCGTTGCGCAAAATTACGTCGTGGTACCACTGCGCGCTGAGCTTCGGGGTGCGGGCCAGCGTTTTGTAGTCGACATAGTGAAGCCCGAATCGCTTGCTGTATCCATCTGCCCATTCGAAATTATCGAGCAGACTCCATAGAAAATAACCCTTGATCGGATAGCCCTCCGAAGCCGCGCGATGCAGATGCGTGAGGTGATTGCGCAGGTACATCACGCGATCGGTATCTTCGACGTGTCCGTCAGCGGTCAGTACATCGTCTGAGGAGCAACCATTCTCCGTAATATAAAGCGCTTTCGGATTCCAAACTTCGCTGACGTTTCGAACCGCCCAGTAGATTACTTCCGGGCCAATATACAGCCAGTCCGAGGCCATGCGCGGGAACGAAGCTGGGCGCTTTTCCACGACGTAGCCTGCCGGCGAAGCGTCAGCCTTCACATACTCCGGCGTGTAAACATTGAGGCCGACGAAGTCGAGTGGGCTGCCGATAATTTTCATATCGCCGGGCTCGACCTTGGGGGCGTTCGCACCCTCGCGCTGCAAATAGCCGTCGGTATATTTTCCTTCCATGACCGCCGTCAGAAATGGAGCGTTCCCCTCGCGAGTCGCGGCCCGCGCAGCTGTAATCTGCTCGTGCGTCTCGATTACGGGCACGTAGACCGTTGCATTTTCGGCCAACCCGACCTGGGTTCCGGACTTGGCGTTGGCCCGAATCGCCTGTACTGCCATACCATGTGCCAGCACGGCGTTGTGACGAATCTGATTCACCTGCGCATCCGGCAACTTCAGGCCCGGTGCAAACTTTCCGGTTTTATAACCCAGATCGGTGAAACAGGTGAACTCATTGATAGTGAAAAAGTGGCCCACTCGATCCGAAAGGTGTTTCGAAACATATCCAGCGTAATCGGCGAACGCTTTCGACGTGTCACGCGACTGCCAGCCGCCAGGCAGAGCCTGCGGCAGGTCCCAATGGAAGAGCGTGATGTACGGGGCAATATTGTTTTTTAGCAGCTCGTCTACCACGCCCTGGTAATAGTCGAGGCCTTTCTGGTTCGGCTGGCCGGTCCCATCAGGAAAAATCCGCGCCCATGCAATGGAGAAGCGGTAACCGGTCACACCGAGATTCTTAAGCAGCTTCACATCTTCTTTATAGAGATGGTAGGAGTCGTCGGCAATATCGCCGGTATCTCCCTGAAAAGTCTTGCCCGGCGTGTGTGAAAACGTGTCCCACACGGATGGCTTTCGTCCGTCTACATTCACCGCACCCTCAACTTGATAGGACGCGGTGGCGCAGCCCCAGAGAAAGTTGGGTGGGAATCGCAACGTCTCTGGCGAGGCCAGCTCTGCAAGTGCGATCCGAGGGAAAGAGGCGCTGGCAAGTGCGGCCGCAGCGGTGCCGGCCAGAGTCTTACCGAATCGGCGACGCGTGAGATTTTTCATGGGCGCAAGAAGATTATCACTAGCGAGGACTCAAAATGAAGTCGCGGCAATATTGTCCTGCGGTGGGATTTGGACGACCCGTACTTCCCGATTGTCGTTCGTGGACTTCATTCCCGTCGCGGAATCATTTGCCAGCCGGAACAGCCGGCTTTATATTTTCGGCCGATCTCTTGAGATCGTCGATTGTCTTGGAATCGATTTGGTAGAGCGTCGAATCGTTTTCCCGCTTGGCAATATAATTGTCGCCAAGCTTGGCGATAGCGACCTTCTCAACTCGCTTGCCGTCGTTCGATGTGACGGTGAGGTCAATCGAAGTTGCGGCACCCACTCCGGTATCGACGAACTTACTGGCAGAGAGATCTCGGATTTTGTCGACGAGGTCTTGTACGCTGCCGGGGTCCATCTTTTTCGCACTACCCGACCACCAGTCCTCGCCGCTGCGGGTCAGGAAATAAGTTTTGGACCCGTCGTGAATCTCGATTTTGTTGAGATCCTCGGAGCCGAGGTCGAACAACTTCTTGTTGCGGAAATCGTCCAAACTCTTGTCTAGCGCGGTTCCCAGCGTGCTTGCAACCTTATAAGTGCCGTCGACCGAGCTCGACTTGGCATAGTAGTCATCTTTGTTTTTTCGGACCTGTAATTCCTGCGTTCCCGACTCAGCCGTTACTTTCGCGGTCGCGACGGGAGTGGCCAAAGCGAATGCGGAAGCGATTTTCTTTGGATCGTCCGAAGCATCAAGTTGCATCTTGGCTTCGGTGAGAGCGCGAACGAGTTCGTCGACCTCCGAGCCATCCGCTCGCAGTGGTTTAGGCTTCACGATTTGCCATTCGTCTTTGTTGCGCCCAAACTCGATTTCCTGCGTCTTGGCAACCAGATCGACCTGGCTGATTTTGTCCGGATCAAGCGTCAGCAGGCGTTTGTCCCGAAGATCGTTTGCCGTCTTGTCGATGCTAGTTTTGTCGAAGCTGGGCATGATGAAGACGCGTGGATCGCCATCGAGTTTGGCGTAGATTCCATTGCCGGTTGGAGTATCGTCGCCCAAGAACAACTTCTGCGTCTGGTTGTTTTTTTCGGACAAATCAAATTCCAGCTTCGGCGCGTCTAACCCGTAAGAAGCGAGGTTGCCGGCCTTTTCTTCCACTAAACGTTCGGAGTTTAAGGACGAAAAAGTACCGAGCAGGCTGGAAACGGCGCTCTGATCGGCAGCGAGGGGTGTTGGAGAAGTAAGCTTCCATTGGCCAGAACTATTGCGCTCGCCCGCCACTTGCTCGGTGCCATTCTTCTTAAGGCCGAACTTGGAAATGTCAGCTTCTTTAACAGAGAGAATTTTCGGCGCAGTGTTGGCTGAAGCCTCGGTTGTCTCGGCGGGCTTGTGATGATTCGACCAATATAGCGTTCCTGTCAGCCCCGCTAAGACGACGACAGCGACGATCAGACCACGCAGTTTCATCTAGCGCCTCCGCCACCAGACGGACACGCCCGCAAAAACCACCACTAGCGGCAGCAGAAACTGGCTGGTGATCCGAACTATATTCAACTGGGCCTGGGTCATCGTGATGCGGCGATCCTCTTCCTGTTTGGGACGGATCGAAATCAAATCTTCGTCGAAGGCCAGCCAGTCGATGGTGTTCAAAGCCAGATCACTATTGCCATTGAACTTGAGGAACGAATTCGCCGCCCACGATGAACTGCCCACCACTACGAACCGGCCCTGCGAATCCTGCTTGCCGGTGTTGAAGGTTCCCGCGGCAGCAATCGTCATCGGCCCTTTTTTATTCTTCGGGTCGTTCGGATCGATTGCCGGAGAGTTCAAATTAGTCGTCGCAAGACTCGTGGTTGAAGAATCAAACAACTTCTGCACCGTTGTCTTGTCACCGTTTTTGATCTGGATGGAACGTGAAAGCGGGAACCCGGTTGCCGTGCCCTTCATGCCATTCACAATCGGCTGAGAATCGTAACTGGTGACCAGCGCAACCTGCGGGCCCAAGCCTGCCAATTGACCGATCGGGTTGAGGTCGAGGATCAGATTCTTATCCAAGGTCACGCCCCAGGTCTGCAGCAGGTTCGAGAGCGCGTCGTTGTCGGCGATGTCCGAGCGGCCGATCTTCAGCGGCGGATCTAGCATGAACAGAGCGCGTCCGCCGTCTTCGACATATTTCTTGATGGCATCGACTTCGGGCTGTTGATAATCACGAGTCGGTCCAGCGATTACCAGAGTCGTGCAATCGCTCGGGACTTCCGCTTTTTGCAGCAAGTCAATCGACTTTGCTTCATAGTTGTCTTTGCCGACAAGTTGCTTGAAATCGGAATAACCATTGCGGTCGGAGTCGTCGATCTGATGCTCGCCGCTGCCAGCTATGAAGCACACCGTACGCGTCTTGTTCTTCAGTACGCGAATCAGCGCACCGGTGATACCCTCCTCGGTCATGCTCTTGGCTTCTTCTTTCCTGTCGCCGACTTGCACCAGCGCGGTTCCGTAATTCTTTATGCCTTCTTCGCGAGTTTGCTGCGGATTCTTGTCGGGATCGATGTAGTCAACGTGGATTTTTGGGGAAAGCGAAGCATATTCGTCAAGCAGATCTTTCGCGTGCTGAAACCGCGTCCCCTGATCGAAGTAGAGAATGGTCGCATTCTCTTTCAATCCCTTGACGATCTTCGCCGTCTGCTCCGAAAGGCTGTAGCGCTTGTTCGATGTGCCGTCATAGGATTTCGAGTAACGATTCGCAAGTACATTCACAATCACAACCGCGGTTATGACCACCAGAACGTAGATGGCTGCGTACGCTGCGTACCTGGTTTGTCTGGCTTTTAACAACTGTGTATTCACTTACGTCCTCCAGCGGAGAGATTCCATGGAACGCGCCGTGAAGAACAGTCCCAGAAAAATCACCGTGACATAAAAGATGGCATCCTTTGAGTCGAGCACGCCCTTGGCGAACGACTCGAAGTGCGTGATGATCGACATATACGCGAGTACTTGTGCCCACGTCGCGGTTTCGTATCCGCTCACCCACTCTAAAACCCAGAGCAGCAGGCATACTCCAAACGTTGCCGCGCCGGCGATGATCTGATTCTTAGTGAGGGTCGATATGAACGTGCCAATTGCCAGCAACGCGCCCGCCTGCAGCAACAATCCGAGATAGCCAATTGCCAACGGTTTCCAATCAGGCTTACCGTACTTGAAAAGGAATGCAAAATTTACCGCGGCAACCAGCAGCATGCATGCGTATAGGCTCAGGGCCGCGAGCCATTTTCCAATGATGATTTCGACGTCGCGGATTGGTGAAGTTGCGAGCAGTTCAATCGTCCCGCTACGCTTCTCTTCGGCAAACAGGCGCATAGTGATCATCGGAATAAAGAACAGCCCGATCACACCCACATTCGACAGCAGCGGCCTTATTACGATTTCGTTTAGATTCATAGGCATCATCTGGCCGCGCATCTGCGATTCCATGCCCATCAAAACGAAATAACCGAGCGAGTTCCAGAAAAAGAAACCGAAGATCAAAGCAAACATTGTCAGCAACAGGTATGCAATGGGCGACGCGAAGTAACTGCGGAGTTCCTTTTGCCAGATGATCAAAATATTTCGCATTTACTGTGCTCCCCTGACGGCGACTTCTTCTTCTCTTACTGTTGCTTCCGCGCCGGTCAGTTGCAGGAATATTTCCTCAAGACTCATAGCGCTAGGCCGCAACTCGTTTAAATCCCATCCGGATTCCACCACGGCACGCGCCAAATCGCCGCGCACGAAACCCTTGCCGCTTTCAACCTCGAAGCTACTCCGGTTCTGGCGGCTGTGCTTGGCCACGACATGGGCCACACCGGCGACTTGCTCAAGCCTCCGTTGGACGGCTGCAAGATCGAGGCTGCCGTTGCGCCCGCTGACCTCGACCAACACAGATCCTGCGCCGCGCGCGCGATTTTGCAGATTTTGCACCGAGTCGGTTGCCGCCAGCTTGCCTTTGTTGATAATGATCACCTGCTCGCAAGTCTGCTCCACCTCCGGCAGAATGTGCGTGCTTAGAATGATAGTGTGGTCGCCGCCCAGACTCTTGATCAGGTCACGAGTCTCATTGATCTGCTTGGGATCAAGACCGGAGGTAGGTTCATCGAGAATCAGCACATCGGGGTTGTGAACGATCGCTTGAGCCAGTCCCACGCGTTGGCGATAACCTTTTGAGAGTTTGCCCAGCAGTTTGTTTCTTACGTCCGCGATCGCACAACGATCACAAACGTAATCAACTCGTTTGCGCAATTCGGCTCCGGAAAGCCCTTTGAGCTTGCCCACGAAAGTCAGGTATTCGCCAGTCTCCATCTCGGGATAAAGCGGCGGCGTTTCGGGAAGATAGCCAATGCGTTTCTTGACTTCGAGCGGTTGCTCCAAAACATCGTAGCCAGCGACGGTCGCGCTGCCTGATGTTGGCGGCAGAAAACAGGTCAACATACGCATCGTGGTCGTCTTTCCGGCTCCATTCGGACCAAGAAAGCCGACAATCTGACCTTTCTCAACCTGAAAAGAGATGTGGTCGACCGCAGTATTACGAGCGTATCGCTTGGTAAGCTCTTTAACTGTAATCATAAGAGGTTTGTCGCAAGGAATTAGGGTTTGCCACGCCGAACCGTACAACGGTTGAACAGTTCGAGCTGAACCTATATGTTAAGAATCTCAGAGTGGCAATGTCAAATCCAGCAGGGGTATATTTTCATCTCCGCAGGAGGATTCATGAAGTACCGAAAGCTCGGCCGCACCGGTTTCGAAGTAAGCGACATTGCGCATGGACTGTGGGGAATGAGCGGCTGGAGCGGTTCTGACGACAAGCAATCCCTCGATGCTTTGCAATTGGCGGTCGACCTCGGTTGCAATTTCTTCGATACCGCGTGGGCCTACGGCGAAGGTAAGAGTGACGCTTTGCTGGGTAAAATCTTATCCGCTAACCGCGGCAAACGACTGTACGCCGCCTCCAAAATCCCGCCGATGAATGACAAGTGGCCCGCGTCCCCCGAAGACAAATACCGCGACGTCTTTCCAACCGAACATGTCTTCAAATATGCCAAGCTGATTCGAGAGAAGCTCGGAACCGACTCGATTGACCTTCTGCAATTTCATGTCTGGGACGATACCTGGACCGGCGAAGCAGAGTTTCGCGAGACCGTCGAAAAGCTGAAGAGTGACGGACTGATCCGCTTTTTCGGCCTGAGTCTCAATCGCTGGCAGCCCGAGAACGGCATCAAAGCGATGCGAACCGGGCTGATAGACGTTGTGCAAGTGATCTACAACATTTTCGATCAGGCTCCGGAAGACAAATTATTTCCCGCGTGCCGGGAATTAAACATTGGCATGATCGCCCGAGTCCCGCTTGATGAAGGCAGCCTTGGCGGCAAGATGACGGCAGAAACTAAATTTCCTGAGAGCGACTGGCGCTCCAAATACTTCAGCCCAGAGAATCTCAAGCAAACGTTGGAGCGCGTGGAGAAACTGAGATCCGTGATACCGAAGAACTTGAGTCTACCGGATGTGGCATTGCGGTTTATTTTATCGGACCCAACCGTGAGCACCACGATCGTGGGAATGAGGAAGCCGGATCACGTCCGGCAAAACATTGCGATGAGTGACGCCGGGCCGCTCGACGTGGCGCTGGTTCAAACCCTGAAGAAGCACCGCTGGGATCGCACCCCGCAGCCCTGGTCAGACTAGGTCGCTATTATTCAGAACACCTTCAGTCGTGATTCGGCTGGCTTTGCAGATTTCCTCAGCAACCTTGACCACGGCGGCGTTGCCATGGACTGGCCCATCCGCTGACATGACCGAACTGGCAGCCAGGGTGAAAAGCAGAGCGTCCTCCTGCTTGTCGAAATAAAGAACCACCTGATTCGCTGCCATGCCTACACCTCCTACTGACTAGAATCATAGGCCGACTTCCGGGGAGTACGACGTTATCTCTTTTGGTGCTCCCTACCCGGAAGGGCAAACAGCGCGAATTTTTGGCGGTGTCTCAATTTTGGTAATTCGAAATATTCCTACGACCTGCGGCGGTGCTCTTTTTTAATCAATGCGACCGATTTGTCCCGAACCGATTTGTCATCACGAGCGAAGCGGGTGATTCAAGTCTCCCTTGCTCACAGCAAAAACCCAGATTCCTCGCTTCACTCGGAGCGACAAATCGGGCGAGCTGATGAGCGGCAACCCGCAGGGTACGCAGCAGCGCCGATTCCGGCTCGAAAATGCTACAGTTGACTGTTCATGTCGGCCCCTGAATCCCGGTTCGTCAAGGCTTGCAAACGTCAACCCGTGGACCGCACGCCGGTGTGGTTCATGCGGCAGGCTGGCCGTTACATGCCGGAATATCGCGCCATTCGCAAACAATATTCCCTGATTGAGATTTGTAAGAAGCCAGAAATTGCTGCCGGCGTGACCATCACTGCAGCTGAGGCTCTCGGAGTGGATGCCGCAATTATCTTCGCCGACCTGCTGTTGCCGCTCGAAGTCATGGGCCTGCCTTTTCACTTCGCTGCCGGGGAAGGCCCGGTCATCGAGAAGCCGGTGCGGACAAGAGAAGATGTCAGCCGCCTGCGGACCGACCGCGTGGCCGATCTGGGATACGTTTCCGAAGCCGTGCGTGCGGTGTGCAAGCATTTTGGACTTAGCCTGCCGGTGATCGGCTTTTGCGGCGCGCCCTTCACCCTTGCAAGTTACATGATTGAAGGCGGCGGTTCGCGCAACTACGTCCATGCGAAAAAAATGATGTATTCCTCGCCTGCCGTGTGGGATGAACTCATGAAGAAACTGGTGGCCGTGGTCTCGGAATATGCGGCGGACCAAGTCCAGGCTGGCGCCGACGTCATCCAGGTTTTCGACAGCTGGGTTGGCTGCCTCAGCGTCGAAGACTATCGCCGTTACGTGCTCCCGCGCACCACTGAACTGGTGAAGGCGCTGCAAAGAACCGGCGTGCCTATAATTTATTTCGGAACGGATAGCGCGACACTTCTGCCTTCCATGCGCGAAACTGGCGCCGAAGTCATCGGGCTCGACTGGCGCATTCCGATCGATGACGGCTGGCGAAGCCTCGGTTTCAATTGCGCCGTACAGGGGAATCTGGACCCCGTTCTCTTGTTCGCAGAATGGAAAGAACTGAAGTCGCGCGCCCAGGATATTCTGCACCGTGCAGAAGGGCGGCCGGGCCACATTTTCAATCTCGGCCACGGCATTTTGCCGGAAACTCCGGTTGAGAATGTGAAAGCGCTGGCGAAGTATGTGCAAGAGCGCTCGGCAAGAAACGTGGCGGCATTGGAGTAACGATTGGCCGATTCAAAGAAAACCGCTGTCCTGCTGCTTGCCCACGGCAGCCCCGACTCGGTTGATCAAGTACCGGATTTTCTCCTGCGCGTAACCGGTGGGAGGCCGCTTCCACAGCCAGTTGTAGAGGAAGTGAAGCATCGCTACGGTCTGATTGGCCGCTCTCCGCTCACCGAACTCACCGTGAAGCAAGCGGAACTTCTGGCACGCGAAATAGGTATGCCGGTGTATGTCGGCATGCGCAACTGGAATCCCTTGATCGCTGATGCAGTGAACACCATGGCCGCGGATGGCATCGAGCACGCGGTTGCGATCTGCCTGGCGCCGCAGAATTCGCGCACCAGCGTGGGTCTTTACCGCTCCGCACTCGCCGACAGCGGATCTTCCTTTACCGTAGATTTTGTCGAGTCCTGGCATGATGAGCCAGCGCTGATTAAAGCCTTCGCCGAAAAATTGCACACTGGATGGAGCCGCGCCTCCCGTGAAGCCGAAGCGAACAGAATTCCGATTATCTTCACCGCACATAGCGTCCCGGAGCGGACCATCGCAGATGGCGATCCGTACGAGAGTCAAGCAAAGGACACAGCGTCGCTAGTCGCGCGCGAGGCAGGTCTGGCCAGGGAAGATTGGACGTTCGCATTTCAGAGTCAAGGCATGTCAGGCGGAGCGTGGCTGGGTCCGCGCGTGGAGGATACGATTCTAAGCCTAAAAGAAAAAGGCCATCAGGGCGTTTTGGTTCAACCCATCGGATTTCTCTGCGACCACGTCGAAGTGCTCTATGACATCGACATCGGCTTCAAACAATTTGCGGAAATGCAAGGCATGCGTCTGTGGCGTGCTGCGTCCCTGAACGATTCGCCGTTGTTAACCACGGCACTGGCCGATGTCGCCAGATCACGACTCTCGCAATCGCTGCTCGCCAGTCAATGAAACGCATAGCCATCATCGGCGGCGGAATTTCAGGATTGTCAGCCGCCTTCGTGCTCGAGAAGCGGTGCCAGGCAGGTGCTTCGCTGGAATATGCTCTTTTCGAATCGAGTCCGCGTCTGGGCGGAGTGCTGGTGACCGAACGCGTAGATGGATGCCTCGTCGAAGCTGGCCCCGATTCATTTCTGACCGAAAAGCCCTGGGCTGGCGACCTGAGCCGCGAAGTCGGACTGGGCGATCAACTCATCGGCTCAAATGATGCCGAGCGCAAAACATATATTTTGGTGAACGGCCAGTTAGTCGCGATGCCCGACGGCCTGACGTTCATGGTTCCGACGAAGATTGCGCCGACGGCTTTGTCGCCATTGTTTTCCACGCGCACGAAATTGCAGGTGGCGCGCGAATGGTTTCATCCTCCGCGAAAGGCCGATGCGGATGAGACCGTCGCGTCCTTTGTCGAGCGACACTACGGCGCCGAAATGGTGGATCGTCTCGCCGATCCACTGCTGGCCGGCGTATATGGAGGCGAGGCCAGCCAGCTCAGCGTGCGGGCTGTTCTGCCACGCTTTGTCGAAATGGAAGCCACCTACGGCAGCCTCGGACGCGCCATGCTGGCCGCCCGCAACAAAATGGCACATGCTTCCCAAGGCCCGACGAAACCTTTATTCACTTCACTGAAAAATGGCATGCAGCAGTTGGTTGACGCGTTGGTATCTCGGCTTCCGGCATCTTCGCTTAACGCCGGCACCCCGGTGCAACGTGTTCAACGGGAGAAAGGGGGCTGGGTTATTTCCGCCGGCTATGCTTCGGATGAATTCGATGCAGTGGTCATGGCCATACCGGCCCACGCGGCAGCCGAATTGTTAAGCGTGACCAACCAGAACCTCGCCTCCGAACTCCGCGGCATCCAGTACACTTCGTCGGTCACGGTCAATCTCGGTTATGACCGGAACGTGCGCGCATCTCTGCCGCGTGGCTTCGGTTTTCTTGTGCCTCGCAGCGAGGGCCGACGCATGCTCGCGGCCACGTTCGTGCACAACAAGTTCCCGTACCGTGCCCCAGTCGAACGCGCTCTACTGCGTTGCTTCATTGGCGGCGCCCGAAACGAACAGGTTCTCCAAGTTCCCGAAGATGAAATCATCGGCATTGTCCGTGACGAATTACGACAAATCATCAAGCTCAAAGCCGATCCGCTTTTCACGCGCGTGTACCGCTGGAAGAACGCGATGGCGCAATACGGAGTCGGCCATTTGGAGCGTTTGCAGCGAATCGAGAGCTTATTACTGCAACTTCCAAGCTTGGCGCTGGCAGGTAACGCATACCGCGGTATTGGAGTGCCAGATTGTGTCCGGTCAGGAACCGAGGCGGCGAACAAAGCTCTGCTCGCGGTTGGATTGCCCGAAGACACATCGCAGAAAGTCGCATCATAGGCCGCGTAATCTTTTCGGGTTCAAATGGAGCACGGGACGTTCCCGCGCGTGTGTTTGGCAAGCTTGGCGGGCGAGACGAATATCGTTCAACAGGAAGTTTCTTGAATCGCCGCTTTCAACTGCTTCACAGCCCAATCAATTTGCTCGTTATCGATAATCGCGGGCGGCGCGATCAGCAAGTGATCGCCTGACACTCCATCCACGCAGCCTTGCATGGGATAAACCAGCAGTCCTCGTCTCACCGCAGCTTGAGCTACGCGACCGGCAAAATTCAGTTCCGCGGCAAACGGCTGTTTCGTCCCCTTATCCGCGACGAACTCAACGGCCCACAGCAATCCAATTCCGCGAACATCGCCAACTGTCTCTGCATCGTGCAAGCCCTCAAGTTCGTGGTGCAGAATCGCAGCCGTCGAACCTTGACGATTAGAATTCGCAGCCAAAGCCAGTTTTCGTTCTTGCAAAAATCTCAACACGGCTCGGCCCGCGGCCAAAGAAATTGGATGCGAGTT
>Ga0209530_1001054_pt1 | contig 14118 bp, 10 predicted proteins | sample BlaSpr_A8_Ref_O1_FD_187987 | JGI IMG/M metagenome (GOLD analysis project Ga0209530, IMG submission 187987) | Forest soil microbial communities from Thunder Bay, Ontario, Canada - Black Spruce, Ontario site 2_A8_Ref_O1 (SPAdes) (version 2) | ecosystem: Environmental > Terrestrial > Soil > Boreal...
GTCCCCAGTCGCCAGGGCCCCAGCCCCGCGGCCAAGGCGGCATACCCCCGCGCACACGTCCCCGGTTACCGCCGCACACGCAGGCATCCCGCGCGGCCGGATCCTGACCGCGCTCGCCGTCACCGCCACGGCGGCGGTGGTGGCCGCGGCACTGGTCCTCGCCGGAGTGGGCGGTGCCCCGCGTAACCCGAGCCGGGAGCCGGCGGCGCAGGCGGCCGGCCCGGCCGGATCGCGGCACGCGGAAGCCGGGGCGGAGGGCGCCGCCCCCATCGCGCCGCCAACTACCGTTCCCCAGCCCTCGCCGAGCCTGGCGGCGAGCCCGGGAGAGCAGCTGTTCGTGAAGCTGACCCAGCCGCTGCCGTCCGACCGGGCGAGCGCTCCCCATGGGCAGCCGCCGTCACAAGGCGCCCCCGGGCCCTTCCCTGAGCCCTCCGCGACCCTGGCGGCGCCGTCGGCTCAGGGCAGTCTTGATGTGTCCCCGGATTCCCTGCAGCTCGGTACCGCCTCCGCGGCCGACGTGACGATCACCGCCCAAGGCGCCACGGAAAGCTGGTCCGCGAGCACCTCGTCATCGCGGCTGGATCTCAGCACCGATGGAGGAACGCTGTCGGCCGGGCAGAGCGTCACCCTCACGGTCACCGTCGACCGGGCAGGCGCCTCGGGCGGTAACGCGGTCCTTTACGTGGATGAGGGGTCGAGTGCCCAGGCGGTCCGCGTCTCCTGGGCGCCGCAGTGGTCAGGCGGCGGCCGGCCGTCACCATCACGGTCCTCGTCACCGACCGCGCCTGCATCCCCGGCTCCGTCCGCTTCCCCGGTGCCCTCCGCGTCGCCGTCCCCTTCTAACTCCTCGGGCTCATCCCCGCCGTCCCGGTCGCCGTCTCCCGCCCCCACCCAGGGGCCGACACGCCAGCCGCGGCCTGGGCCGCAACCCCAGCCAACGTCCCCGGTGCCGTCTCGGTAGGCCCTACGCTGGCGAGTATGGCTACGGAACTGACCCCACCGGCAAAGGCTCGTAAGCGAGCGAATGAGACCAGGCTCGGCCTGGTGCGCCGAGCCCGGCAGATCGACAAGATCCTGGCCCAGACGTACCCGGACGCCCACTGCGAGCTGAACTTCGAGAACGCGTTCCAGCTCCTGGTCGCCACGGTGCTGTCCGCACAGACCACGGACGTGCGGGTCAACCTGACGGTCCCCGCGCTGTTCGCGAAGTACCCCACCCCTGAGGACCTCGCCGCCGCCGATCCGGAGGACGTCGAGACGATCCTGAAGCCGACGGGCTTCTTCCGGGCGAAGACCAGGTCGGTCATGGGCCTGTCCGCGGAACTGCGTGACCGGTTCGACGGCGAGGTGCCGCACACGCTGGAGGAGCTCGTCACTCTGCCCGGGGTGGGCCGCAAGACCGCCAACGTCGTCCTCGGCAATGCCTTCGGCGTCCCTGGCATCACGGTGGACACGCACTTCGGCCGCCTGGCCAGAAGGTTCGGCTGGACCACCAGCCTGGAGCCGGAGAAGGTGGAGCAGGAGGTCGGCGAGCTGATCCCCAAGCGGGACTGGACGTTGCTCTCGCACCGGCTGATCTGGCACGGCCGGCGGATCTGCCATGCCCGCAAGCCGGCGTGCGGTGTGTGCCCGGTGGCGCGGCTGTGCCCGTCCTTCGGCGAGGGCCCGGTCGATCCGGTCGTGGCGGCCAAGCTGGTCAAGGCCGGCCCGTTCTCGTGACCGAGGCCACGCGCACCGAAGAAGTCCCTCCGCCCTGGCTCGTCCAGCTGGCCAAGGCGGCGAGCACGGTAGAGGTCTGGCCGTCGCCGCCCGGCACCGGCAAGCCGTCGGCGGTGCTTATCCTGTTCGCCGGCGATGCCGATCCGGACGTGCTGTTCATCCAGCGCAGCGATGGCCTGCGGTTTCACCCAGGCCAGCCCGCCTTCCCCGGTGGTGCCATCGACCCGGATGACGAAGGACCGGTGGCGGCAGCCTTGCGTGAGGCGGTAGAGGAGACCGGCCTGAATCCGCAGGGGGTGGAAGTCCTCGGCACGATGCCGGAGCTGTACATCGACAGGACCGGCTTCCGCGTCGTCCCCGTGCTTGCCTGGTGGCGGGAGCCGTCAGCGGTCGCCCCGGTCGACGCCGCCGAGGTGGCGGCGGTCGAGCGGATCAGCATCGGGGCGCTGGCGGATCCCGCTAATCGCCTGATGATCCGTGCCCCCGGCCGCTTTGAGTCACCGGCATTTCAGGTCAGCGGCCTGCTGATCTGGGGTTTTACCGCTGCCCTGGTCGACCAGCTGCTCAAGCTCGGCGGCTGGGCGCAGCCATGGGACACCTCGGTTGTGCGGGACCTTCCGATGCGCTCCAGTTAGTCGCGGGCACGCTATACGGTTAGCTCGTGAGCGGTAGCGGTGATGTGCTCGACCTCCTCTTGATTGTGGTCGTCGCTGCCTTCGCGGTGTCGGGTTACCGGCAGGGTTTCATCGTCGGCATTCTGAGCTTCTTCGGGTTTGTCGGCGGGGCGCTGCTCGGTGCGCAGTTCGGCCCGAGCATCGCGCGAGCGATCGTGGGCACCCAGACTCAGCAGGACATCGTCGCTGTCGTCCTGCTTGTTGGCTTCGCGGTGGTCGGGCAGTTTCTCGCCTCGGCCATCGGGGCGGCGATGCGGTCCACGGTGACCTGGCATTCGGCCACGGTGCTGGATTCGATCGGCGGTTCCCTGGTCAGCATCGTGTCCGTGCTGCTGATCGCCTGGGTGATGGGGTCGGTGCTGAGCGCCTCGCCGTTCCCGGTGGTGGACCAGCAGGTGAACAACTCACTGGCGCTGCAGACACTGGATAAGTTCATGCCGCAGCCCGCGAAGACGATGTTCTCCGACTTCCGCCGCCTGCTCGACACCAACAGTGCGTACGCCGAGGTGTTCAGCGGTATCGGCGAGGACCGTATCCTGTCGGTTCCCGCGGCCAGCCCCGCGGTCCTCAACAGCCCCGGATACCAGGACGCGCGGAGCCGGGTGGTGAAGGTGACAGGGATCGCCCCGAGCTGCGGCAAGATGATCGAGGGTTCCGGGTTCGTCATTTCTCCCGATCACATCCTCACCAACGCGCACGTGGTCGCCGGGGTGACCCAGGATCAGCTGGTCACCACCGCGAACGGGGAGCGGCTGAACGCGATCGTCGTGTACTACGACCCGCAGGTGGACGTGGCTGTCCTGTACGTGCCCGGCCTGAGCCTGACGCCGCTGCAGTTCGCCGGCCCGGCCAGCGTGGGCGACGAAGCGGTCGTGGCGGGCTATCCGGAGAACGCGACCACGCTGCAGCAGGCTCCCGCGCGGATCGGCGACGTCCAGAACGCGGTCGGCCCGAACATCTACCAGACCGACACGGTGACCCGCCAGATCTACGAGATCAGGGCCCTGGTCGAGGAGGGCAACTCCGGCGGCCCGCTGCTCTCGCCAGCCGGTCAGGTCGACGGCGTGGTGTTCGCCGCCGCCGTCGATGTTGCCGACACGGGTTTCGCCCTCACGTCCACCGAGGTTAAGGACGATGCCGCTCACGGCGAGAACGCGACCGTGCCGGTCTCGACCCAGGCCTGTGACTAACCACATATCAGAACGCCGGCTGGTTCCCGTCCTGCGAACCAGCCCTGGCCGCAATAGCTCAAGCGGCAAGTTACCGGGCCCATCCCGCTCAATACGGTCTGCAAGCGCCTCAGCGCCCCCCAGGACCCCCGCCACGTCAATGCCGTGCAGATCCTTGCCGCCGCCGCGTGCGTCGCCCTCATCGCCGTATGCGGCCATCTCGCCGCCGCGCACCTGCCCCGCGTAGCCGCGCACCCGTTCCGCACCGCGCCGCAGAAGCGTGACCGCCCCCCGGCCGTTGCCCCGGTGCGCGTGCGTAAGCCCGACGGCAATCTGCGCCAGCCCTTGCCACAGGTCGCGCTCCTCGGCCGGCCCGGACTTCCACGCCGCCTCAAGAACCTCGTGGGCGTGAAACGGCCGTCCCGCCCGCAGCAGCCAGTCCGCGACCCGTACCGCCTCGGCGGCTGGCAGGTCATCGGGGAACACCAGCCCCTCCGGCACATGCAGCCCCTCTGGTGGCGGCGGCAGGTCGGCTTCCTGCGGCACGCCGGCTTCCTGCGGCACGCCGTCCTCCGGCTCGGTGTCGCCGTCTCGCGCTGTCCCGTCCCTGTCCCGCGCTGTCCCGTCCTGTGTTGCCCGGGGGAGGGGGCGCCCGAGCGCGTCTCTGGGCCGCGCGTTGCGTGGTCTGCCGCTCGGATCCCGGTCCCGGCTCATTCAGCGCTCGGGCTCCGGATCCGCCAGCCAGCCGATCAGTTCGGTGTCGAAGATCTGCGGCCGCTCCTCGTGCGGGAAGTGGCCCATCCCGTCGAGTACCCGCCACCGGTACGGGCCCTCTACGTAGCGGCTGGCCCCCCGTGCGGTCTGCGGCAGCACGCAGCTGTCCACCGCGCCGTGCAGGTGCAGCGTGGGCGCCTGGATGGCGGCCCGCATGCGGCGGGCGTACCGCAGGCCGTCGGTTCGGAACGCGCTGCGCACGAACCAGCGGTGGTACTCCAGCGACGAGTGAGCCACCGACGGTATCCGCATCGCCCGCTGGTAGGTGCTGATGGTCTCGTCGTCGGGCCAGCCCGGTGCGGACCAGCTCTCCAGCAGCTGCCCGACCCGCGTCGCCCCGTCCCTGACTAGCTGCCGCTCGGGTCGCATCGGCAGCTGGAAGCCGAAGGCATACCCGCTCCGCCGCCCCTGCCCGAGCGGGTCGGTGAGCACCGCTGAGCGCATCCGGAGCGGATGCGCCATCGACACGACAGCGAGCCGCCGCACGACCTTGGGGTTGTAGGCAGCCAGCGTCCACGCGATCAGGCCGCCCCAGTCGTGCCCCACCACGACCGCGTTCGCCTCGCCGAGCGCGCGCACGAGCCCGGCCGCGTCGGCGGCGGCGGTGACGAGGTCATAGCCGCGTGGCGGCTTGTCGCTGCCGCCGTACCCACGCAGGTCCACCGCGACCGCGCGGTACCCCGCGGCGGGCAGGGATTCCAGCTGGTGCCGCCACGTCCACCAGAACTCGGGGAAACCATGGAGCAGCAGCACCAGCGGTCCGTCACCGGCCTCGGTGATGTGGAACCTGGTCCCATTAGCGCTGATCGATCGGTGCGCCCACGGTCCAGCCAGCTGAACCGTGGAATCTGGGACTACCGCCATCGTGCTCAACCCTCACACAGGCTTGCTGCCGGAGATCTCGGGATGCGTGCTGCCGATCTCCACCTCGGCGGCGCCCTTGGCGTCCTTACGCTTGAGCATGTCCAGCCCCTCGCTGACCGACTCCCTGGTCTTGCGCATCTTCGTCAGGTGCCGCAGGGTCATCCAGGCCACGAGCAGCGCCAGCACCATGAGAACCAGGAGCGTGAGCGCGACGAACCCGAACGCGCCCCCCATGCCGCCCCACGCGCCGGCCCAGTGCAGCAGGTAGGCGTAGGCGAAGCACAAGCTGAACAGGATGAGGCAGACAAAGAAGGCGGCGATCCCGCCGAGCACACCGGCCACAGCGAGGCGACGAACGTCGCCGCGCAGCTCAGTCTTCGCCAGGTCGATCTCATACCTGACCAGCTGCGAGACGTCCTTGGTAGCAAGGGCCACAAGCTCGCCTATTGTCTGGTCGCGGTCGACAGATTCCGGCGTTCGGCTGCGGACCATCAAGTGCCTCTTCCCATCGTGCCCGGCCCCGCGCGGGGTCTAGAGCATATTCGGACAAGGTCCAAGGCTAACGGTCCTGATCGTCATCATGGCAGCATCCCCGCGCACGGCGTTTCACGCGCCTCGCAAGCCCCGCCCGACGCGCGCGCCCGAGCGCTGCCGCCCGCACCAAAACCAGCCCGTCGCCCGCACCAAAACCAGCCTCCAGCCGGTACCAGCCCAGCCTGCGGTCGGCACGCGAGTACTCAGCGGTCCGAGCCCGGTCATCGCGTCCCGCAAGTGGACGCAAATGGGATGAAATCGCTTTGAAAATTAAGTAAGCGCGCGGGTGCGCAAGGCGGACAAGCGTGCGCATCAAAGCGCCGCGTAGGTAAGACATCAGGCCCGCGCACTTGCACCTCGTTGTCATGGCCCGACTCGCTGGAACTCTGCGTAGCTGCTTTTGTCCGAACCATTCCTTATTTGGCCACGCAGAGTCATTCAGGCCGACTGAGATGTTCTCTAATAGCGAACGGCGCCCCGGTTAGGGGCGCCGCCGCTATCCACGTCACGCCAGGCTACCAAGCGTGCTCTATCTCTGTCAGTCAGCTCGGCCTAGCGGCCTGACCTGGCCTGACACGCCTCCCGCGGCTGGTCGCGCGTGGGTACCTGGCTGCCGTGCCCGGACACTCCCGTGTCCGTACAACTGTTGTACGTCGAAACTGCCGAACCGGAAAGCCCAAGGCGTAATCAATTCGTGATCTCAATCAGTCAGTGCCCTAACATGCCGATGACCGGTACCTGCAAGCAGGTCAAACCACACGAAACGCGACCTTACCCCCACCACCAGCCACACCCCTGCCCGCACGCCCACCCAGTCCCCTCCAGCTAGCTCCATCCCGCCCCGGCCCCCCGTCCGCTCCCGCCCCGGCCCCCCCGTCCGCCTCAGCCCCGTCCGCGCCCGGGACCGCCGGCTCCCCGCCCGGCCTCGCCCGGCTGCCCGTCCGGCCCCCTGCCCGGCCTCGTCCGGCTGTCCGTCCGGCCCCCTGCCCGGCCTCGTCCGGCCTCCCGTCCGGCCCCCTGCCCGGCCTCGTCCGGCCTCCCGTCCGGCCTCCCGTCCGGCCCCGTCCGGCTGCCCGTCTGGCCCCGTGTCCGGCCCCGGCCTGCCCCCCGTCCGGCCCCGTCCGGCGTCCCAGTCCCCGCCCTCGTCCGGCCAGGTCCCCGCTCCGGTCCCGCGTGGCCCGTCCCTGACTCGACGGCGAGCCAGCAGCCCCCATAGGTCGCCTTTTCCGCGGAAGATCCGTGTTCGGCGGAAGAAAACGGGTCAAAAACGACCAGTTTTCCTCCGCGGAGCACGAAGTTTCCGCGAAGTCTGGCCAGTCGGCTGGGTCGTGTGGGGCGGTTGGGGCGCCGGATGGGCGGGAGGACCGAAGCGATTGGGGTGGGTGTGGCGTGGGAAACATGGGAGGCGGTGGTGGCTTGTGAGAACCGCCCCGAGCCCCGGCCCGCGCGAGACGTGTGCGCACGCCTGCGTGAGCCGAGTCCGAGCGGCGGCGGTGTGAGGACGAACGTCGGGCTTGGAGGCGAAGACGCGGGTCGGGTGAGGTGAGGACGAACGTCGGGGTGGGAGGCGAAGACGCGCGTCGGTGAGGCGACGGGTGAGGGAAGACGCGTGTCGTGGTGGGGCGAGGACGCGTGCCGGGGCGGGAGGTGAGGACCCGTGTCAGCGGTGGCGGCGAGGACGAGCGCCGGGGGGCGAAGGTGGCCGGGCCGTCGTGGCGCGGGCCGTCGTGTCGTGGCGCGGGCCGTCGTGGCGCGACGCGACGCGAGCGGTGCGTTCCGGGCGGTGGCGGGTGCGATGTCCGGCCGATTGGGCCTCTGGGAGGTCCGTCGTGGGGGTGCCGGCGAGCGCGGCCGCGCTGCCTCCGCCGCGTTGCAGCAGGTCAGAGCGATACGGATCGTTTCTGCGCCGGAACGCCGACGTACCGTCAGGCAAGTTGTTGAACGATCAGATACTTAGCGAAGCTATCTTAGCCCGTGAAAAAAATGGTCCAGATTCATGCTCATCGCGCGATACATCTGTTCATAGGTGTGCGGCATATGTTGTAATTCCATTGGCTGACGCTGTATGCGGGCCTCGTAGTCGATACGAGCGCCCAATGCAGATAAGCTTTCCGAAAGGACGGAGCCGGCCTCCCCCCCCAGGGCCGGACCCGTAACGCGGCCCCCGCTCTCCCCCCCAGCGGGGGCCGCCCCTTTTTTTTGCCCCGGACGCCCGACCCGCCGGACCCGGGCGAGGGGGCGGCACAGCGGATCAGCGGCACCGCGGATCATTCGGCGGCGAGCAGAACCTCATCGAGCAGCGCTACCGCTCCGCGCTTGGACAGCGGATGGTTGCCGCGCCCGCATCTCGGCGACTGCACGCAGGACGGGCAGCCGCGATGGCAGTCACAGCTCGAGATCGCCTGCCTGGTTGCCCGCAGCCAGGTGCCAGCGGCCTGGAAGGCGTGCTCGGCGAACCCAGCGCCGCCGTCGTAGCCGTCGTAGACGAACACGCCAAGCGCGGACGAGACTCCGCCGACATCGCCGCGGTCGCAGGTCGCGAACAGCGGCAGTAGCCCGATCGACGCGTGCTCGACGGCGTGTATCGCTCCGGCGAGGTCTACCCCGGCCGCGAGCAGGGCGTCGCGCTGGCCGGCCGAGATCGACCACCACACCGCCCGGGTGTCCAGGCGCCGCGGCGGCAGGTCGAGCGCTGTCTCGCCAAGCGACGAGCCGTCCTGGTCGCTGCGCCTGACGTATCCGGCGACCTGCCGGGTGACGTGCACGTTCCCGAAACTCAAGCCCGCCGCACCCCACGCGGTCTGCCGGATGACGTCCCTGACCTCGATCTCGGTCGTGCGCCGCGCGGCAGTGCTGTAGCCGGGGCTGCCAGGTGAGACGAGGGCAACCCGGTAAGGCAGGTCCAGCTTGCTGACCAGGTAGCTATCCCCCTGGTGCAGGTAGACCGCGCCGTCATGAACGAGCAGGTGAGCGGAGGGCTCATCCACCGTGCCGACCAGTTGCCCGGTCGTCTCCTCCACCACCCGGACCGGACGCAAGCCGGTGCCGCGCAGGCCCGTGGTTTCGCGCCGCGTCGCGTACCAGCCGGCCGGACGCCGTCGCAGGCGCCCCGACCGGGTGAGTTCGGCAAGGACGGGACGCGCGGCCGGGCCGAAGACCTCGAGGTCGGCGTCGGTAAGCGGGAGTTCGGCGGCGGCCGCGGCCAGATGCGGCGCGAGCACGTAGCTGTTGGCCGGGTCGAGAACGGTCGTCTCGACCGGATGCCGCAGCAGCACATCGGAATGCCGGACCAGGTAGCTGTCCAGCGGGTCATCGCGGGGGATGAGGACCGCGGCGGCGCTGTCGCCGTCGCGGCCGGCGCGGCCCGCCTGCTGCCACAGCGACGCCCAGGTGCCTGGCCAGCCAGTGATGAGTACCGCATCCAGCCCGGTGATGTTGATGCCAAGCTCAAGGGCGGTGGTCGTTGCCAGCCCGGTGAGCCGTCCGGCGGTCAGCGCCGCCTCCAGTCCGCGCCTGTCTTCGGCCAGGAAGCCGGAGCGATACGCGGCCACCTGGTCCGCTGGCCCCCCATCCAGGTGGCGGCGAGCGGCCAGCGCCACTGCCTCGGCGCCGCCCCTGGACCTGACGAAGGCGAGGGTCTGGACGTTCTCCCTGACGAGCCGTGCGAGCAGGTCCGCCGCCTGGGCGGCCGCCGTGATGCGGGCGCGCCGCGGTGCGTCCGGCTGACGTGTTTCCTGCCTGCGGGGCTGGAGCAGAGCGAAGGCGAGCGGTCCGTGCGGTGACCCATCCTCGGTTACCGCCACCGCCGGAAGGCCGGTGAGCAGGCGGGCGCACTCCGCGGGCTCGCCGACCGTCGCCGACGCAAGCACGAAGACGGGGCCGCCGTCCGGGCCGGCGTGGTGCGCCACCACGCGGCGCAGCCGTCGCAGTACTTGCGCCACGTGGGAGCCGAAGACGCCCCGGTAGCTGTGGCATTCATCGACGATGACGTAGCGCAGCCTGCTGAAGAAGCCAGACCAGCGGGCGTGCCCGGGCAGCAGGGCGCAGTGCAGCATGTCGGGTGTCGTCAGCAGATATCTCGCGTGGCTGCGCGCCCAGTCGCGTTCGGCCCGGCTGGAATCACCGTCGAGCACGGCGGCGCGGAGTCCGGCGAGGCCCAGTCCCGGTAGCTGGAGCGCGGAAAGTGCCGCCAGCTGATCGGCGGCGAGCGCCTTCGCCGGCGTGATGTAGAGCACGGTCTGGCCGGCCGCGATCGCGTCCAGGGCGGGCAGCTGATAGCTCAGCGACTTTCCTGAAGCCGCCGCGGTTGAGATGATCACGTTCCGGCCGGCCCGAGCATGGCTGGCCGCCGCGGCCTGATGCGACCAGGGTGCGTGAATTCCACGCTGGGCGAAAGCACTGATGACCTCGGGTGCTACCCACTCTGGCCAGGGAACGGGCCGGGCAGCGCGGGGCGGGATGTGCTCGACATGGACCGCTCCCGCCGCCGCGAGCACGATGTCGAGCGCACGAGACGGCACACCATAAGGCTTGCCGGTCGTAGACTCGGCAGCAGGCATCTCATGCGTGATCGTCGACACAGGTTTTCAGTGTGTCACTCGCGGAGGGATGCTCGGAGGCATGATTAGCGTGTAGACATGACATCGGAGCGTGGCAGCGCTCCGGCCACGTCAGCCCGCGCGCCGGGGCGGGGTGGAAAGCTTACGTTGACGCCGTGCATGGCGCTGGAGGATTTGTGGATCTGAAGCTGGGTCACTACAACAAGGACGGCATTGAAGTCGTCGACGTTGAGGGTGAAATCGACGTATACACCGCACCGCGGCTGCGGGAGCTGCTTATCGATCTCGTCAACAAGAGCAACTACCAGCTCATCGTGAACATGGAGAAGGTCGAGTTCCTCGACTCCACGGGTCTGGGCGTGCTGGTCGGCGGCCTGAAGCGCGTTCGTGCGCATGATGGCTCGCTGGACCTGGTCTGCACCCAGGAGCGGATACTCAAGATCTTCCGTATCACGGGGCTCACGAAGGTGTTCGGTATCCACGAGACGGTGGACCTGGCCATTTCGGCCCGTAAGTCCGAGAAGTAACCCGGCCGGCTAGGCCTCCCGAGATGGCCACGGTCGAAGTCACGTTCACGCCGCTGCCCGCGCACGTCCGCACCGCGCGCTTGGTCGCGACCGCGGTCGCGCGGCGCAGCGGCGTCGACGAAACACTGCTGGACGAGGTGCGCCTCGCGGTGGGCGAGGCTTGCTCGCGCGCCGTCGAGGCACATCGGCGGCATTGCCCCACGGAGCCGGTCAAGATTGAGATGACCGACCTGGGGGAGCGGTTCGAAGTCGTCGTCAGCGACGCTGTGCCCTCGGCTCCCGCCGGGGCCAGCGCTGCTGGCGCGGCATCTGGTGGCACAGCATCGGCCGGCGGCGGCAATGGCACGCTGCCGCACGAGGGGCTGCCTGGCGGGTTCGGGCTCGCTGTCATCTCCGGACTGGCCGATGACGTGCGGATCACCGCGACGTCATCCGGCGTCAGCGTCCGGATGACCTGGCCGGCTGCGCTCGGTGCCCGGGCTTGACGCCACAGGTGTTACCCCTACATGCCACGCGTTACGCGTCGGCCCTGAGGGACTTCTGCTAGACGGCATGTCGCAGATAACCTTTCCTTACCGTAAGGATCACGATCCGGTGTCGGAACGGTTAGGAATCGTTCCGGGTTCTTGCTCGGCCTCGCTCGTGCGTAGACTCCCGGCCACTTGTTTCTTCCGGCCCCCCACAACAGGGGCAGAGTCATTCCTGGATCCAGGAGGTCGAATGTCAGGGCACATCGCCGCAGTGGCTGCATCAACAGCCACTGTGAGCGGCCACAACCTCATCTGGGTTGTGATAGTCGGGGTCGTCGCGCTGCTCGCGCTCGTAGTGGCCTGGTTGCTGGTCCGGGAAGTTCTCGCGGCCGACCAGGGCACCGAGAAAATGCAGGAGATATCGCGCGCGGTCCAAGAGGGCGCAGCCGCATACTTGCGCCGCCAGTTCAAGACGCTCGGCGTCTTCGTATTCCTGCTTTTCTTCGTACTCCTGGTGCTGTCCGCGCCCGACGAGGGCGTGCGGGTGGGCCGGAGCATCTTCTTCCTGGTTGGCGCCGGCTTCTCCGCGCTAACAGGGTTTACCGGCATGTCGCTCGCGGTGCGCGGTAACGTGCGGGTCGCCGCGGCGGCCCGCGAGGCCGGTGGCGGCCAGCGCCAGGCGATGCGGATCGCGTTCCGCACCGGCGGCGTGGCGGGGATGTTCACCGTCGGCCTTGGCCTGTTCGGTGCCGCCCTGGTCGTCTTCATCTACAAGGGCAACGCCCCCGATGTGCTGGAGGGCTTCGGCTTCGGCGCCGCGCTGCTCGCCATGTTCATGCGTGTCGGCGGCGGCATCTTCACCAAGGCCGCCGACGTGGGCGCGGACCTCGTGGGCAAGGTCGAGAAGGGCATCCCAGAGGACGACCCGCGTAACGCCGCGACCATCGCCGACAACGTCGGTGACAACGTGGGTGACTGCGCCGGCATGGCGGCCGACCTGTTCGAGTCCTACGCGGTCACGCTGGTTGCCTCGCTGCTGCTCGGCAAGGTCGCGTTCGGGAACGACGGCCTGGTGTTCCCGCTGATCGTCCCGATGATCGGCGTTATCACCGCTGTCTTCGGCATCTTCCTGGTCGCGCCGCGCAAGGGCGACCGCAGCGGCATGACCGCGATCAACCGCGGCTTCTTCGCCTCCGCGCTCTTCTCGCTGGTGCTGGTCGTCATCGCCGCGTTCCTTTACCTGCCGGACAAGTTCAGCAAGCTCCAGGGCGTCACCGACTCCACGATCCACAACTACAACGGGAACCCGCGGTTGATCGCGATCTTCGCGGTCATCATCGGCCTGGTGCTTGCCAGCGCGATCCAGCTGCTGACCGGGTACTTCACCGAGACCAACCGCAAGCCGGTGCGTGATATCGGCGAGTCCTCGGAAACCGGGGCAGCCACCGTCATCCTGTCCGGCATCTCGATCGGCCTGGAGTCCGCCGTGTACGCGGCGCTGCTGATCGGCGGCGCGGTCTTCGGCGCCTTCCTGCTAGCCTACGGCAACCCGAAGATCGCGTTCTTCGCCGTGGCGATGACCGGCACTGGCCTGCTTACCACCGTTGGCGTCATCGTGACGATGGACTCGTTCGGCCCGGTCACCGACAACGCGCAGGGCATCGCGGAGATGTCCGGCGACGTTAAGGGCGAGGGTGCGCAGGTGCTCACCCAGCTGGACGCGATCGGCAACACCACCAAGGCGATCACCAAGGGCATCGCGATCGCCACCGCTGTGCTCGCCGCTACCGCCCTGTTCGGCGCGTTCGACACCACGGTTCAGGGCAAGCTGAGTGCCGCAGCTGCCAGCACGTTCAACCTGTCCGTGGACCGGCCGAACGTGCTCGTCGGCGTCATCATCGGTGCAGCCGTCGTGTTCATGTTCTCCGGCCTGCTGATCATGGCCGTGGGCCGTGCCGCACAGCGGGTGGTGCTCGAGGTGCGCAACCAGTTCCGCACCAAGCCCGGGATCATGGACTACACCGAGAAGCCCGACTACGCCCGCGTGGTCGACATCTGCACCAGGGACTCCCTGCGCGAGCTCGCCACCCCTGGGCTGCTGGCGATCTTCACCCCGATCGCGGTCGGCTTCGCCTTCGGTTACGCGCCGCTCGGCTCGTACCTGGCGGGCGCGATCGCCGCTGGCGTGCTTATGGCGGTGTTCCTGGCCAACTCCGGTGGTGCCTGGGACAACGCCAAGAAGCTCGTCGAGGACGGCAACCATGGCGGCAAGGGCTCCGAAGCCCACGCCGCCACGGTCATCGGTGACACCGTCGGTGACCCGTTCAAGGACACCGCCGGCCCGGCGATCAACCCGCTGATCAAGGTGATGAACCTGGTCGCGCTGCTTATCGCGCCGAGCGTGGTCACCTACGGCTCCAACATCGGCCTCCGGGTCGGAGTTGCGCTCGGTGCCGTGATCATCGTCGTCGGTGCCGTCTACACCTCCAAGCGCCGCGCATCGGGCGTCATGGAAGTGGACGCGCCCTCGGCCACCGCCCCGACCGAGGTGGGCGACGCCACCGCCGCGCCGCTGACGGGCGCCGCTGCGGAGCCCGGCGAGGCCCCGGCCGCGGAGACGATCCAGCCAGTCGGCTCGGAAGCCGAACGCCACAACCAGTAGCAACCCGAACCACCCAGTCGGCCCCCCAGGCACACCGCCCGGGGGGCCGACCCCGTCCAGAGCCGCACGCAAACCCTCGGCCAGGGTATCGATGGCGCCATCCAGATCCCTGAACGCGACATTTCGGGCGACCAAGGGATATGGCTGGCGCCATTGCGATCCCTGG
>Ga0209530_1001055_pt1 | contig 14116 bp, 15 predicted proteins | sample BlaSpr_A8_Ref_O1_FD_187987 | JGI IMG/M metagenome (GOLD analysis project Ga0209530, IMG submission 187987) | Forest soil microbial communities from Thunder Bay, Ontario, Canada - Black Spruce, Ontario site 2_A8_Ref_O1 (SPAdes) (version 2) | ecosystem: Environmental > Terrestrial > Soil > Boreal...
AAGTGTGACCAAGTTACGACCTTGCCGAAGAACTTGATTAGGTATCCGCCGCTAGGTCGATTGCCGGACGCGACGCTGGCAAGAATTGAATCTGCCATAAGGATCGCCTTGGATTTAACGTAGACCATGGCCTGACGTCTGCGCAGCGAAGTTCCTTAGCGCGGCCGGATTTTGCGTTCCGCGTGTTAGTATCAACTTCAACGTCTGATGACCCTGCAACACGTTGACATCCTGTTTAAGCTGATCGTTTTCTTGTTTGCGATCAGCATCCACGAGTCGGCGCACGCCTGGATGGCGAACCGCCGTGGCGATCCGACCGCACGAATGCTGGGCCGAGTCACGCTGAACCCCATCAAGCACATTGACCCGATCGGAACGGTCGCGCTGCCGTTGATCGCTATGTACTATAGTCTTCCCGTGATCGGTTGGGCCAAACCTACGCCTGTGGACCCGAGAAATTTTAAAGATCCAGTGCTCGATGACATTTTGACTTCGGTAGTGGGACCGATCAGCAATTTCATAGTGGCCACCGGCGCAGTGCTGGCGTTAATTTTCGTTTCGCTCACTTCGCAGTTGGGTGCAGCGATTGTCCACACGATTCCTCTCGTGTATCCAAATCACTTTGACATTCTGGCAAGTCAAACCGACTCGTTTTTGATGCCGATCAGCGTGCTTTTCTATGAACTGATGGTGATCAATATCATCCTCGGAGTTTTCAATCTGATTCCAGTTCCGCCACTCGACGGAAGTCACGTACTGCGCCACTTTCTGCCTCCCAACGCGCTGCGGATTTACGACACGCTCGGAATGTTTGCTTTAATGGCGCTGGTGTTTCTTGGCGGCGGACTCTTAGGTCGGCTCATCTTTCCCGTGATCGGAGTTTTCAACTACGTCCTCTTGAGAATCTGATGCCTTCTGAATCCAATCAACGTAAGCGCGTGCTGAGTGGGATGCGTCCAACCGGCAAACTGCATTTAGGTAATTATGTTGGTGCCCTCCAGAACTGGGTGGGCATGCAGGATCAATACGAATGTTTCTTTTGTGTGGTTGACTGGCACGCGCTCACAACCGACTATGCGGATACGTCGCAGGTGAAACCGAACTCCATCGAAGTGCTGCTCGATTGGTTGGCCGCGGGGCTGGATCCGGAGCGCTGCACTATGTTCTTACAGTCGCACGTGCCGCTGCATGCCGAATTGCATTTGCTGTTCTCGATGATCACGCCGCTGGGCTGGCTGGAGCGCGTGCCGACTTATAAGGAACAGCGGGAAAACATTACCGAGAAAGACTTGAGCACGTACGGCTTTCTAGGGTATCCCGTGCTGCAGGCGGCGGATATTCTGATCTACAAAGGTGACTTCGTTCCAGTGGGCGAAGACCAGGTGCCGCACGTTGAATTGACCCGCGAGATCGCGCGTCGTTTCAATATGTTTTACAAGCGCAACGGCGCGCATGTTTTTCCTGAGCCGCAGCCACTCTTAACGCGATCACCGAAACTGCCGGGAACCGACGGCCGCAAGATGTCGAAGTCGTACGGAAACACGATTATGCTCACCGACCCTGAGCCGGTGGTGCGGCAGAAGCTGAAGACCATGGTGACCGATCCGGCGCGGGTGCGGCGCAGTGATCCCGGCAATCCCGATGTTTGCCCGGTTGGTGATTTGCACAAGATTTTCAGTAGTCCCGACACCATGGCCAAAGTGAATGAAGGCTGCCGGTCGGCGGGAATCGGTTGCATCGAATGCAAGGGCTGGGCGGCGGATGCGCTGGTTAACATCTTGAATCCCATGCAGGAGCGACGCAAGAAATATGAGGACAATCCGCGCCTGGCTTGGGATATCCTTGAGGCTGGCTCGGCGCGGGCAAGCAAAGTTGCCGGAGCTACGATGAGCGAAGTGCGCGACGCCATGGGGATGTCGCTCGAATACGAGGCTCCGCGCACGCCGCAAGTTACAAAGTAGTCACGATGGGCGAAGAAACAAAAATCGCTTTTGATGGTACGGCAGCGTTGGATCTTGGTCCCACGCTTGTGGCTGCCTCTGCTCCGCGAGAACAATCCAGAAACCAGGAAAGCGACTTCCCTTTTTCCGTCAGTGTCGGCGATGTCTACGAAGGGCCGCTCGACCTGCTGCTCCATTTGATTCGTAAGCAAGATATCGACATTTACGATATTCCCATCGGCCGAATTACCGCGCAGTATCTGGCTTATGTAGAAAAGCTGCGCGAATTAGATGTGAACGTCGCCGCCGAATTCATTTATATGGCTGCGGTTCTGATTCACATCAAGTCGAAAATGTTGTTGCCGCGCGATCCGGCGGCGGCGTCCGACGCTCAAGACGATCCGCGCGCGGAATTGGTCAATCGCCTGATCGAACACGAGAAATTCAAGGCCGCGGCGCAGATGCTGATGCAGAAACAGCAGATTGAAGACGCGATATTGTCGAACCCGGCGCTCAAAGAATTTCGCGATGCCGAAGGCACGGAGCCTGAACTCGCTGCCGACGTTATTGACCTGGTAAAAACTTTCCAGCAAATTCTTGATCGCGCCCGCAACCGGCCGATGATTCAGGTTGACGAAGAAACCGTCACCGTCGGGCAGATGATCGAGTATCTGCGCCGGCGACTGGCACTGGAAGATCGGCCAATCCGGTTAAAGCAAATGTTGCGCAATGTTGAATCGCGGCAGGCGCTGGTTTGTATGTTTCTAGCGCTGCTTGAAATGGTGCGACTGCAGGCGATCCAGTTGCGGCAAGACCGCCTGTTCGGGGAAATCCTTCTGCGAAAACATGTAGGATTCGAAGCGGTCATGGCGGAACAGGCCGCTGTGCGCGATGATTGGAGATAAACTCGGTTTAGCGGGAGTTGCAGGAGCAAGCAGAATTATCACAACCATGAGCCTTAAAGCCAAACTTGAAGCAATTATCTACGCGGCGGAAACGCCGGTGACGCTCGATCAACTGATCGAATTAGTCAAGGAGTCGGTGCTTAGCGAAGGCGCTGCTGACGGCACCGAAGTCAAGTCGCGCGTGCGTCTGGCACTAGAGGAATTGATTGCTGATTACTATGCTCCGGATCACGGAATCGAAATTCGCCAGGTCGCCGGCGGATATCGGATGTCGACAAAGGCCGAACATCACGATATCGTGCGTGCTTTCGCAAAGAGTCTGAAACCGCCGATTCGCTTGTCGCTACCCGCGCTCGAAACTCTGGCGGTGATTGCATACAAGCAGCCGATTACGGTGCCGGAAATCAGCGAAATTCGCGGCGTGGATTCGAATGGAGTCATCGCGACGTTGCTGGATCGCAAGCTGATCACGACCGCCGGCCGCAAGGCTGTGATCGGGCGCCCCATTCTTTATAAGACTGCGAAGGAATTCCTGATGCGGTTTGGCTTGAAGGATGTCGGCGAACTGCCAAGTATGGAGGAGTTCGAGAAATTAGTTGCGGAGTCGTTCCAGAGCGATTTGTTGCCGGCGACGAGTGGAGCGTCAGAGATCGCCAAAACGCACGATTCCGAACCGGCCGAAGCTGCCGACGAATCCGAATTGGCTACGGCGAAGCACCAAGAGAGCGATCCGGCCGCTTGATCGGCGGCCTGATTAACCATCCCGCTGATTTCACAATCCTGGATTCTTATGCCTGCTGAACGTTTACAGAAGATTATCGCGGCCGCTGGAATCGCATCTCGCCGCAAGGCTGAGCAACTAATTACCGGCGGGCTGGTGTCGGTGAACGGGCAGACGGTTACGGAACTCGGCAGCAAAGCCGATCCTGCAAGCGATCACATTCGCGTAAATGGAAAACTGTTGCACGGTCCGGAGCGGCACGTCTACCTGCTCATGAACAAGCCTAAAGGCTACGTCACTACTCTGAAAGATCCCGAGCGGCGGCCTACGGTTATGGATCTGCTGCGTGGCGTGGGCGCGCGCGTCTATCCCGTGGGACGCCTCGATTATGCCAGCGAGGGATTGCTGCTGCTCACCAACGACGGCGAGTTCGCCAACCGTCTGATGAAAGCCGCGTCCCACGTACCCAAAACGTACATGGTGAAAGTGGCTGGCAACCCGACCGGCGACGGCCTGGGGCGATTGCGCGAAGGTATTTTCATTCCGTCCGATCGCGGGAAAAGAGTACGAACTGCTCCCGCCAAGATTCGCGTGATTCGTGAATCCGCTAATCCCTGGTACGAGGTCACGCTGATTGAAGGCAAGAATCGCCAGATCCGGCGCATGTTCGAAGAGATCGGACATCACGTGGAAAAGATCAAGCGAGTACGCTACGGCCCACTTGAGCTGGATGTGCATCCTGGAAAATTTCGTAAGCTCACAACCGAGGAAGTTTCTAAACTGAAGGCGCTTGCGAAATAGATAAAGTCCGAAGGCGAGAGCGCCCGCTCCACACCACGTGTAAAGATTAAAATATCCAAAAGATGAGTGACTTCAGCCAGTTTGTGCCCGACTACGTACGGAACCTGCGCGGGTATACGCCGGGCAAGTCACTGCGCCAAGCGCAAGAGGAGAGCCATGTGAACTGCATCAAGATGGCTTCGAATGAGAACCCGTTCGGACCCTCGCCGAAAGCGGTCAAGGCGATGCAGGCCGCGCTCGCCGAAACCAATTTCTACCCCGACAACGACGCCATTGAACTGCGCCGGAAACTGGCCGAGCACCACGGTGTGCTGCCGGAGCAAATTGTTCCTGCAGCCGGTTCGACAGCTTTGCTGGGAATTATTGCGCGCACATTGTTGTCGCCGGGGCTCAATGCGATTACCAGCGAGCGCTCGTTCATCGTGTATCCGATCGCTACACAGGCGGCGGGTGGACAGCTGATTCAGGTTCCGATGCGAAATGACGGATTCGACCTAGGCGCTATAGCGTCGGCCGTGGATCAACATACCCGGATCATTTACATTTCCAACCCGAACAACCCGACCGGCACGCTCATTCCTGCGAAAGAACTCGATCGCTTTTTGGACGAGGTTCCGGAACACGTGATCGTTATTCTCGACGAAGCGTACTTCGAGTTTGCTGAATACTTCGGCGGTATACGAGGAATCGAATGCTCGCATGCGCTCGACTATGTGAGCCAGGGACGCAAGCTGGTGGTGCTGCGGACATTTTCGAAAGCGCATGGATTGGCTGGAGTCCGCGTTGGCTACGGAATCGGCCCCGCGGAGTTGATGTCTTACTTTGCCCGCATGCGCACGACCTTTTCGATTTCTGGTGTGGCGCAGGCCGCCGCGTTGGCTGCCCTGGATGACGAAACGCATATTCAGAAAACGCTAAAGAACAATGCCGAGCAAGCGGAACGTCTTAGTGCACAAATTGCCGACCTGGGTTACCCAACCATTCCAACCTGGGCGAACTTTCTGTATTGTGAACTGGGCGACGATGCGGCAGCCGTCGCTAGGCGACTACAAACCGGGGGCGTGATTGTGCGACCGATGGGGCCGTGGGGTGCGCCAACGGCGATTCGAGTCACGATCGGCATGCCGGAGCAGAATGACATTTTTCTGGCAGCGTTTAAGAAAGTAATGGAACGAGCAACGGCGCGGTAGAAACTCTCTAAACGTAGCGAGCTACGTCTCTACAGCCATTTATTTTTGGCATTTGGGACAGTAGTGGCTGCTGCGGCCGGCTATCACCACGCGCTTAACCGGAGTCTTGCAGGCCAGGCAAGGTTCTCCTTCGCGGCCGTAGACGCGGTGTTGTAGTTGGAAGAATCCTTCTTCACCGTCGGAATCAACATAGTCAGAAATAGAAGAGCCGCCCAGCGCGATGGCTTCTTTGAGCACTTCCCGGATCGCGGAGTAGAGGCGCGCCAATTCTGCGCGGGTAAGGGATGCGGCTCTGCGTCGAGGCCGGATCCCTGCGCGGAACAGTGACTCATCCGCGTAAATATTGCCCACGCCTCGGAGCAATTTCTGATTTAGTAGCGCGCTTTTAATGGGAGTTTTTCGCCCGCGGAACAACTCGATGAAACGATCCAGGCCGACTTCAAGTGGTTCTGAACCGGGCGCGTCAAATCCATGGGCCACGCTTAATCGTCCAAAGCGGCGCGGGTCTACAAATCTCAGTTCCCTGCCCGAAGCCAGCTTCGCCACCGCGTGGGTGTGTTTCTCGATCACTTGGTCGGGATTGCAGACAAGCATCCGTCCAGTCATGCCGAGATGCACGATCCATTGAGCTGTGTCTCGTGTAGACGCCGATGCTTTCGAGAATTTCCGGGGCGATTTTCGTTTGACAGGCGCGGACGCCTGTCCTCCACTTTCAAGATCGAATACGATGTGCTTTCCGAGTCGCCGCACCCCGGCGATGCGTTTCGATTCGAGAGTCGCAGCGATCTCGGACGCGGGAGACTTGAGTATTTCTGGCTTCGATCCAAGCCACACGGACTCGATGACATCGCCAGTGACGCGGGTAGACAGGCCACGGGCAATGGTTTCGACCTCAGGGAGTTCTGGCATCGAATTAGTTTACAGGCATCCGCAATCAGGCATCCGGCTCCAAGCTTCAGGAACAACTTTCCGAAGCCACAAGCCCAAAGCCTGACGCCTGAGACTAGAATGCCTTCCGGCGAATTGCTATCTTTCGCTCGACGGGGTTATCATTAAAAGTACACCTCTGCTCCGCTTATATCCTTTGTAATTCAGCGACTCGTTGGTTCACTGCGGGCAACGAGTGTGTGCGACCCTGCATTGCGGCTGGGGTGGCCGCGCCATTCATGTTCCGAGGAGTTTGCATTTGAAGAAGGGCAACGCTGCGGTCATCGTAGGCGCCCAATGGGGCGACGAAGGTAAAGGCAAGATTGTCGATGTGCTTTCGGAGAATTTTTCCATTGTGGCGCGTTACGCGGGCGGGCATAACGCCGGCCACACGGTCATCATCAATGGCAAGAAGTTCATTCTGCAATTGGTGCCGTGCGGAGTTCTGCGTCCCGGACGCCGCAGCGTCATCGGCAACGGGGTTGTATTCGATCCCGTGGCCTTCCTGAAAGAGGTCGCCACTTTACGCGAAGCGGGAGTCAAGGTAGATGGTAGCTTGTTCGTCAGCAACCGGGCTCATGTGATTCTGCCTTATCACCGCATGATCGAGTTGGCTTCCGAGAACGCGCCGGGACGCGTGAAAATTGGAACTACCTCGCGCGGCATTGGTCCAACCTACGAAGACAAGATGGGACGCCGCGGGCTGCGCGTCGCCGATCTGCTGGACCTGAAATTGCTGAAGACCCACATTCAGAACGCCTGCCACGAGAAGAACATGATTGCGCATGCGCTGTTCAACTCGGAGCCGCTCGATGCCGACAAAATGTACGAGGAATATGCAGCCGCTTCCGAGAAGGTTGCGCCATTCGTTTGCGATACGGCTGCCTTGTTAGGCAAAGCGCTGGCGCGCGGTGAATCAGTGGTATTCGAGGGTGCGCAGGGTACCATGCTTGACATCGACCACGGCACGTATCCATTTGTGACTTCGTCGAGCGCAACTTCGGGAGGAGCTGCCACGGGAAGCGGCGTTGCGCCGACGGCGATTGATACCGTTATCGGCGTCACCAAGGCTTATTGCACTCGGGTCGGCGGTGGACCGTTTCCCACTGAGGCGACCGATGCAAATGGGGACATGCTGCGCAAGCGGGGCAACGAATTTGGCGCAGTTACTGGGCGTCCGCGGCGCTGCGGTTGGCTCGACTTGCCACTCTTGCGTTACGCTGGCATGATTAACGGAATCTCCTGGCTGGTCGCGACTAAGTTGGATGTGCTGGATGAGCTGGCGGAGATTCCAATATGTGTTGGTTATAAAATCAACGGCAAGGAAACCGATGAAGCCCCCGCTCAGGACAGCGGCTATGGCCAGATCGAATGCATTTATCGGAAAATGCCCGGATGGCGCAGTTCGACGCAGGGGATTACGGAGCTGGAGAAATTGCCGAAGGCAGCGCGCGAATATTTGAATTTCATCGAGAAGGAAAGCGGGGCGCGTATCGGCATGGTCTCGACGGGACCCGGACGCGAGGAAACTATTTTTCTCGATGAGTTTGCAGCGAAACTTCGAGACTTGACCGAAGCGAGAACAAAAGCGCAGGCGAAACTTTAAGAACGGAGCAAGCGATGGTCGTTCTGGCTGTGACGTGGATGGCGAAAGTTGGTCGTGAAGCGGATGTGATTGGCGTGTTTTCCAAGCTCACCGAAGAATCTCGCAAAGAGCCCGGATGCGTGGTGTATCAGGTCCACCGGCATAAAACCGAGCCGCGCCGATTTTTCATTTATGAGCAATACAAAGATGACGCAGCGCTGGAGGCCCATCGCGCCGCGCCTCACTTCCTGCAGTATGCAAGAAAAGAACTGCCTAAGCTGGGAGAGAGGATTGAGGGGCAGCTGTACGAACCTCTCGGGTAGCTTGAGCGGCGGGCGCCCTGACTCGCGATTCTTGCTCACGATAACGAGCGCCGCCTCACGAAGTCACTTCCCTTTGTCCGCCACGAGCACGCCGCCCGTAGAATAACTTTCCTTCGAGACCTCGTGAAAAGCCACGACGACGGCGTCGCGATGAGCTCCAGCTTCTTCGACCATCACGTCAGTGATACGCTGCGCCAGCTTGCGTTTCTGGTCGGTAGTACGGCCCGTCAACATCGTGATTTGGACTAGAGGCATATTGTCACTTTCGCTGGGACGCCTTCAGTTGTGGTCGTATTCGGTCAGGCGCACTTCTCTGCGCCGTCACTGAGCCAATTCGTATCCGGCAAAGAAATAGCTCAACTCGAAACGAGCGGTGTCGTCGGCATCAGATCCGTGGATGGCGTTGTGTTCAATGTCACTCGCCCACTTTTTTCGGATTGTGCCTTCCTCAGCGCTCGCTGGATTGGTCGCGCCCATGAGCTTGCGCAAATCGGCAATGGCATTTTCTTTTTCCAGTGCCAATACTACGATCGGCCCGCTGGACATGAACTCGGTCAAGGATCGGAAAAATGGACGGCTCGCATGCACGGCATAAAACTGTTCCGCCTGATGCTTCGAGATCTCAAGCATCTTCATGGCCAATATTCGGAAGCCATTTTTCTCAAACTGCTCGATGATGTCGCCGATTGCGTTCTTGGCGACTGCGTCTGGTTTGATAATGGTAAAAGTGCGCTGCAGGGTCTTCATATTTTGGTCGTTTGTCTTTGGTCGTCGGTCGTCGTCTTTAAGCTTTCGCCGCCACACCCATTGCTGCTACTACGGTTTCGCCGATTTCGGCCGGCGATTTGGCGACGCGAATGCCGGCGGCTTCCATCGCCTTGATCTTCTCCGCGGCAGTTCCCTTGCCCCCGGAAATAATTGCGCCGGCATGGCCCATGCGGCGCCCTGGAGGCGCGGTCTGACCTGCGATAAATCCCACGACCGGCTTTTTCATGCGAGACTTCACATATTCCGCGGCAGTTTCCTCGGCGTTGCCGCCGATTTCTCCAATCATCACGACCACTTCGGTTTGAGGATCTTTGTTGAACAATTCCAGCGCGTCCAGAAAATTCGTGCCGATAATTGGATCGCCACCGATACCAATGGCCGTGGACTGCCCGATGCCGCGCGTAGTCAATTGATAAACCGCTTCGTAGGTCAGTGTGCCCGAGCGCGAAACGATTCCGACCGAACCTTCGAGATGAATTCGCGCCGGCATGATTCCGATTTTGCACTTGCCCGGCGAAATAATGCCGGGACAATTAGGCCCGATCAGCCGCGAGCGCCGAGTCTGCAGAAATTCCCACGCGCGTACCATATCCAGCGTCGGAATGCCCTCGGTGATGCACACGATCAACTCTATCTCCGCGTCGGCTGCTTCCATAATTGCGTCGGCCGCGAATGGCGGCGGAACGAAGATCACCGAAGTATCTGCCCCAGTCTTATCAACCGCTTCTTGTACGGTGTTAAAGATGGGCCACCCTTCGTGCGTCGTGCCACCTTTGCCAGGCGTGACTCCGCCGACGATTTTGGTTCCGTACTCTGCGCAGGCCTTGGCGTGGAATGTGCCTTCCCGCCCAGTAAGCCCCTGCACGATGACTCGTGTCGATTTATCTACCAGAATGCTCATAAAATTGTCTCTGCGTGGCGCAGACGCAGCAGGCTGCGTCTCTACAGTTGGTTACGCGGCGGCCGCCGCGACGACTTTCTCGGCCGCGTCTTTCATGGTATTTGCGACAATAAAGTTCAACCCCGACTGCTTTAGTATTTCCCGCCCGGCCTCGACGTTGGTGCCTTCGAGACGCAGCACGATAGGCAATTGAATTTTAGTCTTCTGCGCCGCCTCGACAACCCCTGTCGCAAGCGTGTCGACGCGAAGGATTCCGCCGAAAATATTTATCAACACGGCCTTCACATTCTTATCGCTAAGCAGAATCTCGAAGGCATGAGTCACCTGTTCGGAATTGGCCCCGCCGCCTACATCGAGGAAGTTTGCCGGCATCCCGCCAGCGTACTTGATGATATCCATGGTCGCCATCGCCAGGCCCGCGCCATTCACCATGCAGCCTACGTTTCCGTCGAGCTTGATGTAATTGAGACTGTACTTTGAAGCCTCAACTTCGAGCGGATCTTCCTCAGTCACGTCTCGCAGTTCCCGCAGGTCAGGATGCCGGAACATGGCGTTGTCGTCGAAATTGATTTTCGCGTCCAGCGCGAATAATCGGCCATCGGTGCAACTGATGAATGGATTAATTTCCAGCAGTGACGAATCAGTTTCCTGGAAGGCGCGAAACAGTCCCGTCATGAAACGCACGGCTTCGTTAATCTGAGTTGGCTTCAGACCGAGTTTGAAGGCCAGTTTGCGCGCCTGAAACGCTTCCAGGCCCATCCCCGGCTCGATATATTCTTTGAGGATGGCATCGGGATTCTCGGCCGCGACTTGCTCGATTTCCATGCCGCCGGCGACCGACGCCATAAAAACGGGTTTCGCTTCTACCCGGTCAATGACGATGCCAAGATAAAGCTCTTTCTCAATCGGCAAGGTTTCTTCAATGAGCAGGCGGCGAACCACGCGACCCTCGGGCCCGGTCTGATGCGTCACCAGGGTCATGCCAAGAATTTTGGATGCAAGCTCGGCAGCTTCTTCGACCGACTTCGCGATCTTGACCCCGCCGCCTTTGCCGCGGCCGCCAGCGTGGATCTGAGCTTTGACCACGACCCCACTTGCGCCGGCATCAAATAATTTTTTCGCAGCGGCTTCCGCTTGCTCGCGGGTTTCGGCCAGCTCGCCGCGCGGCACTGCGACACCATACTTTTTCAGGATCGACTTGCCCTGATACTCATGAATTTTCATAACAATTCCAGATTCACTATGATTGGGCGGGCTTGCTTGCAGCTTTGAACCGCGGGCAGCAAACATTTAATTCTATAGAACGGTCGTGCAATTGAGCAAACGGAATAAGTCGTGCGGACCGGCAATTCTTATCTTCGACGGTTTCATTTCGGAGCAAAGCTTTTTCTGCGAGCCTTCGTTTGCGATGCTACTGTAGTATGCCATCGATGATCACCGACGCTCTGCAACGAATTGCCAATCATCGGCAATCGCTCTCCCGCGAAGAATCGCGCGCGGTTATGTCGCAAGTGCTGGCCGGAAAATGCTCCGACGCTCAGATCGCGGCTTTGTTGGTCGCGCTGCACATGAAAGGTGAAACGGTAGAGGAGATTGTAGGTTTCGCGGAAGCGATTCGCTCTGCCGCCGCCACGCTGGGACTGCCGGGAAATCACACTGTCGACGTCAGCGGCACGGAGCGCGACGCATTAGTAGACACGTGCGGTACTGGCGGCGACGCCAGCGGTACCTTCAACATTTCGACGGCCACAGCGCTCGTGGTCGCGGGTGCGGGCGTGCGCGTGGCCAAGCATGGGAACCGCAGCGTCACTTCGAAATGCGGCTCGGCCGACGTCATGGAAGCGCTCGGCGTCAACATCAACTTGGCTCCCACGCGGCTGGCTGCCTGTTTGGAAAAGATTGGCTTCGCATTTCTTTTCGCCCCAGCGATGCATTCGGCGATGAAACATGTGCAATCCGCCCGACGCGAACTGCGCCTGCGCACGGTTTTTAATCTGCTGGGACCGCTTACCAATCCGGCGCATGCGTCGGCTCAGGTGGTCGGAGTATATTCCGCCGCGCTTGTGGAGAAGCTGGCGGAAGCTCTGAGCATGTTGGGACTGCGCCGGGCCTTGGTGGTGCACGGGTTGGACGGCTTGGACGAAATCACGATTACAGGCCCAACTCGGATCGCCGAGGTGCGCGAAGGAACGGTCCGCACCTATGAAGTCACGCCGGAAGAGTTTGGCATAAAGCGAGGCACGCTCGATGACATTGCCGGAGGAGATGCCGCAGCCAATGCGGAAATTATTCGCGAAATTCTTGGCGGCGGGACTTCGCCTAGACGAGATATAGTGCTGCTGAATGCGGCCGCTGCGCTCGTAGCGGCCGGCAGAGCGGATCACTTGTCCGATGGCCTCCCGCTTGCGTCAAAATCGATCGACTCGGGAGCCGCTGCTGACAAGTTGAGCGCGCTGGTGCAGTTCACTAATGCACAGTAGTGATCTATGCTCCTGCTGCCTGCTTTTTCAGACGCTCGATTTGCACCAGGTGGCCGGCGCCGTGCGTTCCCATCTTCTCTATGACCTCGGCGACCGTGACGTCGCGCTTAAGTTCGGGATGGTACGCCGATTTCTCCAAATCAGCCAACTTGAGCCGCCGCAATAATTGCAGCGTGTGATGCCGGTTCAATCCGTAGAGGGCGATCAACTCCGGTGCTGGAGTCTGCAGGTAGTCGAGATTCCGCGCCCACGCGTCTTGATCCATGGGAGCAATCACAGGCTTGTTGTCGGCCAGCATCTGCCGGAAGCGGTGCGCATACACGATTTCAATGTCCGCCAGATGGCCTAGAACCTCAAGGACGCACCATTTGTCAGGCGACGGTTTGTAGCGCAATGTCTTGTCGGGCAGGCCCGAAACCGCGGCAGCTATTTCCTTTGGACTCTTCTCCGCGGCGTCAAGATGTTTTTTCAATTCGGCTTCTGTCATTGTGGGACCTCTAATTTTGTAATTGGGTAATTTTGTAATCGGGCAATTTGATACCCAACAACATTTTTCAAATTACACAATTGCTCAATTTCTCAATCTACGGCTTCCCCGCGTCCAGCGGCGGAACCTTGAAGAGATTATTGCTCGTGTCGCTTTCTGGCACGCTGCCGTCATTTACGACGACTTCCCGCGGTATGGATGCGGTCTGGATGCGAACTGCAGCTTTCGACTTCGCGCGTACTTCCAGCCGTTTTACGATGTCTCCGCTCTCCAGTCGCAGGATGACGGGCACCTCGGCTCCGGCGTCTCCGAGATTCTCAATCGTTACGGTTACCATGTAACCACCATCGACGATGGGGCGCGGGTAGACAGAATCCACGCGAAAATCCGGCAATCCTCGGTCACGATAAACCCAATCATCGAAAAACCACTGCAAATCGCGCTGAGTCTGCTTCTCGATGACGCGCTGCAGGTAGGCGCCGTCGTTATCTTCCGCCGCATGATAATTGAGCAGGAACCCGAGCGACGGATTCGCCAACATGTCCCTCAACATCCACCAAACATCCATGGCTTTGGTCTGTAGGTACAAGTCATCCGGCGCATTAATTAACGAGCGCCCTGTTTCCTGGTCGGCTGTCGGTTTCGCTTTCTCAGCTTCAACCAGCGGGGTTCTGTGGGCATTCAGGTAGTCGAGCGCGGCCTGGCGCCCGGCTTGATCCTCGATGAATGCTGCCTGCGCGTAATGCGCAAGACCGTCCTCGATCCAAGCCCTCGGCGATAAAACGAGATGGCGGGCCTTCGCGTAAACGATGTCTAACACTGCCTCATTCGTTATGGGAGATTTGAGCGAGCACAACAACATTCCTTCGCTAACAAATGATGCCGCGTCGGGATCGGGCAGACCAAAGATCTGCAGACTGCCCGACCCGCGTCCTATTGGAAAAATGGGATCGATGTTTGCTACGGCTTCGGCATACTCTTTCGCTCCATCTTCCTGGCCCGGCAGATACTGAATGGTGAGTAAATCTCTGGGTGCGAGCGTTTGATAGTTAGCAATCACGAAAGTCGGCACGCTGATTCCGGGCTTG
>Ga0209530_1001058_pt1 | contig 14079 bp, 15 predicted proteins | sample BlaSpr_A8_Ref_O1_FD_187987 | JGI IMG/M metagenome (GOLD analysis project Ga0209530, IMG submission 187987) | Forest soil microbial communities from Thunder Bay, Ontario, Canada - Black Spruce, Ontario site 2_A8_Ref_O1 (SPAdes) (version 2) | ecosystem: Environmental > Terrestrial > Soil > Boreal...
GGACCGCCTTTCTATGCAAGGCGGTGGCCGGATTCGGGTATTTGCGGTTCTGATCGTCGGTGGCATGTGTAGGACGCATGGGCGGCGGAAAGCCCGGGTACACGCCATCGCGTGGGCGCGATGATTATCGGCCGCCATTCGAGTCAACACTTGAGACAACGCCCCGAATCTAAGGAGCATCGGATGACGACCTCCATGTTCGCCAAGCCCCCAGTAGTCGACCAGCAGACCTGGTGCACCGCGCTCGATGAGCTGCGCATCAGGGAAAAGGCCGCCACCCGTGAGCTCGATGCGATCGCCGCCCGGCGCCGCCGGCTGCCCATGGTAGAAATGCCGGACTACTCCCTGATCGGCGAGGATGGACCGGTCCGACTGGCCGACGTGTTCGACGGCCGATCCCAGTTGATCGTCTACAACCACATGTGGTCGGACGGCGCGGAGTGGCAGTGCGCCGGGTGCACCGGCTTCACGTCGCAGTTCACCCGGCTGGACTTCCTCGACAACTACGACGCCCGGTTCGTCATCGTCACGAACGGACCGATCGGGGAGGCTCTGGCCTACAAGGCCAAGGTCGGCAACAAGATGGACTGGTACTCGTCGTCGCAGAGCTCCTTCGCCGCTGACGTCGACGCGGCCCCAGGCGAAGGGTTCGCGGTGAATGTGTTCCTGCGCGATGGCGACATCGTGTACCGCACCTGGCATACCAACGGTCGCGGCACCGAGCAGCTCAGCTACATGTTCCCGCTCATCGACCTGCTGCCGTGGGGCCGCCAGGAGGAGTGGCTCGACTCCCCCGACGGGTGGCCCTCGAGACCGACCTACTCGGGCTGGTCGGACTCGCCCGACATTGCCAGGCTCTACGGCGCGGGTGCACGTTGACCCGGCAATGCGTCCACATCCGACGACCGCAGATCAGGGCGTCTCCTCCATTTCGGTGTCCGCGTCGGAGCGTTGCACATAGGCCGCTTCGCGCACCGCATCATCAGGTTCCAGCGCCGCACCCAAGGCACCCCCAACCATCGCCAACGAGCAAGTCAACCAAGCTAATTCGAAGTAATCCCGGAGTGAGACCGGGTGGCCGACGGCCTCGCGGAAAATTTTCGGCACCACAAACCAGAACGCCGCGACCAGCGCCAGCAGATACAGCGCGGCATACAGCACGGTCACGCCGATGACGACCGTAACCAAGGTGGCGATGTTGAACAACACCACCTGCTTGCGCACTGCGCGTGAGACCGTGGGCTCCCACAGCTCAGCTCCGATGATCAATGTCGCTGCAGTAGCACAGATCGATACGAGCGCCGTACCGACGAGCCGCGCCCATCCAAACGCATCGGATAGCCGCCAGATATCGGAGTACACCAACGCAAATATCCCGACGGCCACCGCGCCGGTCAGGGCACGCGACAACCGCAGTGAGAGCCGCCACGGCTGATTGGCCGCCACCATCCCGCCCAAGAGCACCAGATTGCCGGTCAGCACGCGGGCGGTGTATGCGAACGCTTCGTCGGCCGGGTCGGTGCCCAGCTCCCGCACCCGCTCCACCAACAACCGTCGCGACGGGCTGGCCAAGCCATGGGCGTCAGCGCCAGGCTGCTCGTCGAATCCGATCAGCCGCTCAAGCAGGCGCACGATCGTCTCGCGAATCCGTTGACGCGGCCACACCGCACCGACTGCGGGCAGTGACACAATCGCCACGTTGCGCACCGGATTAGCGTGGGCCACGACCGGGCGTCGGTGAACGTGCAACGGAAGATCGGTCAGACACACCACCACATCCCAGCGACTGTTCAGCAGCAATCGCCGCGCAGCGTCCACGATCGCAGCGTCGGTGGCCGGCGGCTGCACCAGGCGACCTTCCACCACCTCAATGCGCCACCGGGCTCCCGGTAAACGCCGCTCAAGCTCCTCGCTCAAACCCGTATCGGCGAGCTCGCAGGCCAGTGAAAAGGCCGCACCGGGAGCGCCGACGAGGCCTAGCACGATGTGTGGACCGTGGTCGGCGTGCGGAAGGTCTGTTGGAGACACCATGCGTTGATCGTCACATCCGCTCAGAGGTATCCGACGTACGGCTCACCCGCCGACTGCGGCTAGTTCTCTGATTCCAAGATGATTTCGATGACGGCCCCGGCACCGGCGGCCGGTTGGCCCTGCGCAGTGTACGAACCGGCGTGGCTGGACGTCTGGATTGAGCTGTCCGCAGTGGGGTACTCCAGCTTGGCGGACCAACTAGGCAAGCGTTCAATAGAGGGGAGCACGATGTGATAGTTCTGGGCATCATTCTCGTGGTGATCGGATACTTTACCGGCCTGGCGATTCTGGAAACGCTCGGCGGCATCTTGGTGGTCATCGGTGTGATTTTGTGGATTCTCGGGGCGGTGGGACGTCCTGTGGCTGGCCGCAAAGTTTGGTTCTAACGCCGCTGTTCTATTAGGTACGCAACGTTTTACCGACCCGAGATCAGGTAGGCGCGAGACACCTCACGCCCCTGCTCGGCGGCGAAGCGCGACTCAGCAGCGCGTGCTCCTGCATCAGCGGCCCGTGTGCGTCGCCGGGATCGACCGGAGGTCTCAAAGTGGCTGAGAGCAAGCAGGATCGGGGATGCGACAACGCTACAGCTGCGGAGGGGCACCACGACATGGTGGGCCAGCCGCACAACGAGAAGGGCCCTGTCGCAGAGGCTGAAAAACGCGCGGCCGAACTCAGCACCGACGAGCAGCCACTGGGCTCACCCGGGCGCCGGTTCGACCGCAGGTCGCCGTTCTACATCGGGCTGACTGCATCGGCGGGAGTGGCTGTCACTTACGGAGCGGTCCGGACCCTCTCATCGCTGTCCTCCGTCCTGGTACTGATCGGCGTCGCATTTTTCCTGGCGTTAGGACTGGAACCGGCAGCCTCCTGGTTCGTGAACCACAAGTTCCCACGTTGGGCTGCAACTACGTTGGTGTTCGTGATCTTCCTCGCCCTGATGGGCGGGTTTGTGGCGGCCGCGATTCCGCCGCTGGCGCAGCAGGCGAGTCAACTCATCGATCAGGCACCCCATTATGTGCAGCAAGCCCAAGACCATTCCTCGCTAATCGGTCGGCTCAATGACCGTTTCCACCTGCAGCAGCGGATCACCAACGCGGCCAACGGTTCAGGCGGATCGGTCCTTGAAGACCTCGTGAGCGCGGGCACCGCAGTCGTGGGCGCGATCACCGACATGTTGGTAGTCATTGTCTTGACGGTCTACTTCCTGGTCGAGATGCCGCGCATCCGCACCACGTTGTACCGGCTGATACCACACACCCGGCGGCCCCGCGCGATCCTCATCGGCGATGAAGTCTTCGCCAAGGTCGGTGCATACGTCTTGGGTAACGTCCTGATATCGGTCATCGCCGCGGTCGGGACCTTTGCGTGGCTGTATGCCTTCGGTGTTCCCTACCCTCTGCTGTTAGGAATCTTCGTCGGTCTGTTCGACCTGATCCCCGTCGTCGGTTCAACCATCGCCGGCGTTGTGGTCGCGGCTGTCGCGCTCACTGTTTCGCTGCCGGTCTGCATCGCAACCATCGTGTTCTTCATCGCGTTTCGACTCGGCGAGGACTACCTTCTGGTCCCCAAGATCATCGGACGGGTCGTCAAGGTGCCGGCACTGACGACGGTGGTCGCGGTCCTTATCGGTGGGGCCCTCCTCGGGATCGTTGGAGCACTCGTGGCTATCCCGATCGCCGCTGCCCTTCAATTGCTGACCCAGGAGGTTCTTTACCCGCGACTCGACAAGGTGTGATGTCCTGACTTTGCGCCCGCTAGCAAGACGGTGGGGACGATCCGCCCCAGTCCCGTCAGATATATGAGCGGGCCGATCAGGCGATCAATGCCGCACCGGCACAGTTCTATCCGACATCCGAATCGATCCCGACGGCTCGTCTTTCACCGGGCCAGCAGACTGTAGAAGACCAGGCCGTTGCCTTCCACCACCACTGACCTCAACGGCCTTCGCCGCGGCATCGACATCAGCGGTCTTGATCAGGGCTACCGGGGCGCCGGCTGGCTCGCTGTGGGCGCCAGCCGGCCATACTCGACGAGTGCGGTGATGTCCTGTGTCTGCCATCCATCGGCGGCCAGCTGCCGGTAGGCGTCGCGTGCTGCCTCGGTGACCGGTAGCGGTGCGCCGCCGTTCGAGAGGCCCAAAGCCAGCGTCACGTCCTTGACAGCCTGGACGCTGGTGAACCAGCCGGCGTGGTCGGGGTCAAAGAAGGCGTCGATTCGGTTGCGCAGACCTGCCGGCATCATCGGCGACTCACGCAAGGTGGCCGATAACACGGCGTCGTCCACGCCTGCAGCGCGACCCGCACGTATTGTCTCGGCGATCACAGCCAGCTGCACCTCCAGCATGTGGTTGTGCAAGAGCTTCAAGATCGCTGCGGACTGTGCGCGCTCACCGACATCGAGCGCACCTGCGAACGAAGCCCACACCGGTACCAGCGCTGCACGCGCCGCGGCCGGGCCGCCGACGATGAACGTGGCCGCACCCGAGCGGAGGGCCTGCGGCGACCCGAGGATCTGCGAGTTGAGAAACCGGTCGCCGTAAGCGTCCGCAAGTGCAGTGATCACATCCGGAGCGACCGTAGCCGTGTTCAGCACCAGGGTCTGTACGCAGCTCGCGCGCGCCCCACCATTCGGAGTCGCCACGTCGAGGGTGCTCTGGTCGTCGGCCAGGCAGAGGAAGACGACTTTCGTCTCCTCGCCCAGGTCATCCAAGGAACCCAAGACCGTGGCACCGCGCTCCTGAAGCGCAACTGCCCGACCAGGGGTCCGGTTCCACGCGCTCACCTGGTGACCGTCGTCAAGCAACCGCTCGGCCAGCGCGTGCCCCATCCTGCCCAATCCGATGATCGCTATGCGCATGCGCTGCTCCCCTTCGTGTGCTGAAGCGATCCGCTCGTCTCAGGCTGCCCGCCGTAAGGCTCGTAGCCGATGTCGTCAACCGAACCGACCCCCGAAAAGAAGTGCAGGACCTGACTGTCGACGGCCCCGACGTTGCTGATTTCGTGCCAATTGCCGCGCGGGATGAGAAGGACATGTCCGGGCGACACCTCGACGGGATCACCCGACTCACCGAGGAACTGCACTGAACCGCTCACCGGGATGATGACCATGTCGGCGTGGGGATGCCGGTGCATGTGGTGCACGAACCCGGGCGGGAACGTGAGGTGGTCGACGACAACGTCAGGCGTCCCGGTGAGCTCCATGCTCAACAGGTGCCGGTTGACCTGATGACCGGTGATGTCCCACCGCGTAAATACCTGTTGTTCGATCGCTGCGATATCAAGCAGCCGCACTTCTGCCTCTGCCATGGTCGGTCCTCCTGAATCTTGTAGCGGCGTTTTTTTGTTATGGGAACAGTGTTCCCGTTATTGCAACGCGTGTCAAGGACGGCCATACTGCCGATGTGACCACAGCACGTTCCGGTGCGGGAGAAGATGGGGCCTCCGTGCGACGCTCCCCCGGCCGCCCGCCCATTCCGCTGGAGCGCATCGTCGCGACTGCGCTGGAGATCGTCGACGAACAAGGCGCCGACGCGTTGTCGATGCGGACGCTGGCTCAGCGTCTGGATTCCGGCACGACCACGCTCTACCGGCACTTCGCCAGCAGGGCAGCTTTAATCGCCCACGTCGTTGATCGGGTGTACGGCGAGATCGAGTTCGCCGACGACGCACTCGCCGGGGTGAGCTGGCAGCAGTCGTGTCTGGCAGTCGCACACAACATGTTTGACGCCTTGAGGCGACACAGAGACATCGCACCTCTTTTGGTACAACAGGTGCCGATCGGCCCCAACGCGATGGCTCACCGCGAACACGCTATAGCGATCCTGCTCGACAACGGGTTCCCGCCACCGCTGGCAGCACGCTCATACGCGACGCTGGCCCGCTACGTGTTGGGTTTCGCGATCCAGCTCGGTGATCGCAGCACCGCCGAAAATCTTGACGACACAGAGCTCGCCGGGATATTTCACGACTTGGACCCGGCCTTGTTCCCCGCCACGGTCGCCAGCGCTGACTCGCTGCCCGTGGCACTCGATGACGAATTCACCTTCGGGCTAGAACTGATCGTCAATGGCCTAACCCAGCTGCGCCAACGTGACAAGCCGCTCAGCGAAACCTGACGACGACAGGGCAGAATTCAGCGCCGGCGCGTCATGGCGCGAAGCAGGTTGTGTAACGCAGCAACAGCAAAGGGAGTGACAAAAATGCCTGAGATCACTGTGAGCCTGGCCGTCGGCCGCACTGATGAGCAGAAGGCCGGGATGATGCGCGACATCACGCAGGCGCTGGTGAAGAACCTCGGCGTCGATGCCGATGCGGTCGTGATCCAGATCAACGAAGCGCCTTTGGCGAACAAGATGAAGGGCGGCAAGACGTTTGTTGAGCGCGCCGCCGCGGCGAAGAAATAGCACCAGCCGTCGGGGTCCGTGCGCTGATCGAACCGTGGACGCCCTTTGCGCCGGTGGAGTATCGCGGTGACTGACCGTCACCGTGGAGGATTCAAGCCGACCCGCAAGGTCCGCACGGCGTAGTGCAGCCGCGACATTGCGACGGGTTCGGTGACATTCAGATCGGCGGCGATTTCGCACGTCGTCCATCCCAGGTAATACGCCTTGCGGATCACCTCACGATGCGACGGCTGCAACTGCTTCAAGGCTTCGCTAACCAGTAGGCGGTCGAAAGGCTTTTCCGCCTCATCGACTCGCGGCGTGTCGATTCGCCCGAGCCGGCATGGTCCAGCTTCCGCGGTCACGAAGTCGCTACGGCTTTCACAACGACGTCTCTTTCAGCCGCCCGCGACGCGGCGGCGCCGCCTCGGGCCCGGTGTCGGAATGACGGCTGGCGTGCAGCGCTGTCAATGGATCCATGCTGCCGCCGGACGTGGCCTGCTTCTCCAGCAGATAGCTAAGGATGAAGTCGTGCGACGTCGCCAGGTGTTCGCGGGTGAGCCGGGCAGCCAGCGCGGCATCACCGGTTTCGACTGCGGCGAGGATATCCAGGTGTTCGGAAACCAGGTGCTCGGTCTGACCGATCACCTCAAGATGCACGTACATGTACCGGTCGGTGAGACCTCGCAGCCGTTCGACGAGCTCGATCATCCGTGGACGGTTCGCACGTCGATAGACCGCGGCGTGAAACTCGGTGTTGGCGGCCAACCAGGTCCGGGTATCGGCGTGCTGTTCCATGATTTGGAGCTGCTTGCGCATGGTGAGCAGATCTGCGCGGCCGACATTCGGAACGGCGATTTGAGTGGCTAGGGGCTCGACCGCCTCACGCAGTTCATACAGTTCCTGCAGCTCGGCGACCGATATCCCAGTCACCGTCGCGGTCGCGTTCGAGGTGTGCTGCACGAGTCCCTGGCCGGCCAAGATTTGCAGTGCGTCGCGCACGGGAATGCGGCTGACGCCGAAACGCTCAGCAATGCTCTGCTGCGAAAGTCTCGAGCCCGGGGCGATGTCGCCCTGCAGGATGTCTGTCCGTAGCTGCGAGGCCAGCCTCGCCGCGGAATTTCCGTATGCCATCCCGACTTATTGTATACGATCCAGGGACATCGTATGCGTAGTTTCCCCGGCGTCGAACCGAGCCGGACTGTTGTGCGCCTTCGCCATGTCACTGGTCCGCGGAGGCAGCTGGCGTACAGTCGGCGGGTATCACTTAAATCGCCTAAGTAAAATGAGTAGCCTTCGTGGAAAGAGGTTCGGTGGATGGCCCGCACTGAGAACGACACCTGGGATCTGGCGTCCAGCGTCGGAGCGACCGCAACGGCGGTCGCGGCAACGCGCGCGATGGCTTCCCAGCATCCGGATCCGCTGCTTGACGACCCCTGGGCCGACCCGCTCGTCCGCGCGGTGGGCATCGACACCTTCATCAAACTGATCGACGGCGAGATCGAGCCCACCGACGATCGCCCGCTGAACCGCCGGGCCATGAACGAGCAGATCACCGTGCGCACCCGCTACTTCGACGAATTCTTCTTGCAGGCAACCGGTTCAGGCATACGACAGGCCGTGATCCTGGCGTCTGGTCTGGACACCAGGGCCTACCGACTGCCGTGGCCGTCCGGCACGGTGGTGTACGAGATCGACCAACCTGAGGTCATCGATTTCAAGACGCGGACGCTGGCCGGCCTAGGCGCCGAAGCCACCGCGCAGCGCCGCACGGTCGCGATCGACTTACGCGACGACTGGCCGTCAGCGTTGGCAGAGGCCGGGCTCGACACCCGAAAGCCGACCGCCTGGAGCGCCGAAGGCCTCTTGGTTTACTTGCCGCCAGACGCGCAGGACCGCTTGTTCGATAACATCGCCGCCTTGTCAGCACCCGGCAGCCGGATCGCGACCGAACACCTGGACATGCGCGCCATCCCGTCGGACTGGGCGCAGAAGCTCACGGAGCGGTCCCGGCGCATCGGCTCCAACATCAACTTGGCCGAGTTGTTCTACACCGGCGATCGCAACACCGCCTCGGAATACCTCACCGGGCACGGTTGGCGGGTCGACATCCGAACCACCGAGCAGGCCTTTGCCGCCAACGGGTTCGAGTTGCCTAAAGACGAGCTGTCCTCGATCGGCGGTGCCTCCGGCTATCTGACGGCGACCCTGGCTTAGGAGCACCCCAGGTCGTGGGCGTCAACGTCAGGGCCGATCAGCGTAGCTGCGGTGTTAAGCGCGGAGTCGAGCGGCGCGGTCCTGGATTCACTGTCTTCGGGTATGCCGCGCGAAATCACGACGGCCCCCACCATCAGGACGACAATGCTCCACGCTCGTCGTTGCCGATCCGAATCGTCCCCGTCAAGTAGGCCGGCGATCCGGTCCACGAGTGCCGTCATCTTTCGTTGGTAGGCGTCTTTCACTTGCGATTGCGCACGCGAGACATCGGCGCTCAAGGCTGGCATCACGCAACCCTCGGCTGGGTCCAGGCTGTGGTCAGCGCTGATGTAGTCCTTTAGAAGGCTGATCAGGCGCGCCCGTCCCTCGGCGCGGGTGCTCGAATCCGTATCGGTGAGGAACGGTTCGCCCAGTGCGGCGTCGATGACGGCCTCGAGCATGGCTTCCTTGTTCGGAAAGTTCGAGTAGAACGCGCCAGACGTCACTCCGGCGGCAGCCGCGAGGCCGTCTACACCGATGCCGTTGAAACCACTTGTCTTCAACGAACGCGTACCAGCACGCAGCAACGCTTCGCGCGCTCGCTCCTTCTGATCCGGCGGATACCTCAACCGTCCTCCTTGACCCTCGGATAATCATAGGATAGCGTACGTTACATAACGAACGTGATTCTATGGCTGAGCGGAAGAACCCAATCTTGGCAACGGAGCCGACGGCAAATTTCGCGCCATAAACCCGAAGCACAGAAAGGTCCACTCAATGGCTAGCAACGAAGCGATCGAATTCGCGGACTTCCTCGCGACACTGAGCTCGCGCTCCTCGGATCCGCATCTCGACCTACCGACGATTCGCGACATCATCGAGTCGATTCATCTGGCAACGAAAGAGCCCGAAGGCGTCAGCTACGTCGAGCAGATTGTTGGCGGCGTCGAGGCGCTCTGGTGTGTTCCTGCCGATAGCGATGACAGCGCGGTGCTGCTGCACAACCATATGGGCGGCACCGTCGTCGCGTCGATGCATTCCGACCGCAAGGCCGCTGCGCATATTGCCAAGGCAGCTGGTGTGCCGGCGCTGGTGCTGAACTATCGGCGATCCCCCGAACACAAATTCCCAGCACAGAGCGAAGACGTTGACAACGCCTACAAGTGGCTGCTTGAGCAGGGCTACCGGCCGCAGAACATCGCCAGCGTCGGGCACTCGGTCGGTGGCAACTTCGCCGTCAGTCTTGCCGTGAGACTGCGCGATTCAGGTGCGGAGCTGCCCGGCGCGATCCTGTCCATCTCTCCCTGGGTCGACATGACGCTTTCCAACGCCACCATCGACAGCAACGCTGACGCCGACAAGCTTCTTTCACGTCCCTTGCTGGAGCTCTTTCGGTCCCTATGGCTCGACGACACCGGCGTGGATTGGAACGACGCGCGCATCAATCTGCTTGTGGCTGATCTTTCCGGACTACCACCGACTGCGATCTATTTCGGTGCGGACGAGTTGCTCGCCGGCGAAGCGACGGAACTAGCGCAACGAGCCCAAGCGGCGGGCAACGACGTCTTATTACGATCGGTCCCCGCAGGCCAGCACTCATTCATCGTCGGCGCCGGATGGGTGCCTGAAGTAGATCAGGCCATCACAGAAATGGGCAGCTGGCTGCGATCGAAACTCGGACTCGGCCAACTTGCAGCCGCCGCGCGCATCTAATAGCGGCGCACGGCGCGGACAGTCCGACGCCAAGGCACACTCGACGGCTAGAAATTCAGGCTGGGGAACATGACGCGGGCGGGGTCGTACTTCTGCCGAACGGCGGTCAGCTGAGCTAGGTTCGGGCCAAAGTAGCGCGACGCCGGCTGGTTCGCCTCGAGGTAGTTGACGTAGCCGCCAACCGAATACGGTCGCACCGCTTGGTGTGCCGTGTTGAGCCAGCTGGTCGCTGCCGACGGGGAACCGGATGTTTCGACATACCATTGCACCAGCGCGGACTGCCGACGCCACGGAAAGGCTGTGGCCCCCGGCGCCACACTGGCAAGGGCGCCGTCGAGGGCGTGCATGATCGCCAACATGCGGCCCGCGCCACGAGGAAAGGCGTCGACCGCCGAGGCGATCCCCTGAGCGGCGGCCGGGGTGAGGGTCGAGAAGACATCAGATCCGCCGACATATCCGAGCGGCGACGGGTTGAGGTTCCCGACGGCCAGATATCTGACCAGGTCCAAGTAATTGAACGTGTGGTTGTCGGTCCCGGTCGGTTGGATTCCCACGGCATTGGTGATGGCGCTCGCCACGCTGTTGCCGGACCCGGCCGGACAGGTCGCCATGATGCGGCAATGCGTACCCGTCGCGTCGGTGGTGCTGTCAGCCAGTGCCCAGCTGTTTCGGTCGGCGGTACGCAGCCAATTCGCCCAGCCGACGAGGACCTGCGCGAACGCCTGCGGCGGGAAATTGAGGTTCACGACGTCGAGGTCCTTGGTGGGGAACGTGGCAAAGGTTAGCGAGGTCGTCACGCCGAAGTTGCCGCCACCGCCACCGCGCAACGCCCAGAACAGGTCGGGATTATTGGCGGCAGACGCGGTAACCGCCCGGCCGCCGGGTAGCACCACGGACGCCGACGTCAATTGGTCACAGAGCAGGCCCGCGTGCCGGGAATTGGCGCCTAGCCCACCGCCCAGGGCGTGCCCCGCGGCACCGACCGACGGGCAGGTACCCGTCGGGATGCCCCGGCCGGCCCCGGCCAGCACCTGGTGCATCGCATACAAACTGGTCGCGGGCGTCACGGTGACCTGGCCGGAGGCGGCGTCGTAATTGATTTCCCCGGGCAACTGGCGCAAGTCAAGCACCATGGTTCCGTTCGCCGTGGACGCCCCCACGTAGGAGTGCCCACCACTGCGCGGAGCGACCTTGAGGTTATTGGAAGCAGCAAATGCCATCGCCTTCTGCACGTCCGCAGGCGATGTCGGGGTAACGATCGCCGCCGGCGTCGAGTCGTTGTAGTTGGTGTTGAAAACCTGCTTGGCCGTCGCGAATTGTGCGCCGTTGTCCGGTGTTATCACTTGGCCGCCGATGGCGCCAGAAAGACCGCTCCAGCCCGAGCTATTCGGAGCGGCGGTAGCCCGGACCGAACCGAAAACCGCGCCAGCGGCTAACGCTCCGACGGCACCGCGCAGAAACGTCTGCCGTGAGATCTCACCCGCCAACGTCGGCTCCCGCGAGTGCGTCATGTCACGCATTGTCAACCACGGAAACCGCGGTGCCGCATGACGTGCCGCACGACAACTGAAAACGTGTCCGAACCTTTACCCAACCTGGCTGAACTTCTTGCGGTGAACAGGTCGCTCCTGATAACCCGCCCGACCCGGAGGCGGCGGCACTTGAGCCGATCGTGCGCCTGCCAGCCGACCTACTCGGCGGTAACTGGCCGACCCATGAAACCTCGCAGGAGTTCGCCTTGACGACGGCTGGGTTCCTGCACCTGCGGGCAAGTTGAGTACGCGCCGGCACTGACGGCATGACATGGGATGAACCCGCCGCCACGACCGGAATCGGTGAGGTTTGGTCGGTTGCGTCGGTGAACCAAGTTCTTTGTCGCACAAGCATTTACTGGTCTTTTCGGGGAGTCAACGAGAATCCCGATTCGCGAACCCGGACATTCTGGTCGTGTTGCTAAGTCTGTCAAGCGCAGACGCGTTGCCACGAAGTTCATAGAGTTCTCAAATATGAGCGGCCTCCGCGGTTCGCATCGGAGGCCACATAGATATGCGTTCGATATGCGTTGCATCAGCCGCCTTGAGATGAATTGCTTTCCCAAAAATACTTAAATACATCGCCGTTCGTTTGTGCGAGTTGGGCGATTGCGTGGGATGATTCGCCAAATCGCTGGTGCGCAAATGGATTTCATTGATCACGAAACGCTTGAGTTCAACCCTCGCCGTCGATGCCCAAGGCGTGCGCACGACGGCTGAGGACGGCGTCCTCGACTTCGTTAACGAGAAGTTACCTCAACTTACGAATGTCGGGAGATTTCAGTGTCTTTCGTAACAAAGCGTGTCAGCGCACGTCGCGGATACTATCAGCGGCAGTCGTCGAGTCGCGGGGCTTCGATTCTGCGGGCTCCGTGACGGTCGCTGAAGCTGCCCCGTTGGCTGCGACCACCGTCGGCGGCGCGATCATCGCTGGTCGCGGCCACGGCTCTCGGTCAGAACGCTCCGGCGATCGCGGCCACGGTGTTTGGCCGATGACTGCGCTCGCGTTGGCGGCAGCAATCGCGCTGTCGCCACCAGCGATTCATCAGACACAAGGTCGCGAGTGTGTTTGGAATGGCCATGTTTTCCTTTGCCGCTGGAGCACCGTGGACCCGCCACCAACTCGCAGACGAATGCCGCCGACCACAACCAATTCCGTTTTTCGCTAGGTGAGGCGTCTGCACGGATACAGGCCACTGACCTCGAACGTCGAAAGACGCCCCGGTCAGGACAGCTCCTCCCGGCTTAAGGGTTGAGCCCAAGTGGCTTTCGGCTCCGAACAGCCGGATACGCCGTGTAGTGCCGAAGCTCTGACGAGAGGGGTGCCGCGCCCTATCACGGGCGGCTTCGTCCCTGTGTGCAACGTGTCGGCGCCACCGCGTGCCCTGACCTTGAGGAGGTGAGAGCGGAATTGAGTCCTGGCGATAGTCGCTATTTCAGATTGATTGCCGTTTCGTTCCCACCCGAACCCGGCGTGGCTTCCGCCTGAATCGGCTTGTGCCGAGCCAACTCTCGCACCAAGCGCAATCGCTGAGATGTGGTACCGGTGCGCGCCTTGCACAGCCACAGCCCCGGGGCTCGGCTTCTTACTGCAAGGAGAACGCCGATGGTCTTTGTCACTTTGCAGCCGGAATCGCTGACCGCCGCCGCTAGCCGCTTAGCGGGGATTGGCTCGACGCTGCCCGCCCAGATGCTGCTACTGCAACCCCGATGACCGGGGTGGTGCCCCCTGCACCCCGATAGTGATGGAGGACGTTGGGCCGATAGGCATGCCCGGGATGCCACTGGCGGGGATGGCAGGTATAGCTGACGATGAGTTCAGTGCTCCGGTATACGGGTTCCGCCCCCACATCATGAGGCGCCCGCCAGCTGCTGGTTAGCACGCGGCAACTCTGGCCAATGCGACTTCTACCAGTGCTGACAAGCATCCAGTGCTGACAACCGTCGCTGGCATAATCGGCATGGCTGGGGCCGCGCACACCGACACCGCACCGCACCGGACATGCGGGCGATAGAGAGTTTGCGGTTATCTCATGAAGGGATGCAATTGCAATGGACCTGGACCGCATCACCGGCCGGCTGCGCTTGGCCGAAGGGTCGCACCAGCCGGAATCGGGCAAGGGGTGCGCCATGAACGCCATCTCTTACATCAACGGCGATACCGAAGTCACCGACTTCCCGGCGTGCTCGGCCCGTCCGCTGGCTGCCTTCGTTCAGTGGTGTAAC
>Ga0209530_1001060_pt1 | contig 14053 bp, 11 predicted proteins | sample BlaSpr_A8_Ref_O1_FD_187987 | JGI IMG/M metagenome (GOLD analysis project Ga0209530, IMG submission 187987) | Forest soil microbial communities from Thunder Bay, Ontario, Canada - Black Spruce, Ontario site 2_A8_Ref_O1 (SPAdes) (version 2) | ecosystem: Environmental > Terrestrial > Soil > Boreal...
GGGGAAGCGGGGGCCGACAGGGACGGAGTGGTGGCGCAGACGGGAGGGATGCGGAGGTGGGGGCGCAAGAGGCTAGCAGGGGCGGACGGGGAGGGATAGAGGACCGCGGATGATGGTGCGGTTGCGGTGTTTTGCTGGGGCGGACTGGGTGAGGGCGGGGAGTCGCTCGGCTAGCTGGCGGAGGGCTACGGTGGCTTCGAGGCGGGCCAGGGGGGCGCCCAGGCAGTAGTGGATGCCGCCCGAGAAGGCCAGGTGGGGCGCAGGGTTGTCGCGCGAGATATCGAAGGTGGCTGGGTGCGGGTAGACCTCGGGGTCGCGGTTCGCGGCGGCGATCAGGGTAACCAGCTGGTCACCCTTGCGGAGCTGCTTGCCTTCGAGTTCCAGCGGTTCCAGCGCGATCCTGCTGGTGAGATGGACCGGCGGGTCGTGGCGCAGCGTCTCATCCACCGCGCCGCCCGCCCGCCCCTCGGGATCCGCGGATAGCAGCTCCCACTGGGAGCGGTTGGCGAGCAGAGCTAGCACGCCGTTGCCGATCAGGTTGACCGTGGTCTCGAAGCCGGCGATCAGCAGCAGCGCGCACATCGGGAGCATCTCGGCCGGCTCTATCTGGTCACCCTCGGCGGCGATCAGGCGGCTCACGACGTCGTCCTGCGGCGAACGGCGGCGCAGCTCGAAGAGACGCTCAAAGATGCCCTGCAGCGCGAGGCTGGCGGCCTGCAGCTGGGCGGCGTGCCGCAGCGACCTGACGCCTTCGATGGCGCCGCCGATGACCACGCCGTAGCGGGTGAACTCCGCCGAGTCGGCGTCAGGGATGCCGAGTATGTCGGTGATCACGGCTATCGGCAGCGGCGCGGCGAACTCGGAGACCAGGTCGAAGTCCGGCTTGGCGACGGCCTTGTCCAGCAAGTCACCCACGACCTTCTCGATGCGCGGCTGGTAGGTCGCCACCGCCTTCGGGCTGAAGGCGGGAGCGGCTAGCCGGCGCAGCCGACTGTGATCCGGCGGGTTCCGGTCCAGGAAGGACAAATCGATCCCGCCCTGCTCGGCAGGGCTGGGCCCATCTTCGGGGCGCACACCGAAGCGGCGATCGCGGAGCACTGCGTCGCACACCGGGTAGCTGGTACTCATCAGGCCGTCCAGCCGACTAGAGGTCAGCGTTCCCTGCGCGCGCAGCCGCTCGTAGATCGGGTACGGGTCGGACCGGCCGGGGCGCTGGCCGAGGCGGGCGAACTGATCGCGTCTGACGTAGGCGGCGTAGGCCGCGGCGGCCCGCTGGCGGTACAGCCCGGCGGCGAACGTGACGGCCTGGCTGAGGTCGCTCATTGCTGTGCCCCGATCCCGTGCAGGAACATCCGCATCACCCGGTCGGGCGCGTCGCGCGGTGCGAGGTAACCGGTGCTCACGGCATCGGCCCCGACGTAGATCAGCGCGTAGAACGTCTGCAGCAGCCACCAGTCGGGGGCATCCGCAGCGAGCACGCCGCAGTCTTGCGCTCGCTTGAGGACGGCAACCACCTGGTCCACCACCTCCTTCTCCCGCGCCATGAATTCCTTATCCCGGTCGAAGGAGGGGGTACGCCACATGAACGCGAGCTGCGGGCCGATCGGGATCATCGCCGCCACCACCGCCTGGAGTCCGCCATCGGGGTCAGCATTACTGATTCCGCTGAGCGCCTGCTCCCAGAGGTCAAGCGCCCGGTGCCCAACCGCGCGGATCAGGTCGTCCCTGGTCGCGTAGTGCTTGTGCAGCGTAGTGCGGCCGATTCCGGCCGCCATGGCCACCTCGGCGAGCGAGGCGGACGGGTCGGCGACAAGTGCCTCAGCCGCTACGTCGAGCAGAGATACTCGGATGCGAACGGCCATGTTCACAACAGTACATTGGGAGCTAGATGGGCACAAGATGGTTCTTTACTCTGACGGAAGATCCGTGTTCGACGGAAGAAAATGAGACAAAAACGACCCCTTATTCTCCGTCGAACACGGATCTCCGTACAAATCTGGCCGCAAGGCCTGCCAACGGGACTCGGTGGACCGGTTAGCCGGAATTCGGTGGACGGGTTAGCCGGAATGGGGAGCAGGCCCGGCAGCGGGCAGGTTCGGGCGCGAGGACCGAAGACAACCGGGTTGGGGCGCGGGGCGGCGACGTGTGATGATGAGGTTTCCGGCACCCAGTCCCTCGGGGAGGAAAACTCAGTGGCTGTAAGGGATGATGCGGCAAAGATTGCCGCCGAGATCGCTGAACTGCGCCATGCCATTCACCGCGAACCGGAGATCGGCCTGGATCTGCCGAAGACCCAGCGGAAGGTGCTCGACGCGCTGGACGGGCTGCCACTGGAGATCAGTACCGGCAGGGGGCTCAGCTCGGTGACCGCGGTGCTGCGCGGCGGCAAGCCAGGCCCGGCCGTACTGCTGCGCGGTGACATGGACGCACTGCCGGTCACCGAGGCGACGGGGCTGCCGTACGCGTCACGGCACGATGGGATCATGCACGCGTGCGGGCACGACCTGCACACCGCCATGCTGGCCGGCGCCGCGAAGCTGCTGAGCGCGCGGCAGGCCGACTTGCCTGGCAGCGTCATCTTCATGTTCCAGCCTGGTGAGGAAGGCTACGCCGGTGCCCGGCACATGATCGACGAGGGCGTACTCGACGCCGCGGGGGCTCGCCCCATCGCTGCGTACGGACTGCACGTCACGTCCAGCAAGCTGCCGCTCGGGCTGTTCTCCACCCGGCCGGGCCCGATGCTCGCAGCCGCCGACCAGATCACGGTTACCGTGCACGGCAGGGGCGGGCACGCCTCCCAGCCGCACCGGGCCGCCGACCCGATCCCGGCCGCCTGCGAGATGGTGATCGCGCTGCAGACCATGGTCACCCGCAAGTTCGACGTGTTCGACCCGGTCGTCGTCACGGTAGGCAGCTTCCATGCGGGCACCACGGACAACGTGATCCCTGACGAGGCCATGTTCCTTGCCACCGCGCGCTCGTACAGCCCGCAATCACGGGAACTTCTGCGCGAACTAGTACCACAAGTCGTTCTTAAGATCGGTGAATCTCACGGGCTGGCCGTCACAGCTGACTATCGCACGGAGTACCCCGTGACAGTCAACGACGCGGCCGAGGCGGCCTTCGCGGGCGCCGCGGTGGCGGCGGCGCTGGGTGCGGACCGGGCCGAAGTGGCCGAGTTCCCGATCACCGGCGCGGAGGACTTCTCGTTCGTGCTGCAGCAGGTGCCAGGGGCGTTCCTCATGCTCGGCGCGTGCCCGCCGGACGCGGACGCGGAAACGGCGCCGTCGAACCACTCCGCTTACGCGGTGTTCGACGACGCCGTACTACCGGACGGTGCCACAATGCTGTCCGAGTTCGCTCTGCAGCGACTGGCAGCAGCGTCCTCAGAGTGAGGCTACGTCGGCCTGCTTGGCGCGGACGGCCTCGGCGGCGGTGCGCAGGTCGGCGACCTCGGACTCGGTGAGGTCGCGCTCGACGATCCGGCGCACGCCCGCCGAGCCGATCTCCGCCTCGACGCCGAGGTAGACGCCGTCGATGCCGTACTGGCCATCGACCCACGCGCAGACCGGCATGACCGCGCCCGAGTCCTCGGCGACGGCGCGGGCCATCCGGGCCGCGGCGGCCGACGGGGCGTAGTATGCGGAACCGGTCTTCAGCAGCGCGACAATCTCGCCGCCGCCGTTGCGGGTGCGGTTGACCAGCGCGTCGATCTCGGTGGCTGGCAGCAGGTTGCTGAGCGGCTGGCCATTCACCGTGCACGCGGAAGGGACCGGGACCATCGTGTCGCCGTGTGAGCCGAGCGTGAGGGTCTTGACCGAGCCCACGGGCACGGCGAGCTTCTCCGCGACGAAGTAGCTGAACCGGGCCGTGTCCAGCATGCCTGCCTGGCCGATCACCCGGCTGGGCGGGAAGCCGGACACCTTGGCGGCCAGCGCCGTCATCTCGTCGAGCGGGTTCGACACCACGATCAGCACCGCCTCTGGCGCGTACTTGGCGACGTTCTCCACCACGTTGCGGACGATCTTGGCGTTGACCTCGATCAGGTCCATCCGGCTCATGCCCGGCTTGCGCGGCAGGCCCGCCGTGACAATCACGATGTCGCTGCCCGCGATGGCGTCGTAGCCCTCGCCGGCCGGGCCGGTGGTCTGGCCGGTGACCTTCGTCTCGAAACCCTCGACCGGGCGGGACTGGTTCATGTCCAGCGCCAGGCCTTCGGGCTTGCCCTCGACGATGTCGGTCAGCACGACCTCATCGAAGATGTCATACTCGGCCAGCCGCTGCGCGGTCGTGGAGCCGTAGAAGCCGGCACCGATGACGGCTACTTTGCCCTTGCGTGCCATCTTTTAAAGCCTCTTATCCTTGGGACTGTTTCTTTGGGACTGTTCTCTGGGAGTGGTGAACTCAAACGTTACAAGGCGGCAAGCGCCGCGTTGAAGGTGGCCGACGGGCGCATCACCTCGGTGGCGAGCGCGGGGTCGGGGCGGTAGTAGCCGCCGAGCTCCGCGGGCTTGCCCTGGACGGCGGCCAGCTCTTCGACGATCGAGTCCTCGCTGTCCGCCAGGGCCTGCGCGAGCGGCGCGAAGGCCGCCCCGAGGGTCTCGTCGGCGGCCAGCTCCTGGGCCCAGTACAGCGCCAGGTAGAAGTGCGAGCCGCGGTTATCGATACCGCCGAGCTTGCGGGACGGCGAGCGGTCCTCGTTGAGGAACGTGCCGGTGGCCCGGTCCAGAGTGCCGGCAAGCACCTGCGCGCCAGCGTTGCCCGTGGTGCGGGCCAGGTGCTCGAAGCTGGCGGCCAGCGCGAAGAACTCGCCCAGGCTGTCCCAGCGCAGGTAGTTCTCCTTCAACAGCTGCTGGACGTGCTTGGGCGCGGACCCGCCGGCCCCGGTCTCGAACAGGCCGCCGCCGTTGATCAGCGGGACCACGGACAGCATCTTGGCGCTGGTGCCCAGCTCCAGGATCGGGAACAGGTCGGTGAGATAGTCGCGGAGCACGTTACCGGTAACCGAGATCGCGTCCTTGCCGGTCCGGATCCGCTCGACCGTGTACCTGGTGGCGGTCGCCGGGTCCATGATCGCGATGGTCAGGCCGGCCGTGTCGTGGTCCTTCAGGTACGCCTGGACCTTCTTGATGAGTTCCTTGTCATGAGCGCGGTCCTCGTCGAGCCAGAACACGATCGGGTCGCCGGTGATGCTGGCCCGGGTGACGGCGAGCTTGACCCAGTCCCGGATCGCGACGTCCTTGGTCTGGCAGGCGCGGAAGATGTCGCCCGCCTGGACGTCCTGTTCCAGCAGAGACTCGCCGCTTGAGCTGACGATACGGACCGTACCCGCCGACGGAATCTCGAAGGTCTTGTCGTGGCTGCCGTACTCCTCGGCGGCCTGGGCCATCAGCCCGACGTTCGGCACGTCGCCCATCGTGGCGGGATCATAGGCCCCGTGGGCCTTGCAGTCGTCGATGACCGCCTGGTAGACACCCGCGTAGCTGGAGTCGGGGATCACCGCGAGGGTGTCGTGCTCGGCTCCGTCCGGCCCCCACATATGACCGCCGATGCGGATCATCGGCGGCAGCGACGCGTCGATGATCACGTCGCTCGGCACATGCAGGTTGGTGATGCCGCGGTCCGAGTCGACCATGGCCAGGACCGGGCCAGCGGCCAGCTCGGCGTCGAGCGACGCCCGGATCTCGCTGCCCGGCGGCAGCGCGCCGAGGATGGCGCCGAGGCCGTCGTTCGGGTTCAGCCCGGCGGCAGTGAGTTCCGCTCCGTACTTGGCGAACGTCTCGGGGAAGAACGCGCGCACCACATGCCCGAAGATGATGGGGTCGCTGACCTTCATCATCGTTGCCTTGAGGTGCACGGAGAACAGGGTGCCTTCCGCCTTGGCGGCGGCGACCTGCGCGGCCAGGAACTCCCGCAGGCTCCCGGCCCGCATGATCGCGGCGTCCACGATCTCGCCGGCCAGGACCTTGACCTGGTCCTTCAGCACTAGGGTGCCGTCGGCAGTTATGAGCTCGATGCGGAGCGTGTCGTCGGCCCGGATGAGGACGGACTGCTCGGTGTGCCGGAAGTCACCCTGGGCCATGGTGGCGACGCGGGTCCTGGATTCCGGAATCCACTTGCCCATCCGCTGCGGGTGCTCCTGCGCGAACTTCTTCACCGCGGCGGGGGCACGCCGGTCGGAGTTGCCCTGGCGCAGCACCGGGTTGACCGCGCTGCCCTTCACCTTGTCGTAGCCGGCCCTGATCTGCTTTTCTTCATCTGTCCTGGGGTCGTCCGGGTAGTCGGGCAGCGGGTAGCCCTGGGCCCGCAGCTCGGCGATCGCGGCCTTCAGCTGCGGTACCGACGCGGAGATGTTCGGCAGCTTGATGATGTTCGCGGCGGGACTGGCGGTCAGCTCCCCCAGCTCCGCGAGCGCGTCGGGGACCCGCTGCTGCGGGCTGAGGCGGTCGGGGAAGGCCGCCAGGATGCGCCCGGCCAGCGAGATATCGCGGGTATCCACCGCCACGCCCGCCTTGGCCGCGTAGGCCGCGACTATCGGCAGGAACGAGTACGTCGCCAGAAGCGGCGCCTCGTCGGTGTGCGTGTAGATAATCGTCGAATCAGTCACAGCTGCTCCGTTATGTCAAGACTCGTCTTAGTTCGCTCGATATCAAGATATCTAATCACGGCAGTATGAGGCCAAGCGCGAGCACCCCGCCGCCGAGAACCGCGAAAGAGAGCACGTCGATCACCTTGCTCCGCGACGCGAGCAGGCCGGCCCGGCGCTGGGGCAGTACCAGCCTGGCGAGCGCTGCCAGCAGCAGCGTGCCGCCGGTCACCTCTGCCCCGCGGCTGGCGTACGACGAACCTTGCGCGAATACGAACAGGCCGACCGCCACTCCGGCCATGATAATCAGGTACGGGAGCAGGCCGCCGGACCGCGGGGGTCCGGGGGGACGGTCCTCCCTGGCAGGCGCGTTCCTGGCATCGGCGTCCGTCTTGGCATCGGCCTTGGCGTTGGTCTTGGCGTTGGTCTTGGCCTTAGTTTTGGCCGTGGCGCGGTGGGAACTGTGCGCCGGCCTGTCGGGGTTCGGCATACAGGAGCCTTCCTGGCGGTCCTCGGGCAGTTTACCTTCGTGAGCCTGGGGGGTAACCAGAAGGTGAGAGAACACTAGCTGGGAGGGTCGTCCCTTGGAACTTCCGTACTTGCGCATCGAGGACAGCGGCGAGGAGATCGCGCTGACCACCGAGGTGACCACCGTGGGACGTGGCCACGGCGTTGACATCCGCCTGGATGATCCCAGCGTTTCCAGGCTGCACGCGGAACTGGTCCGCCGCGGACCCTACGTCTACGTGATGGACCTGGGTTTATCACATAACGGGACGCGGGTTAACGGGCGTCCCATTGCCCGGCGACTGCTCGCCGAGGACGACGTGCTCAGCTTCGGTACTGCCCGCTGCCGGATCGGCGGGCTGCCCGCCGAAGAGATGAGCGCGGACAGCGGGATGCGGCGCTCCGCCGCGCCCGAGGTGACCAGGCGGGAACTTGACGTGCTGACCGCGCTGTGCCGGCCCGCGCTGTCGGACGAGGCCTTCGCCACGCCCGCCACCGCCGCGGAGATAGCCGCCGACCTTGTCGTCACGGAAGCCGCCGTGAAACAGCACCTGCTCCGGCTCTACCAGAAGTTCAAGATCACCGAGGGGGTCAACCGCCGGACGCGGCTGGCCAACGAGGTCGTGGCACTCGGCCTGGTCCGGCCGATGCCGCTCGCCGACGTTGGTGAGCCCAATGAGGCGGAGGAAGCGGACGCGGCGGGTGCGGCGGGATCGCCGTCAGGGGCGCGTGCGCTTGGCCAGCCAGTCCGCCGCCGAGGAAACCAGCGAGTGCAGTGAGCCCGCGTACGGCACGTGCAGCAGGTGGGTGAACTGCGGGAAGGCCGCGCCATGCCCGACGGCCGGCAGCACGCCTGGCCAGTAGTAGGGCGGCTGCGACATCGCGAGCGTGATCGCCGCCGCGGCAAGCGACCAGGTGGCGACCGTTGCCGCGATCGCGCCGAGCCTGGTCCGCGCCAGCGGGCTCACCAGCCGCCTGAACTGCCGGCGCGGCCGTCTCGAGCCTGGGCCCAGGCCGTAGCAGGCCACCACGGCGGCCGCGGCGAACGCGGCCGCGTGCGGGCTCTCGACGTTGCGCGTCGCGGCGATGGTGGCCGCCCAGGCGACCGCGCCGGCGGCGAGTGCGACCGGGGCGAGCAGCAGCGTGGTCAGCAGCGCGCGGACGACCGACAGCGGTGCCAGCAAGATCACCACCAGCGGATCGCTGGCCCGGGGGCCGCGCCTGGTGCGGCGGACCGACAGCCGGTGCTGCGCCAGGTCGGCGGCGCGCAGCAGCGTGATGGCGGCGAGCGAGACGATAAGGCCAGCCACCGGGAGCACCACGGTGATGGCCACCGCAGCGACGGTGAACGCCAGGCCGGGCAGCCACCTGGGCTGGCCTGACTGGCCCTGGCCGGCTGCGCGCTCGCCGGCTGCGCGTGGATCCCCCGCGGCCGCACGCGGCGGGTCGGGCGGTATCCCGGCCCGGCCGATCGGGCCAGCGGGCAGTATCGGCTGCGGCGGCCACAGCGACTGGGCCGGCTGCTGGGGCCGGGCTGGCTGGGATTGGGCTGGCTGGGGCTGGGCTGGCTGGGGCTGGGCTGGCTGGGGCTGGGCCAGCAGCGTCGGCGCGGGCGGCATGGGCACGGGTGCCATGGGCGCGCCGGTGACCGTCGCGGCGGCCTGGGCGCCCAGCCAGGCCGCGGTGGGCCGGCGCAGCGGGTCCTCAGCCAGCGCCGCGGAAACCAGCGGCACCAGCGAACCCGGCACACCCGTCAGGTCGGCCCGCCCGGAGATCACCCGGAAGAAAATCGTCTCGAACGAGCCGGTGCCATACGGCGGCCGGCCGGTCGCCCCGAACGCGACGGCCGCACCCCAGGAATGAATGTCCGACGCCGGGCTGCTCGGCTCGCCCTTGATGACCTCGGGGGCGAGGTAGCCAGGCGTGCCCATCACCATGCCGGTCTGGGTGAGCCGGGTGGCACCGGTGGGCTGGGCGATGCCGAAGTCGATAACGACCGGATAGTCCTCGGCGAGGATCACATTGCCCGGCTTCAGGTCGCGGTGCACGATGCCCGCCGCGTGGATCGCCGCCAGCGCCTGCGCCAGCCCTTGCGCGAGCAGCTCGACTCCCAGCGCGGACAGCGGCCCGCGCTGCCGGACCGACTCCTCCAGCGTGGGACCGGCAACGTACCTGGTCACGATGTACGGGAACTCGCCGTACACGTCCGCGTCGATGACCTCGGCGACGTAAGGACTGCGCACCCGCCGCATCGTCTCGACCTCGCGGACCATGCGCCGCCGCGCCGTAGCGTCGCCGTCCGCCAGGGACCTGAGCACCTTGACCGCCACCAGGCGGCCCTCCGGATCGCGGGCGAGGTGGACTACCCCCATGCCGCCCTCGCCCAGCTTCTCCTGGAGGCGGTACGGCCCGAGGGAAGCGGGCAGTCGTTCCGTCACTGGCATCGTGCCATCCAGAGTACGAAGTTTTCTGGGACTATGTCCCCGCGACGAGCTTGCGCAGTGCCTGCGCGGCCTCGGCGTGCTCCTCCGCGTGCGCGACCAGGGCGCTGGCCAGCGCCGCCGTCCACTGCGGCAGCGGCACGGTCTGACGGGACAGCACCACGCCCCGCACCGCGCGGCAGATCTCCGCGACCGGCCTGCCGCCCTTTACGCCGAGCGTCATCTGCTGGTCACCGAGCTGCACCGCGATCCGCAGGATCTCGCCGGGCCGCCCGTGCATCCGGTCGGACATGGACTGCTTGCGCTCCACGGTGACGAGGTCCGGTGGCAGCGCCTCGCCCAGGGACTGCGTCAGCACCCGGGCGTAGACAGTCACATCGGCACTATCGGCCCGCAGCGCGGCGGTAACCATGTCCAGCGAAAGCGAGTCGTCTTGCTCAGTCATCGGGCCGCCCTACACGTGTCGGATGCCGTGATTCTAACGGCTGGCCAGCGGTTCCGGCTCGGCCCGCCCGTCCGCTGAAATCTCTATCAGAACGGCCTGTGTGTTACGTGGACTCCTCAGATTGGCGGCCACGACGTCGAGAAACGGCTCAGATGGGCCTTCTGCTGTCGCTTTCAGGTGGCGCGAGGCATTGTAGAGGCATGCCGAACCTGCCTGCGACCTGCCACGAAGTCCGCCTCGCCGCCAGGCCTGACCATCCTCGAGCCGTAGCCGCCAGTATTCAGCGTGCCGATGGCGCCAACGGGCTCGCTCGATCGCCGCGCCGCTCGGATTCAGCGCGCCGATGGCACTATTGGCACGCTGGAGATCCGCGGGCGGGGGTTAGGTGGCGGTGAAGGTGGCTTTGCCCGGGCCGTTTTCCAGGAAGCTGCGCATGCCTTCGCGCTGGTCGCTGGTGGCGAAGAGGGCCGCGAAGTGGGTGCGCTCGATTTCCAGGCCGGTGGCCAGGTCGACGTCCAGGCCGTGGTCTATGGCCTGCTTGGCGGCGCGCAGCGCCAGGGCGGGACCGGTAGCGTAGCGAGCCACCATGTCGAGGGCCGCGGTGTAGACGTCAGCGTCCGGGACCACCTGATTGACCAGGCCGATCGCGAGGGCCTCGTCCGCGTTGACCATGCGGCCGGTGAAGACGAGGTCCTTGGCGCGGGAGGGGCCGATGAGGCGCGGGAGGCGCTGGGTGCCGCCCGCTCCGGGGATGACGCCGAGCTGGATTTCCGGCTGGCCCAGCCGGACCTTCTGGCCGGCTACCCGGAAGTCGGCGGACAGTGCCAGCTCAAGGCCGCCGCCGAGAGCGTAGCCGGTGATCGCGGCCACCACCGGCTTGCCGATGGCGGCCACCGCGTTGAGCGCCGCTTGCAGGGCGGCCGCCCGGGCGGACATGGCCACGTAGCCGGCGTCCGCCATTTCCTTGATGTCGGCCCCGGCCGCGAAGACCTTCTCACCGCCATACAGGATCACCGCGCGGACCTGCTCGTCGGATTCGGCCTGGCGGGCCGCGGCGAGCAGGTCGGCGGTGAGCGCGTCGTTCAGGGCATTGACCGGCGGCCGGTCCAGCCGGATCGTACCGATACCGTCAGTTACCTCGAGCCGGACAAGTTCTCCCATGGGCAGGAGCCTAACGAAGGTCGCCGTTGGTCATGCCAGCCGGGGCCTGGGGGTAAGTGACCAGGCCGAGCTCGGCACGGCTGGCTAGCAGGGGATGCTTCGGCAGCACCCGCACCGTGTAGCCGAATGAGCCGGGGCGGTCCAGCGGGACCTCCCCGGTGTAGCGGACGACTTCGCCGTTGTCCTCGTCCGAGGCGGTCAGCGCCACGTGGGCGGGAGTGCCGATCTCGTCGTCCTCTCCCGTCCTGCCGTACACCGCCTCCACGCACACGTCGTCCCTGGTCAGCTTGCCGAGTGCGACGGTGACCCTGACGGTGAGGGCCGAGCCGAGGCTGGGCTCGGCCGCGTCGGCCTCCACGTGCTCAATTCTGACCTGCGGCCAGTCCTGGACCACCCGCTCCTTCCACCGCGCCAGCTCCCTGGCCGGGCCGTAGCCGGCGCCGTCCAGCGCACGCGACGCCGCCGCCGCCGGCACGTACAGGTTCGTCACGTAATCGCGGACCATCCTCTCGGCCTGAACCTTCGGGCCTAGTGACGCGAGCGTGTGCTTGATCCGGTGCATCCAGCCGACCGGCACGCCGTCGCCGTCGCGGTCATAGAACAGCGGCGCCACCGACTTGCCGAGCAGGTCATACAGCGCGGTGGCCTCCAGCTGGTCGCGCCGGGTCTGGTCCTCGACGCCGTCCGCGGACGGGATCTCCCAGCCGTTGCCGCCGTCGTACCACTCGTCCCACCAGCCATCGCGGACGGACAGGTTGAGGCCGCCGTTGAGCGCGGCCTTCATGCCGGAGGTACCGCACGCTTCCAGTGGGCGCAGCGGGTTGTTCAGCCACACATCGCAGCCCTGCACCAGGAAATGCGCCATCGCCATGTCGTAGTCGGGCAGGAACACGATCCGGCGCCGGACATTGGGGCTGTCGGTGTACTGGACCATCTGCTGGATGAGCCGCTTGCCGCCCTCATCCGCAGGATGCGCCTTGCCCGCGACCACTACCTGGATGGGCCTGTCCGGGTCGTTGAGCAGGGCCGCGAGCTTCGCCGGGTCGTTCAGCATCAGGGTGAGGCGCTTGTAGGACGGGACGCGTCGCGCGAAGCCGATGGTGAGGACATCCGGGTCGAGGACGTCGTCGATCCAGGTCAGCTCGGCCCCGGACGCGCCGCGCTGCCGCCAGGATGCCCGCAGGCGCTTGCGGGTCTCGGTGACCAGGCGCTCACGCAGGACGTGGCGGGCCTGCCAGAGCTCCTTCGCCGGCTCATCGGCCGTCTTGGCGATGAACTCGGGGGCCACCCAGGTCGGGGTGTGCACGCCGTTGGTGATCGACGTGATCGGCACCTCGCTGGTGTCGAAGCCCGGCCACAGGCCGGCGAACATCTCCCGGCTGACCTGACCGTGCAGCACCGAGACACCATTGACCCGCTGGGCGAGCCGCATGCCCATGACGGCCATGTTGAAGACATCAGGATCCCCGCCGGGGTAGGTCTCGGCGCCGAGGGCCAGCACCCGGTCAAGCGGCAGGTGGTCATCACCGCCGAACTGCTGGGCGATCTGGTCCCGCTGGAACCGGTCGATGCCGGCCGGCACGGGCGTGTGCGTAGTGAACACCGTGCCAGCGCGGGACACCTCGATGGCCTCCTCGAAGCTGAGCCCCTGGCTGGCGTACTCGCGGATCCGCTCCAGGCCGAGGAATCCGGCGTGGCCCTCGTTGGTGTGGAACACCTCCGGCTCGGGATGGCCGGTGAGCTGGCAGAACTGGCGTACCGCACGGACGCCGCCGATGCCGAGCAGCAGCTCCTGGCGCAGCCGGTGCTCGCTGCCGCCGCCGTACAGCCGGTCCGTCACCTCGTGCAGGTCCGTCTCGTTCTCCTCCACGTAGGAGTCGAGCAGCAGCAGCGGGATGCGACCGACCCGCGCTACCCATACCTGTGCGTTGAGGGTGCGGCCGTTCGGGAGGCCGACCGCCACGTGGACCGGCTCGTCCGCGTGATCGCGGAGCAGGTCGAGCGGGAGGCCGTTCGGGTCGCCAGCCGGGTAACGCTCCGCCTGCCAGCCGTCCGCCGACAGCGACTGCGTGAAGTAGCCGTGCCGGTACAGCAGGCCCACGCCGATCAGCGGAACGCCGAGGTCGCTGGCCGACTTCAGGTGATCGCCGGCCAGGATGCCGAGCCCGCCTGAGTACTGCGGCAGCGCCGCGGTGATGCCGTATTCGGGCGAGAAGTACGCGATCGCCTTCGGCTTGTCGCCGCCAGCGCTCTCGCTGAACCAGCGGGGCCCGGACAGGTACTCGCGAAGGTCCTGCTGAGCCCCGGTGAGCTTGTCCAGGAACTCGGGGTCCGCCGCGAGCGCGGCGATCCGGTGCGGCGGCAGCGCGCCGAGCATGCGAAAAGGATCCCCGCTCGACGCAGCCCACGCGGCCGGGTCGATCTCCGCGAAGAGCCTGGTCGTGGGCTCGTGCCAGGACCAGCGCAGGTTGAGCATGAGGTCGTGCAGTGGCGCCAGCGGCTCGGGCAGCGTGACGCGGACAGTGAATCGGCGAATGGCTCTCACGGAAGGACTTTATTGGGCCGGCGTGCCTGATGCGGGGAGCACGCGCCAACAGCAACTCGTTTCAGCCCCATTCATGCCAAATATCCGCTTTACCACCTGCCGTTTTCGCGGAAGATATCTGCTCGACGGAGAAAAAGGAGTCAGAAACGACCACTTATTCTCCATCGAGCACGGATGTTCCGTCTGAATTCCGCGTATGCGGGACGGGTGAGGTGTACGGGACTGATGGTGCTTCAGAGAGGGCGGGACGACGGGTTTGCGTGGACACGTGGGTCGGGATAGATACTCAGAGACGGGTGGGTGGGTTCCCAGAGGCGAGTAGGTACTCCGAGTCGGATGGGTTCCCAGAGGCGGGTGGGTGCCTGGAG
>Ga0209530_1001061_pt1 | contig 14050 bp, 13 predicted proteins | sample BlaSpr_A8_Ref_O1_FD_187987 | JGI IMG/M metagenome (GOLD analysis project Ga0209530, IMG submission 187987) | Forest soil microbial communities from Thunder Bay, Ontario, Canada - Black Spruce, Ontario site 2_A8_Ref_O1 (SPAdes) (version 2) | ecosystem: Environmental > Terrestrial > Soil > Boreal...
TGACAGACACCGATATGGCCGATCGCTTCACCGGCACCGCGGAAGCCAATGATGCGCTGGTATCGACGGTGCCGATGCGTCGCAGGGGAAGTCCTGAGGAACTTGCCAACGCCATCGTGTTCCTTTCGTCCCAAGAAGCGTCCTACATTTCTGGCACGGTGTTCGAAGTAGACGGCGGCATGTCGGCAACCTGATCAACCCGTCTCGTCAGAAAGGTCCCCTAGAGCAGGGCTTGCGCAAGAGAGTCGATTATTACGAGCCGCACGCGATCAGCGCGCAATACATATGAACTTAAGGAGGATTCAAGTGGCCAACGTGGTGAAGAAACACAGCATCTCTTCTGAGCTCGCACAGAAAATGGTGGATGCGGCGGCGGCGAAAGCCAGAGAAATTGGCGTTAGCGAGAACGTCGCGATTCTGGATGACGGCGGCAATCTCAAGGCCTTTGGCCGGATGGATGGGGCTCCGATCCTTGCCATCGAGATTGCGCAGAACAAGGCCTACACAGCTCTGTTCGGTCTCTCCACGCACGACCTTTTCGACTCTATCCAAGACGACCCGTCGCTTTTGGCTGGGATGCCCACGCTTGCGCGTGTGGCGGCGTGGGGAGGAGGGTTTCCAATCAAGGTGGACGGAGAGATTGTCGGCGCGATCGGGGTGAGCGGGGCGCCCGAGGTGCAGAACGACATCGATTGCGCGCGAGCAGCCCTAGCGCTCCTACCCGATGCGGTGTCGGCTGAGTAACAAGGGCGACCGTATTCACACGCACTAGCGAACGCAGTTCGTCGCTGTCGGGCTTATTCCACATGACCACTTACACACACCAAACGGCGCTTGCGTGAACTCTTGCGAAGGTTCAACGGGCACCGCGGGCTGTAGTACGGCGCCGGTCGTGACGCTACTCAGGTCGGAGGCGAGAAACACGACCGCATTCGCAACTTCGTCCCTCCGCGCCAGTCGTCCCAGCGAAAGTCCTTTACTGCGTTGACTTTTGGACGGTAATGAGGCTCCGGGTTCGCAGCAGGTAGCTCGTTTTTCACTGCGCGTTCAGCTGTTGAGGAACAGTCGCGCATTGGCGAGGAAGACTTCTGCATGTTGCGACTGTACGGCGTGGCCGGCGTCGGGAAGTATCAAAAGTCTGGCATCGCAAAGGTTCTCTTCGAGGACGATGGCGTTGACTGCGTCAACGACGATGTCTTTGGCGCCGTGAACGATCAACGTTGGCTGCCGGATCGTGCTGAGCATGGCGTAGCGGTCTGTGGTCGGGATTTCACCCCATTCACGGATCGCACGCAACTGAGCGGCGGCCGCCGTCATGGTGACTGGCGTATCGCGATCCGCCTCGCGGCGGTTGAGGCGGTCCAGATATGCGTGACCCGCGGCCTGGCTGGCGTCGCTCGGCGTGAAGAACGAATTCAGAAGCAAGGCTACGGGGTCATTGAGCTCGTCTATCGAGAGTTCGGTGAAGGTCATCTTCTCGCCGCCGCGTGGCCCTGTCCCGCACAGGATCATGCGACGAAACATCTCCGGATGAGACGAAGCGATCTGCTGCGCGACCATTCCACCGAGCGAAAAACCCAGGAAGTCAACGGTTGTCAGGCCCAAGGCGTGCAGGAACCCGACGCAGTCAACGGCAAACTCGGCTACAGTCGCCGGGGTGGCGCCAGCCGAGCCTCCGATTCCCGGGTAATCGAACGTGATCACGTCACGGTCGGCAGCTAAGCCGTCAACAATGAGGGGATCCCAGTCGTCCATGTTCGCGGCGAAGTAGTTCGCGAGGACCAGCGGTATGTCACCGCGATTGCCCACGCGCCGGTAGGTGAAGTCGATACCGCTCGCGGCGCGCACGACATCGGTCGGTGTCTGGGAGTACGTGCGCATTGTCGCTGTGTTCATAAGCCGCGGTCCTTCCCTCTTTTCATGTCGGTCAGGCCTCGTTGGATGGGAATGCCTTCGCGGCGACGTTAGATCGGTTCGGGCACAGTCCGTCCGGTGGCGGACGACTCGTGCACACCGTGCCCATTTCTGGGCACGCGGTGAGGCGTTCTACGTTGAATCGCCAGCTCGGTTGGGCCGGGCTCTGGGCGCACCGGTCTGCCCGGTGGGAGACTCGGCATCGCCCCCCACACGCGGTTCGCCTGAGCCGGCGCAGCCGCCGACGCGGTTGCGACAACGGCGGTATCCATCAAGTGCTGGCGGCGCTGCTGCTTGCGCCGATTGACAGTCCGGATCGATCGGTTCAGGCTGGATCTGAAGCGATCAATCCATCGCGGAGGCGGGCGGTGTCGAGGGTGAAGTTTGTCGGCCTCCCCGGCGCAGCTACCACGTCATCCATCGGCGTTATGGCGCGCTGGTGACCGTCGTCTTCGACGCCCGGCAGATCCCGAAAGCCGACCGCGCTGAGGCGGTGCGTGCGACGGTCGCAGAGCATTTGGTGCCGGTGGAGATCGATTTCGCGGCTGACCGCGGCCCCGCGGCGCGCATAGCGATCACCGACTTGGCGGCGCTCACGGTTTGGACCTCGGCCTGTACTGCGGTGAAAGTGCACCGCACCGCGGCGCAAACCCACGACGACTTCACACCGAGCATCTTCATGGGTTTGCAGATGACAGGATCCTGTGTGGTAGTCCAGCACGGGCGGGAAGCCATCCTGCGCCCCGGTGACCTGGTCATCTACGACTCAACATCACCGTTCCTCATTTCTGATGTCGACGGGATCCGCCAGCATAAATTCCGGATACCACTGGACCGATTAGCGTTGCCGGCCGATGTCATCCGGCGGGTCTGTGCGGTCAGCTTGAGTCCGGGACATCCGATCACCGATCTGGCCGCGACCTATTTGCACCGGCTGGCGCTGCGGCCACGGGTGTTCGATCGGCCGGGCGGCGACCTGGTCAGCCAACCCAGCATTGAATTACTCCGCGCGGTGATCACCACCCATCTGGACGCCGTCGAGTTGGGCAAGGAGTCGCTACACGCAACGTTGTTCGTGCGGATCATGGAATACGTCCGCACCCACTTGCGTGAACCCGACCTCAGCGCCGGCCGCATCGCCGCCGAGCACCACATATCGGTGCGCCAGCTCTACCGAATCCTGGCCGACGAAGGCATTTCGCTCGGAGACTGGATCCGCGCGCGACGACTCGAGGAATGCGGCAAAGACCTCGCCTCGACGGGCGCAGGTGATCCCGTCTTCGTGGTTGCCCGCCGGTGGGGGTTCACCGACGCCTCCAGTTTCGCGCGGATGTTCCGGGCCACGTTCGGCATGTCGCCGCGCGAATGGCGTGAGACCAACCGCCGCCGACCTCACTGAGCGTCAAGGCGCACGAGGCTGCCTCGTCGCGTGCCAAATGGGTGTGCACCATGTGCCAGATCTGGGTAAGGCTGGATCGTTTGTGCCCACACCAACCTAGCGTTGGAGTCAGCACCGCTCTGCTGCGAGGTGTGGCCAAATCCAACGATGGGGCAGATCATGGCGGACCGCGACAGTCAGCCGGCCCGGGAGCCCACCGGAGCGTCGCCGTCGTCGGGGTCCGCGTCGGCCGTGCCGCAACTCAGCGGGGCCCAGTTCGATCGGATGACGGCCTACGGGGTGGCGCAACCGGTGCAGGTGGGCGACATCGTGTTTCAGCCCGGCGACGTCGACTACGACTTGATCCTGGTCGAGTCGGGGTGGATCGAGATCATCAGCCCGGCCACCGGCGAGGAGCCAGAGTCGGTGGTCGCCCGGTACGGGCCCGGCGGATTCCTGGGCGAGCTGAACTTCCTGACCGGGCAGACGGCCTACCTGATGGCACGGGTCACCGAGGCCGGCCGGATCCATCGGATCACGCGGGCGCAGTTTCGGCGGTTGATGGCCGCCGAACCCGACCTCTCCGACATTCTGTTGCGCACCTTCCTGGCCCGCCGCGACCTGCTACGCGATGGACCCGCGGCCCGCGCCATCGCCATCCTGGGCAGCCAGTTGTCGGCGGACAGCCTCGCGCTGCGGACCTTCGCCGCCCGTCAACGCCTGGCCCACCTATGGGTGGACGCCGACAGCGCCGCAGGCCGGTCGGTGGCCGAATCGACGCAGATCACCGCCGCGGACCTGCCCGCGGCGGTGATCACCGGCCACCAGGTGCTGCGCCGCGCCACCACCGGGCAGATGGCCCAGGCCCTCGGATTGGCGTACCGCCACACCGGGACCAAGCCCGTGGACCTAGCCGTGATCGGCTCAGGGCCGGCCGGCCTGGGCGCCGCGGTCTACAGCGCCTCGGAGGGGCTCGACACCGTCGTCCTGGACGGGGCCGGGGTGGGGGGGCAAGCCGCCGCTACCTCCCGCATCGAGAACTACCTCGGCTTCCCCTCCGGGCTCAGCGGCCAGGAGCTGACCCAACGCGCGGCCCTACAGGCCATGAAATTCGGTGCCCAGCTCTCGAGCCCGTGTCGGGTGGTCGACCTAGACACCGACGCAGCGCACCTGACCGTGATGCTCAGCGATGGCACCACCATCGAGTCGCGCGCCGTGCTGATCGCTACCGGAGTGCGCTACAACACGCTGCCGCTGGAGCGCTGGATCGACTTCGAAGGAGCGGGAATCTACTACGCTGCAACCGAACTGGAGGCCCGCGCGTGCCGCACCCAACCGGTGACCGTGGTGGGTGGGGCGAACTCCGCCGGACAGGCCGCCCTGTTCTTGGCGTCGCGGGGCTGCCAAGTCACTTTGGCGGTGCGTGGATCAGACGTGGCCGCCACCATGTCGTCGTATCTGTTGGCACGGCTGCGCGCACACCACCGCGTGGCGATCCGCGTCAACACCGAAGTCACCGGCCTGTCCGGTGGGTCGTCACTTCAGCGCATCACCCTTACCAACAATTCCACCGGTGACATAGCGGAACACCCATGCGCCGGCCTATTCTGCTTCATTGGAGCGCGACCGGCAACCGAGTGGCTTGCCGACCTTGCCCTTGACAGGGCGGGGTTCATCCGTACCGACGCCCAGCTGGATCCCGAAGAACTCGGCGCCACCTGGGCAGCGTTGGGGCGCCCACCGCTGCCGTTTGAAACCAGCATGCCCACCGTATTCGCCGCCGGGGACGTCCGGCTGACCTCGGTGAAACGCGTGGCCTCCGCCGTCGGCGAGGGTGCCAGCGCGGTGCGCTCCATCCACACCGCGCTCGGACCGCGAACCTGAACTGCCATCACCGGCACACTCACCGGCGGCGCGCACACATCGCCGCAGAAGCGCTTCCCGCCCCGCAGACCCGTGCGCTCAGAGCCGTCCAACCGAGCTGGCGTTTCAACGCAGAACGCCTCACCGCGTGCCCAGAGATGTGCACGGTGTGCACGACTCGTTCGCCGCCGGACGGACTGTGCCCGAACCGATCTAACGTCGCTGCGAAGGCATTCCCATCCAACGAGGCCGGGCCACATCGACGACGGGTGGCGCCGTGATCAAGGAGGAGTGGTTGTGAAGCGAGAGGACGCCGAGTTCGCCGCGGAGGGTGATGTGACGCTGCGCGGCTGGTTGTTTGTGCCGGAGGGGCCCGGTCCGCGTCCGGGTATCACGATGGCCCACGGCTATGCCGGGGTGCGTGAGCATGGGCTGGAGCGATTCGCCCGGGTGTTCGCCGAGGCGGGGTTTGTGGTGCTGGTGCACGACCATCGCGGCTTTGGGCACAGCGACGGCGAGCCGCGGTTTGACATCGACCCGTGGCGGCAGATCGCCGACTGGCGCCGGGCGATCTCGTATCTGGAGAACCGCCCGGAGGTGGATCCGCACCGGATCGGGTTGTGGGGCACCAGTTATGCCGGCGGGCATGCGATCGTGCTGGGCGCCACCGACCGGCGGCTGCGCGCGGTGGTTGCCCAGGTGCCGACCATCAGCGGCTATCGGCAGAGCCTGCGCCGGGTTGCGCCGTATCAGGTGTGCGCCTTGGAGGCGAGCTTCATCGACGATGATCGGCGCCAGTTCGGTGGTGAACCGCCGGCCACGCAGGCCGTTGTCAGCGCAGACCCCGGTGTGCCGGCCGCCTACTGCTCGCCGGATGCCGTCGCGTTTTACCACCAGCCTGTGCCCGAGGGCGTCTGGGACAACATCGTCACGGTTCGCTCCACCCGCGCCGCGCGCATGTATGAGCCGGGAACGTGGATCTCGCGGGTGTCGCCGACGCCGCTGCTGATGATCGTGGGGCTAGACGATGCGATCACGCTCACCGATGTGGCGTTGGGGGCCTACGAGCGGGCCCTGCAGCCGAAGAGACTCGTCACGATTGCGGGGGGCCACTTCGATGCGTATCTGAAAGGGTTCGACGACTCCAGCGGTGCCGCGGGTGGCTGGTTCACCGAACATCTCAGCTAGCTGAGCCCCAATAGCCTTGTCGCGGAGAGGAATATGGTTATGACCGAGCTGCGATACGAGGTCCTGGTGAACGATGGCGTACGCCGTCACCGGGCTGAGCGGCTGCCCGACGGCAGTCCGATCGTGTCCTCGCCGCTGGCGTCGACGTTGATCTTTGGCGACCACGACGCCGTGCTGGTCGACGCGCCGTTTACCCGCGAGCAGGTGGCGCGGGTCGGCGACTGGATCGAGCGATCGGGCAGGCGGCTGGCCTACATTTACGCGACCCACGGTCACGGCGATCACTGGTTCGGCACCGATCTGCTGCTGCAACGCTTCACTGGCGCCATCGCCTACGCGACCGAGGGCACGATCAGGCTGATGCACCAACAAGCCACCGGAGGCCGCGCCGAGCTGTGGGACGTCGATTTTCCGGGCCTGATCCCCGACAGCCCGGTGGTCTACCAACCGATCCCCGCCGAGGGGTTCGAGTTGGAGGGCCACCGTCTGGTGGCGGTCGAGACCGGTCACACCGACACCGACGACACCACCGTGTTGCATGTGCCGTCCATCGGGCTGGTCGTGGCCGGCGACGTCGCCTACAACGGGGTGCACCAGTACCTGCTGGAAAGCGCCGGGGGTGGAATTGAGGCGTGGCTCAAGGCGATCGACAAGGTCGCCGCGTTGCGGCCGCGCGCGGTGGTCGCCGGCCATAAGAACAAAGACCTGCCCGACGATCCGGTGATTCTGGAGCAGACCCGCGACTACCTGCTTGACGCGCGGCGGCTGCTGGCCGATAAACCCAGTCCGCGTGAGTTCTACGACCAGGTGATCGACCTCTACCCGGATCGGCTGAACGTGGGACCGGTCTGGTACGGCGCGCTGGGGCTGTTGTCGTGATGCCCTCAGATCAACCGCGGCTTCAGGGATATCCGTTGAGCGACGCGAGGTCCCGAACGTCGGTGCGCGACGAGCTGACGCGCTGGTTTTTCGATGACTATCTGGCTACGTGGGTGGGGGTGGGAAGCGGTGCGATCGCACGGGGGCCAGAATTCATCCTCGACTACTGGGGTGTGCCCCTGCATTACTGCGCGCCTGACGGCGGCGAGTGGCTGCTAGACGGCGCCAGTGTGGTGGGCATGCTGGCCCGCATTCACAGTCGAGTGCGCGGGCAGGGCTACGCGTACACCGCGGTGCCGGACCGCCAGGTGACCGTGTATCACGCGGCCGGGGCGGCGATTGACGTGATCTGGTCGCGCTGTCGTGCCGATGGCAGCGAGATCGAGCGGGTCGCCGTGCATTTCGAGGTCGCCCGGGGATCGGCGGGCTGGCGCGTGGTCGGGATTCAAGATGCGCCGACGCGCGCGGACTCGTTGAACGCGGCCTGGGGCGGCGCGAATTGAGCGAGCGCGACGTGTCCGATCCGGTGCCGACACCAACAGCAACACATAGTGACTTGAAGGTCATTCGATGAAACAGATACAGTTCGGCCACTACGGCGAGCCCAAAGACGTTGTGGCAGTCGCTGACCAACCGCTTCCCGAGCCGCGTGCGAACCAGGTCCGCGTGCGGATTCTGCTTAGCCCCATCAATCCATCAGACCTGCTGTACCTTCGCGGCCATTACTCCGGCGTCACCCCCGCCTTTCCGGCGCCGGTGGGTTTCGAAGGCGTCGGCGTGGTCGACGCCCTCGGACCCGGCGAGCGCAACCTCGGGGTGGGCCAGCGTGTCTTAGTGCGAAACTCCCAGGGCGGCAACTGGGCCGACTATGCCGTCGTCCCCTCAGGGCAGGTGCACCCGGTCCCGGAGGACATCCCCGACGAGCAGGTGGCGTCGTTTCTCATCAACCCGGCCAGCGCGATCCTGATGGTGCGCCACGTGCTGGGCGTGCCTCGCGGGGAGTGGCTTTTGCAGTCAGCGGCGGACGGCGAGCTGGGTCGGATGATCATCAGGCTGGCCCAACGCGACGGCATCCGCACCCTCAACGTGGTCCGCAGAAAGGAGGCGGCCGCCGAACTGGAAGCGCTTGGCGCCGATGCGGTGATCGTCTCCACCGAGGGACCGATCGATGAGCAAGTCCGCAAAATCGTGGGGCCACAAGGAGTTGGCTACGCGATCGACCCGGTCGCCGGGCAGACCGGGACGGAGATCTTCCGGTCGCTGTCCCAGGACGGCCGAATGCTCGTGTACGGATCGCTCTCCCGCGAGGCGATCCGCGTCGGAGAAGACCCCCGCTTCACGCTGTCGGGTCGGCGCACCCTGGAGGTGTACTGGCTTGGCTACTGGCTACCACGCCTGGACGACAGCGGCTTCTACCCCAGCGGAGCCCCCGCGATGGTGCAGCTCATCGATGAGATCGCCGACCTGATACGCCAAGGCGTTCTGGCGACCTCCCCAGGCACGAAATATCCGCTCGACCAGATCCGCGCTGCGGTAACCGAGACCGAGTCGGTGGCACACAACGGCAAGGTATTCCTGGCTCCCGGCCCCATCCACTAACCCGCCCAACTCAAGAAAAACCGCACGCGCACAAGCATGGAAGGAAACAATTATGAAAGACACTCGCTGGGGTGGCACGTCATACAAGAACGCGCCGACAAAGTCGGTTTCCGTCGGCGGCACTCGATTCGTCTACCGCGAGCTTGGCGTCGATACCGGCATACCGGTGATCTTCCTCAATCACCTGGCCGCGAACCTCGACAATTGGGACCCCAGAGTCGTCGACGGCATCGCCGCGAAGCACCGCGTCATCACCTTCGACAATCGCGGGGTCGGCGCCTCACAGGGCAAGACACCTGACACGGTCGAGGCGATGGCACAAGACGCCGTTGCGTTCATCCGTGCACTGGGATTCGACCGGGTCGACCTGCTCGGCTTCTCGATGGGCGGATTCGTCACACAGGTGATCGCACAACGCGAGCCCGCGCTGCCGCGAAAAATCATCCTCGCAGGGACGGGGCCCGCCGGAGGCGCAGGCATCGTCAACGTGACGAGACTGAGCTACCTCGACAACCTCAAGGCGCTGGCCACCCGTAAGAATCCCGAAGAACTTCTGTTCTTCACCAGAACGGCCAACGGCAAGTCACAGGCCAAAGCGTTCATCAAGCGCTTGAAAGAGCGCACCGACGATCGGGATAAGGCCGTCACACTGCCGGTCTTCCGGACGCACCTCAAGGCGATTCACGCGTGGGGGCTTGAGCAACCGGCCGACTTGGCGCGCATCCACCATCCCGTCCTGGTGGTCAATGGTGATGACGATCGCATGGTGCCGACAATCAATTCGTACGACCTGGCGCGTCGCCTTCCAAATGCGACGCTGCGGATCTACCCGGACGCCGGACACGGCGGCATCTTCCAATACCACGAGCAGTTCGTTGCAGAGGCGCTCGAATTCCTGGGATCGTGAGACGCGAGAGATTCGATTGCCCGATAACAATGGCTTCGGCGTGAATCGAGTGGTGGCAACCAGACGCGCACAACCCGACCGGGACGTTTCGCGATGGCTGGTACGGCGAGTGGAACCCCAGCGACGGCAGCAGACCTGCTGACGTTGCAGCGCAGCATGATTGGGGATGCCCCAGTCGCACACTGCGTCATACTGCGCCCTGCCTGGTCACCCAGTTGGTGGGTGTATCGACATCGCTACCGGCCGCGCGTTGATGGGAGTGAAACGTACGGCTTGAACATCGTCAGACCTCTGGGGCGGAATCGTACAGCCGTCGATCGGCCCGTCGGGGTGTCACGTGATGAATCACAGACCAGCTGTCTCATCAACGCCGCTCCCGCTGCGACCCTGGATGGCAGCGCGCAATGGATTGCCATGAAAGGCGCCGAAGAAATGACACGAGTTTGAGAAAAACCGCAGATGACATCACGCGAGAAAACTTGCATCGCCGCAGTTCAAGGGATCGCGATATGACAGCGGAAATGAGAACCGACAGATCCGCCACGAAGATGAGAAAAAGCTGTCCGCTATTTTGACGAGAATTCTGCAAACCCGCAGGTAGAGACATCGTCATCCGCCACTGAGTGTGGGAACCTACACCTGTACACAACAACCACTTTGATGACTGACCTGAACTCGCGCATGATCCGACGACGATGCAGGCCACCATGATTGACACAATGGTCACTTACCACACAACGACACCAGGGTAGCGCAAGAACAAGGTTTTCGACGCTAAGCTCGCTCGTACACACGAAAACGCTTGGCGTACAACACTGTAGGGGATATGCGGCAGTTGTTCGACGAGCCGCGTCAGGCCGCTCACACGTGAGCGAGCCAGCTCACGGGGCTGCTGTTCCCGTGGCCGCGCCGCCCTGGTGCGGAGCGATGGGTTCGAGCACCATGATCGGGATGTCGCGGCCCCCTGCAAGCCGTCGGTATTCGGGAAACGGCGGCCAGAACCGCTCGGCGACCGTCCAGTAGTGCCGCTTCTCGTCCCCGCTGACCTCGCGGGCGGCGAACTCCTTGACAGTGGCGCCGTCCTGAAGGCGCACCCGCGGGTGGGCGACCAGATTGGTGTACCAGGACGGGCTGGTGGGCGCCCCGCGGTGTGATGCCACTGCTACGTAGCGGTCACCGTCGACGATGCGCACCACCGGATTCTTGCGGACCTTGCCCGATTTCGCGCCCACCGACGTCAGGATCACCACCGGCGCCCCTCCCACCGTTCCGCCCCGCGTGCCGGCGCTGGCTTCATAGTCGGCCACCTGCTTGCGGATGCGTTCCAGCGGGCTGGGCACGTATTCGCCGTCAAGGCCGCTCTCCGTGTCGCTGGCCGTGTTCGTAGTCATCTCTTGCCTTTCGGTGGTGTCGACGGTCGCTAGACTTGGGCCATACCGCCGTCGACGCTCAGTTCGGCGCCTGCCACGAAACTGCTGTCATCGGAGGCCAAAAACAGTGCGGCAGCAGCGATCTCGTCGGGGCGGCCCAACCGGTTGAGGGGTACAGCGGCGGCGTACTGCGCCTTGATCGCGATTGCCTGCTCCACCGAGTGGGCTTGGCCGTCCATCATCGGGGTGTCGACCGGGCCCGGGCTCAACGTGTTGAACCGGATGCCGCGGTCGGTGAACTCGCGGGTCCACGTCCGGACATAGGAACGCAGGGCAGCCTTGGTGGCGCTGTAGGTGCTGTTGCCGCGAATACCCACATAGCCCGCGACCGAGCCGACCAGAATGACCGAGCCGCCGGTGCGCATCAACGGCAACGCTGTCTGCACCGTGAACAGCGCCGCCCGGGCGTTGACGTCGAAGGTGGCATCGAAGTTCTGCTCGGTGATCTTCCCCAGCTCCTCCTTCTGCAAACGGCCCGAGTTCACCACGAGAATGTCCAGCGCGCCTTCCTCCTGGAGGACGGTCGCGAACAGCCGGTCCAGATCCGCGCTGACCGTGACGTCGCCCGCGATGGTGCTCACGCCGTCGCCGATCAACGCCTTGGCCTTGTCCAACTCGCTTTGGCGGCGCCCGACAATGAAGACATACGCTCCTTCATCGACGAACCGCTGCGCGGTCGCTAGCCCGATACCGCTACTGCCGCCGGTGATCACGGCGACCTTGCCAGCCAATCTAGACATCAGTTGATCCTCCAGTGATTCGCATCGCCGCCGGGCAGCGATGGGTACTTATCGGTCGCCGCCCTGTTCACTCGACGACTGGTCGGTTGCCGCCGAGGTCGGGTGAGAACCATGTTGGGGTCAATAGCTTGTTCTCCCAGCTGACCAGGAAGTCCATGGCCATGACCTCGCGCAGATAGTCCTGCCACGCGGGGTCGGCATAGAGTGCATCGCGGCGTGCTTCGCGGTCGGCTTGAGACTGGTAAGCCCATAGGTGCACCACTTGGTCTTGTCGGCCCTCTTTGACGAGGTAGAAGCCCAGGCAGTTACCCAGGTATTTCTGTTGAAGGGGCCAGCCCTTCTTGTAGTACAGCGAAAGCCATCCGAGGATGCCCGAGGGCTTGATGGTGTATGTGCGATGGTCGACAATCACGGTGCGCTCCATGCTGACGTCGCCGGCATATGGCGCTGACGCGTCGATGGTTGGTCGCTGAGGGGTAACCGGCGAGCCACTCGTTTAACGAGTGTCTCGCTCACGCCGGGGGTGCCTTCCAGATCCCGGACCACCGTGGGACTCGTCACGACCACTCCTCGCACGTTTGAACCGATCAGTCTGATCGTAGGGGCCAACACAGGCTGGTGCTTCAGATATTCCCCGACGCCATCGAAGCTGCTTAAAACGGCGCGAAGCCTTTTCGAGTCTGGCTCGCCTGGGTTGACTGATCCGCATAGCGCGTCGTAGTCTTTATTCAGACCGATCAGTCTAAGACTGGGACCGGTTGATCGGTCCCGGGACAGAGGAGTCCGCGCGATGACGCCCGCGACCGCCCCGGGTGCCGCAGTGCCACGGGACTTGTTGCGGCACCCTGCCTTTCAGGGCCTGCCATTGGACGCTGGTCGGCGAACCCGCGCCGCATCTCGCAAGGCGGTGACCGAAACGTGGTGGCAATCCCGGCACGGAAAAGAATTCCCCGGTAACTGAAGGAAGAATGACGATGATGCGACTCGACGGCAAAGTCACGCTGATCACGGGGGTGTCCCAATACATGGGCCCGGCTTTCACGCGAACATTCACCGACGCAGGTGCCATCGTCGTCACCCAAGATCGCACGCGTGCTGACGCCGAGCCGCACGCCGAATATGCAGCGAGGAATGGCGGGGGCGGCACCATCATCGAGGCCGATCTCACGCAGCCCGACCATGTTGCTGCGATGTTCGCCGCCATCGACGAACAGTTCGGCCGCCTCGACATATTGGTCAGCAATTACGGCATCGTCGGGTCGATCCCGTTCGACGAGCTCGACGACGAGCGTGTCCATGACATGTTCGAACAAAACTTCTTCTCGTTCTGCCGCGTCACTCGTTCTGCTGTCAAGCGAATGAAGAGCCAAGGCGGAGGCAAGATCGTAGCGATCACCGGACTAGCCGGGATCACCGGCACCGCGACGTTGCTCACCCCGATCGTCGATGTGGTGCCGCCGGCGTATCTGTCGATCTATGGCGCATCTCGTGGGGCGCAGAACGCATGGGTGAAAGCGATTGGTCTGGAACTAGCACCGTTCAACATCAACGTCAACGCCATCGCTCAAGAGAACGTCGACAACAACCTGATGCGCAGCGGCGCCGGGGGAACCGACGAACACTGGAGCAAACTCATCAGCCGGATGCCGGGCAAGAAAATGGTCTCGGCCGAAGAGTCCGCGGGCCTCGGACTGTATCTATGTTCCGAGCTCACGGACACGTTCTACGGCCAGGTGATACCACTGTCCGGAGGTTCCTATCGATAACCGGGGAGGCCTTCGGGATGGCGCTCGGTGGCTAGATGCGCTGTGCTGCTGGGTCTTTCATCTCCCACCGACGCTGGACTATGCGTGAGCTACGTCTGGGATAGCCGTCACGTGACGGAACCTTCCGAGGGTTGGTTCCGCGTCCCGCAGCGATTGGATATGTCGCCAAGGGAGGGATAGCGGCGTTCTGAAGAAATGACACGAGTTTGAGACAAATGCTCGATGACATCGCGTGAGACAACTCGCATCATCGCAGAACAGGAGGTCGCAGTGCGACACGTGATTTGAGAACCTACAGTTGTTCTTGTAGGTTCTCAAGTTTCACTGCATAGTCTCACCTTCGGCTGCATGCCTTCTGCATTTATGCAGTGAATTTGCGACACGCG
>Ga0209530_1001064_pt1 | contig 14049 bp, 14 predicted proteins | sample BlaSpr_A8_Ref_O1_FD_187987 | JGI IMG/M metagenome (GOLD analysis project Ga0209530, IMG submission 187987) | Forest soil microbial communities from Thunder Bay, Ontario, Canada - Black Spruce, Ontario site 2_A8_Ref_O1 (SPAdes) (version 2) | ecosystem: Environmental > Terrestrial > Soil > Boreal...
GCGGATGTAAAGAGGCTCCACGCGCTGGTCATGAACGGCGGAAAGGCCCGTGTCAAGCCAACTCCGTACAGGGACGGGCAGAACGTGATCCGCGACAGTCGCACACGGAACATTGTTTACATGCCCCCCGAAGCGAAGGACGTACCGGAGCTGATGGATCAACTCATGCACTGGATCAACCAGCCGGATGATTTGCCAGTTCCCATCAGGGCTGCTATCGCCCACTATCAATACGCAACCATCCACCCCTACTTTGATGGGAACGGCAGAACAGCGCGTCTCCTGACGACGTTGATCCTCCATCTTGGCGGGTATGATCTCAAAGGGCTTTACGCGCTTGAGGAATACTATGCGCTGAACTTGCGGGACTATTACGAAGCGCTGACGATCGGACCATCTCACAACTACTATATGGGACGGGCTGCCGCCGACATTACCAAATGGATTGCCTATTTTGTTCAGGGCATGGCCTCATCCTTCCAAAAGGTCGAGGCTCAAGCACGGGCCGAGGCGGGCAGAGGAAGCACCGACCAGACGAAGGTGCTTCGCAATCTGGATGCGCGACAACGTAAAGTTCTAACTCTGTTCGAGCAGTCTCGAGAGCTTACCGCCAAAGAGATCGGCGCTCTCTTCGGCTTTCAGCCGAGAACTACAACGCAACTGTGCCAGCGATGGGTCGAGGCGGGATTTCTGGAACCCGTCAACATGTCCAAAAGAGCGAGGCGTTACCGGCTGCGCGCTGACTATGAAGCCTTGGTTAGCGGTGACGCTAGTCCAGAGCCTGAAGTCCTCAAGCGCATTGGACAGGAAGCCAATCAAAACAGGACGAGCCAAATGACTTTGCGTCAGATCGATCAGGTTATCAAGGCATCCAGGGCGCGGCGAAGGAAGAGCTGATGCTCGCCGTGTGCTTGGTTATCGCAGCACCCTATCTTATGCGATAGAGTTCAGGCTCAAAGCCCCGAGTAAGTTGGCGATTTCAAGGATTGATATGCTTTATTTCCGGCTCACATCGATCAATTTCGGATAGCGAGGAGGAGCATATGCGAAATGTTGGCCGGATTAAACTCGGCTACTACCCCTTACCCGAGGCGGAAGGAATACGCCTGCGCAATCTCTTGCAGTACCCGGCGGAGGCCGCCTGCGTACTCGATCCATGCGTCGGAACGGGACTGCCCTGATGCAACTGACCGAAGGCGCCGTCGTGTCTCGCTACGGCGTCGAACTCGACGCCGATCGCGCCCTCGAAGCGACGTCCGCGGGAATCGAGACGGTTCATGGCAACCTGTTCGATGTGGAGGCGAAAGTCGGGAGCTTCTCAGTTCTCTACCTCAATCCGCCCTACGACTCTGAAGTTGGTTCGATAGACAACAAGCGGATGGAGTACCTGTTCCTCGAACATACCTACCGCTGGCTCGTCTACGGCGGTGTCCTCCTCGTGGTGGTCCCGCATAAGCAACTGGATTCATGTGCTTCCCTGCTGGCGGCGAACTTCACGTCGTTCCGAGTCTTTCGCTTGACCGACCCGGAGTCCGACCGTTTCGACCAGGTGGTATTGATAGGAATCCGTAAGAAGGTGGCCGGCGAGGCATACCAGCGCAATCGCGAGTTGCTGGTTAGGGCGATCTGGACGAATCCCCTTTCCGCCCTGACGCGTCAAGAAGCGCCCTATATTGTCCCAGTCACGCGCCCGACTACGTTGACCTATCGCGGCCTGCCACTCGATCAGCTCGAAGACTTCGTTGTTCGCTCTTCCTCCTGGAAAAAGGTTGAAGCCTTCCTCCTTCCGAAGGAAGAGATGGCAGGAGGCAGGCCGATCACTCCGCTGCACGGCGGCCATGTCGGCCTTCTCTGCACGGCAGGTCTGCTCAATGGCGTCTTCGGACAAGACAGAGATCGCCATATCGCACGCTGGCGCACGGTGAAGAGCGTCACCACCTTTGAGGTGGAGGAGGACGGGTTCAAGGAAGTCCATAAGCGCGAGCGCTTCTCGAATGAACTGGCGCTGATCTATGAGGACGGACGAACACAGGTTCTCACCGAGGACAAGAAGGAGAAGAAGAATGCAGAACGCACACTTGCGGCTGGGGCGGCTTGAGTACATCCGCAGCACCGAGAAGACGAAGACGCGCATCTTCCTCCACGTCGACCGTTATCTTGGAGAAGACAAGCAGGCCCATCTCGTAAGTCTGTTTGGGAACGATGCCGAGGTAGGTGCCATCACGGCCGCTATCCATGAAAGTCACACCTTCAACCTGACTTTTCCCGACGGGAAAACGCAGGTCGCGGGCTTTGGCAAGGACGTCTCTTGCTATCGTGGCTCCCTCCACCTGCCGGATTGTAAACAATCGCTCCGCCACCTCATCGCAGTCTCGGCGACGCTCCATGGCAACGGCAGCGCAGGCCAGACCTTCGTCATGAACTATCAGCCGGACACACGGGATCTCACATGGGCGACCCTGGTGAGCCTGCTAGGCCTGCCCGCCGATCCGCGATGGGGAGACCATATCCTCGGAGAGTTGCAGCGCCTCCGGAAGATCAGGCCGCTACTCGGTATCGGGTGCGATCCAGTCGTGATCCACGCCACCCGCGAAGAACTGCTGGAACAGATTGGCCGCGCCTGCGCCGCGGGAAATTTACTCTTTCCGGAGAAGAACGGCCCGGTCCTGTGGCCCAAGTTCACCATGCTCCAGGCTCTTCGGGCCGCGTAGCTCCATACCCGAATGCCAGAGCTCAAGCTCTTGGTTATGGATATGTCGAACAATATTCCATCGGCGCTTGCGCTGCTGGCCCACATGTTTGGCAGTAATGGAAATTCGCATTACAATAGAACAGGTCGGGTTGATGGAGGATCAATACCATGAAGACATTGACGGTCACCTCACGGGGCCAGGTCACATTTCGGAAAGAAGTCTTGCTGCACCTCGGCATTGAACCGGGAGAAAAAATTGAACTCGAGTTGCTGCCCGGAGGCAGGGGGGTTCTCAAAGCAGCCCGGCCATCGAAGAAGATAAACGGCTTTCTGGGCCTTCTCGCGGGTCGAACCAAGAAGACCGCCACGCTCGACGAGATCAATGAAGCAGCGGAACAGGGCTGGGCCGGCAAGAAATGAAGATCACAGTAGATACCAATGTGCTCATTCGGGCTGTCGTGCGTGACGACGAAAAACAGGCAGCGGCTGCGGATAAGATCTTGAAAAGCGCTGAGATCATCGCAGTTACCCTTCCCTGCTTGTGCGAGTTTGTCTGGGTACTACGCCGGTTGTACGAATTCGACCGGGAAGACATCGCAGCCGCCATCCGAGTCCTTGCTGATACTGCGAATGTTACGCTCAATCGACCAGCGGTCGAGGCTGGACTTGCTATTTTAAACGCCGGCGGGGATTTTGCAGACGGACTCATTGCCTATGAGGGTAACTGGCTCGGGGCAGAGACGTTCGTATCATTCGATAAGAAGGCCATTGCTCTCCTTTCGAAGCATAAATACGAAACAAGGCTTCTGTATTAGAGCCGCAAACGGCCGTTCACCATTGCACCGCGAACGGTGATCCTTCCTCGACCTGAGACCGCACGCCCCTTCCCGGTCACTTAATACAGAACGAAATGCGGGCCCAGACCATGATGCTGGGCAACCGCCTTTGTCACAAATATTCAGAACATCTTCATTCCACGCAAGATCTCAAGGACAGATGAATCCGGCGGGATTCTCCATCCCGCGCCGTTCCTCACTTCTCTCCTCCTCCCTGTTTCGTTAAGCATCCACGGAGAAACGTATGGCACAAGAGAATCCCATCCGCAGACGTTGTGGAGATGGTCCTCGCACTGCTCGAAGATCGGTTTCCATGGCTTGCCAGTTCGGAAGAAGAGCGAGTCAGCGGTGCCGACACGATCGACGAACTCTCCAACCTCCACAAGAGCCGTGCGTGTTCTGCGCAGATCTGTTCCGCTGTATGCTTCTTCCCTTTGTTCCAGTTCACATGATGCAACCGGTACAAATTTCGCCTGGCATTCCAATTGCATGAAGCTTTTTGCTCAGCGACTAATTTAAAAACTTTCTTCAAAAAGATGGAATAAAGGGCTTGGTCATCAGTTTTGATTGGCAACGCGTCTGATGCGTCATGTGATCAACAGTCCCATTCACACATTGCACTCGCGCACAAAGGAGGATTGGGACAACTCACAACCTATGCGCACCCATTTGATTTTTCGCGCTCTATTGCACGTTAACAACCGTTATCAACTTTGCCGACTCGCGTCGAAAGCGACGCGACGGCTGCACAAACCTAACAACCGTTTACAGGACACGACCAACGACGTCTTGACGCGCCTAAATCATCAGGCTCGTCACATGTCTCGTTCTCCTTCGCAAGAGAGACCAGGCTAAACACAAACCAGGAAAGGTAAAACCATGATGAAAAATCAAGTAAGCAACACCAAGCGTACAGTTGACCGCCGCTCCTTTATGAAAAGCGGGCTTCTTGCAGGAGGCGCAGCTACAGTTGGCGTCGGTTTGTTAGCAAATGGAACTTCGGCCCATGCACAGCTTGGGGTAGGAGACAGTAGGCTCGATGCGGGCGATGTCGCTATCCTCCGGTTTCTTGCAGCGGCAGAGTTGCTCGAGTCGGACCTTTGGACACAGTACGCGGAACTGGGTGGTCTCACCCCGAACCAGCTTCCCCTCGAGGTAGTCCCGGCTCCTCCAATGAACAGCTACCAGGCTGCTTTCTTGAACCTCGATGGAGATGGTCCGCAGTACATCAGCAGCAACACGCTCGATGAAGTGAGTCACGCTACCTTCCTCAACGGCTATCTGGAGTCCAAGGGAGCCGAGCCGGTCAACCTGGACGAGTTTCGTACGTTGCAGGGAAGCACTGCTACAGGGTCAACAGGCATCGGACGCCTCACAAACCTCATGCACCTCAACGTCGACACCAGCTGGTTCGTTCGCTACCGCAGTGCAACCAATCCTGACTTTGGTGCCACGTTTCCGCAAGCTATCAATATCAATATCCGTACCGCTATTCCCATCACCAATGCTGATTTCAATGATCCTAATCACATTCAGGTGATAGCGAATATAGCGGCCTTTCACTTCGGATACATTGAGCAGGGGGGCGCCAGTCTGTACGCAGCCCTGAGTCAAAAAGTGAAACATCCGGAGGTGCTTGAGATCACCCTTGGCATCGGCGGAGACGAAATCGCTCACTTTCTCGAGTGGGTCGACTTCGCAGGCAACGGAGTACAAGCCCCTGTTGCTCCGGTGACGGATCTGGGCCTAACGTTCCCTGATTTTTTCAACAACCCGCCGTTGCTTCCGCCCAACTTGGTTCAGCCAAGCCTGATCTTTCCTGTCCCTTGCGAATTCATCAGCCCCAACCTGCCCCGCTGCGCCGTCATTCGTCCGATAACCGATAAATTTGGAGGCGCAGTCGCTACGATTGAAAGCTTCACCGCCGATGGACTCTTTTTCGGTCAGACGACAAAGTTCCTCAAAACGCTGCAGGAGCTCGCTGTTGCAGCAGATGCTGCCAGACGCTAACCGCAATCATCTTAGATTCCAGATAAATCGGGGGCCTTCGATAGTCGGCCCCTGATATTTCTAGAGATCCAACGAACAGAAGCGCAAGTTATCTGAAGCAGTAACAAAAGGTTGACTGAGAAGCGCAAGGGGATCGAGTGTCTAGTTGGCTGAACGACGTGATTAGCAAGGATTTGATTGCGGTGTACGAAGGCCACTATTTCACAGAGGACGCTCTCCTTTGGCTCCGGGAAAAGCCTCGCACCTTTGGCGAGTTGCGCACAGAGGAGATCGATTGGTTGCGGTGGATGGCTGCCAACATAGAGGACAAGGAGGTATTGGAGAACCTGTCACAGGATCCTGATACCGATGTCCGTATGTGGGTGGCGTGTAACCCTGTGACTCCTCGACTCGTTCTCGAGAAACTCGCGGGAGATCCTGTCGCTTTCGTCCGCAGAGGAGTTGCCCAAAACAGCAGCACTCCTGCACATCTTCTGATAAGGCTAAACGACGACACCGACATTCGAGTCCGAGCGCTAGCCTTCAAGAACGCAGCTCAATCGAGATGAAGTTGCTCCGACAGTGAAGGTGACCCGTAAATCAGTGAGTTCTGAACTACGTAGTCCTTCTTACAGGCTCGTGAATAACTCCAATGGCGAATTCGCATCCCGCACGTGCGGCGACGCACTCGAAGCGTCCGAAGTAAACAGTTCAATACAAAATCCAGGCGAAACCAGGGGCAGCCCCCATCCATCTTTCGCAATACGAACAGATTTGGTATTTGCCAGTTCTCAGGCTATCGAGGCAGACGGCATACTGCACGGCTACGGCAATCATGCGGTCCCCTAGAACGGCGGAAGCAATGATCGTCCCAACACGATTGCGGATCGCACTTTACTTTTTAAAGACCTGCATCAGGAGCTCTGACTGAACCTCATTCAACTGCTTTAGTGTCACTTCCAAAGCCGGTCGGTCTTCATACGTAGCTACACTGAGAATGCCTTTGAGGCGAAAAGAGGCGCGCCGCATGAGCAACTCGGCATCTCTTAGCTTTTTACTGTCATCGGTAACGCCCGCATGGATCTTTCCGGTATATCGCTGCACGAGCTGGAGGGTCTGCGAAGCCTGCTCGGAGTCGCCGGAGTTGAACTGCTTGCCGGCCAGATCCGTCATCTGGCCCACGAGCTCGGCATAGAGAAAGCATCTGTCTCTAGTCTGAGCTTGATCCGCTTTGGCGTGAAGCGCGGCGAGAGCGGTTGTACTATCACCCTGGCTTGAGGCGCCCTGGCCGAAGCCGGAAGCGCAGGCACAGATCAGCGAGCAGATGGATACAACTATGGCAGTGGACAAGAACCGCATCTCGCACCTCACGAACAGCCGATCTCAAAGACGTACAGTTTTTTCCGAACCAACATGCGACGCACGCCTCGTCCGCTCCTTCAGGAATTGGGACGAAAGGGCTTCGTGCCATGTGAGATAGAGAGGACAGCCGTCGGCCGTTGTCATTGGTCAAGCGGGGCGATGGGTTGGAGTTCTCGGCAGTGACACTCGAGCCGCAGGCCACTACCGAGATCCGATGCAGACGCGAGTCCGTCCATAGTCAACCCACTGTTGAGCTCAAAGCGCACCAGTCACAGTGTTTTCAGGAAGGTAATTAAAGCCTCCCTCTCCTCGGGACTCAATTCACTAAAACGTCTGGCGGGTTCGCGTGCTTCACCATCGTGACGAGAGATCGCATTTTCAAGAGATAACGACCCTAGGTCATGCATGAAGCGGGCTTTTGTCCGCAGTCCCCAAAGTGGCGCAGTCCTTAATTTGTTGGCCGTGTCTTGCGGCCCAACCTGGACAATACCGTCTCCAGTTCCGATGTCATGCAACAAAAAGTCACTAAAAGGATGGATGATTTTATCCCCGAGAGCCTCTGGAACAGCAAACATGCCACCATCGATAACTGTCCCTGGAGGAGCCGTGGTGATGGATTGCACATGGCAGACGCTGCAACCGAGCTGGGTGAAGAGAGCTCCGCCTTTCAAGGCTGCCGGGGTCGAAGCAAGCACCGTATCTCGAGGTGGAACCATAGTGCCGCGTATGAACTGAGCAAAGTGGTCGATGTCAGCCAAGCCAAGCTGATCTGGTTGATCTTCAATGCCTGTCGTAGTGTCGAGGACGGTGGTAACGTTCGTGGGGCGCAGCCGGTTCGTGATCCCCATCTCGTTGAGATAGGCGTCCGCAATGAAGGAGAGCAAGCTGCTGTGCTGGTCCTTCCAGCCGAAGCGTCCGACGCGAGTCTGTCCAGGGGCTTCGAAGATTGGAGCCTGCACTACTTCCCCATGAACTCTGCCTTCGCTTAGTGCGGGTTGCTGCGCTGCGATAGCGATCAGCGTACTATCGTCGATGGCTTCCACAAAGCCATCTCCCAGGGTGTTGAGGGCAGCCCTCAATGTGCGGATGTTTTCTGTAGCAGGTATGGTCTCCTGGGCTTCCGGACCGATAGCGCGATCGTTGACAATGGACCTGCCGGTAATCGTGTTTTTCCCGTCGTTGATGAAGATGGTCGGGTTGACGAAATTGCCATCTTCATCATTGTGCCCAACCCGAAGTTCTGTGATCTGGCTGGCTGCCCCACTATTCGGATTCTGATGGCAAACGACGCACGAAGTTGCGTTGTACACAGGTCCAAGTCCATCCGCGACGGTCTCATTTTCCTCATAGACCTGCTGATCCCGAGCAAAGGTGTCTCCGGGCGGCTCGACGATTCCGTTGCTGATGCTCTGTGCCGGGGTGAAGCTGGGAGTGTTGAACCCGGCCGGCGCTTCGGTTGCTGACTTCGCTGCGACTCTATCGAGTCCCGTACCCAACGCGGCCAATCCCGCGAAGAGGCAAAAACAGAGGAGAACCTTCCTCCAATGGACGATGAGCATAGACGTTCCTCCATAAGATGACACCAGCCGCCTACGCGCGTGCGAGACGTAAGCTGGCTGACCGTTGACCTCAAAATCCCGAAAGCCGTGATGGAACGAATCGCGAACCACGGCATGAAAGCAGAAGCCCTGTATGTATCCAAACTGGGGTTCGCAAAGATTATTCCCACCGCGGAGCAAACAATTTGGGGGGACGAACTGAAGCAGTCCCTGATTGATCAGTCGGCGGTAATTTCAACGGGGGATGGGGGGTCACCGCGTGGGTGATCTCCTATGGCGGCCTTTCTCGTGACGGGTTGATGCTTCCACTTAGGCTGCAGCGGATTGCAGTGAAACGGCAGAGCAATCCGCGGCCTCCGGCTGTCGAGCATCTTCAGCTTAAATAGAACTGCTACAGACTGGTCCATCAATTATGTGACGGTGAATTGGGGAATAAAGGTGAACTTATCCAGTTTTGTATTGCAGAGGAGATCACTATGTTGAACAGTAAGTTTATTTCGCACTTCCGTGACGTTTCTGCCTTGTTCCGGAGGATTTCACCTTCCTCCAGCCCTGCAACGGGGAAGAACTGGTTCCGTGCAGTCGCAGTCGCTACCCTATCTGGCGTTTTGTCTATCGGGACGCTGGCGCAAACGAGCAGCAGCTATGTGCAGACAAATATCATCTCGGACGGTGGTACGGGGTCAGTGGCAGCACAGGTGACCGATCCCACACTGATCAATCCGTGGGGCGTTTCGGTCGGTCCGGCCATCTGGATCGATAAGGCTGGCAGTGGCTCGGTGGCGATCGACACCGCCGCTGGCGCCATTGCAGTACTGTCGCTGCCGTCGGTCACGATACCGGCAGCCGCTTCGACGACGGTGCAGGGGAGCCCGAGTGGCACCGTATACAACAGCGCGGGTACCGGCTTCAATCTTCCTGGCAGCACGTCGGCTGCCTTGTTTCTCTTCGGTACGCTCGACGGTACGATTGCCGCCTGGAACGTAGCGAGCGGAACGCAAGCGGTCACAGTGGTCAATAATTCGGCCAAAGCTTCTTACACCGACATCGCGCTCGACACCAACGCTACCGGAACGTTCCTGCTTGCGGCTAACTTCAAGCAAGGCACTGTGGACGTCTTCGACAGCACATTCGCTGCGCACGCTCTTACGGGTAGCTTTGCCGATCCGACATTGCCCACTGGCTATTCTCCCTTTGGCATCCACAGCATCGGCGGACGCCTTCGCGATGAAAAGCAAGAGCTTGCGGAGACGATTCGCAGGAACGAAGAAATGCTGGCGGCAGCAAGGAGTCAGACCAATTGACGACATGATCGTCAATGGTTGCTCCCGGCAATCGACTTTCTGTTCCCGCACAGCTGGTTGAACCCTGGATCGAGCGGCTCCCACCCCGGTCATTCTTGGTGAAGGTCCTTTCTGGACTGGCTGGCGTCTCCAGGTCATGCCAACGAACGGGCTGACGCGTTACTTGACCACAATCGGTTCTCCTTCTCGTGCCGCTGCGGCCCGATGGATCGCGGCGCCTTCGCTCCCGGCCACCAGCATTCCGTTTGTCTTCAGCCAACTGAACAGGGGGTTACGGGGGCTGACCTCGGGATGACCGGGCCGGAATGCGACAACGACATGGATCACCATCATGCCCGCGTCTCGTGCTGTGGCGATCAGGTCAGGCACGCACGCGATCGCATCGGCGGACTGAGCAACCGTCATGAACCTGGTGAGGGTATCGACCTGATAATTACGAAGGCGTGATTAGATGATCGAACAGAGAATGAATCAGATGCCGTGTTCCCTTGGGGGAGAGTTCTGCGCCAAGAATCCTTTGTGTGACCGCGAGTCCATGAGTGAGATTGAGAATAATCATGATGAACTCATTTGGCTTTAAGCCCATATGGATATCGGAAGATCGCGCGAGATTCCTGATAAGGTTTCCTCCGTCGCGGACCTGCTTCCGATGCACCTCAACAAAAGCCTGCCGAATGCGTTCGTTTCGAAGAGCTCCAGCTTCAAACTCAGCTCGAAGCACGATCCAATCGCGATCTGTAACGATGTCGGCGACCGCGTCCCGCATCTTTCTTAAACGCTCTTTGGCGGATGGCTCCTCTTTGAACATGGAGCGATAGGCTTCTGCCCGGCGGTCCTGCTCTTCGCGGATCACAGCAAGGAAAAGCTCCTCCTTACCGTCGAAGTTGGAATAAAGCGCCCCTCGTGAATATCCGGCATCCTCCGCAATCTTCTCCGCGACAGCGCCCCCCAGCCCGTAACGCACAAAGTGCTTCCTTCCGACGGCCATTAGCGTCGCACGGGTCTGCGCTCTGCTTTCCTCCCGCGTGAGTCTTTTCCTCGGTTTGCTCATGGTCTTAGACATAGGGTGCTTCGCTTCTTCCAGCCGCTTATCGCTTCTCACATCTCCCTCGACAGATGTCGAACATCTGATCAATGAAGCACTAGCACAATCCTAATCCAATAAACAATCTGCATCCAAATACAGGAGAGCATATAGTTATCGGGGTCCACGCCAACACTGCCTCCGCCGGTTTGGATAGCAAGACTCTCATCTAGCCCACAAGAAAGATGTCACCGCCGCAGGAGAATGGATGCTCGATCTCTCAAACCATGCCCTTAGCATCACTTATTTGATTCTCTGGGCGGCTGTGTTTGCCCGCCAAATCTGTCTGCCTGTTCCGGCAAATCTCTTTCTACTGACCGCAGGAGCTCTCGCTCGTGGCGGCGGGTTGAACATGAGTCTCGTACTTTGTGTCGGAGTCCTCGGATGCATCGCAGGCGACCTTGTCTGGTTCGAGGCCGGCCGTCATTGGGGTAGCCAGATCATGCGGATACTTTGCGCCTTTAGCAGCGACCCCCACTACTGTGCCCAAAGAGCCCACAGATTTTTCGGTAGATGGGGTCTGCGTTCTCTGATACTCGCCAAGTTCGTTCCTGGATTGGACGGGGTCACTCCTCCGCTGGCTGGAATCGAAGGTTCATCCAGAAGCGCCTTCCTTGCCTATGACTCCCTCGGCTCCTTCCTGTGGAGCGCCCTATATGCCGGGCTCGGATACCTCTTCGCGAATCGCCTGACACTGATTGCTGCTTCGATGGCTAGATTCGGAGCTGCGCTTGCAGCAACAATCGGTATACCGCTGGCGTGTTATGTTGCTTGGCGCATGGGAATCATGGCGCATATGCTCCGCCATCTCCGTCTACGGAGAATAACGCCTTTGCTTCTGAACGAAAAGATGATGGCGGGGGAACCGATTGCTGTCATAGATCTATTGGATTTCGAAGATGCGCATGAGGACCGTTCTGGCATCCCAGGAGCTGTTCGAATGGACCCGGCCCGTCTCCGGAGCCGATTACGTGTCGTTGTACCCGAAAACCTCGGTTTGGTCTTGTACTGCTCCTCATCGGGTGACTTGACCAGCGCGCGCGTAGCTGTGGCTCTACGAAAGAAAGGCATCTCGAATGTTTGGGTACTTGAGGGTGGGCTCATGGCATGGAAGAAGGAAGGCCTGCCGGTAACTTTGCGGCTATGTACATCAGCGGAAGCAGCGGAGCGCTTCGGTATAAAAATAGCTGGGGATGAACCACACGTCACGGTTTGATCGCTCACAAGTGTTCCATCGAAAAAATCGCTGCTCAAGACGGTCGATTTGATGCCAACTGGCTGACGTCATAACTTTGTCTTCCAAGATCGCACGCATGAGAATCTGCGGAGCGACCGAGAAACCATCACATGCCAAAATGTTGGCATGTGCTTGGAGTGGCGAAGTCGACCTACTCCAAAACAATTTGGATTTTCTCAACGTCGTGACGGCTCGCCAATGTTACGAATGACACTACCGGGGAACATGGGTTCGAGTGGAGAGTTTTCGAACTGGATGATAAAGGAAAACATCTCGGTGAGCGCGCCGCCATTTTGTGTGGTGAAGTCGAAACACAGAATGTGTGTGGCCGGCTCGACAGGATCGGATCTTTTACGTGTCTTGAGTGGAATGGAACCCAACCCGCACGCCTTGGCGGCATAAATTATTCGTGCGACTTTGCCCGGACCCACAGGAATGGCGACTGATGCTACGGTGATGGCGGCAGGATGGCCAGCGATAGTGTAGTTGGTGGGCACCTGAATGATTGCCGGGTCGCCATACTGCTTGAGCTGACGCAGGATCTGCTCTCGGGTGAAGGGACCGAGCTGGCTCGCACTGCGCAGAATCTCGGGACAGGTGCTATCGATAGTGGAGATAGCGAACGAGGAGTTCTCGACTGGCGTAACAGAATAAACGAATAGCGTTGGTTGCATGCAATTCGACGTGCCGGCCAGCGCTGGAGTCGAAGCGGCTGGTGCGGGCACAAATTCGGAAGGGTAAAAGTAGGTGATGTTCAGAGCATCGTCGTGAAAGTTCTTTAGTGTGCCGGCACCGTTTGCGTCTGTAGCTTGAGGGGAAGCCATCGCGCAAACCAGGAACAGCGCAACAAGAGAAACAGAACGGGATGCAATTCCTTGGACCGAGGCTGACATGCCGTTCATTCCATTTTCCATTCCTGCGGCTAGCCAGCCCCGGTGCTTATCGTGTAGCAGATGACATGCCAAAAAGATCAATCTCTTGTTGATACCCCCCGCAGAACACATGCTGCGAATGACTCCCTGATCTCCGATCTTGATTGAATTGATGGCATCACCCGTTTCCCATCACAAAAACACCTTGTATCTGAATGATGCTCGTCTTGGAGATGCCTGATTAGAGGCAATGCCACCCATCTATTATTCGCGCCTATCGCAATACCAAATCACGCCAGGGTTCGATTCGTCTGCGTGGACCACGCAGACGTCATACCCGTAGGTTCTGCTTCCCCTATGGGTGATTCGATGCCAACTGGCTGACGTTCGCCAGTCAACTGGCACTTTCGGTTCAAATGCCAAGCTCATTGTCTGTGGTCGCTCTGCTTTCTGGAAGCGCATGATTGGCCAACAAATTGCTGTTCAGTCTTTCGGACTACCGCAAAGTCTGCAATAGCCAGTCATCCGCGAGAGGAGATCATGATGTATCCCCGGTTGGTTGACCTTTCGGCCAAAATCCAGGAACCCCAACGCAGCCTGAAGCCACTGCCCTTGAGAGAACCCTCTAAAGCGGACAAGCCGCTTAAGACGCTCTTCTTAAATCCCCCCTCTTTCGAGAAATTTGATGGCGGCGCCAGCAGCCGCTGGCCTGCCACACGCGAAATCGAATCGTACTGGTACCCTGTCTGGCTTACCTACCCAGCGGGCATGCTTGAAGGGTCGCGTCTGGTCGACGCTCCGCCTCATCACATCTCGTGGCGGGAGGTCATCACTCTCCTCAAGGATTACGAATTCCTTGTACTCTTCACAAGCACTGTGGGCTGGGATGGCGATCAGGGGATGGCCGAACTGATCAAAGAGACGTATCCCGCCATCAAGATCGCCTTCGTCGGCCCCCCCGTCACCACATCGCCCGATAGGGCACTTAACGAATGCAAGGCTCTCGATTTCATCTCCCGCCGCGAGTTCGACCTCTCCATCGTCGAGTTTGCAAACGGTAAGCCCCTCAATGAGATTATGGGTATCAGCTATAAGGACTCAAACGGCGTCATCC
>Ga0209530_1001066_pt1 | contig 14030 bp, 12 predicted proteins | sample BlaSpr_A8_Ref_O1_FD_187987 | JGI IMG/M metagenome (GOLD analysis project Ga0209530, IMG submission 187987) | Forest soil microbial communities from Thunder Bay, Ontario, Canada - Black Spruce, Ontario site 2_A8_Ref_O1 (SPAdes) (version 2) | ecosystem: Environmental > Terrestrial > Soil > Boreal...
GGGAGAGTGGGGGTGCGGGGCAGGTGGGATGGGATGGAATGGGATGGGATGGAATGGGTGGAGTGGGGTGGGTTAGGCGAGTGGGGTGGGTTAGGTGGGGTGGGTTAGGTGAGGTTGATCCAGGTGGTTTTTAGGGCTGAGTAGGCGTCTAGGGCGTGGAGGCTTCGGTCGCGGCCGTAGCCAGAGTCCTTGAAGCCGCCGAAGGGGGTCATGACGTCGCCGGCGTCGAAGGTGTTGACCCAGACGACGCCGGCGCGCAGTGCGGCGGCCGCGCGGTGGGCGGTGGACAGATCAGCGGTCCAGACGCTGGCGGCCAGGCCGTAGGTGGTGTCGTTGGCCAGGGCGATGGCCTCGGCCTCGTCCTTGGCCTCGATGACCGTGAGGACCGGGCCGAAGATCTCCTCCTGGGCGACGCGGCTGGAGTTCGGCAGGCCCGCCAGCACGGTGGGCTGCACGTAGCAGCCATCCGCGGCGCCGTCGCCGAGGACGAACTCGGCGCCCTCGGACCGGGCCAGGTCCAGGTAGCCGGTGACCCGCCCGGTCTGGGTTACGTCGACGAGCGGACCCATCTGTGTCGCCGCGTCCAGCGGGTCGCCGACCTTCATCGACGTGGCCACCGCGACCACCTTCTCCAGCAACGCGTCACGGACCCCCGGGGTCACGATCAGCCGGGAACCCGCGTTGCAGGTCTGGCCGGTGTTGTAGAAAATCCCCCACGCGATCGCCTCGGCGGCGGCGTCCAGGTCACCGACGCTGTCCAGCACCACCTGCGCGGACTTCCCGCCGAGCTCGAGTGCTACCTGCTTTCCGTTGGACTGGGCCGAGTAACCAAGGAACATCCGGCCGACCTCGCCGGAACCGGTGAAGCCGACCTTGTCCACGTCGGGATGCAGGCCGAGCGCGGCGCCGGCTACCCGGCCCTCCCCCGGCAGCACGTTCAGCACGCCGTCGGGCAGGCCCGCCCGGGTGCCGAGCTCGGCGAGCAGCAGCGCGGACAGCGAGCTCTGCTCGGCCGGCTTGACGATGACCGTATTACCCATCGCGAGCGCCGGGCCGATCTTCCACGCGGTGAGGATCAGCGGGTAGTTCCACGGCACCACCGCGGCCACCACGCCGAGCGGCTCCCTGGTGATGGTCGCCAGCGTGCCCGGGCCGGTCGGCGCGATCTCGTCGTACCGCTTGTCGATCGCCTCCGCATACCACTGGATCACCGCGGCGCAGGTCGGCACGTCCACCCGGCGGGAATCGCCGATCGGCTTGCCCACGTCCTGGGTCTCCAGCTGGGCAAGCTCCTCAGCGTTCTCCCTGATCAGCTCGGCGAACGCGAGCAGGACCTGCTTGCGGCCGCGGGGAGATGCACCCGACCAGTCACCGAAGGCACGGCGGGCCGCGGCGACCGCGCGGTCCACGTCCCGCTGGCCGGCCGAGGCCACCTTCGCGACGACCGCGCCGTCGCGGGGACTCACCGCGTCCAGGGTGGCGCCGTCCGCGGCGTCGGCGAACTCGCCATTTACGTAAAGCTGTGTCCTCATGCGGCCCTCCAGCGGGTGAGTGCGGCTTCGTTGACCTGGGCGCCCAGGCCGGGAGCGGCGGGGATGTTCAGGAAGCCTTCCGCGTCGATGCGGACCGGCTCGGCCAGGAAGAAGTCGCGGCGTTCCTCGGTCCAGCCCGGCGGGTCGTAAGGGAACTCGACGTAAGGGCCGCCGCCGACGCCGCACACCACGTGCAGGTTGGCGAGCAAGCCGAGGCCATTGGTCCAGGTGTGCGGGGTGAACCAGCGGTTCTTCAGCATGGCCAGCTCGGCGATCATGCGGGCGCGGAGCATGCCGACCGCGAGCACGACGTCGGGCTGGTAGACATCAAGGGCGTCGGCGTCCAGCGCGGCGAGCAGCTCGGCGGGCGTGCGCGCCATCTCGCCGCCGGCCACGCGGATCTGGTCGCGGAGCAGGCGCATCCCGGCCAGGTCGGTGCCGGGCAGGGGTTCTTCCAGCCAGAAGACGCCCAGGTCGGCCAGCTCGGCGGCTATGCGCCTGACGTCCGCGATGTCGAGGGCCGGCGACCGGTCGCCGGACATCCGCCACCACTGGTTCAGGTCGCACATGATCGTGAAGTCGTCGCCGACGACAGCCCGGACGGCATGAACTGACTGGATACTCGACGCCACTGCCGTTCTGCCGATCCGGATTTTGCAAGCACGGAAGCCGGCGGATTTTGCACTCAGCGCGGCCTCGGCGCGGGCCTGGGGGTCGCGGGCCTCGCCGAACGAGGCATAGGCGGGGAGGCGGTCGCGGGCGCCGCCGAACAGGCGCGCGACCGGCTGGCCGGTCGCCTGGCCGATGATGTCCCACAGCGCGGCCTCGAGCGGCCAGTAGCGGCCGGCGTGGAAGCCGATCGACTCGATGGTACGTACGTGGTCGATGATGCGCATGGGGTCCTTGCCGAGGAACAGGCCCTCGAACGGCTCGAAGCCGTCCATGGTGTCACCCGAGCCGTAACCGGTGATGCCCTCGTCGGTCTCGACGGTGACCAGGGTCGCGTCGAAGTGGCGGCGCGGCTCCGGATCCCAGGCTGCGTAGAACGGCGGGTCCAGCGGGTAGCGGAGGCGCTCCAGCCGGATGGCGCGGATCTTCACCCGGCTGCGGGAGCCGCGGGAGCCGCGGGAGTGGCGGGGGTGGCGGGGGCCGGAGCCGGAGCCGTGGGCGCGAGGGTGAAGAACGGGTTCCTTGGCTCGTGCCTGGCAGCGAGGATGTCCTCCCTGGTGGGAGTGTTGTCGTGGCCGGCTTCGAGCGCCCGCCGGGTCGCGGTGCGGTTGTTCTCGTAGACGAGCCGCTCGTCCCTGGCGGCCGGGTTCACCCAGACCGCGGCGATGATGACCTTGGTGGCGACGTCATGCAGCTCGAGGATGCCGTCGGCTACCGCGTCCGCGACGCCCCCCGCCACGCCCGCCTGGGCGGCGCCCCAGGTGAGGTTCGAGTGTTCGTCACCCTCGATCGGAGCCTTGTTGACGAACAGGGTGAACGGCTTGACCGGCAGGCCGGGCTGCAGCACGGTCACGAACGGGATGTGGCCCGGTCGCGGCATGGCCAGCGACGTGGCCCACGCGGTGCCGACCGGACCCTCGCGGTCGCCGAGGACGGTGTTGATGTGAGCGGCTTCCGCGCCCTCGCCGATGAAGCTCTCGCCGATCTGAATGTCTGGCATGTGGGCATGCTACCCGCGGTCATAGCGGGTCAGACAAAGCGGGAAAGATCACCTCGGCCAATCATTTCGACCAGAGGTTCCAGGTCATCGGGCAGCGTTCCGTCAGACGGCATGAAGGGCACCATCTCGCGCACAATGCGGTATGCCTGGTCGGTCCCGGCGCCGAGTTTTCCCGCCTGGCGGAGGTCAATTGCCTGGGCGGCGACGACCAGTTCGATCGCGATGACTCTGGTGCAGAGCGCAATCATGTCGGCCAGCCGCCTGGCGGAGAGCGGGGCCATGGTGGCGCGGTCCTCTATGCCTTCGCCCTTGGCGGAACTGGCCAGCTCGTAGGACACCGGGTGGGCCAGGGTGCGGGCCTCCACGGTGATCGCCTGGCCGGCTACCGCGAGCTCGGACAGGCCGTCGCTGGCGCTCTCGGTAAGCGCGCTCAGGCCAGCGGTGAGGCCGGAGAAAGGGGCCTGGAGGAGCTTCACCGCACGCTCGTTCGCGCTGGTCACGACCGGTGCCAGCGCGATCCGCGCGAAGTCCAGGGCGGCGGCCAGCGGCCCGATGTCGAAGTTGCCCACCGAGACGATGTCGCGATCCTCATGCACCACGACCGGGTTGCTCTGGGACGCGTTGAGCTCGGTGTGCAGGATGGTGCGGGCGTAGGTGAGCACATCGCGAGCGGCACCGTGGATCTGCGGAATACAGCGGAAGGTCAGCGGATCCTGGAGGAACCTCGCGGCGCCCGGCTGCCAGAGGTAACTGCCGCCGAGGAGCTCGCGGACATTGCGCAGCGTCTGCGCCAGGCCAGGGTAGGGGCGGGTAGCCTCGATGATCGGGTGCAGGCAGGTGAGGTTCGCGCCGAACGCCTCCATGTCCAGGGCCGCGGCCACGTCCTGGGTGGCGAGAAGGGTGTCCGCGTCAGCGAGGGCCAGCGCCGCCCACGCGGTGGTGAAGGCGTTGCTGCTGACCAGGGCGAGGCCTTCGTTCTCCTGAGGCTGGAAGCCGGTGTGCGTGATGATGCCGTGCGCCAGGTCGGCCATCGGGCCGAGGTCACCCTGGCCGATCGAGCCGAGGCGGCGGACCTTCGGGGTGAAACCCTCGTTGAGGCAGTCGACGATGACGTCGGCCAGTTCGGGGCGGACACCGGTCACACCCTTGGCGTAGCTGTTGGCGAGGCACAGCAACGCGCCACGCGTGACATCCTGTGGCGCGACGTCACCCTGCGCTATCCTGTGGCTCAGCACCAGTCGCTGGTTGAACCGCTGTCGTTCGGCCGGATCAAGAATGAATTTCTTTCGCTCACCGACACCAGTGGTAAGGCCGTAAACAGGTTTTCCGCCATGCAGGACTTCCATTACTATCTCGCGCGCTGTTGTCATGTTGGTGCGTGCCTGTTCCGCCAGGCGGACTGTCACACCCTGTCGCGCAACGGCTATGACCTGCGTAACAGTCAGGTCACTTCCATTCAACACGATCGTCATCGATTGCCCACTTGTCTATCGCTGAGCTAGGCTTTGCGGCCCAGAAGGTGTTTTCTCATCCCTTATGAGACCCGCCTGCGCCAAGGAGGACAAAGTTGCTCCTGTTCCTGCTGCGACGCCTGGGCCTCATGGTCCTCACGTTGTGGATAGTCAGCCTGATCGTATTCTTCGCCGGGCAGGTACTCCCCGGCGATCCCGGCCGGGCCATCCTCGGCAACCTCGCCTCGGTGCAGTCGGTCCAGATCCTCGATCACCAGCTGGGGGTGGACCGGCCGCTGCTGGTGCGGTACTTCACCTGGATCGGCGGCCTGCTGCACGGCAACATGGGAACCTCTTATGAGTTCCGCAGCGCGGTGGAGCCGTTCGTCCGGGCGGCGCTGATCAACTCGCTGAAGCTCGCCGCGCTCGCGTTCGTGATCGTCGTGCCGCTGTCGATACTAGGCGGCGTCGTGGCGGCGCTGCACGCCGGGCGCTGGGCAGACCGGCTCATCTCGGTCACCGGGCTGACGCTGGCCTCCCTGCCGGAGTTCGTGCCAGGGATCGTGCTGATCGTGGTGTTCGGCGTCGAGCTGAAGTGGCTGCCGGTAACCGCTTCCGCTGGGCAGGGCGCCTCAATCGGCTCCCAGTTCCAGCATCTGATATTGCCGGCTATTCCACTCGTATTTGTCTTGTTCGGGTACATTGCTCGCATGGCCAGGGCGGGGACGATCGAGGCGCTGGCGTCGGATTACACCAGGACCGCGGTGCTGAAGGGCCTGCCGCGGTGGGTCGTGATCCGGCGGCACGTGCTGCGGAACTCGCTGCTGCCCACGATCACGGTCATTGCGACACAGACCGGCTACCTCATCGGCGGTCTCGTCGTCATCGAGTACCTCTTTAACTACCAGGGCATCGGCGGGCTCATCTACAAGGCCGCAGTACAGAAGGACTTCCCCATGCTGGAGGCCGGCGTGCTCACCATCGGGGTGGTCTACGTGCTGGCCACGCTCTGCGCCGACCTGCTGCTGATGGCGCTCAATCCGCGCCTGCGGGCTGGGGAGGCATCATGAGCGACGTCACGGCAGAGGTCACGGTCTCAGTACCGCTCGCCGCCTCGGCGGTGCCCGGCCGATGGCGGCTGCTGCTTCGGCGACCGACCTTCCTCGCCGGTGCGGCGATCGTGCTGTTCTGGGTAGTCTGCGCCGTGTTCGGCTCGCACTTCGCCCCGGACAGCCCGCTCGCCCAGCAGTTGCTGCTCACCAACACCGCGCCGTCGGGAGCCCACTGGTTCGGCACCGACTCACTCGGCCGCGACGTGCTGTCCCGCGTCATCGTCGGATCCCGCGACATCCTGGTCATCACGCCGCTCGCCACCCTGCTCGGCACAGTGCTCGGAACCGCCCTCGGCCTGGCCATGGGGTACTTCGGTGGCGCCTTCGACCTGATCGTCAGCCGGTTCGTCGAGGCGCTGCTGGCGCTGCCCGCGGTCATCCTCGCGTTCTTGTTCATCGTCGCGCTCGGCCCGTCCACCACGACGCTGATCATCGTGATCGGGCTGATCTTCACGCCGCTGATCGCGCGCACCGTCCGGTCCTCGGTGCTCACCGAGCGGCATCTGGATTACCTCGCGTCCGCCCGGCTGCTCGGCGAGAAACCGCTGCGCATCATGTTCGTCGAGATCCTGCCGAACGTGCTGCCCTCCATCCTGGTAGAGTTCACCGTCCGGCTCGGGTACGCCATCTTCACGGTGGCCTCGCTGTCGTTCCTCGGCTTCGGCGTGCAGCCGCCCACCCCCGACTGGGGCGCCGACATCGCGTACGGCAACCAGAACGCGGCGCTGCAATCCGGCTACTGGTGGCAGATGCTGTTCCCGGCGCTGGCCATCGCCTCGCTGGTGATCGCCATCAACCTGATCACCGACTCGATTGAGCAGGTGCTTTCATCATGACTGAGGGCCCAGCTGTTGAGGTGCCTGCTGTTGAGGTGCCTGCGCTTGAGGTGTCGCACCTGGACGTGACCTACCGGGTGCGAGAGCAGGACCGGCTGGCGCTGCGGGATGTGTCGTTCACCATTGGCCGCGGCGAGTCCTACGGGCTGGTCGGCGAATCCGGCTCGGGTAAGTCCACGGTCGCGCTCGCCCTGGTGCGCTACCTGCCACGCAACGGCCGGACCAGCGCGGGGACCATCTCGATCCGCGGGCAGGACGTCTCCGCACTCGGGAGTGCTGGCCTGCGGGACCTGCGCGCGCACACGGTATCCATGGTCTACCAGGAGCCGACCAAGGCGCTGAACCCGGCGCTGCGGGTCGGCCGGCAGGTCGCGGAGGCATTCTCGATCGGCGGGATGGGCCGCGACGCCGCGACGTCCGCCGCCGAGGACATGCTGCGCAAGGTGCAGATCTCCGATCCTGGCCGGGTCATGCGACGCTACCCGCACGAGCTGTCCGGCGGAATGGCGCAGCGGGTCATCATCGCGATGGCCCTGGCGCCGAACCCCTCACTGCTTATCCTGGACGAGCCGACCACCGCGCTGGACGCCACCGTCGAGGCGGAGGTGCTCGACCTGATAGCGGGGCTGCGTTCGTCCTTTGATACCTCGATCCTGTTCATCAGCCACAACCTCGCCGTGGTAGCCAAGATGTGCGACCGCGTCGGCGTGCTCTACGCGGGCGAGATGGTCGAGGAGGGTCCGGCAGCGCAGGTTTTCGCCGAGCCGCGTCACCCGTACACGGTTGGCCTGCTGCGGTGCATTCCGCGGCGCGGGCAGCGCAAGGACCAGGGCCGGCTCGACACGATCCCTGGTTACCTGCCCTCCCCTGGGCATAGCCTGTCCGGTTGCGTGTTCGCACCACGCTGCGCGCTGGTCATAGATGAGTGCAAGGCAGCGGAGCCGCCGCTGTTCATTCTTGAAGGAAGCACTGCTGATTCGCTGCGGAAATCGCGGTGCTACCGGCACGAGGAAGCGTCATCCCTGCCACGGGCCGAGCCCATCGTGGCTGAGGTGGCGACGATCGATGCTAAAGATGAGCCGGTGCTGGTGGTCGAAGGGCTGTCCAAGACGTTCGCGGGCGGGGTCCGCGCGCTGACCGGAGTAGACCTCAGCGTACGGCGAGGCGAGACGCTCGGGCTGGTCGGCGAGTCGGGCAGCGGCAAGACGACGCTGGCCCGGGTGCTGCTCGGCCTGACCACGGCGGACGCCGGCGGTGTCGTCGCGCTGAACGGCGCCCCGCTGGCGCCGGATGTGCGGCGCAGGCCGCGATCGGTGCTGCGTTCGCTGCAGATCGTCTTCCAGAACCCCGATACCGCGCTTAACCGCAGGCACTCGGTGCGGTCGCTGATCGGCCGGCCGCTGACCAGGCTCGCCGGGCTGTCCGGCGAGGCCAAGCGCGAACGGCTGGCGGAGCTGCTGGCCTCGGTCCGGCTGGAGGAACGGCACCTCTCGCTGCGGCCCGCTCAGCTTTCCGGCGGGCTGAAGCAGCGGGTCGCGATCGCGCGCGCGTTCGGCGGCGGCCCGGCCATGGTGGTGTGCGACGAGCCGACATCGGCGCTGGACGTATCGGTGCAGGCGGCCATCTTGAACCTGCTCGCCGACCTGCAGGCGGCGGAGCGGACCACCTACGTCTTCATCTCGCACGACCTGGGCCTGGTCAGGTACCTGTCCGACCGCATCGTCGTCCTCTACCTGGGCCGCGTGATGGAAATCGGGTCGGCCGAGGCCGTCTTCGCTGGCCCGCACCACCCCTATACCGAAGCACTGCTGTCCGCCGTTCCTGCCATCGACGGCATGCATCCAGAACGGATCAAGCTGACCGGGGAAATCCCCTCGGCGGCCAGTCCGCCCAGCGGCTGCGTGTTCCACACACGCTGTCCGCGGCGATTGTCCACGGGCATGTGCGAATCCACCGAGCCGCCGCTGCTAGAGGGCGAGCCCGGGCATCAGATCCGCTGTCACATCCCGATCGACGACCTCAGAAAAATTCCCGCTCCGAGTCTTGGAGGCTCTCAGTGAATACCGGACCCATCGACCGCCGCAGGCTGAGTCGCCTGCGCAGTGGCCAGGGCGATATCGCCAACCACATCATCGACGAGTTCGCCGCGGGCCGGCTCTCCCGCCGTGACTTCGTCCGTCGCGGCACCGTGGTGGGCATCTCGGTGCCGCTGCTCGGCTCAATCCTCGCGGCGTGCTCGTCGTCGCCTTCCTCGAAGGCGCCATCATCGACGAGCAGCACGCCGAGCTCTACCGCGGCGGCCGGGGCTCCCGGGGCGACGATCAGGGCCGGCATCGAGACGCCGACCGGCAACATCAACCCGCTGACCGTGGAGGACCAGGGCGGCCTGGACATGCTCGCGCAGACCGGCGAGTACCTGTGCCTGTCCGACCAGACCCTCACCCTGCAGCCCGTGCTGGCAACCAAGTGGACGCCGAACTCCACCGGTGACGTGTGGACCTTCACCATCCGCCAGGGCGTCAAGTTCCACAACGGGCAGGCGCTGACCGCGGACGACGTGGTGTACACCTACCAGCTGCACTCCAACCCGAAGAACGCCTCGAACGCGCTGTCCGCCCTGTCCGGAGTGCTCCTGCCGTCCGGGGTCGTGAAGGTGGACGACTACACGGTCGAGTTCCACCTGGCGGCACCGAACGGGAACTTCCCTTACTACACCTCCTCCGACACCTACAACCTGATCATCTTGCCGAACGGCTACGACCCGGCGAACTGGCAGAGCACGTTCATCGGCACCGGCCCGTTCGTGCTCGACTCGTACACGCCGAAGGTCGGCGCCACATTCACCAGGAACGAGTCCTACTGGGGTACCAAGGCGCTGCCGTCCCAGACACAGTTCACCTTCTACGACACGCAGGCCCCGCTGAACCTGGCGCTGACCGGCGGGAACATCGATGTCGTCGGGCAGTTCTCTTATACTGGCGGCGCGGAGCTGCTGAGCGGCAGCTACAACGTCATCAAGCTGAAGTCCAGCGCCCATCGTGAGCTGTCCATGCGCTGTGACACGGCGCCGTTCACCGACGCCCGGGTACGCCAGGCCGTCGCGCTGACGCTCAACCGGCCGCAGATCGTCCAGGCGCTGTTCAAGGGCTACGCCGACCTCGGCAACGACAGCCCGTTCGCGCCGATCTTCCCGTCCACCAACACCAGCATCGCGCAGCGTGCGCAGAACATCGCCCAGGCGAAGTCGCTGCTGTCCGCCGCGGGGCATGGCTCCGGCTTCACCACCCAGCTGTACACGGAGAACGTCCAGGAGATCCCGGACTTCGCGCAGATCGTGGCGGAATCCGCCGCCCAGATCAACGTGAAGATCGACCTCCACGTGGAAGCCCAGAACACCTACTACGGCAACACCTTCGGCAGCTCCGACTGGCTCGACGGCGTGATGAGCCTGGTCGACTACGGGCACCGCGGCGTGCCGAACTTCTTCCTCGGCGCACCGCTCGAGACGTACAACAAGACGACGGGCGCTGGCGCCTACAACGCCGCGCACTTCGCGGACCCGGCGTACAACACGCTGGCCGCGCAGTACGTGGCCGCGGTGGATCTGACCTCCCAGCAGGCGATCGCCGGGCAGATCGAGACGCTGCTGCTCGCCCAGACACCTATTATCTTTGCGTACTTCTACAACTACCTGACGGCTACAGCGCAGAACGTAACCGGTGTATACCCGACCGCGATCGGGCACCTGTTCCTGTACAACGCGGCAAAGAGCTAAACACAGGGGGGGCATGGCACTCGAGAGCCGACCACGGGCCGAGGCGATTGGCCATCACCACCGGGATGTTTCCGGTGGGTGGCTGCGCCCGGCCGTGTTCGGCGCCATGGACGGGCTCGTCACCAACGTCTCGCTGATCGCGGGCGTCGGCGGCGGTGGCGGGTCCGCCCATACCATCGTGCTCACCGGCCTGGCCGGGCTGGCGGCCGGAGCGTTCTCCATGGCGGCCGGCGAGTACGTTTCCGTCTCATCGCAGAACGAGCTGATCTACGCCGAGGTAGCCAAGGAACGGCACGAGCTCGAGCACAACCCCGTGGCCGAGCAGGCGGAACTGGCCGGCATGCTGCGCGCCCGCGGCGTCACCGCCGCCACCGCCAGGCAGGCCGCCGCCGAGATCTCCGCCCACCCGGACAAGGCCCTTGCCGTGCACACCATGGAGGAGCTCGGCGTCGACGCGTCGGACCTGCCGTCTCCCTACGTCGCCGCCGGGGCGTCGATGGCCTCGTTCTCCATCGGCGCGCTGGTGCCGCTGCTGCCGTACCTGTGCGGCCTGCACCTGCTCTGGGCCACGCTCGCCCTCGCCGCTCTTGCCGCCGTGGTGGGCGGCGGCCTAGTAGCCCGGCTGACCGAGCGGCCGTTCTGGCGCGGGGCCATCCGGCAGCTGGTGCTCGGCGGCGCCGCCGCCGGCATTACGTACCTGATCGGGATCGCCGTCGGGCATATAGCCTGACTGCTGCGCTCTGCGCCGGTACACCAGGATGCCTGCGACGCATGCGGCTGCCGTGCTTCCCGAGACAAGGTGCCCGACGGCGGCCACATCGAGGCTGCTCAGACCGCCGAAGATGTTCCCGATGAAGACCAGGATCCCCAGGTCGAAAGCGGCCGCCACCCTGGCCACCCAGCCGCCGCAGAGCAGCGCCACCACGATCGCCGCCATCACCACATACGAAGGCCCGACATCGATGAGGTGCCGGTACGTTACCGGCAGCTGCCCGGCGTTCACCCGGTAGGCGATGATGCCCTCGCTCACCAGCGAGCCGATCACGTTCCCGGCCAGGCAGATGGCCAGGGTCCGCATGTTGCCAAGCGCGCGGTTCGCTCCGAACAGAGCCAGCGCGATCAGCACCGGCCAGGCCAGGTAGTCACCCTGCCCGACGAACGCGGACACCACGAGGGTGAACAGCGGGTTGTGCTCCAGGTTGACCACACTGGTGCTCGCCCAGACGCTGAACGTGTTCTGCGAGGACGGGCTGAGCACCGCGTAGACAATCTCGGTCACGACGTATATGCCGAGGTAGCACCATGTGAACGCGTACCTACGGAGCATGAGCAAGAGGTTAGTAGCAATCCGCGCGTTAGTCAGCCCAGAACGGCCTGTTGAGCCGTCCGCGCGTCCCATATGTACATCATTGCGTTATCGCGCCGTAGCAACCGGCTGGCGGAGTGCGGCGTCTCCGGGGATATGAGCAGACGTCTTTCGGTCACCGCCGCGACGCTCGTCGCTGCTGTCGCGCTTATCACGCTTGCGGGCTGCGGCTCGTCCAGTCCCGCCGCCGCTCCCCCCACGACGGCCTCGCCGACCTCAGCCGCTGCGAGCCCCGCCGCCACTGCTGCCACCGCGCCGGCTAGCCCGTCGGCCTCGGCGTCGCCGAGCGTGGCGGCAGCGGTTCCGATCGACGTGCAGGACGTGAGCTTCGTTTCCACCGAGCAAGGCTGGGCACTCGGGAGCGGCGCGCTGCTCACCACGACCGATGGCGGCGCCACCTGGACCCAGCTGCCTAGCCCGCCCGCCGGCGCGGCGCACATCCGGTTCGCCACCGCGGACATCGGCTACGCCTGGAGCACCGACGGCTCGCTCTGGATCACCACCAACGGCGCCACTTCCTGGCAGCCGGGCGGGCAGACACAGGTGGTCTCGCTCGAGACCGCGGCCGGCTGGGTCTGGTCACTCGCCGGCCCGCAGCCCTACCCGAACGTCTGGCGCGCCCCGGTTGGCAGCACCACCTGGACGAACCTCGGCTCAACCCCGGATCGCTCCGCGACCCTCACCGTGCACGGTGACGTCGCGTACGTCGTCGGCCAGCAGGGTGCCGGGCCGATCTCCCCGTCCCTGGACGTATTCACCGGCACCCAGCCAGTGCGGCACGAATCCCTGCCATGCATACAGGGCCAGACCTATGTGCCGTTCGCCCCGCTCGGGGTGTCCACCGACGGCCAGGTCTATTTGGTCTGCGACGTCATGGACAACCAGTCAAGCTCGTCCACGCAGAGCCAGCTGGCCTACGAGTCCGACAACGAAGGCAGCAGCTGGAGTGCCGCCAGCCCCTCACCGCCGCAGCCGCCGCAGGGCGTGACCGCGACCGCCGGCGCACGGTTCGCCTGGAGCTCCGGGCCGGACCTGTACGCGCTCACCGGGCAAGGCTGGCAGGTCGTGCTGACCAACCCGGAGCACAGCTTCTCCCTGGTCGGGTTCGAAAGCAACACACAGGGCGTTGCCGTCGGCACCAACGGCTATCTCTGGATGACCCACAACGGCGGCACCAGCTGGAGCCGAGTCACCCTCTGACGGGCGGACGTTCGGAGCGGCCGGCTTGCGGTTGGCGAAGTAGCCGCCAGTTTGCCAGTCCTGCCTGGCGTGGTCGTGACCAGCCAGACGATCGTGCCGGCGCCGTGTTCGGCTGAGCGCATGGCTAGGAACGGCGCGAGATGGTTGACCTGAAAGTGAGCTCGTGGCCGTCGGCGCCTAGCTCCGCGGCCACCGTGCGGGTCTTGCCGGGGGACCTGCCGACCAGGACGATCTGATCGCCTCTGCGCGCGAGTAGCCGTGCAGCGGCGGCGCCTATCCCGTCGCTCCCGCCCGTGATCACGACAACCCGGCGGTCGTTTTGCGTCTCGTTCATCACCTTTCGCCTGGCCATCCCGTCCGACGCCACGCGCCTGGCCTTAACGACGAAACCTGTTTCCCAGCCCGACACGTTGCTCTCGGTACCGCCGATCGCCGCGAGCACTAGTCCTGGTATCTGGTGGGTGTAGTGACCCTGGTCAGCCCGGCCGGGGTAGTCCATACCAGGACACCCGGTTCCGGCTGTTCGAGTTTCCATCCTTGAACTTGCTTTATCTTATGATGCCGGCGACATAGGGGTGCGAGATTGCAGCCACAGGTGATGCCGCCGTCCTCCCATTCCCGGGTATGGTCCTGGTCGCAAGCGGTGGCGGGACGGCCGCAGCCGGGGGCGACGCACCGGGCGTTGCGGGCCATGACGAGGTGGCGGAGCTTGCGGCTGGGCCGGTACTGCGGCTCGGCGTGCGCGTGCCCGCACGCACCCCTGGTGACCGGCTCCAGTGTCACGTCCAGCGCCGCGGCCAGCCCGGCCGCGCCCGCCGTCCCGCTACCCGCTGTCCCGGTGGCCTGGCTGGCGGCACGGATGGCGTCCAGGGTGCGGCGCCCGGGGAGGCAGGCGTGGGCGGTGGCGGTGCCGTCAGGGCCGGTCATGGTGAGGCACCACCGGCTGGCGGGGTGCTGCCCGGCGGCGTGGAGCAGGTCCATCGTGTCGTCCTGGTCCAGCAGCCCGTACCCGGGCAGCTCAGCGGCCCCGGACGGGCACCCCCGGGCCGGATCCCAGGGCACGACCAGGACCGGGTTGACCGCCCAGCC
>Ga0209530_1001067_pt1 | contig 14009 bp, 11 predicted proteins | sample BlaSpr_A8_Ref_O1_FD_187987 | JGI IMG/M metagenome (GOLD analysis project Ga0209530, IMG submission 187987) | Forest soil microbial communities from Thunder Bay, Ontario, Canada - Black Spruce, Ontario site 2_A8_Ref_O1 (SPAdes) (version 2) | ecosystem: Environmental > Terrestrial > Soil > Boreal...
CCAGCGCGCCTCCAGGCCCTCTTCGAGTACCAGGCGCAAGGCCTCGCGCATGCCGTAGATCAAGGAGATCGGTGGCGTGTGGTGATAAGTGCGTTCCCCGCCCCACATGGTCATGATCGGAGTGAAATCGAAATACCAGCTGGCAACGGGAGTCTTGCGCGCGCGCATTAATTCTTCCACGCGCGAGTTCACAGTGATGGGCGACATTCCCGGTGGCGCGCTGATCGCTTTTTGTGAACCGCTGAAGCAGATGTCTATTTTTTCGCGGTCAACGTCGAGTGGCATGCCTGCCAGCGTGGCTACCGCGTCCACGACGAGCAGAGCGCCAAGCTCATCCGCAACCTTGCGAAAATCGGCGAGGCGCTGCACCACGCCGCTGGAAGTTTCGCCGTGTGCGAGACCGACGAATTTGATTTTTTTGCCCTTGCCGGCGCGACGCACATCTTCAGGATCCACAGTGCTGCCGTAGGGTGCCTCGACGCGAATCACTTTCACACCCGGGCTGCGTTCGGCAATGACGGCCATGCGCTCGGAAAACCAGCCGTTGCTGCAGACGATGCACTCGTCGCCTTCTTCGAGTGGGTTTAAAACCGCTGCTTCAATGCCGCCTGAGCCGGACGCGGAAATGGGAAAAGTGATGCGATTCTGCGTTTTGAAAACACGCCGCAACATGACCTGCACGTCGCCCATCATGTCGATGAACCAGGGATCCATGTGGCCGACAAGAGGAGTGCTGAGGGCGCGATAGACACGCGCGTCCATATTCGAAGGACCGGGCGTGAGCATCACGCGCGGGGGTGGCAGAAGCTCGCCGATGATTTCATTCATATTTCGAATCCTCGCATGGCAAAAGCGTTCCGGGTGATAGAGAGGGCGCCATGAAACCTGTTCGTAGCGGGGTGGACGCAGCAGGAAGAAGCCGCCCCGAACGTCTTAGTCTCCCTAAATAGCGGGGCCGGGGTCAACCACCAAAATGGCGCGGAGCTGGTACCAGGACTGGCGGGTGCCGCGGAGGAGCAAGGTGCCGTTAACCGATTGGAATCATTAGGGGGTAGCAGTTTCGCAACTGTTTTCGCGTCGAGTTGTATGGCCTATACCCGTGTGCTAGATTTCTAAATTAGCCCCAAAATAACATGAGCGACAGCAAACTAACGGCGCAGGGTAAACCAAAAATCTCGCGCGTAGAGGTGTATTGGCATACCGTCACGTATAAGACCGTGGGGCTGTACGTGATCGTGATTGCGGCGATCATCGGCTCGGCGACCTACTTGGTTTTTCCAGAAATGACGGCGAGCATGGTGCGGCATATCTCGGATTCGATTACCCCGAAGGACAACGGAGTGGCGACGATCAGCGCGCGGCAAGCGCGGTTCGTGAACCTGGACGGGAAGGTGCAGGTAAAGAAAGTAAACTCCGTAACCTGGACGAGCGCAGACTACCAATTGACGTTGGACAAAGGCGACCTGGTGCAAACGGGGCCGGAGGGAGTGGCGCGCATCGCGTTTGCTGACGGAACGCAGTACACGGTAAAGGGCGACACCCTGGTGACGGTGGAAGAAAATTTGGTGGAGCACGATCGCGCGTCTTCGGTAGGCGTGCATATTTCTTCTGGTCAAGTGGACCTGGCGACCGGGACGTGGGAAGTCCCGGGCTCGAAGGCCGAAGTATCCTTTGAGAATGCGGTGGCGTCTTTGCAGGCAAATACGCGCGCGGCGGTGCGCAGCGATCCGGATACCAAGCATCAGGAAATCACGGTGTCGTCTGGTAGCGCGGAATTGAACCGCGGCAGCGAGCACATGGACATCGGACAGTTTGAGAAAGTGACCTTCCCCACCGGCGGCCAGATGACGAAATCGCAAGTGCTGGCGCCGCCGGAATTGGTCCAGCCGCTGAATCTGCAGCCGATCACAGTGACGGATCCGAAGCGCGATTCAGTGCACTTCGCGTGGAATGCGGTAGCGACGGCCAAGATGTACGAATTTCAGATCAGCACCACGGCGGCGTTCAATCACGTGGTGATGGACAAGAAAGTTCCGAACGAAAACGTGGATATCACCGGACTCGATCCCGGCGATTATTTCTGGCGGGTGCGGGCCATCGACGTGGACAACAAGATCAGCGATGCGAGCGACCCTTTCAAGTTCATTCTGGTGGTGCATGGCAAAGAGCAGGAGATGCTGCTGGAAGTAGATTCCACCGAGCTGCACGGGAATGTGGTGGAGGTAATCGGCAGAACCGAACCGGGCGCGGCGCTGATTATCAATGGCGAGCAGGTGGCGAGCATTCAGTCGGACGGGCATTTCCGTCATTTCTTGCCCGCGATGGTCAAAGGCAGCCATGAAATCATTCTGACGGGGCAGAACCGGCGCGGCGGAACCGCCACGAAGCGCGTCGAAGTAGTGATCCCTTAAACGAAACAGCCTGATTGGGCCGAAGGCACTGCCTGCCGGCAACAATGGAAGTGTGGCAAATTAACTCGTCGCCGCGACGGCGCTCAAGTGGATCCTGGGGGAAGCAAGACGTGACGAAAAGCACTTACAACATGCGGTCGGTGTTCAGCCTGTTCTCATCCGACCTGGCGATTGATCTGGGGACGGCGAATACGCTGGTGTTCGCGCGCGGCAAAGGCATCGTGGTGAACGAGCCTTCCATCGTAGCGATCAACAAGAACAGCGGTGAAGTGGTGGCGGTGGGGCGCGAAGCGAAGGAAATGCTGGGGCGCACGCCGGGCAACGTGGTGGCCATCAAACCGATGAAGGACGGCGTGATCGCGGACTTCAAAGTCACGGAGAAGATGCTCACGTATTTTATTCAGAAGGCGCACAACCGCCGCGTGCTGGTGCATCCGCGCATCGTGATCGGCGTGCCGAGCGAGATCACCCCGGTGGAAAAGCGCGCCGTGCAGGATTCGGCTTATCGCGCGCGGGCCAGTGAAGTTTATCTGGTGGAGCAGGCGATGGCGGCGGCGATTGGCGCGGGGCTGCCGATCGAAGAGCCTTCGGGCAACATGGTGGTGGATATCGGAGGCGGCACCACGGACATCGCGGTGATTTCGATGAGCGGGATCGTCTATTCGCGGTCGGTGCGCGTGGCCGGAAATGAAATGGATGAAGCGGTGATGCATTACCTCAAGCGGAAATACAATTTGCTGGTGGGCGAGCGCACCGCGGAACAGATCAAGATTGAGATTGGCTCGGCCTATCCGCTGGAGAAGCCGCTGACGCTGGAAGTGAAGGGGCGCAACCTGATCGAAGGCGTGCCGCGCACGGTGACGATTGACGACAGCGAAATCCGCGAGGCGCTTTCGGAGTGCATCTCCACGATTTTGAACGCGATTCGCGTGGCGCTGGAACGCACTCCGCCCGAACTTTCGGCGGACATCAGCGACCGCGGGATTGTGCTGACCGGTGGCGGCGCGCTGATCAAGAATCTGGACAAGCGCATACGCGAGGAAACTGGGTTGCCGGTTTCGATCGCGGACGATCCGCTGGCGTCCGTGGTATTGGGAACTGGAAAGATGCTGAGCGATTTCCGGTTGTTGCGGTTGGTTTCGATTGATTGAAGCGGAGCGCGGCTTTAGAGCAACTTCAAAGACGCCCGCCTAAAAAGCAGGCGGCCGCTACAAAGTCAAAGGCAGAGTCAGCGCAGCTTGAAGTATTTTTCCACGCCGCGTGTAGCCGCTGACTTAAATGGCGCAGAGAACATGATCGACACTTATTCCCGGCATCGCCCGCTTGCATGGCTGGCCATCGTGGTGGTGGCGCAGCTGATGTTGCTGGCGTTTCAGATCAAGGGTGAGCACGACGTGCGGCTGATCCGCTACTGGGCGGTGGCACTGGTGACGCCGTTGGAGCGCGCCGGAACTTGGAGTTTTTCAAAAGTGGGCGGGGCGTGGGGCGCCTACGTGGGGTTGCGCAACGCGCGCGCTGAAAACGATCGCATGCGCGTCGAGCTGGATCAATTGCGCCTGCGTAATCGCGAGCTGGAGAGCCAGGCTGCGGAGGCGCAGCGCTTGGCCACGGTGCTGAATTTCCGCAGCGCGCATCCCGAGGCGCAGATGCTGGCGGCGCAGGTGATCGGGTCCAGCGCGGATCCTACTTCGCACACGCTGTTCATCAATCGCGGGGAGCACGATCGTCTGCGAATGAATATGGGCGTGGTGACGCCGGACGGAATCGTAGGAAAAATAGTGGAAGTGCTGCCCAACACGGCGCAGGTGCTTCTGATTAACGATAAGGACAGCGGAGTGGGCGCACTCTTCAGCGCGACGCGCACGCACGGAGTGGTGCGAGGCAGCGGAGATCCCGAGCCGCGCATGGAATACGTGGTGAACGACGAAAAAGTGCAGGCAGGGGACGCGATCGTCACGTCCGGCGAAGATCGCATTTTCCCGAAGGACTTTCCAATCGGGACGGTGGAGAGCGCCAAGCCGGCAAATCCGTTCCAGGTGATTCGCGTGCAGCCCAGCGCGCGGCTGGACCGGCTGGAAGAAGTGCTGGTGCTGCTGACGCAGCAGGAAGTAGTGATCAAGAAGCCGGAAGCTGCGGCCAGCGCGCCCGCGAGTGACGGCGCGGCTGCTGCGACGCCTGCGCCTGGCACCACGCCCGCGAAAGCTGCTGCTGCGAAATCTGCTGCTGGTCCTCAGTGAGATGGGCTACATGCTAAATGTCGGCGAGCGCTCGGACCCGAACGTCGAGGTACACAAATTTTACAGTGGCGCGGTTCTGGCCGTCTGTCTGCTGGCGCTGGTGTTCCAGGCGTTTCTGCACAAGTACGGGCGCTGGTCCGAGCTGATTGACCTGCCGCTGCTGGTGACGATTTATTTTGGTGTGAGCCGCAGAAATCCGGTGACGGGATTATTTCTGGGAGGCACGATCGGAATTTTGCAGGACGCATTGAGCCACGACAATCCCATAGGGATGTACGGAATCGCGAAAACCATCATCGGGTATCTGGCGTCTTCGATTGGCGGACGCATTGACACCGAGCATCCGCTGAGCCGCTTCGCGCTGGTTTTCTTCTTCTTTCATTTTCACCAGGTGATTCTGGCGATCACGCAGCGCGTGCTGTTGAATCATGCGGCTCCGATGTTTACCCTGCGTCTGCTGCTGGATTCGCTAGTCACTGCTGCATTTGCCGTGCCGCTCTTTGCTCTGCTGGACCGCTTGCGCAGAACTTCCTGATTTATTCCGCCGGAACGGATCTGGCTTCTTTCACAACCCGGATTTCTGGCCGAAAGAAGTTCGCTTCGAGCGATTGAGGCATTCTTGAAACTGCGGCAGGAATCAATAAGCTTCACAATTCTCGCGGGCATCTGCACGGTTGGTTCTCGCATCCATCGTTCAAAACTGGACAACGGAGAGACCGGGGATTTTCTGGAAATCGCGAACGTTCAGCGTCGCAAGGTGAAATCCGAGGTGCAACGCAGTAGCGCCGATCAGCAAGTCCTCAAGCGCGAACCGGATCCCCATCGCTTCCTGCTGACCTTCGATGCGCCCGGCTAGGTGCGCGACGTCGAGCGTTACAGGATGCACAGGCACATCACTCGACAGCCGCTCGATAAATTCCAGCCGTCTCTGCTGCTGGGCCCGGGTCTTGGTGCGACAGGCTCCAGGAGTCAACTCGGCGATGGTCACCACGGATAGGCCGATTTCGACTTCGCCGCGCGCGGCATTCACTTGTTCCAGGATTTCTCGGACGGTACCGCCTCTGCGCTCGGCGGCGATAATGACGCTGGAGCCGAGGACTATTCCCACGCTGGCGGGTTCCACGGTTTGCGATGGCTAAGAAGCTCTTCTACGTCTTCGGCGAAATCAGGATCGAGGACGGGGGCTCTGCCGGTTTCCTCTTCGTGGGCTTTGGCCAGTGCGATGCACTCGGAGATGCTGCGGCGCACTGGATCGGCGGCGTGAAGCACTGCTACGGGATGCTCGCCGTTCTCGATGACGACCTCGGCGCCGGCGCGGACGCGGGCCAACAGCGAGGCAAAGTCGCTGGCCGCTTCAGCCTCGGAGATGTGAATGACATGCTTAGCCATCGCAAGGTTATACACCGTTAATTTAGCTTTCGATTCAACCGACGGTGTGCCGCGCACCACGGAGCTAAGTGGCTTTTAGTGTTCCTTACGGTCGATGGAAGCGCGCCGCTACGTAGGCGAGAGCAGCGCTAAAGCGAAAGCTGGGCGCATGGCCAGTTGACCGAATGGACATGCGCAACTTGCGGGGGCTGCGGCGCGGGTGGTAGCGTAGTTAGCACTTCGAATCGTAGCCGCATTCGGAGCACGTAAGCGCATCTGGGCCGAGCTGGACCCCGCGCGGGAGCAGGAATTTCCTTGCCATCATGGAACGTTAACGACCAGAAAATCCCCCAAGCCCGGCTTGCGCTCGTCTCCTATCTGTCTGTAATTTTTGTGGTCCTCCTGATGATCGGATTCTGGAAGCTGCAGGTGGTTCAGTCGGGACATTTTGCTGACCTGGCGGATCGCAACCGCACGCGTTCGATTCCCATCATCGCGCCGCGCGGAGAGATGCTGGATCGCGAAGGCCGCGTGCTGGTGGATAGCTATCCATCCTTCAGCATTTTGCTGCTGCGTGATGATCCGAAGTCGCTCGGGAAAAGCCTGCCACAGATCGAAGAAGGGCTGGGGATCAGCCACGACGATTTGCAGCAGGCGCTGGACACCGCGAAAAACGAGCCGAAATTCCAGCCCGTGGTGATCAAGCCGGCGGCCACGCAGGCGGACATCGCGTTCGTGGAATCGCACCGCGCGGATTTGCCCCTGCTGGAATTGATGATGGTACAGCGGCGGCGTTACCAGCACGGTGAAATGCTCGCGAACGCCGTCGGCTACGTCGGCGAAGTTTCCGCGCAGCAATTAGAGGATAGCGACGGGCATTACCGTCCGGGTGACATCGTCGGAAAAGCCGGCCTGGAGCGCGAGTACAACGACCAACTTGAAGGCACCGACGGCATGCGGCGTGTGGTGGTGAACAGCGTTGGCAAAGTGGTGCGCACGCTGGACGACGTGGAATCCATTCCCGGCAAACCCATTCAGTTGACTGTTGATTACGATTTGCAAGCGATCGCCGAGACGGACATGGCCGATAAGGAAGGCGCGGTGGTGGCTATGGACGCGCGCACCGGCGAAATCCTGGCGATGGTCAGCAAACCCACTTTTGATCCCAACGATTTTGCGGTGCGCATTCCTCAAGACGAATGGCAGAAGCTCAACACCGACAAGCACACACCCTTGCTGAATCGCGCGATTCAGGCGCAGCTTGCTCCGGGATCGGTTTTCAAGATCGTGATGGCTGCGGCGATGGTGGATTCGAAACTCATTCCCGAATCCTACAGCGTCTACTGTCCGGGACACGCCAACTTCTACGGCCGCGAATTTCATTGCTGGCGGCCGCAGGGTCATGGCGAGGTGGAACTGCACAGAGCCATCGTGGATTCCTGCGACATCTTTTTCTATAACGTTGGCAAGATGCTGGGCATCGACAAGATCGCTTACTACGGCTCCGGCCTCGGCTTGGGCAGGCGCACGGGAGTTGATCTGCCGAGCGAAGAGCCGGGCTTGATGCCTTCGGAAGAATGGGTCGAGCGCGTCTATCACCATAAATGGTACGCCGGTGAAACTATCTCCGTCGCTATTGGTCAAGGCGCTGTCACCGTTACGCCGATTCAACTGGCGCGGATGGCTGCGGCCGTGGCGAGCGGGGGCACCTTGGTACAACCGCACTTCCTGAAGGGCTACGCCAACGCGAAGATCGAACATTTTCCTTTGTCCGATGATGCCGTTGAAAAGGTTACGCAAGGCCTGTTTGGCGTGGTGAACGAAGGCGGCGGGACGGCTTATCACCTGCGCCTGGCGAACATTGACCTGTGCGGAAAGTCCGGCACGGCGCAGCTGATGAGCTACGACGCGGCGAATCGCCTGGGCACGAAGAAGATGGACGGCTGGTTTGTGGGCTTCGCGCCGCGACGCAATCCGGAAATTGTGGTCGCCGCGATCGTACAGGACACCATGGAGCACGGCGGCGAGGCGGCGGGACCGGTGGTGCGGGACATTGTGAAGATGTATTACGACAAAAAAGCGGCGCACAACCAGCAGCAGGCTGGTGGCGAAGCTCCCGCGCAACCCGGCGCGAATCGGCCGCTAGTGGCGACCGTAGGAGGCCAGCACCCATGAAGGACCGGCCCCGCGTCCAGGATTTCGATTGGACCTTGCTGGCGATCGTCGCGGCGATCTGCGGCTTGGGGGTGATGGAAATTTATTCTTCCACGCACGCCAGCGCGATGGCGGGCATGCAGTGGAAACAACTCACCTGGCTGGGGATTGGCGTTGTGGGGATGCTCCTGATTTCGCGGATTGATTACCACACCTTGCTGGACCAGGCGCCCATCCTTTACATTTGCGGAGTGGCGGGCCTGTTGGTGGTGATGGTGATCGGATCAACGCACCTGGGAGCCAAGCGCTGGATCTCCATGGGTGGTATTTTCAATTTGCAAGTGTCAGAGTTGATGAAGTTGATTATAATCATTGTGCTGGCACGCTTCTTCAGCGAAGTGCGCACCGACCGGCTGACGCTGGCGGATCTCGTGAAAGTCGGAGCTTTAACCATCGTTCCGGCGGCTCTGATTTTAAAGCAGCCGGACCTGGGAACCGCGATGGTGCTGGTTCCCGTGGCGATTGTGGGAGCTTTCATCGCCGGAATCGAGTGGAAACATCTGGCCATCGGAGTGGTTCTGGTGGCGCTGTTGATTCCGGTGGCCTGGAACATGCGGCATCATTTGAAGCCGTACCAGCAGCAGCGCATTGAAACATTTTTGCATCCGGAAGAAGATCAGCGCGGCGCCGGGTATCAGATATTGCAGTCGGAAATTGCGGTGGGTTCGGGTGGGTTCTGGGGCAAAGGATTCGGCAAAGGCAGCCAGAACCAACTGGGTTTTGTGCCGGTCCGCTATTCTGATTTTATTCTGGCGGCGCTGGCCGAAGAACAAGGCTTCATCGGAGTTTGCGTCGTTTTGCTGTTGTATCTCGGTCTGATTCTGCGGCTGGTGGATAACGCGCAGAAGGCCAAAGATCGTGCGGGCATGTACGTGGTGATGGGAGTCACGGCAATTCTGGGTTTCCACGTTCTGGTAAACGCCTCAATGGTGATAGGCTACATGCCGGTAACCGGCATACCATTGCCGTTGATGAGTTACGGCGGTTCTTCCACCGCGTTTGTTTTTTTGGCGTTGGGTCTGGTGATGAACGTCCGCATGCGGCGCTTCGTCAACTGAGCCTTGGCCAGTTAGAAGTGCAAAGAAATTAGTTGTGTGTGTAACCGAGCCGCGGAACATCCGCCGGCCGGTAATTTAAATTTTGAGCAAGGTAAGCATCGGGTGAGGAAAGCAAACATGCAACGCCAGCAGTCTTTCCTGAGCGGCCCGAGGTGGCCAGCGCAAGGCAAGCCCTTGCCCCACTCCGGTCGAGCGCGCGAGGTCGCGCGCGCCGCCACGATCCGGTGCTCCATGAGGAGCTTCAATGTCGAAGGAAATGGTTATATCGGCGAACCCCCACGAGACGCGGGTCGCCATTTTGGAAGAAGGACAGCTTTGTGAGTATTACGTCGAGAGGGAAAAAGAGTTTGCGTTAGTCGGAAGTATCTACAAAGGCAAAGTCACACGCGTGCTGCCAGGCATGCAATCTGCCTTTGTGGAGATTGGCCTCGATAGCGACGCCTTCCTGTACGTCAGCGACTTCATGGAAGAGATTGAAGAGCTGGACCACGTCGTCACCACCGTCGAGGACAAGACCCAGAAGATGGAAGAGCAGGGCGGGCAAGTTTTCCCTGCGAATACCGGGACTGCGCCCATAATCGAGCCGATTGATGTGGAATCGCCGCATTCGTCCACTCAGGCGAGCGCGGCTCCTGGTGCGTTTGCAGGTTCAAGCGCTGGCACTGGGCTCGAACCGTTGCCGGGTGAATCCATTTCAGCAGTACACGGCTCGTCGGCTCCGGGGACGTTTTCGCCGGCAGTTTCTCGTCCATCGAGCGGCGGAAGGCCGGGTGGAGATCGCGGGCGATTTGAGAATCGGTCGCGCGGTGGCGGGCCTGGCGGAGATCGCGGTGGGCGCTTTGGCCGGCGCGGTGGTAGTGGTGGTGGTGGCGGACGCGGCCGTAGCAGCGGCGGGGGCAGGCCAGGCGGAGATCGCGGTGGGCGTTTTGGGCGCGAACTTCCTTCTTCGAAGTATGCATCGTCGCGGCCGTCTGAGGAGCATTCCAGCGAACCGGGAGCGCCGGAAGGACACATTTCGACGCTGCTGCCTGGAGAGTCGCTGGCGAAGTTCCGGGAGAAAGGCCCTTCAGATATTTCGGCATCGGCTGCGCAGACGCATACGCACTCGCCTGAAGTCGATGCGGCGCCGAGCTACACCCCAGCATTTGATGAGCATGAATCACCTGCGCACGAATCGGAAACGCATGGGAATGTGCGGGAACAGGTACACGAAAACGCACAGGAAGAAATGCATGAGTCCGCACCGCCGCCCCATTTCACGGAGGAGCGCGTGGAGCACCGTTCTGCGGCGCGCGAATCGTCGGGCCGGGGATCTTTCCCGGCGCGGGAGAGTTTTCCGCGGCGTAATGAAGGATTCCGCGCGCCGTCGTCGAGCGGCGGATTGGAACCGCTGCCGGGCGAGACGCTCTCAAAGTGGAAGGCGCATACGCATCTTCCTCCTGAGCCAGAGACGCCCGAACCGCAGGCGTCCGAAACGCAAGCATCGCAACAACAGGACAATGCGCCGGTTCCCGACGCAGTTCGTTTTGCGCCACTTTCCCCGCTGATGCCGGCGGGGCCGGAAGTGGATTCCTTGCCAACACCGGACGCGCACCTGGAAGAGCCCGAGGCACGCGAAGCACACGGCTCGCAGAATTCGCGCGACTGGAATCAGGTGGAAGCGCTGAGCCCGAATTTCGAGTTGAGCGACGTTCCGGAAGTTCGCGAGCATCACGAAGCCGCGCACCACGAAGAACATCCTCACGTGGATTTGACGGAAGAGGAAGCGGCCGCGCTAGCGGAGCATATTGCCGACGCTCAGGATGACGACGCGGCGCGCGATGCGCAGAACCGCGTGTTTGCTGCTGCCGACGCGAGCGCGGAAGCCGCTGAGTCCGGCTTGCACGAGGAACACGAAGAGCACGGCGATCACAGCGACCACGACGCTGAGGAACACGAAAGCGAAGAACACGCGGAAGATTCCGAGGGGACAGAGCTCGAACAGGAAGAAGCGGCAGCCGAAGAAGAAGGCATGATCGCTCCTCCGGATTCCGAATCCGAGCACGAGCACGCAGACAGCGCGGAGTCCATCGCGGCACAGGCTGAAAACGGCGGTGCGATTTCCGCGGAAGGTTCGCCCGCGCCGGCGCAACAGCCCTTCCAGGCTCGCGTACGCGGCGATTTCCGCTCGCGCATGCAGAATCCTGCGCGTCGTGGCGGCCGCGATCGTGGTGCCCGGCGCGATGACAGAGGTCGGCGTCCGCAGCACGGGCACAGCGGCGGACACAGCCATGGCCGCCCGCAACAGCCGCGACGCACGCAGCTGATCGCGGACATGCTGAAGCAGGGCCAGGAAATCATCGTACAAATCGCCAAGGAACCGCTGGGCAAAAAAGGCGCGCGCATTACCAGCCACGTCGCACTGCCCGGGCGCTTTTTGGTTTACATGCCGACGCTGGATCATACCGGTGTATCGCGCAAGATCGCATCTGCGGAAGAACGCGCGCGTTTGCGCCATCTGGTGACGGAAGCGAAGGGATCTTCGGGCGGCGGCTTCATCGTGCGCACTGCGGCAGCCAGTGCGGCGCCCGAGGAAGTTCGCGCGGACGTGGAATTTTTGACGCGCACGTGGGCTGAAATCAAGGCGCGTTCCGAAACGCGCAAGGCGCCTTCCCTGCTGCATCGCGACCTGAATCTGGTGGAGCGCATTCTGCGGGATTACATCACGCCTGATTTCGGCGCGATCTGGGTGGACACCGAAGAGGAATACACCAAAGTAGTGGACTTCATGAGCCGCTTCCAGCCGCAGCTGGTGGGGCGCGTGAAGCTGTACACCAAGGAAACTCCGGTCTTCGAAGAGTTCGGCATCCAGCAGGAAATTGACAAGGGCCTGCGGCCGAAAGTCTGGCTGAAATCCGGCGGCTATATCGTCATCAATCACACCGAAGCGCTGGTGGCGATTGACGTGAACACCGGGAAATTCGTCGGCAAGGGCTCGAACCGGCTGGAAGACACCATCGTGCGCACGAACCTGGAAGCCTGCAAGGAAATCGTGCGCCAGATGCGCCTGCGCGATCTGGGCGGGATCATCATTATCGATTTCATTGACATGGAAGAGCGCCGCAACCGCGAGAAAGTGATGGCGGTGCTGGAAGATGCGTTGCGCGCCGACCGCGCGCCGTCGAAAGTGCTGCGCTTCAATGAATTTGGTCTGGTGGCGATCACGCGCAAACGCACCAAGCAGGCCTTGGAACGCACCCTCTGCCAGCCCTGCCCGTATTGCACCGGCTCCGGCATGGTGAAATCCATCCCGACGCTGTGCTACGAAATTCAGACCGAGGCGCGCAAGATGGCGCCGGAGATGGGTTCGGGCAGCATCACGCTTCGCGTCCATCCCGAGATTTCGAAGGCGCTGAAAACGCGGGAAGCTTCGCTGATCGAGGAACTCGAGCGCTGGACGAAGAAAAGCATCATCATCCAGGCGGATCCCACCCTGCATTGGGAGCAGTACGACATCTACTAACGCCGCCGCATAGTTTTCCTTCGTAGGGCGGGTCTTAGACCCGCCCCTACACTCCACCTCGACCGAATTGCGATCGTACGGCGTCAACTTGGGAAACATTTTGGATTAAATTGGGGTCTGACTTTGTATGACGAGGGCTTTCGTGTGTCGTAGGCTGCTTGTCGTCACATTGGCACTGATTCTCGACGGATTCGTCAGTGCGTACCCGCAGACCGCACCAGCTCCGACTGAAAAGCTAGGCCAACTCGAAATCACCGTTTCAAAAGTCGAGCAATTTTCGGTGACGGCCGATACGTTCGACGGGCGTACAACTTCCTCTCATCTTGTAGGCCGCATTTATCTGCACTTTAAGAATGTAGGCGATTCTGCCGTGTGCACTTCGCTTGTGCCCTTCCTTGAAGAATACAAAGGCGCGGAATGGCAGTACACGCAGAAGATCAAAACCGATTCTGCATACAACTCCCAAATCGAGGTGCTGATGCCGGGGGCGGAGACTACGGGGTACTTCGATTTCCAGCCGTCTTCACAGAAGAGAGAGTACGTGCTCGTCTTGCAGCAGGTCACTCGAACGCAAGCGTGCGGCAAAATGAGCGAGCGCAAGAACGCTACGAAGTCGGATGCGCCAACCGTGCGATTCTCACTCTCCGAAAGTTCGAAGCGACAATGATTGCGTGGGACGTGAAGTTACTCGCCGAAGGTGAGTCGGGCGAGTTTCTTCTTCAGACGCTGCCGTTCCGTGGGGTCTTCCGAGTGGCGAAGCTCACTAGCAAGTTTGAAATACTGCTTCGCCTGCTGGGATTTTCTGATGCCTGAAGCGCGAGTCATGAATCGTTTAGACACTGTAGCGCTACTCCTTGAACGGGTCGCCATACATATTGTAGCCGTTCTGCTCCCAGATTCCGGGGGAGTCCTGCTCGATGAACCAGAAACGGACTCGTGCCGACCTGTCCGCGTTCGCTCGTAGCCGATTTCGCTGTGCTATCATGGCGATTCGACAACAATTCCGCTCTGCATCGAGGAGTTTTCTTGGCCGCACGCATCCTGGATGGCAATGCAATTCGCGATCAGATTTATGGCGAGCTGACTGGTGAAATCGCGGCGCTGGCGGCTGCGGGAATCCGCCCGGGGCTGGCGGCGGTGCTGGCAGGAGACAATCCCGCGTCGAAAGTTTACGTGAAGAGCAAAATCGCGGCGTGCGAGAAGCTGGGGCTTGCGAGTA
>Ga0209530_1001069_pt1 | contig 13979 bp, 12 predicted proteins | sample BlaSpr_A8_Ref_O1_FD_187987 | JGI IMG/M metagenome (GOLD analysis project Ga0209530, IMG submission 187987) | Forest soil microbial communities from Thunder Bay, Ontario, Canada - Black Spruce, Ontario site 2_A8_Ref_O1 (SPAdes) (version 2) | ecosystem: Environmental > Terrestrial > Soil > Boreal...
GCCTGCCGGGTGATGATCGAGAAGAAGACCTCCACGAGGTTCAGCCACGACCCCGACGTCGGCGTGAAGTGCAAGGTAATCCGGGGGTGTTTCGCCAGCCACGCCTGCACGTCCGGGTGGTTGTGCGTGCCGTAGTGATCTAAGATGACATGGATATGTCTCGGGGTGGCTTTGTTTCATGGGTAGGTTTCTCTGGGTGTGGCCGTGGGCTTAGATCTGGGATTTTTGATTGAATGTGAGAACGATGGCACCGCCGGGTGGGTTCATGTATAGGTGGGCGATGCGCAGTTCGGCTCGGCGTTCGGACGTGTGGGCCTGGCGCCTGATTGCGCATTGCTCTGGACCTTGCCCCGGCGGGTCGGTCTCGGTGCCACCAAGGGCCTCGTGCTTCGGAGCGCCGTTGTCGGTGCCGATACCGCGTTGGGGGTCGGCTTGGTCGACTCGGTGGTAGCGAGTGGTGGTGCGTGCGAGCGGGCGATGGACCTCGCCGCTCGCGCCCCACTCGTCCTGGCGGTGACGAAGCGGCTGCTCGCCGGTTCGGCCTAGGCGCTCGAGGACTTCCTGCGGCAGGAGATCGAGGAGCAGATGGAACTGTTCGCGAGCGGCGACTTCGCGGAAGGTCGGGACGCCTTCCTCGCAGGTGGGGCACAGTGGTTCAATGGGTCCTGACCCTCGCGCCGGTCGCGGTCAACGCCACTGCCATCGGGGGTCGCGCCGCTCGACCCACGCCAGAGTCGCCTCCCGGGCGTCGTCGAAGGTGCGCAGGCGTGCGGTGTACTCCTGTTCGATTCGATACCCCTCCTTGAGTGGCAGGTGCTCGACTCGGTTGAACGACTCCTTGGCGAGGCGCAAGGCTATCGGGCTCATCGCGGCGAACCTCTCGGCCAGCTCTCCGGCCGTGGACACGAGTTCCTCTGGCGGTACGACGGCTCGCACCGAACCAAGCCGCTCGAGCTCCCGGGCGCCGATCGGCTCACCCGTGAAGAACATCTCACGCGCCTTCCGGGGTCCCACGAGGAGCACCAGGTGGGACGCTCCGCCGAGCAGTCCGACCTTGACCTCGGTCATGCCGAACTGCGCCGCCTCGGAGGCGACGATGATGTCGCACATGGCGACCAGGCCGCAGCCGGCGCCGATGGCCGGGCCGTTGATCGCGCCGATGACCGGGACGGGGCAGTCGTAAATCGACCACATGGTCTCGCGGATGCGCCGGCCTCGATCGAGAAGGTCAGTCGGGGCGACGTCCTCGGCGTCAGTGTCCCGGTCGGCCTTCAGATCGGCGCCCGCGGAGAACACCCTTCCCGATGCGGTGAGGATCACGGCCCGCACTTCCCGGTTGTCGGCGAAGGATCGGAAGGCGCGTTCGAGTCCATTCAGCATGGTCGGGTGAATCGCGTTGACCGGTGGTCGGTCCAAGGTGACAAGGGCCACGTGGTTGGTTATCTCGACTTTGACAAACTCCACGGGGTCCCCGCTCTCTGTCGTCTCATGGCCCGGGTCGCCTTGACACTGCCACGGCATCACCGGTAGCATAACACTTGATACGGAATCTAGGATCGCGGTGGGAGACGACGTGAGCGATGCCGGGAAGACAACATCCATCGAGCACCTCGCGGCGTCCAAGGACCCGGACATGGTCGCCTTGGTCAGCCACTTCACGGAAATGTGAACAGACACGGCGAGCCCGTACATTGCCTCGATGATGGAGAGCGCTGGCCTCGACGTGCGGGTCCGGGATCTGCTCCTCATCGCCCTTCCTCACCATGAAGGGGTGGGAGGAGGTGATGGTTTCTACGTCCGGTTCGCACTCGATGCTGGTGTGGAGCCGGACGACACTGGTTCGAGACCGCCGGGGCTCGGTCTGCCATCGAGTGCTTGGGCGACGAGCGGGTCCTGTTCGAGACGGACTTCCCGCACCCCACCAGTCGGGTGCTGGGCCTGGGAACTGGGTTGGCCGCCCGTGATTTCCTGGAGAAGGAGTTTTCCGACCTTCCCGGAGGTCACGCTCCGGCGGATCCTGCATGACAACGCAGCGAGCCTTTACGGGCTGTAGCTCGGCGAGACACAGACGACATTGGCACGCCAGATGCAACGAAGGGTCGAACGAGATGGGTCAGGTCGGAAAGCGTTACCACTGTGAGTCGAGCGGCCTCGTGGGCCTCGTGATCAAGGGGGGCGAGGGAGAGCCGTCGTGCTGATGCGGTTCGGCGATGGTGCTTTTCCAGGCCAAGACGCTGTCGTCAGCGGAATGAGCCGGGCATTCGTGACGTCCCATTCCGTTGCCGGCACGCCGCCCGCCTTCTCGCCTGAAGACGTCGCCGAGCACGAGGACCGCATCGGCCGACTACGTGCGCTCATGGACGAACACGGCTTCGATGCCGTGATCGCCAACGACGTCGGCGCCCCCGGGGCGTATCCCGCCTACGCGCGGTACCTCTCGAACTTCACGATCGGGCGGCCCGGACACGTGATCGCCGTGGTGCCGCGAGCCGGGGAACCGACGTTGCTGGTGGCCGCCGGCTACTATGATGGCTTCTTCCGACTGGCGGAGCAGCGATCGTGGATCCGCAACGTGGTGCCGCTCACGGTGCCCGAGGGACTGCCGTACACGACCGAGGTCGCCGCACCACAGACGATAGTGGAGGCCCGGATGTTCGGGCCCCACCCGGAGGCCCTCGCTCGCGACGTCTCCGACGTCGTGCGGACGTCGGGTTTGGACGATGCCCGGATCGGTGTGATCGGGGTCTGGCCCGGCCTCGATCAGCTCAAGGCCGCGTGCTCTCGCGCCACCTTCGAACCGACGTTGGTGACCAATGACGGTGGGCAGCAACGTGATCTGCTCGGCGCCCTGCGGGTCAGCTTCACGCCGTGGGAGGTCGAACGGCTCAATCGGGCCCATGCCGCGGCCGACCGGGCTGTCATCGCCTATGCCGCCGCCGCCTATGCCGGCAGCACGATCCGAGAAGCAGCGAACGAAGCCAGGATCGCGGCGTACCGGGCCGGCGCTGACGTCTTCAGCGCGCTCGGCGCGGCGTCGGTCGATCCCACGGCGTTCGCCTACCTCGAGCACGCACCGACCGGGCTCGGTTTCGAGCCCGGTCACTTGTACTGCTTCGAGGCGTCTCTGAGCCAGGTGGATGGCTACGGCACCCAGTCGGGACGGACGCTCGCCATGGGCTCGCCGACCAAGGCGCAGCAGCACCTACACGACGTCATGGAACGGGCCGTCGAGCTCACGGTGGAGACGATCGAGGTCGGCAAGGCCGGCCATGAGGTGTTCGAGGTGGTCAATGCCATGGTCGAAGCGGAAGACATCGTCTGGTACACGCAGTTCGCGCACACCGTGGAGCGGGCTCGGCCGTTCTCGGTATCGCCTGGGAGCATGGGCGTTGCGTGTGAAGGGCACCTCGTCGAGGTCCATGCCGCCCTCGTCGATCCGGCCACCGGCGACGTCGGCTTCCTGGGTGACTCCTTCATGATCAAGGACGGGGAGATGGTGTGCCTGTCGCCCGAGCCGCTGGCCCGGAAGTTCCTCCGATGAGCGGCTGTTCCTGGACACTCGGACCCCGAGCGGGCGGCGACCGTGGACGTTGACCTGATCGACGACCAGATCCTGCTGCGTGACACGACGACCCGTTTCATCGAGATGACCTGCCCGCTGGCCACGGTCAAGGAGCTGGCCGACGGCAAGGGCCAGCTTGACAGCAACTACCTGCGTCAGGCGGCCGCCCTCGGCTGGTTCGCCATGCTGGTGCCCGAGGAGCTTGGCGGGGGGAACGTCTCCGGAAACGGTGTGCTCGACGCAGCGGTCATCGCCTACGCCCGGGGGGCGAAGCTGCAGCCCGGGTCCTTCATCGGCACCAACGTCTTAGCCATGACGCTCGCCTTGGAGGGCAGCCCGGACCAGCAGGGCGCCGTGCTCCCCAGCTTGCTCGAGGGTCGGGCATCGGCGACATGGGCGGCGACCGGGCCGACTGGTGTGGGCGAGCCGACTGCCGGTGTCCGGGCGGACCGCCGCCGGAACGGCTACGTCCTCCTGGGATCGAAGAGCCTGGTCCAGGATGCCAGCAGTGCCGGATGGTTGCTGGTCACCACGCTCGCGGAGGAGGGGCCCACCCAGTTCCTCGTGCCGGCGGAGACGCCAGGCATGGCGGTGATCGGGCGCGACGGGCTCGATCTGACCCGTTCGTTCTTTGATGTCGTCTTCGACGAGGTCGAGCTGCCGTCGTCCGCCCTGGTTGGGCGGCCGGGTGCGGCGACGGCCACGATCGATCGACAGCTCGCGGTCACTTGCGTCCTTTCTGCTGCCGAGTCGGTCGGCGCCATGGACCGCGACCTCGCGCTCGCTGTGCAGTACGCGAAGGACCGAACCGCCTTCGGTCGCCCGATCGGTTCGTTCCAAGCGATCAAGCACCTCCTCGCCGACACGAGCCTGCTGTTGGAGATGAGCAAGGCAGTGACGTTCGCGGCGGCAACCGCGGTGGGTTCCGAGGCGGAAGGTGGCACGGAGATGGCGAGCATCGCCAAGGCCTTCGTCGGCGACTCGGGGATCGACCTGGCCCAGAGCTGCTTCCAGGTCTTCGGCGGCATCGGCTTCACGTGGGAGCACGACCAGCACCTCTACCTCCGGCGGCTGACGACAGAGGCGTTCCTCTTCGGGGATCCGGCATGGCATCGCGAGCGGCTCTGCCATCTGGCGGGTCTGTGAGCTTCGAGCAGGAGATGGACGACGTGATGATCGATCTCGAGACCTTTCGACGGGGAGCTCGTGCCTGGCTCGACGCCAACCTCGAGCGTCGAGCCGAGCGCGAGCCGCGGGTGCACCTTCGGGGGATGGACCACAAGACGGTCGAGGGCATCGCCGAGGAGCGCAAGATCCAGCGCAGGATCTACGACGGTGGCTATAGCGGGCTATCGGTCCCGGTGGTCTACGGCGGGCGCGGTCTGACCGCCTCCCACGAAGCGGTGTTCGAGGAGGAGGCCCAGCCGTACGTCACTCCTGATTTCGGGGTGCTCGGACGTACCACTGATGTATGCGCCCGCACGATGCTCTCTCACGCGGTGGACGACTTCCTGAAGCGTCACCTCCCACGCATCCTCGCTGGTGAGGAGCTCTGGGTGCAGTTCTTCTCGGAACCGGACGCCGGGTCTGACCTTGCCGGGGTCCGCACGCGGGCCGAGCGGCAGGGAAGCCGCTGGATCCTGAACGGCTCGAAGACCTGGAGCAGTGGGTCATACTACGCCGACTACGGTCTGTGCCTTGTCCGGACCAACTCGGACGTACCGAAGCACCGCGGGCTCACCTGGTTCGCCGTCCCGACGACGGCGCCCGGGGTCACGATCAGGTCCATCAAGCAGATCAACGGCGACGATGAGTTCTGCGAGGAGTTTCTCGAGGACGTCGAGCTCACTGATGACGACGTCATCGGCGACGTCGACGGCGGCTGGGCCGTTGCCCAGACCATGCTCGTGCACGAGCGCGGTGGCGGCGGCACCTCGGCGCTTCCCGTGCCGGTGCCCAGCCAGGGCCCGGCTCCCGACCTCGTGGCCCTCGCCCGACAGGCCGGACGGGAGAAGGATCCGGCGGTCCGCCAGCTCATCGCTCGAGCCCACGTCAACGACTTCGCCCGTCACCAGCTGACCCGTCGGATCGCATCCCGGATGCGGTCGAGCGGGATCGACGCCGGCGTCGCCGCCTACGGGAAGCTGGCCGAAGGCACCCTGGCGCCGCTCCGGGCGCGCCTCGCACTGGAGATCGCTGGAGGCACTGCTGTGCTGTGGGAGCACGGCGACATCGCCGGGATGACGACGGCCGTGAACTACTTGAACGGCCGGATCCCGTCCATCGCCGGCGGCACCAACGAGATGCAGCGGAACGGCATCGGTGAGCGAGTGCTCGGCTTGCCTCGGGAGCCAAGCTTCGATTCCAACAAGCCGTTCAGCGAGGTCGTTCGCGACGCGAGGAATTGGAAGAGCCGGGTTGACTGACGGGGCCACCACTCTCAGCCGGTATGGGCAGCGAATGTGGGGAGCAGATACAACTACCTCGTTCCGCAACCGGAGGATCACGCTTCGATGACCATCCACGAGCGACCGTTTGGGCGCTACCTCGAAGACTTCGTTCCCGGTGACATCTACCGTCACTGGCCTGGGAAGACCATCACCGAGGCCGATGATCATCTCTTCTGCATGATCACCATGAACCATCACCCGCTCCACACCAATCAGTGGTTTGCCGAGAACGAAACCGTGCACGGGAAGAACGTGGTGCTTCACGAGTTCGGCTATGACGGCCATGTCGGCCTCGAGTTCCATCCGACCGGCACTACCAGTACAGCGGTTCAGCACCTACGCGACACGTTCCAGGTGCTGTTCACCCACATGCCCGAAATGGGGTCCGAATGAGCTCCGCGCACCAGAGCGGCGAGGTTATCTGGCATCCGCGCGTCGACGCGCTCGACGCAACTCGCATGGGCAGGTTCGCGGTGCGTCAGGGCTTTTCCAACTACCGCGACCTCCACGAATGGTCGGTTCGTGACCTACCGGGCTTCTGGCACGCCGTAGTGACCGATCTGGGGGTGAAGTGGCGTGACCGGCCCATGGCGGTCCTACCCGACGAACAACGCACCATGCCCGGCGCGAACTGGTTCCCCGGTTCCACGTTGAACTATGCCGAGCATGCGCTCGCGAGAGCCGAGGTCGCTCCCCACGAGACGGCGGTCATATCACGGAGCCAGACGCGCCCCGCCACGAGGCTCACCTGGCGACAACTTCACGACGACGTTGCACGCGTCGCCGCTCATCTTCGCCTACGCGGTGTTCAGCCTGGCGATCGCGTCGCGGCGTACGCACCCAACATCGCAGAGACGCTCATCGCCTTTCTCGCGGCCGCGAGCATCGGCGCGGTCTGGTCGAGTTGTGCGCCGGAGTTCGGCGAGCGCGGCGTGTTCGATCGGCTCGTGCAGATCCGTCCGAAGGTGCTGCTCACCATCGATGGCTACCGATACGGCGACCGATCGATAGACCGTCGCGCCGTGGCCGACAACATCGCCTCAACGCTCCCCGACCTGCAACACGTCATCGCAATCCCCTACCTCGGCGTGGGCGAAGACGGATGGTCGCCTCTCACTACCGGCGCCGCGCCGCCTTTGCCGTTCGCGAGCGTGGCCTTCGACCACCCCCTCTACGTCCTGTTCAGCTCGGGTACCACGGGCATCCCGAAACCCATCGTGCACGGACACGGGGGCATCCTGGTCGAACATCTGAAGGCGCTCTCGCTCCACCATGACCTCGGGCCGGGTGAGCGGTTCTTCTGGTTCACGACCACTGGCTGGATGATGTGGAACTACCTCGTGTCGGGGCTCGTCACCGGTTCGTCGATCGTGTTGTTCGACGGCGACCCGGGCCATGGCGGGCTCGATCAGCTGTGGAAGGCCGTTGACGACACCGAGGCCACCGTGTTCGGCGTGGGCGCGCCGTTCATCGCGGCGTGCGCCAAGCAAGAGATCGACTTGCCTCAGCACGAGCGGCTCCGCCAGGTCGGGTCGACCGGCGCGCCGCTGACGGAGACGAGCGCGCAGTGGCTCCACGATCGGATGGGCGCGTCCGTGCAGATCAACTCGATCTCGGGCGGCACCGACGTGTGCACGGCCTTCGTGGGCGCGAACCCGTTGAGCGAGGTCCGGGCCGGTGAGATCTCCGGGGCGATGCTCGGTTGCGCAGTGGAGGCTTTTGCCGACGACGGTCGTATATGCGCGCCGGGCGAGCTCGGTGAGCTCGTCATCACCGAGCCTATGCCCTCGATGCCGGTGGGGTTCTGGGCCGACGACCTGCAGCGTTCTCGGTACCGCGCCGCGTACTACTCGCGGTTTCCCGGTGTATGGGCGCACGGCGATTGGATCACGTTCTTCGACGATGGGAGCTGCGAGATCACCGGCCGCTCCGATGCCACGTTGAACCGAGGCGGCGTGCGCCTCGGAACCGCCGACTTCTATGACGTCGTCGAGTCCCTCCCCGAGATCGACGACAGCCTCGTCGTGCACGTCCAAGAGGGCGATCGACTGCTGCTTTTCGTCAAGTTGCACAGCGGGTCGGCCCTCGATGAAGGGCTCCGGCGGCGGATCACGTCGCGCCTTCGTTCTGACCTCTCCCCTCGACACGCGCCGGACGAGATCGTCGCCGCGCCGGCTCTGCCCCGCACACTGTCGGGCAAGAAGCTCGAGGTTCCCGTGAAGCGCATCCTCAACGGTGAATCGGCCGCAGTCGTGACGAATCTGGGCAGCGTCACGGACCCGGAGGGCCTCGACTGGTTCGAGCGCTGGCGATCGACCTGAGCTCAATCGATCATCAGTCCCCCATCGACGTTCCACGCCTGTCCGGTGATGGTCTCGCCCGCGACGATGCGAGCTTGGCGATGTGGCCGGGCCGACCCGCGCAACCCCTGGCAGCGTGGCACCAACGGGCTCCTACGCCAGTACTTCCCAAAAGGCACCGACCTTGCGCGATGGAGCAGCGACGACCTCGAAGCCGTCGCCGACGAGATCAACGCCCGACCACGCAAGATCCTCGGGTGGAGGACACCGGCGGAAGTAACCGGACCCCGGTTGTAGATCCGTTAGGTGAGTTGGGTTTGGTCGGTCCGCCAGGCTTGGGCGTAGGAGGTGGGTGTGAGCATCTCCAGTGCGGAGTGGGGACGGGTGTTGTTGTACTCGATTCGCCAGTCGGCCACCAGGACTTGTGCTTCGAGGAGGGTGTCGAAGACCTCGATGGACAGGAGCTCGTCGCGCATCCTGGAGCCGTAGGATTCGACCCAGGGGTTTTGCCATGGTGAGCCAGGGTCGATGTAGCTGGTGGCGGTGCCGGTGAACCGGCACCAGTCTTTGAGCGCGTTCGCGGTGAGCTCAGGGCCGTTGTCGCAGCGGATGTAGACGGGGTGAAGGCCTCAACGGCCGATGATCTTGTCGAGGGTGTTGACGGTGGTGTCGGCGTCGATGGAGTAGGCCACGACATCGGCGAGCGATTCTCGGGTGAACTCGTCGATGACGTGGAGGATCTTGATGGTGTGGCCGGTGGCGGTGACGTCGAACTGGTAGTCCAACGCCCACACGTGGTCGGGATGGGCGGCTGTCAGTCGGTCAGCGGGCGTGGCCGTCACACCTACTCTGCGGCGTTTACGGCGCCGTGGCGGGACCCGCAAGCCTTCTTCGCGCCATAGACGCTGCACTTTCTTGCGGTTGAGCCGTTGGCCTTCGCGGACCAGCACGGCGTGCGCCCGCCGGTACCCCCAACGAGGATGGGCCTTGGCGAACGCTCGCAGCTCCCGGTCGGGATCGCCACCACCGGTCGGGATGCGGCGTTGCAAAGAACGGGACTGACCGACGGCGGCCGCTGTGGTCAGGAGGAGAGGGGCGGCATCGTCGGCCTTGATAGCTTTGGGCGAAGAGGGCGGCCAGGCGGGGTTTCCCGACGGCGGCCATCGGGTTGCCGTCGACCAGGTCCTTGGCGACCAAGAAGTCGAACAGCGACGACCACGCCGAGTGGGCCCGCAGCACCGAAGAAGCGGCGTGGTCCGCGGCCCAGGAGGCGAAGGCGGCTCGCAGGGCCCGTTTGGTCACGTGTTCGAGGCGGAGCACGGCGGCGCCGTCGGTGTCTATGCGCCGAGCGACTCCCTCGACGTCAGCCCGGTAGGCGGCCAGAGTTCGGGGTGACGGCTTGGTAGCGCCCAGGTGGAACAACCAGCCGTCGATGATCTCCGGGAGGCGGGCGTCAGGGGAGAGACGTCGGGGCTTGCGCACCCCACGATCGCGATGCGATTCTTAGTGGTCGGCATCGTTACACACCGACTACGTCATCATCGGGAACGAAATCATCATCCTCCATAGACTCGACCAGCGAGCCCTTGAGATGAACCAGACCCGTGCGCTTCACCGTTCGCCGCCACAGGCGAGTCGGCAGCGAACGACGAGCTGAAATCCAACGTCCATAGCGTCTTCTCTCGTCACGAAGTGCCTAATTCGTTCGGTCAAGGCCCGTCATTTATTCAGATCAGAAAATCCATCCAGATCGTAAGAAATTTCAGTTGGCCAGCTCGGACATCGTAGCCAAGCTGCGACGTGGTCTGAACTGCGGCAACGTCACGCCGCCCCGCTTCAAAGAATACCTCGACGGGCATGCTGATATAGACCGCAGCAATGTCGCATTCCTTTATGTTGGCCACGATTCGTAATGTGTCACTTGGCGCCTCATCTGGGATTACCGTGGCGAGAATATATGGTTCGTCAAACCCGGGCACCATCAACCGGCGGTCGATAATGAAGCTGTACACATGCCCGTCACCATTAAGCGGCGTCCAGTTGATGTTTGTCTCGCCACACGCGGAACAGTCCGGAGTGGGCGGGTGTCGGAGCGTATGGCACGAAGCACATTGCGCGACGACTAGCTGGTGATGGCGGGCCGCATCCCAATATGGCTTGGTCACCTCATCAGGCTCGGGTATCGGGATGACCCGCCGCACTTTGAGCCGCTGCTGCGCAGCCTTGGAGTTCACGCTCTTATCCGACACGTGCTGCAAACCACCTCAAACGGGAATGCCGCGAATGACTTCGTCAAATAACGCCGTCTGCGTGGAGGCGGCCAAGTTCATCGTCCGCCATCCCCAAGAGCTTCTTGTAGACGAAGTCGTTGTCTTCGCCTACGGAAGGTCCACTACGCCAGACGCTTCCAGGATGCTTGGACAACTTCGGGATGACGCCCTGCATCCTGACCGTACCGAAGTCCTGGTCGTCGACGCTTATGACATCTCCCCGTTCGCGGTACGTCTCATCATCAACGATGTCATCCATGGTGTAGATCTTCGACGCCACTACTGCAGCGTCAGTCAAGGCGGCTAGCGCCTCCTCGCGCGTGACGGAACGAATCCACCCCCTTAGCATTTCGTCGAGTTGCCCCGAGCGATCTCGTTGTTTGTCCGCGGTGTCGTACTCCTCGACCGGCTCGCCCAGCATGGCGACAATCTTGCAAACCGCCTTGACCGATGCACTCGTGACCGTTATCCAGTGATCGTCGGCACTCAGATATGTGTTCACCACCGCCGCCGGCGTCACTGCCATCTGGTTACCAGCCCGCCTCGGCACGATATTGAGCTGATCGTGAGTAATGACCTGCCATTCGATCAGCCGATAGATCGGCTCAAATAGAGCTCGATCAATCCATTCTCCGTCGAAATCCGGATCAGTCCGGCGCCTATACGCCGCAGCCATGACGGCGAAAGCGCCCATCAAGCCAGTGACGCTGTCCGCGTGCGAGAAACCGGTGTGTACGGGTGGACCGTCCGGCCAGCCCGTGATCTCGACCACGCCGCTCATTGCCTCGCTCACCTTGCCAAGCCCGGGGCGATCGCGAAGCGTGGTGTTAGCTCCGTATCCACTGATCTGAAGCACGATGAGCTTGGAGTTCTCGGAGTGGAGCGACTTCCAGTCGAGTCCCCACGTCTCCAATATTCGAGCGTTGTTGTCGGGGTATCCGCAAATGCCGGCGACGGTGATCGCCGAGCGGGTGGGGTGGACGGGTTCGATCTCGTGGTTTCGGGAGCGGGTGCGGGCGATCCGCCCGGAGTACCTGCCCGGTGATCCGGTCGACCGGCTCGAGCATCCGCCCGGTCGGGTGATCCAGTGCGATCTGTGGTTCCGGGCGCCCAAGGTCGCGGTCGGGTTCGGCCAGGAGGCGATGCAACCGGTGCTGGTAATGGTGGCCGCGTTCTCCCGGTTCATCGCCGCGGTGATGCTGCCCTCGCGTCAGACCATGGATCTGGTGGCCGGGATGTGGCAGCTGCTGTCGCAGAGTTTCGTCGCGGTGCCGCATGAGCTGTGGTGGGACAACGAGGCCGGGATCGGACGTCAGGGCCGGTTGACCGATCCGGTCACCGCGTTGATGGGCACGCTGGGTTCGCGGTTGGTGCAACTCAAACCCTACGACCCCGAATCCAAACCTCAGGTTGCATATTGCACTCCTTTGCATTGATGTGGGTGTGATTTTTGTTTGTGCTGCTCAGCGGGTTTTGAGGGGTCGTCCGCGTTTGGGTGGTTGGGGCGGGTTGGTGGGGTCGGGTCGGTGGTAGAGCATCTCGCCCTTGTCGTTGTAGCGCAGTCCGCTGACAAGTCCGGCGCGCCACCAATCTTTGACGGTGCCGGGTCGGATGCCGAGGAGTTCGGCGAGTTCGGCGGCGGTGAGCATCCCGGCGTCGCGCAGGCGGTGGCGGCGGCTGGGTAGCCGGTAGGTGTGGATGATGTTGTCAATTATCTTGTGGTGAAACGCTTCTCCGGTACCGGAGAGGATGCCGCGCTGGTTGAGGATGTCGGCGATTTCGCCGCTGGTGTGATGATCGAGCAGTTCGTTGATGGTGGCGACGACTGCGGCGGGTGTTTTGCGTTGTTCGGCAGAGGTTTTGGGGGCGGGCATGGTGAGGGTGGTGTGCTGACCGGCGGGGAACCGCACGTGGGCGGTGATGGTGTCACTTTCGCGCTGCACGGTGACGTCGGTGAGCAGCAGCCGGGCGATGCGTTTTCGTTCCCGCGCCGGGGTGCTGGGATCGTGCCAGATCGCGGGCAGGTCGGTGACGAGCTGGTTGATTCGGGCGCGCTGCTGCTCGGTGAGCTCGCCGGTGTGTTGTTCGCAGGCCTGCTGGTAGGCGTGCTGGGCGTCGCCCAGTTCACGCAGCGCGGTGTTCCAGTCGGCTTCCAGGCTGTCGGCGACGAGCCGGTTGGCCGTGTCGACGGCCAGGTAGCGGCGGCGGGCCAGATCGGCGTGGTAGCGGGCGCGTTCGACGTGGGCGGCGCGCATGCGGTCGGCGTCGGCGGCGCGCTGGTGCAGCTCGTTGGCCACGGCCAGGGCGGCCTCGACGGTCAACGGGGTCAACGTGTCCAGCAGCAGTTGACTGATCCGTTCATCGAGGTCGGCGCCGGGGATCGCCGCGCAGATGCGTTCGGCCTTTTCGATTCCGTCGCGTTGACACATATAGCTGGGGAACGGTCGGCCGCGGCGATGGTGATAGCGCACGGTCATGCGTGTGCCGCAGCGGCCGCAGACGATGATTCCTTGCAGCAGTGCGGCGCCTTCGCGGGCCGGACCGGCCGCCCTGTCGCGGCCGTGGGCGGCGGCGTTGGCGGCCAGCCGAGCTTGATTGGCCTCGAACTGGGCGAGCGTAATGTAGCCGGGGTGGGCGTCTGGGATAAACGAAATCCATTGATCACGTGGACGTTTCACTGATGACCATTTCCCGTTGGGTCCGGGTTGATGGGCGCAGCGGCCGTAGGCGAACGCACCCGCGTAGCGCGGGTTATGCAGCGCTCGCAGCACGCTGTGATGACGCAGCGGTTTCCAGTCCAGCTCGCCCTTGCGCGGCCCCTTGAGGTGGCGCCACGGAAACATCAAATCGGTATTACGGAAGGCCTTCACGCAGGCCGTGGCCGACCCGGTGGCGGTGAAGGTGTCAAACAGGTGCCGCAACGCCTGCTGGACGGCGGTGTCGGGGTCCAGGACCACGTGCCCGGATGGGTCGCTGACCAGTCCGACCGGTAGCGGCATCTGCAGCTCGCCGCGGCGGGCCTTGGAGAGCACCCCGCCGCGCAGCCGAGCCTTGATGAAGTGCAGTTCGGCCTCGCTCATTTGGCCCTTCATGCCCAGCAGCAGTCGGTCGTTGAACTGGCGCGGATCATAGAGCCCGTCCTCGTCGCAGATCAGGGTGCCGGTGATGCCGCACAGTTCGAGCAGCTGGTGCCAGTCGGCCGAGTTGCGGGCCAGCCGCGAGCATTCCAGGCCCAGCACGAGCCCGGCCCGGCCCAGCGACACCTCGGCGACCAAGTGTTGAAAGCCCTCCCGGTCGGCGGCGCTGGCCCCGGACTGTCCCTGGTCGATGTCGATCACGGTGATTTGGTCGTCGCTCCAGCCCAGCGCGATCGCGCGCGAGCGCAGGTCGTATTGGC
>Ga0209530_1001070_pt1 | contig 13977 bp, 14 predicted proteins | sample BlaSpr_A8_Ref_O1_FD_187987 | JGI IMG/M metagenome (GOLD analysis project Ga0209530, IMG submission 187987) | Forest soil microbial communities from Thunder Bay, Ontario, Canada - Black Spruce, Ontario site 2_A8_Ref_O1 (SPAdes) (version 2) | ecosystem: Environmental > Terrestrial > Soil > Boreal...
CTGGCCAATCCTGGGCGACGGCCGATACCGCGGCATCGACACGATCACCAGTCCGCGCCGAGCAACCGACAGCCCGGATCATCCGCGACGACCACTACCCCAAACACCGCCGCATCCGCGCCCGCGTCGAACACGTCATCGCCCGGCTCGAAGACTGGCAAATCCTGCGGCAATGCCGACGACGCGGCCAGGCCATCAACCACAGCCTCCACATCGTTGCCGGACTCTGGAACCTCAAGACCCGTGGACAATTACGGGTCAACTCTTAGTTGTTGGGGGGTCAAAACCGGTGCGTGCATATACCATCCGTTGATGAGCACCGCGACTAAAAACGGCGACTCGGCGAAGTCGAAGACGAAGAAATCAGGCGTGCCGGCCGAGCGCAAGATCCCCAACGATGTCTATGAAGCCGAATTGTTCCGCCTGCAAACGGAATTCGTGAAGTTGCAGGAGTGGGTGCGGGCTACCGGTGCGCGTCTGGTGGTGATCTTTGAGGGCCGTGACGCGGCGGGCAAGGGTGGCGCGATCAAGCGGATCACTGAATACCTGAGTCCGCGGATCGCCCATATCGCGGCGTTGCCGGCGCCGACCGACCGGGAACGCGGTCAATGGTATTACCAGCGGTATATCGCGCATCTACCTGCGAAAGGGGAGATCGTGCTCTTCGATCGGTCGTGGTACAACCGCGCGGGCGTCGAAAAAGTCATGGGATTCTGTACGCCGCAAGAGTATGTGCTGTTCTTGCGCCAGACTCCGATCTTCGAGCAAATGCTGATCGACGACGGCATTCTGCTCCGCAAATACTGGTTTTCAGTATCCGAAACCGAACAGCTGCGCCGGTTCAAGTCACGCCTGAACGACCCGGTCCGGCAATGGAAACTGAGCCCGATGGACTTGGAATCGGTGTATCGGTGGGAGGACTACTCGCGCGCCAAAGACGAGGTGATGGTGCACACCGATACCCCGGTCAGCCCGTGGTATGTCGTGGAATCGGATATCAAGAAGAACGCGCGGCTGAACATGATGGCCCACCTGCTGTCCACGATCGCCTATCACGAAGTAGAGAAACCGAAGGTCACGTTGCCAGACCGGCCGGTGGTGAGTGGCAACTACCAACGCCCCCCGCGAGAGCTGTCGACGTACGTCGCCGACCATGCGGCCACCCTGCTGGCGAAGGGCTGAGTGGCGACCCGCTGCGGCCGGCTCCACCGGCCTTGCGATCGCCACCGCCACAAGCTGGCGACCCGCTGCGGCCGGCTCCACCGGCCTTGCGATCGCCACGTTATGGCCCCGCGCGCCTCATGATCCAGGTCTACATCCCGGCCACTCTGGCGATGTTGCAGCAGCTCGTCAACGATGGCTCGTTGTGGCCGGTCAACGGCACCGCGTTCGCGGTGACGCCGACGTTGCGCGAGGCTTATGCCGAGGGTGGCGACGACGAGCTCGGCGAGGTGGCGCTGCGTGAGGCGGCGTTGGCGTCACTGCGGCTGCTGGCGGCTGACGCCGGTGCCACGTTACGTCCGCGACGCGCGGTGCTGGCCGCAGAGGTCGACGACGTCAAGTTCCGTCCCGATCTCGACGACGCCGTCGTCAGACTCGGCACACCTGTTGCGATCGACCAGGTGATCGCCGCGTACGTCGACAACGCCGGCGCTGAGCCGGACGTCACCAAGGCGATTGAGGTCATCGATGCCGCTGACCTGGGCGACGAGGACGCAGACCTGGTTGTCGGCGACGCCCAGGACCATGACCTGGCCTGGTACGCAAACCAGGAGCTGCCATTCCTGCTTGACCTGCTTTAGCCGTGCGACGCGCCTCTAGATGTGACGCATTCCAAGCCTTCGCGCCTAGATACGGTACCGTAGGTTACGGTAACGTAGCCTACAGCGGAGGACGTCGAACTGTCCCCAACGCATGGCGGAAGCTAAACGCCGCATCCCGAGCAGGAGCTTCCTATGAGTAGGAAATACGAATCGATTACCGCCAATGTCGGCGATACCAAACGGCCCACCGTCGCAGGTGCCGACAGGCACCCCGGTTGGCACACGCTGCGCAAGATAGCCGCGCGCATCACGACGCCGCTACTGCCCGACGACTATCTGCATCTGGCCAATCCGCTATGGTCCGCACGGGAATTGCGGGGCCGCATTCTTCAGGTCCGTCGGGAGACCGAAGATTCGGCGACCCTGGTCATCAAACCGGGCTGGGGCTTCACCTTCGACTACCAGCCGGGCCAGTACGTCGGGATCGGGTTGCTGGTAGACGGGCGCTGGCGCTGGCGGTCGTATTCGCTGACGTCGAGCCCGGCTGCTGTGACGTCCGGGTCCGGGTCCGGGTCCGGGTCTGCTCGGACGGTGACGATCACCGTGAAAGCGATGCCCGAAGGCTTCCTGTCCAGCCACCTGGTGGCCGGCGTGGAGCCAGGGACCATCGTGCGGCTGGCCGCGCCCCAGGGCAATTTCGTGCTGCCCGACCCGGCGCCGCCGTCGATTCTGTTCCTCACCGCCGGGTCTGGAATCACGCCGGTGATGTCGATGCTGCGAACGCTGGTGCGCCGCAACCAAATTGCTGACATCACGCACCTGCACTCGGCGCCCACCGAATCTGACGTGATGTTTGGCGCCGAGTTGGCCGCAGTGGCGGCCGACTACCCCGGCTATCGGTTGCAGGTGCGTGCGACCCGCACGCAGGGTCGGCTCGACCTTGCCCGGCTGAGTCAGGAGGTGCCGGACTGGTGCGAACGCCAGACCTGGGCCTGCGGACCGGAGGGCATGCTCAATCAGGCTGAGAAGGTCTGGTCGTCGGCGGGCATCCGCGACCGGCTGCACTTGGAGCGGTTCGCGGTGTCCAAGGCGGCCCCCGCTGGAGCGGGCGGAACGGTCACCTTCGCGCGGAGTGGGCGCAGCGTGGCCGCCGATGCGGCGACGTCGCTGATGGACGCAGGTGAGGGCGTCGGTGTGCAGATGCCCTTCGGCTGCCGGATGGGAATCTGTCAGTCGTGCGTGGTCAGCCTGGTCGAAGGCCACGTCCGGGATCTGCGAACGGGTCAGGAGCACGAGCCCGGAACCCGAGTCCAGACCTGCATTTCGTCGGCGTCAGGTAATTGCACGCTCGACATCTAAAGGCTACTCACAGGTAACCTACGGAATCGTAGGTTACGATAACGTAGGTAACTGACCACACTACGACCGCAGGGAGATGAAGACGATGGCGATCACAGACGTCGACGTATTCGCACATCTGACGGACGCGGACATCGAGAACCTGGCCGTTGAGCTGGATGCCATCCGCCAGGACGCGGAAGACTCACGCGGCACGCGGGACTCGCGCTACATCCGTCGCACCATTGCGGGGCAGCGCGCGCTGGAGGTAACCGGTCGGCTGCTGCTGGCAGCCAGTTCGCGGCGCTCGGCATGGTGGGCAGGCACCGTGACCCTAGGCGTGGCCAAGATCATCGAGAACATGGAGATCGGCCACAACGTCATGCACGGCCAGTGGGACTGGATGAACGACCCGGAGATTCATTCCTCCACGTGGGAGTGGGACATGGGCGGGTCGTCCAAGCATTGGCGGTACACCCACAACTTCGTGCACCACAAGTACACCAACATTCTCGGGATGGACGACGACGTCGGCTACGGCCTGCTGCGCGTCACGCGAGACCAGCGCTGGAAGCGCTTCAACATCTTCAACCTGCTTTTCAACACCCTGCTCGCGATCGGCTTCGAATGGGGCGTCGGCTTGCAGCACGTCGAGCTCGGCAAGATCGCGAAGCGCCGGATGGATCAGGAGGAAGCCCGGCACAGGACAGAAGAGTTCTTGGCCAAGGCCGGCCGTCAGGTGCTCAAGGATTATATCGCCTTCCCTGCGTTGACCTCACTGTCGCCCGGCGCGACCTACAAATCCACGTTGAAGGCCAATGCGGTAGCCAACGTGATCCGCAACGTGTGGGCCAACGCCGTCATCTTCTGCGGGCATTTCCCCGACGGCGCAGAGAAGTTCACCAAAACCGACATGATCGGCGAAACGAAGGGCCAGTGGTACCTGCGCCAGATGCTGGGCAGCGCCAACTTTGAGGGCGGCCCCGTGCTGCGGTTCATGAGCGGAAACCTGTGCCACCAGATCGAACACCACCTGTACCCCGACCTGCCGAGCAACCGCCTTCACGAGATCTCGGTGCGGGTGCGCGAGGTCTGCGACAAGTACGACTTGCCTTACACCACAGGCTCATTCCTGGCGCAATACGGCAAGACGTGGCGCACCATCGCCAAACTGTCGCTGCCGGACAAGTACTTGCTCGACAACGCTGACGACGCGCCGGAGACCCGCAGCGAGCGGATGTTCGCTGAGCTGGAGCCGGGCTTCGGCGGCACCGATCCGACGACCGGGCGCCGCCGCGGGCTCAAGACCGCTATCGCCACGGTTCGAGGTTGGCGTCGAAACAAGCGCGCCGCGGCTGCACAGGTCACCGGAGCCGACGACGACTTGGCTGCCTAACTGCTTGTGACCTTGGCAGCCAGCGCGGCCAACTTGGCGTCGAGTTCCTGTGCGGCACTAAGTAATGCTGGATTCTGTTGGATGACCATCAGTGACGACGGCTTGACGTAGGTCAGACTGCTGCCATCGTCCTCCTCGTCCGTGAGTAGCACCTCGACCGGGGCGAACAGACCCGCGCTCACGTCGTGCCGCAACATCGTGATGGCGATCAGCGGGTTACCGAGGACGACGCGTAACACCTTGCGGTCGATGCCGGCCTTGGTGATCCAGGCGCCATGGTCGAACAACTTGAACAACATGAACCCGCTTGGCCCGACGTAGGGTTCGACCTGCCGCTGATACGACTCCCAGCTGTTTGGTGCTTTCGCCAAGTCGTCGAGCGAAACCGGCCGCTCACCGATGTCGGCCAGCAACGCAGCCACCAGCTCGTCGTAGCTCTTTTTGCTGGCGTAGCGCACCCGCACACCCTCGAAGCGGGTTTCGAGCGGATCAGACGTGCTCATACTCGGCCTCCTCGAAATCGACACCCGCATGGTGCTCGAAGCGATCGTGCAGATGCGCACTCGGGGTGCGATCCACCAGGAGGCTCAGCAGTTCGGGCCGGCTGTAGTGACCGCTGGCATCCATGAGGACCTTTCGGGTGTTGATCAACGACAAGTCGAGGTCAGCTATGACCTCGCCCTCGCCGGAGCGCAGCGGCTCGCCCAGATACTCGCCCTGGGGCGTGATGACCGCGGTGAAATGGCCGCCGGAGATCGGGCCAATCGGAGAACCCGTGTCGGCCATGATCTGCGCCTGCTGATCGGCGTCGAGCCAGGCGGTGGCATTGACGACGAAGGCACCTGACTCGAGAGCGTGATTGCGCACGCTGATTTCCGTTTGTTGCGCGAACAGGTCGCCACCGAACGATCCTGGAAACATGCTCGAATGGATCTGCTCGCCGTCGGCGATCAGGGCGTAGCGCGCCAGCGCGTTGAAGTGCTCATAACACGCCAGCTGCCCGATCCGTCCGACCGCGCTGTCGACCGCCCGCAATCCGCTGCCGTCGCCCTGTCCCCAGATCATCCGTTCGTGGTAGGTCGGTGTGATCTTGCGCCGGCGCTGAAGCAGGGTGCCGTCGGCGTCGAACAACAACTGCGTGTTGTACAGCGAACCACCGTCGCGCTCGTTGACCCCGATGGACACCACCATGCCGGCGGCCCGGGCCGCCGCACTGATCGCGTCGACCGCCGGCGACGGTATCGTGACCGCCTGATCCAGCAGCCTGAGGTGTTCCGGCCGCATCTCGAAAGGACGCTGGACGAACGAGAAGTACGGGTAGTACGGCACCACCGTCTCCGGAAAGGTCGCGAACTGCACGTCTTGGCGGCCCAGTTGCTCGATCTTGCCGATTGCCCGTTCGATCGTCCCCTCGCGGCTATAGAGCACCGGGCTGAGTTGCACTGCGGCTGCACGTATCACATTCATCGCCGCGACCCTTCGTTGGTGTCGGGCGTTATTAAGCGAGGCGCTCGATGATGGTGGCGTTCGCCATTCCGCCGCCCTCGCACATGGTCTGCAAACCGTACCTCTTTCCATGTTGCTCCAGGGCGTTGACCAGCGTGGTCATGATGCGGGCACCACTGGCACCCAGCGGGTGGCCGATCGCGATGGCGCCGCCGTTGACGTTGGTCTTGGCCAGATCCGCCCCGGTGTCTTGTGCCCAAGCCAGCACGACGGGCGCGAACGCCTCGTTCACCTCGAACAGGTCGATGTCGGTCAGCGTCAACCCGGCGCGATGTAGCACCTTCTCGGTTGCCGGGATGACTCCGGTCAGCATGTACAGCGGGTCGGAACCCACCACGGTCGTGGTGTGAATCCGGGCCAGCGGGCGCAGGCCCAGCTTGTTGGCGACCTCGCTGGTGGTGATCAAGACCGCGGCGCTGCCGTCGGAAAGCGGCGACGAGTTGCCGGGTGTGATCTCCCAATTGATCTGTGGGAACCGCGCTTTCATGGCCTCGCTGTAGAACGCCGGCTGCAACGTGGCCAGCGTCTCCACCGTGGTGGCGGGCCTGATGATCTCGTCGGTGGAAAGGCCGGCGATCGGGATCAGCTCGTTGTCGAAGAGCCCGTCCTTGGTGGCGCGGGCGGCTTTGTTGTGGCTGTCGGCGGAGAACTCGTCCAGCTGGGTGCGCGAGAAGCCCCACTTCGCGGCGATCAGTTCGGCGCTGATGCCTTGTGGCACCAGGCCATCGGGGTAGCGCTGCGGCATACCCTCGCCGAATGGGTTGCTGCCCGGCAGTACCGAGCTGCCCATCGGGACGCGGCTCATCGACTCCACGCCACCGGCGATGACGAGGTCGTAGGCGCCGGCGAGCACGCCCTGGGCGGCGAAGCTGATGGCCTGCTGGCTGCTGCCGCACTGGCGGTCGATCGTGACGCCGGGAACCGACTCGGGAAATCCGGCACCCAACAACGCGTTGCGAGCGATGTTGACCGCCTGGTCGCCAACCTGGGTGACGGCACCGGCGATGACATCGTCGATCTGCACCGGGTCCACGCCCGTGCGTGCTACCAGTTCGCGCAGGCTGTGCGCCAGCAAGTCAGCGGGCAGCACATCGTGCAGCGCGCCGCTGGCCTTGCCCTTGCCTATTGGGGTACGGACAGCGCCGACGATGACGGCGTCGCGACCTTGGTAACCAGTCATGGCTCCTCCTTGAGTCCTGAAGCTAGATATTGCTCGCTGTACTCAGGAGAACATCTAGGTATACTAAAATCAACCCAGACGGCGAGGTGATTTGCGTGACACTTTTACAAGGGCCTCTCGCAAACCGAGACGCATGGTCGGCGGTTGGCGAGTGTGCGATCGAAAAAACCATGGCGGCTGTCGGAACCAAATCCGCCATGCTCATCATGCGCGAGGCCTACTACGGCACCACCCGGTTCGACGACTTCGCCCGCCGGGTGGGCATCACCAAGGCTGCCACCTCGGCGCGACTGAGCGAATTGGTCGACCTCGGACTACTGACCCGGCGGCCCTACCGTGAGCCTGGGCAGCGCCGCCGCAACGAGTACGTGCTCACCGACGCCGGCATCGATTTCATGCCGGTGGTCTGGGCGATGTTCCAGTGGGGGCGCCGCCACCTGCCGGGCCGCGACCGGCTGCGGCTGACTCATCTGGGCTGCGGCGCCGATGCCGATGTGGAAATCCGGTGCGCCGAAGGGCATCTGGTGCCACTCGACGAACTCGGCATGCGGTTGGTCAAGTCTCCCAATCGTTGACGTGCATTACAGCGCCAGTCACGGCGAGTATGGTGTGCGCGACCAGCTCGGGATCGTCGAACATGGGGACGTGGTCGACGTCGGGCAGAATCTCGAACGTCGCAGCGGGCAGGCGCTCACGCGCAACTTCGCCGTACGCAGCGACCGGCAAAAGTGAATCCTTCTCGGACCATGCGAGCGTAATCGGGCACGGCAGCGGGTCCAGCGGGGCGACCTGCTCTTCCTCAGTTGAAAGAACCTCCCTGCCGACGGAGCACTTGGTGATGATCCGGCACTGCTCGAGGAGCCTGTCCGCAGGCACTCGATCGCCGTGGCGGGCGCTATTGAGGATTCTCAACGCGAGCCGACGCACGACTGCCGACTTGAAGACCAGCGGGCCAACCGGCCCGGCGAGCACGGCGAGCCGAGACATCGCCGCCAGCTTGTGCACTTTGCGGCTGGCTGGAGCATGTGCAGGCGTTTGCTAGAGGCCATGGGGAAGTTTGACACGGCGACACGGCCGGCTGGGCGCGAGCGTGCGCAGTTGTGGCTTCACTGCTCCCTGAGCAGTGCCAGCAGCCGCCGGGCCGCGGCGACGCGGCGCAGGGCCGTTCCGGTCAGGCTGTCGAGTGCGCATTCGGGGTCGGCCGGCGGCCCCATGTGCCCGCAGCCACGCGGACAGTCCTCGATCGCCTCGGCGAGGTCGGAGAAAGCCGACAGCACGTCGTCGGGCTGGATGTGGGCCAACCCGAACGAGCGGATTCCCGGGGTGTCGATCACCCAGCCGGAACCCGGCAGCGAATCGCCCAAAGGCAGCGCCACCGACTGTGTCGAGGTGTGCCGCCCTCTGCCGATGTCGGTGACCTCGCCGACAGCCCGATCGGCTTCGGGCACAAGGCGGTTCACCAAGGTCGACTTGCCAACCCCGGAGTGTCCGAGCAGCACGGTGATCTTGCCGGGAAGCAACTCTGCTACCGCGAGCAGGGGATCATCGACGCCGGCAGCGACCACCGTCAGGTCCAGGTCCAAGAACTGCTCGGCGAACGGTTCCGGCGGTGCGAGGTCAGTCTTGGTCAGGCAAAGAATGGGTGTCAGCCCGCCGGCATAGGCGGCGATCAGCGTCCGGTCGACGAGTCCGGTGCGTGGCGGTGGGTCGGCCAGGGCCACCACGATCAGCAGTTGGTCGGCGTTGGCGACCACGACTCGTTCGGTGGGGTCGGTGTCATCGGCGGTGCGCCGCAAGACTGTTCGCCGCGGTCCCCGCCGCACGATGCGGGCCAGGGTGTCGTGCCGCCCGGAGAGATCGCCGACCACGTCGACGTCGTCGCCGACGACGATCGGGGTGCGGCCCAGCTCTCGTGCCCGCATTGCCGTGACCCTGCTATCGGGGCGGCCACCCAGCACGCACCCCCAGCGGCCGCGGTCGACGCTGACCACCATGGCGGACTGGGCGTCGGCGTGCTCGGGACGGGTCTTGGTCCGCGGTCGCGAACCGCGGCCGGAGCGGACCTTGAAGTCAGACTCGTCGTAGTCGCCAGGCTTCAAACGCCGGACCCCGCATCGGCCAGCATGCGCGCCCACAGCTGCGGGAACTCCGGCAGCGTCTTGCTGGTGGCACCGATGTCGTCCACCTCGACACCGGCGACTCGCAGCCCGACGATCGCGCCTGCCATCGCCATCCGATGGTCTGCATACGCACGCCAGGTGCCGGCCCGCAGCGGTGTCGCGGTGATCACCAGACCGTCGGGCGTTTCCTGACAATTGCCGCCCAGGCGGTTGATTTCGGTGCTCAGTGCGGCGAGCCGGTCGGTTTCGTGACCACGCAGGTGGGCGACGCCGGTCAGCCTCGACACCGATCCCGGGGACGCCAGGGCCGCTAGCGCCGCCACCGAAGGCGTGAGCTCACCCACGGCGCGCAGGTCGGCGTCAAAGCCTTCGAAGCCTTGGGATGACGCCGGCCCGCGCACCTCCAGGAATGAATCAGTCTGGGTGACAACGGCATTGAGTTTGCTCAAGACGCCCCGAATGTCATCGGCGGCTTGCACGCTGGCCGCCGGCCAGCGGGCGATGCGCACTGTTCCGCCACTGAGTACCGCCGCTGCCAGGAACGGGACGGCGTTCGTCAGATCGGGCTCGACGTCCCAGTGCCGCGCCGCGATCGCGCCCGCGTGCACCTGCCAGCGGTTCGGGGTCGAATCGTCGATGTCGACGCCGGCTTGCCGCAGCATTACCACCGTCATCGCGATGTGCGGCGCCGAAGGCAACGTAGAACCGGTGTGTTGCACGGTCAGGCCCTCGGTGAAGGACGCTCCGCACAGCAACAGGCCGGACACGAACTGTGACGACCCCGACGCGTCGATGGCCACGGTGCCGCCGGCGACCGATCCGCTGCCTTGGACCCGGAAAGGCAGACCGGTTCCGTCGATCCGGACACCCAGACCGCGCAGCGCATCCAGCAGCGGCGCGATGGGCCGAATCCGGGCTTGCTCGTCGCCGTCGAACTCCACCACCGAATCGCCGAGTGCCGCCAGCGGCGGAACGAAACGCAGAACGGTGCCGGCCAGGCCGCAGTCCACTCGGGCGTGGGGGCCGGGAACAATTCGGCCGCTGACCGTCAATTCAGACCCGGCCCCCTCGACGTGCAACCCCAGGGTGCTCAGCGCGCCGATCATCAGATCGGTATCGCGGCTACGCAGCGCTCCGCTGATCGTTGAGTCGCCCTGGCCCTGCGCGGCCGCCAATGCCGCCAGCACCAGCGCCCGGTTGGTCTGTGACTTCGAGCCGGGAACGGTCACGGTCGCGCGCACAGGTGCCGTCGTGTGTGGGGCCGTCCACGTTGTCATGGGCTCGGTGCTCACCTGCCTCATCCTGCCGTGTCGGCGGGTGTCGTGGGTAGCAGGCACCATGGTTGTCATGTGTGGACGGTTTGCGGTCACGACAGATCCAGCCCTGCTGGCCGAGAAGATCAAGGCGATCAGTGAAGTCACAGCGGCCACCGGCGCCGAGCCCAATGCCGGGGCGCCCAATTACAACGTGGCACCCACTGCCACGATCGCGACCGTCGTGTCGCGCCATCGTGAGCCCGACGACGAACCAACTCGCCGAGTGCGTCTCATGCGCTGGGGATTGATTCCGCCGTGGGTCAAAGCCGGTCCGGACGGCGCACCGGAGAGCAAAGGCCCGCTGCTGATCAACGCGCGAGCCGAGAAGGTGGTCAGCTCGCCGGCCTTCCGGGGTTCGGCGAAGAGCAAGCGCTGCCTGGTGCCGATGGACGGCTGGTATGAATGGCGAGCCAACCCCGACGGCGTTGCGGGGAAGAAGACCGCCAAGACGCCGTTCTTCATGCACCGCGACGACGGCGACTCGTTGTTCATGGCCGGTCTGTGGTCGGTCTGGAAACCGGCCAAATCCGAAGCACCGCTGTTGAGCTGCACGATTATCACCACCGATGCGGTGGGCGAGCTGGCCGAGATTCACGACCGGATGCCGCTGATACTGACCGAAGCTGACTGGGATGCCTGGCTAGATCCCGACGCTCCCGTGGACCCCGAGCTGCTGGCCCGCCCGCCCGATGTGCACGACATCGAACTGCGCGAGGTGTCGAGGCTGGTCAACAGCGTGCGCAACAACGGACCCGAGCTGCTGCAGCCGGCCGAGCGGCAGCCCGAACAGATCACGCTGCTTTAGCGCCACACTCGCGCGGTGCGATCATGAATTGCCCAATTTCAGGTGCGCTTGAACCAGAGTCCGCCGTACGGCGGTCGTGAAGCGGACCTTATGCAGACTTGATGAGCGGTTAACAGAGCGGCCGAGCCGATTCCCCCGGGATCTTCATCGGAAGCGCCCGACCACTCGTCGGGGTGCAAATCGTGGAGGTTGAACAACGGGCCCCCGTCACGGGGTGTGACCTCTCCCGTCTTCCGATCGACATCGACGTTGCCGTGATCGAGATGGATGCACCAGAGGTTACCGCTCTCGGCAAGGTGGTCGAGGAATCTGCGCACGTCCTCGGCATCGTTGAACGTCTTGACGGGACCGCCGTGGCCGTCGAGGCGGCGGACTTGGTAGTTGCTGTCGTGGAGGACAAACGTTTCGAGTTTGTAGCCGTAGCTGCCTAACTCTTCGTTGAGTTCGTCTGCGGTGCTCATAGCACCGCGAGGTTAATCCTCTTTTGACATCCGAGCACCAGAATTAGCTGGATCAGATTTGACGCGTGGCCCTACAGCTGCCGCCGGACGATCAGCCCATGCTCCACCGCGGGTAAACGCGTAGTTATGTATGCACGACAACGGTCAGCCCATCTTTGTCGTTTCGCGACGGAGCCGAGCGCGCAGGCGCGACTTAGCATGCTTGTGTGACTGGCTCCTACACATACACATTTGAGGACATCCAGAACCGCCCGGTCGCGGTGATCGGGGCGGGAACGCTGGGTCGCCGCGTCGCGCTTATGTTCGCCTCGCGTGGCGGAACTGTGCGCATCCACGCGCGGCGTGCCGAGCAGCTCGCCGCCGCGACCCAGTACGTGACCGAGACGCTCCCGAAGGTGGTGGCGGCGCGAGGGTCCGGCGAAGTGGGCGTTGCGACTGCTGCGGGGTCGCTCGAAGAGGCGTTGGACGATGCCTGGCTCGCGATTGAGTCAGTCCCGGAGAAGCTCGAGATCAAGATTCCGCTGTGGGGCCAGATTGACCAGACGGCGCCGCCGGACACCATCTTCGCGACCAACTCTTCGTCATATCCGTCGCGCCTGATGGCCGAGAACGTCCGGGACAAGACGCGCTTGTGCAACATCCACTTTTACATGCCACCGGAGATCAACGCGGTCGACTTGATGTCCGACGGTGAGACTGACCGGGGCCTGCTCGACACCCTGCTGACCGTCCTGCCCGAGTTCGGCGTCCATCCTTTCGAGGCACGCCGGGAGTGCACCGGCTTCATATTCAATCGCATCTGGGCCGCCATCAAGCGTGAGTCGCTGGCCGTGGTTGCCGAAGGCGTGGCCCGTCCCGAGGACGTCGACGGGATGTTCAAGGTCAACTGGGGCGTGCCGGCCGGACCGTTTCAGATGATGGATCTGGTCGGCCTGGACGTTGTGCTCGACATCGAGAACCACTACGCCCAAGAGTTCCCGCATTTGCCGGAGGGCGTTCGGGACTTTTTGCAGGCCTATGTCGATGCGGGCAAGCTCGGCGTCAAGACGGGCGAGGGCTTCTACACCTACTGAGCCGTTCGCCGGGCCGTGTATCGGCCGGAGTCGGCGGTAATGGCGCGGCGGCTGCGGCGGCTGAGCTGTATCGCCGGCGACCAGCTGAGCAAGACTCCGATGCGCGCGAGCAGTGGTGTATCGATGGATGGGAGCGGGTCGCCGCCGAAGTGGCTTCGGCTCGACTGCTCAGCCTGTCCAGCGGGTTCGGTAAAACGCTTGGGCGACAAGGGCGTCGTCGAGGTGACGAGTCCGAGATGTGTGCGTTGGGCGCGGGCTTTAGACTTCTAATCCCTGCACAACGCGAAAGGCGTTGCTCTCATGCCAGAGATCAAACTCCGTCTGCCTTTGGTCGCCATGACGTTCATCCTGTTCGTCGGGGCAACGGGTGGCGCCAGTCAGCTTGGTTGTTGCGAACTGGCCGAGCAGATGGGTTGTCGACAATCGATTCAACGGTGACGCAGGGTCAGGACCGTGATGACGGCGGGAAACCGTCGGCATGGGCACCGATGCGCAATCGCGTGTACCGCAACTTGTTCATCGCGCAGTTCGCCTCCAATATCGGGACGTGGATGCAAAGTGTGGCGGCCCAATGGTTCTTGGTGGAAAAGCACAGCAGTGACGTCATCGTGGCACTGGTCCAGACGGCGAGTCTTGGGCCGACGCTGCTTTTGGGATTGTTCGCCGGCGTGCTTGCCGATCTATTCGACCGGCGGCGGTTACTGATATTTCTGCAGTCATATGCAGTGCTGGTGGCGCTGGCCCTGGCAGTGCTGACCTACCTCGGTCGCCTTGGCCCGACGTCACTGTTGATGTTTACCGTGGCCATTGGTTGCGCTTCTGCAATCACCGGACCGGCGTGGCAGGCGATTCAGCCCGAGGTGGTCCCGCGTGAGCAGATACCGGCCGCCTCGGTGTTGGGCAGCGTCTCGGGTAATGCCGCCCGAGCGATTGGACCGGCAATCGGTGGCGTTGTCGTGGCATTGTCCGGCCCCGCAGCAGTCTTCGCGCTCAACGCAATATCGTTCGCGGGAATAATC
>Ga0209530_1001071_pt1 | contig 13964 bp, 16 predicted proteins | sample BlaSpr_A8_Ref_O1_FD_187987 | JGI IMG/M metagenome (GOLD analysis project Ga0209530, IMG submission 187987) | Forest soil microbial communities from Thunder Bay, Ontario, Canada - Black Spruce, Ontario site 2_A8_Ref_O1 (SPAdes) (version 2) | ecosystem: Environmental > Terrestrial > Soil > Boreal...
CCTATTCACCGACTACCGGCGACCGCTACACACGTTCCTTGATTCCTTCCACGCGGCGATCGGACTCTATTTCTTCGAATTGAGTTTCCGATAACCCTCGGTGGTGTTGAAGTTCACCCCCGGTGGACCACCTACCGGAGAGTTTGCGTTCCTCGGCTCCCCGCGAGAGCGTGTTAGCGTATACAACCTCGAGCTGCAACTTGCGAGGCGGCAGGAAGAACGAAAGCGTATCGCGGCCGATGCAGAGCTTGATGAGAAGGTGCGTCGTATTGCATACAAAGATGAATCGCGCACGGACGTCCAAAATTTCCGCCTGGAAAGCACCCGGTACAGACGAGTTAACAACCTTCTTCAGGGTGTTCTAATCGTGGGATCAATCGCCGCTACCGGCGCCTCCGCACTAACCTCCGAGGTCCCAGATATACGTTGGGCAACTCTAGGCCTCACTTTCCTTGTGGGCGTTTCAAGCGGATTTATGGGATACTTTAAGTACAAGGAACGAAGCTTTTATCTCCAACAGACGGCTGATTCGATTGAAAGCGAATGGGAGGCATACGAAGTAGGAGTTGGACGCTACAAGCGCATTCCAAATGAAGGGGTGAGAGGCTAGCGGAACTAGTCGAGGAGATACACAAGCTAAAGGCAGAGCAGAAGAAGAGGCAGCAGAACCTTGAGCAGCCACCGGATTCGCGTGGTTCCCAAGACCATTGACCGGAACATCTGAGATTGAGGCGACAGGGTCATCAGCTTTGATGAAGCATGCTTGTGTACATATCCGCGTGAAGCTCTGTCATTTGCTATGCCCAGCGTCTCGCTGACCACCTTCATCTCGACCACGCGGCGAGCGACAGCGTAGCCGCCCGTACCTGAGATGGTGAAATCGAATCGGCGGCAAGGGCTCAGACACTGCCACCTCCATGGCAGCCTGGGACACGCGAACGGCAGAGTCGGCGTTGGAATCGCTCGCGCTTGAGACCGTCACTCGCGCCGCGTGACCCTTGCTGGTCGCGACCGCGGTGAACGACTGGCCGAGCGCGGAGGCGCGGTACTCGTAGACGGACAGTCAGATGCCGGAGTGCGGCCCGTGTTGGCCGGCAGGCTCGGGCAGCCCTTGATCCAGCCCGGCGTAGGCGAGTGCCTTGGGACGTTCTATCCTGTAGGCGCTGGTCGGCGAACCCGAGCGAGGCAACGGCTGACCTAGGGCCGCTTCGAGCGAGAGCAGGTACCAGACCCTGCGGGGACTGGGTCTGGCCGGATTCCCACGGCTGGACCATGTCCGGCTGTACCCGTTCGGGTCGTCAACGGTGAACCCGTGCTCGCGGATATGCCGCGCCAGATCGGTCTGGGACGGGCTCGCCCGTTCCGTGCCTGATCCGACGCCAGGGCCTGGTCCGACGCCCAAGGAACAGATAATCGCATGACTGCGTTGGCATAGTTGCGATTACTGGTAGTGTGGGGACGGTTGGCGGGTCCCGACAGGCACCGCACTGGAACGCTCGCTACAGCAAAGGAGGATCCCATGGCAGCTAAGACGGTCACGACCGCTGATGACGCCGACGTTGCTGCGCTGCTCGGGCTCGAGCCGCTAGAGCAGGCCACCGCCGGCAGCGGAGAGCAAGTTCCGGAGCTGGATGCGCAGGTCGGAAGGCGAGTCCGTGCGGCACGCCGCCGAGCAGGTTTGGACGCGGCCACACTGGCTGAGCAGGTCGGGCTGACCCGGGACAAATTGTCGAAGATCGAGAACGGTCGTCGGCGAGTCGCTCCGCGAGAGCTGCCGGCGCTGGCGCACGCGCTGCATGTGCCGTTGTCGATGCTGCTTGGTGCGGCTGACACCGCACGCCCGGCTTTGGCGCTCGCGCACCGGGTCGCAGCGACCGCCCCCCAATCCGCTACTTCCGGCGCGCGGGCGCGCGCCATCGAAATCCTTCAGGCCGAAGCACGGCTGGGCAAGTACGACGAACTGGTGCCGCGGCAGCTGTCACCAGGCGGCGCTGCGATCGAGCAGCTAGTCGCCACCGAGTTCGCGGCCACGCCCCGTACTGCGCCGGAAGCGCAGCGGCAAGGCCGCGTCCTCGCCGAGGAAGTGCGTCGAATCCTCGAGCTCGGCATCGCCGAGATAGGAGACCTTCCGGGGCTGGTTGAGATGCACTTCGCCGCCGATGTCGCACTCAGTCCCCTCGGTGAAGAGAGCGACGGGCTGTGCGCGCACGACGGGGAGGCGGCTCTGCTGGTCGTCAACACGGACTATCCCACGAGTCGGACCAGGTTCACTCTCGCGCACGAACTCGGGCACCATCTGCTGCGCGACCCGCGCGACGTCATCGAAGAGCAGCTCGGTGACATGTTCAGGACTTCCTACTTCGAGCGGCGCGTTAACGCGTTCGCTGGACATCTGCTGCTGCCGCTCAAGGCCGTCACCACGACCCTCGTCTGGCTCGGCTGCGGCCGCGACGACCTCATCGCCGCCAACGCCCGTGGCCGCGCTGCACTCGGCTACCTGATGGTCCGCTACGGCGTCTCGCTGCCGTGCGCGCTATCCCAGGTTGCCGAAGCGGGCTTCCTGACCGTCATCGCCAAGAGAGACCTCACCGACAAGCTCCGCGCCGGTGAGCTCGTCCGTGCCGCCGAACGCCTGATCAGCGGACGGCCTGGCCCCGAGAAGACAACTCACGAGCAGCGGCCTCCAGCACGGCTGGTGGCCGCGGCACTGGAAGCCGCACGGGCCGGACATGTCGGCATGAACACCGTCGCCGTCCTGCTGGGCCGCACCGACGATGACGCACTATTCGATGAGGTGATGTACGCCGACGCCGAAACCGGAACGCAGTGAGCGCCGCTAGCAGGAGAGTCTGGTTCCTCGACACATCCTCACTGCTGTCGATGGCTATCGGCGAGGAAATCGAAGCGGCCGTCCTGGACGAGATCGGCGACGACCATGTCGTGATCATTGATGTCGTCCACGACGAGCTAACGCGCCGTGCCGCCATCCCCGGCACCGCCGCGCTCGCGAAGAGCGCCCTTAATCGCCTCCAGCCGCACTGGACAGTCATGGATACCGCGCGCTTCGTAAAACTCGAGGAAATCCGACAAGCCCAAGAGGACGTAGCCGACGGCCGTACCCTCACCGACGACATGCAACACTGGGCAGAATCGACGATCATCGCCCTTGCCCGCAGGTCAGCTGCCGCGGGCTTCACCTCAGTCAAGATGCTCCTCAGCGAGGACTACGATGCCCGCCGCGTCGCCTGCACTGTCCCGTACACACGTGGCATCAGCATTCACGCGCTCCTTTACGAACGCGTCCAGGGCAAACGCATGACCCCGGAGGCGGCCGCCAAGCTCGGCGAAATCCTTCATGCGGCCGAGCGCGGCCCAGTCGTGACAGCCAGCAACTTCGCAGACCGTACCGGCCGCAAACTCGGGCGCGTGGCGAAACCCTGACGCGCGGCGACCGCGAACTGATCTGCCGCGCAACCCAGCAGCAGGTCGATCGATATGTTTCGATTTCACAAGCAGACACTCGACTCCTCGTGACCTGCCAAGCCGGGCGACGGCCCGTCAGTCTCAATTTCCGTCTCATTCGCGGGCGTCCGGCGACCGCCGCGACCGTCCGCCGACTTCTGTCGTGCCTGGTCACGCACGGTCCCGACCGCCACCGAACGCTCGCCAACAGAATTGGAAAGCGTTCTGGGGAAACCCCTCAAGAGTTCGAATCTCTTATCCTCCGCCAGTTAGCTGAGCTGCGGAAGTAGAAAACGGGCGATACCTGCCCTATGGGTCGGCAGGGTCGTCCGCCTCAATCGCTTTCCAGGTCGGCGAGAGGTCTCTACGCCGCGGTGGGCCAGGCCGATGTCTACGATCGGCAAGATGACCGCGAGCGCTTTCCGCCGGACCGTGACCATACCTGTACTGTCGGTTGAGTCGGCGATCTGCCAGATCACCTGGCCAGCCTGTCCGGCCACTTTCTGTCTACCCCGATGCCTAGCTGACTTCTGCATCTCTAGGGGAGTCCGCGAGAAAGACATCGGGATCGGCCGGCGCATCGCTCGGCGCATACCCCTTCTACTAGCTACAGCTACCCGGAGATGATCTCCCGGTCCACACCGATCCGCCGGATGAGAGCCCTTAGCTGGGGAATAACCTCTGGTTCGGAGTCCAGTGCTCGCTCCAGCTGGTTCACTTCATGGGGCGTCAGCCGGAGGATCCGATCCTCGGCTAGCACGGTGCGAGCACGTTCCATCGCGGCTCCCAGGACGAATGACGTCAGATCCTGCTGTTGCACGCTGGCGGCTGCCCGGATCGTCTCATGCGACTCGGGGCTGAGCCGCAGATTAATACGTGCGGACTTGGCTTCAGGCATGACTGGCGCGCTCCTCCTTTCTGACTACCGTCACACTGTACGTCTCTGAGACGTACGAATCAACCAGGCTGGGCTTCGAGAGTGGCCAGCAGGTCTTTGACCGGCATGAACAGACGCAGATCATGATCTTCGAACTGAGTGAAGCCACGCTGAGAATAGAACGTCACGGCGTCCGGGTCGATCGCATCGACTACCACGACTTCAAACCCGACATGCCGGGATGCCTCCGCGATCTGGCTCAGCGCGTGAAGCAACAGCGTCGAGCCGACGCCGCGGCCGTGGGAGCCGGAGTCGACCGCCAGACGCGCCAGCAGCACTGCTGGAATCGGAAATCTTCGCTTACCGACGCCGTACATCTCGGCGACCTCATCAAGCCCGAGCCGGTAGGCAGTCGTTGCGTAGTACCCGATCACCTTCGATCCGCCGACAGCCAGAAACGTCCTTGTGTTATTGGCCCGTTCCTGTTGACCAGCCTGTGTCTTCAACCAGTCGTCCAGATCCGGCTTGCCGCAGCTGAACGAGCCGCGATCGAGTCTGCGATCGAACGTCACAATTTCCACGCTGGGCTCCCTCCTCTGCGCGACTGATCGCAGCCCAATGACAGGCGATCGATCGGCGGTACCGGCAGGTGCAGGTAAAACCCGAGCACGCGCAAGGTGGGCCGGGCAGCGCATCGCCGCGATGCCTCATGCTGCGCGGTGACCGTGGCGCCAACATACGGCACATTACTTTACGCACGCAGCAGATTACTAAAATGGCACCAGATTGCGCCCGAAGGCGACATACGACAAGCCCTCCCACGCAGCCGCAGGAGCTTCTTCAGTCCTCGCTGATGCCGCCGAGCCGGTCGATGTCTTCTGGCGAGATCCCGGTCAGCAGGGAGACGCTGGACTTCAGCGACCCGTCCAGCCTGCGCAGCTTGGCGAGCATCGCCTCGCGCAGCTCGGTGCGGCGCAGCTCCAGGTAAACACGGACCGCCTCGCCAACCAGGTCCTTCTTGGCCATGGGGCGGCAGCGCTCTCTTGAAATCCTGCACCTACAGGACGCCGACTGGATCTCCGGCAAGTTCAGCGACGAGACAGCCGTCCGTCTCAATTTCCGTCTCATTCGCGGGCGTTCGGCGGCGGCCGGGGCCGTCCACTCAGTTCCGTCATGCCTGGTCACGCACGGCCCCGACCGCCACCGAACCGCCAGCAACAGACTTGGAAAGCGTGTTGGGGAAACCCTCAAGAGTTCGAATCTCTTATCCTCCGCCAGTGCCCTGACCTCGGGAAATAGAAAACGGGCGATGCCTGCCCTATAGGTCGGCGGCGTCGTCCGCATCGAGCTGTTCGTCGGTGTGAGGTCTCGGGACATGCGTGACGGTTACCCTCAGGAGATGCGTGACCTCAGCTCGATGGGCTGCGGGCGCAGGATACGGTCATTATCGTCGGCTGTGTGGCAGCCATAGACCAACAACAGCTACTGGAATCCGCGCGAGACTTCGCCGAGCGTGCTCTGAATGCCTACGTTGAGGATGACACTCGAGTCATCCTGGCCAGCGCTGCGTTCAGTCTCGAGCACCTATGCAAGGCGTACCTCTACGGCATGCATCCGGCTCTGCTCATGGAGCTCCGGAACGGGCAGCTTGATTCCCTGCTCTACCTGGTTGGCCACGGAGGCAGAGCGCGTACGCCGGGCTCCCTCCGGACGATCAGCGGCCGGGAAGCCCTCGCGCGCGTTGAATACGTGCTGCCGAACCTAAAGATGCCGCGGAAATTGCTGGCTCAGTTGATCGACGTCCGCGACGGCATGGTCCACGTCGGCTTCATGTCCTCATCTAGCATCGGTGAGCTGCTCACGGCGTTCTTGCAGTTCTCCGATGGACTCCACGACGCACTCGATAGCGAGCGGGACGGCCGGTGGGGCGAGCACGCCGAACTCGTCGAGGCCTTGATCGCCCGGGCGCAGAGCCAGACCGAGCAGGAAGCGCACCGGCGGATCGCTATCGCCAGGGCCCGGTTTGCACAGCTGGCTGAGATACCCGTCCCCGACCTCGTCTCTGACGTCGCCGCACGTGCAGCCGAGGCTGATGCGAGCGGCGATATCCGAAAGGCGGCCTATTGTCGAGCATGCGGCTACCCGTCTCCGCAAGTGTCCGGGCGCATGTGGATGGAACGCTCGGCTGCAGACGCCGACGAGCCCGAGCTGCTGCCAGTAGCCGCCGGAGACTTCGCGGACCCCGGGCTCCGTGCTTACCCCATCTGGTGGATCGGCGAAGGCTTCCAGTGTCCCGAATGCGCGTTGACTCTGGACGCGGAGCACCTGGAACCTGTTGGTCTCCCTCAGATATTCCGTGTGCGCAGTCGACGGTCAGGCTCTGAGGATGATGCCAATCCCACCGCAATCCATGACGAACACGTCAACAAGTCGGTGTGATCTGAGCCGTCGGCCATCCGCGAGCCGGTCATAGTGAGCCTGACCTCGGGAAATAGAAAACGGGCGAGACCCGTCATGCAAGTCGGCGAGGTCAACCCGTCTCAATGGCTGTCTGAGACCGCGCCCTGGCCGCTGTCTGCGGCTCCATCCGGCAGGGCGGCCCGGAGGCAGGTGCCTGCATCTTCCAGATCGGCCAGGGCTCCGATCAGCGCCGCGCTGGCGCCCCGGAATGAGACAGCCGTGCTGCCGTGCCCACGCGAGCCCACTGAGCGGAGCGCTGCTCGCGTTACAGCACGCTGCCCGCGGGCGGCGTGCTGTAACTGTCAGCTGGTCGGGCTGCTTGACGCTTGCATCTTGGCAGCATTAGCAGCACAATGATGCTATGAGTACGTCCATCACCGTGCGCGACGTCCCCGACCAGACGAGGGACGAGCTGGCATCCCGGGCCGCACTGACCGGCCGTTCACTCCAGGAGTACCTCCGCGCCAAACTCGTAGAGCTAGCCCGCCATCCTGATGCCGAGGCGCTGGCAGCCAGGATCCGGGCCCGTAAAGCGGCAAGCGGCTCGGTTGTCCCAGCTGACCGGATCATCGCCCACCGTGATGCGGATCGTAAATGACCCTGGTCATCGACGCCTCTACCGTGGTGGCCGCCCTTACCGACAACGGCGAAGACGGCCTGTGGGCAGAGAGCATGCTGACCATCGACTCACTAGCAGCCCCCCACCTCATGCCAGTCGAAGTGGCCAACATTCTCCGCAGGCTTGCGCTCGCGGGTGATATCTCACCCGACACCGCCTCACTTGCCCACAACGACCTGCTCGACCTGCACGTGGAACTGTTCCCTTACGAGCCCTTCGCCGCGCGCATCTGGGCCTTGCGGGCGAACGTCACCTGCTACGACGCATGGTACGTGGCGATAGCGGAAACACTCGACGCGAAGCTCGCCACCTTGGACCGTCGCCTCACAAATGCCTCGGGAACTCGTTGCCGCTTCCAGACGCCCGAGTCCCCTTGAACTCCACCTCAATATGACTCGCCTCCGGTGACGAGTCGGGCAACGCCCTCCGGCAGGTCATCTCCCACCTGGGATGTGTCGGCACGGCTTGACTCCTCGCTCGATATATCCGCACAGATATCCGCGCCATCGGAGGCGTAGCAGGTATGGCCGATATATCCGCGTGCGCGGATAAAACTGCCCCACCCCTTGCTCGGGCCAACGCGCGGACAGCCGTCCATCGATTGGCCTTCGGGCCAAGGTTTGCTAGGGAGCCGGCTGCGGGCGGCCATCAGGGCGTCGGCGGTCTCCATGCTGATGTTCCCGATACCGTCCACCGCCTCCTGGAAGGCGGCCGGGATGGTGGATCGGAACAGCGGCCCGTCCGTCTCAATTTCCGTCTCATCCGCGGGCGTTCAGCGGCGGCCGCGACCATCCGCTGAGTTCCGTCGTGCCTGGTTACGCACGGCACTGATCGGTGCGGAACGGTCAGCAACAGAATTGGAAACCGTGCTAGGGAAACCCTCAAGAGTTCGAATCTCTTATCCTCCGCCAGAGTTCTGATCAGCGTAACCGGGCCCTCGTCCGCTCCCCGGTTGCCGATCAGGCTCGATCACGGGTGCGCCGCGAAGACGTGGGCGACGGCTCCGCCGCTGAAGACGGTGGTGCTCACCGGCTCGATGGTGAGCGGCACGAGGAAGATCCGCTCGCCCGCGCCCAGGACGACCGGGTGGATGAGAAGGCGGTACTCGTCGATCAGGCCGGTCTGGACCAGCGACCGGGCGAACCGTGCCCCGCCGTGGGCGAGCAGGTATCCGCCGGAACGCTCCTGCTTGAGCCGCGTGATGGCTTCGGCCAGGTCTCCGGTGGCGATCGTTGTCTCACCCCAGCCGGCGGACGCGAGCGAGTCCGAGAAAACGACCTTGGGTATCTCGTTCATCGGCTTGGCGAACGGCCCGGAGGCGCTGGGCCAGTAGCCGGCCCACCCCGCGTAGGTGGCGGCACCGATGAGGTGCGCGCCGGCGTTGCTCACGGTCTCGACAGTCCAGCTGAGGCCGTCTTCGGAGCCTCCTGCGGCAATCCAGTCGGTGCTCCCGTCAAGTGGTGCGACGTAGCCGTCGAGCGAGACGGACATCTTCAATACCAGTGAGGCCATGCGCTGCTCCCTTCCCGGGATGGATGAAACGAGCTGCTCAAGTCGATGGTCGTGCAGGGCGCCGGTGAACGCTCCCCGACAAGATCCGATCGCCCAAGTTTCCGAACCGCGAACCGCGTCTAACGCTAGACCAGTGTCCACGATCGGCAGGATGACCGTGAGCGCTTCTCGCCGGACCGCGCGTGTTTCAGCCAGCCGCATACCGCGGGCGCCCGGCCGGCCGGTAGACCTGGATCATTACGCCCTTCGAGTCGGCTCGCGATTCGACCAGGTCTAGCGCTATGTCCGGGCCGGTGGCAGGGAACAGCCGCGTGCCCTGGCCGAGGACCACCGGGACGATGAGCAGGATCATCTCGTCGACAAGGTCGTTTTCGAGCAGCCAGCGGATCAGGCTGCCGCTGCCGTGCACCTGCAGCTCGCCTCCTGGCACGGCCTTCAGCTCGCCGATGGCAGCCGCGAGGTCACCGGACAGGACGGTCGTGTCCGCCCAGCGCGGCTCGGTGAGCGTGGCCGATGCCACGTACTTGGGCGTCTCATTCAACGCCACGCCGATGGGGTGGGCGCGCATCTCCTCGATGGCTCCCCACAAGCCGGCAAAGAGCTCGTAGGTGCGCCGACCGAACAGGAACGCGCTGGCGCGCTGGTAGGTGTGGGTGATCAACATTCTGGTCTCGTCGTCGCCCGCCCCCATGGCCCATCCGCCGCGCTCGAATCCGTTCCTGCGGTCATCCGACGCGCCGCCGTTCCCCTGCATCACTCCATCGACAGTGACTTGAGTCATGGTCGTCAGTTTCATGATCGCGGTCCTATCCTCCTTGGGGCGCCCCTCACGGGCAGCCTGTCACCCCTGCTACGAACACCGCCGTCCCGATCCGACGCCACCTCGCGGACTTCTCGTAATGCTGATCAGCGGGATCAGCATCGCGGGTATGTGACGCAGTCCCACACATTGCTTGCCGAGTGGCGGCCGGGTACATCGATGAGGCCACTAAACGGAACTGGATGGCGCTCAGCACGCCGCGGCTGGCAGCCCTCATGGACGAGTTTGGCGAAGCAGGCGCGACTCTCACAGAACAGCCGATCGCGTGGGTGGATCCGGCCGATCTCGATGCCGAGCCACGCTGGCGCGGACTACTCGACCGGGGAGGCCATCAGGACCGCAGGTAGCGCAGGACCGCGAGCACCCGCCGGTTGTCGGTCTCGGAGGCCGGCAGGCCCAGCTTGGCGAAGATGCTGGCGACATGCTTTTCCACCGTCCCGAGGGTAAGGACCAGGGCAGTCGCGATGCCGGCATTGGAGCGGCCCTCGGCCATCAGGGCGAGGACGTCGCGCTCGCGGGCGGTGAGCGGGTCCAGTCCTCCGGCGCCCCGGCTGGCGGCAAGGAGGTGGCGGACCACCTCGGGGTCGAGCGCGGTGCCGCCGGCCGCGACCCGGGTCACGGCGTCAGTGAACTCGTCCACGTCGGCGACCCGGTCCTTGAGCAGGTAGCCAACGCCGGACGGGCTGGCGCTCAGCAACCGGGCCGCATACACGGTCTCGATGTACTGCGACAGGACCAGCACCGCGGTGCCCGGATGGGCCCGGCGCACCTCGATAGCGGCCCGAAGCCCTTCATCGGTATAGGCAGGCGGCATTCGGATGTCCGCGATGACTACGTCCGGGTGGTGCTCGTCGGCCGCTGCCAGCAGAGCCGCGCCGTCGGCGACCGCGGCGCACACCTGGTGCCCCTCGTCTTCCAGCAGCCGGGCCAGCCCCGCCCGGAACAAGGCGGCGTCCTCGGCGATCACGATGCGCATCGGCAGGATACTTTCATGCGTGCAGCGACATCTCGACGGTGACTCGGGTCGGCCCGCCGGGCGGGCTGGTGAACGTCAGGCTGCCGTCAACGACGGCGGCCCGCTGCGCGAGCCCGGTCAGGCCGCTGCCGCGGGCCGGGTCCGCCCCGCCGCGCCCGTCGTCGGCGACCGTGAGCATCAGGCGTCCTGCCCGCTCTGACAGGTCAATCTTGATCGTGCTCGCGGCACTGTGCTTGGCCGCGTTAGCCAGCAACTCGGCGGCACAGAAGTAGGCGATGGCCTCGATCGCCGGGGCTGGACGAGCCGGCAGGCGGCAAGCCAGCTGCGCGGGGATGGCGCTGCCGGCGGCCAGGCCGGCCAGTGCGTCTGGCAGGCCGTTGTCCAGCACCGGCGGGTGGATGCCCCTGGCCAGTTCGCGGAGCTCGCTGAGGGCGTCGCGCGCGCCCTGCAAGGCGGCGTCGACCAGTTCGCGGGCCGCATCGGCGTCCGGCACCGCACCGGAGTCGCCGAGTTTCTTTTTCGCCATGCCCAGGTTCATCGCCAGCGTGGCGAGCCGGATCTGCGCACCGTCGTGCAGGTCGCGTTCCAGGCGCCGCAGCCGGGCGGCGGCGTCGTCGACCGCCAGCGCCCGGGTCCGCTCCAGGTCCGCCAGCCGCCTGGCAGAAGACCCGGGGCCGAGCAGGCCACGGATCAGCCGCCGGTCGACGGCCACCACGGCCCGGGTCACCCACGGGGCGGCCAGCAGCATGCCGGCCCCGGCCGCGAAGGCGGCAAACGTGCCGGGGAAGGTCGTGACGGTGAAGTGGCCCTGGCCGAGCCAGTCGAACGGTGTGATGACCGGCACCGCACTGAGGTGCACACCCGAGGGATGGTTGCGGAACGACTGCCACCAGAACGGGTACGTCAGGTTGGCCAGCCCGGCACCCCAGAACACCGCGACGGCATACAGCTCCAGCAGCATGACGGGCAGCTTCAGCAGCAGGTACGCCAGCGCCCGCCAGCCGGGGCCGTTGGCGAGCCGGGCGGCGAGCCCGCGGGCGGACAGCGGCGCCGGGGCGGCGACCCGCTCGCCGAGCAGGCCGCCCGCCAGCCTGCGGCAGGCCACGGTGAGCCTGCGAGCGGCGCCGGTCATCACCAGGAGCACCATCAACAGCGCCGCGACGCCCACGCCAGCGGCCACCGCCTGCCCGGACGGGTTCCCGTCCGCCACCCACGGCGGGCCGGAAGCCATCAGCAACCCAGCATCCACCGTGGCGAAGAACCCTGCCAGCGGGATGAACACCCCGAACGGCAGTGTCAGAATGCAGAACGCCACCTCGCGCCGGGCACGGCCATTGAACGGCCCGCGCAGGACCGCGCCCACCAGGCCGCCGACGTCCATTAGCTCACGCGTCCCGGCGGCTCAGCAGCCACCCGCCGGCCGCCAGGGCCGCGGCGGCATACAGGCAGAGCATGCCGAACCCGGTCCACGCCGGAAGGGGCTGCGGGCACTGCCCAGCAGACCCTCCGCAGGACAGGGGCTTGGTCGTACTGATGGAATTCCCGACGATCAGTATCGGCATATATGCCCTCACGCTGTGCGCGACCGCGCCGATCACCTGCGCCAAGACATATACCCCGCCGACCAGCACGCCGATCGCGGCCGGGGAATGGCGGATGATGGCGCCCAGTCCAAGGCCGAGCAGGCCGATCAGGCAGAAGCTCGCCCCGGACAGCAGCACCGCGCGCAGCACACCAGGCTGGTCGAGCGCCGGCGCCGGAATGCCGTGCGGCAGCGTCGCTCCGCCGGCGAAGAACGAAACGAACGCGGCGACCTCCCCGGCAGCCAGCGTCACGGCGCCGAACACCGCCGCCTTGGCTGCCAGCACCAGCGGCCGGCCCGGGATCGCGGCCAGCGTGGCCCGTATCGACCCCGACGAGTACTCGCTGGTCATCACCAGCACCCCGAGCACGCCGACCAGAAGTAGCCCGGGAACGAGGCCGGCCAGCGCGTTGTTCGTCAGGTCACCCGACGCGTTCTTCGTGCCGCGGCCGACCGCGACCCCGATGGCGACCGCGCCAGCTACGCCGATGCCCATCGTCCACCATGTGGAGCGCAAGCTACGGAGCTTGATCCACTCCATCCTGGCCACGTGACGGAACCGGTAGTGCCCGCGCGGAACGCTCGTCACGCAGACCGAGGTCATGATGTCCTCCCCTGGGTCCCGCTGAACTCCCACTTGGTACCAGGCACGCGGATGCGTGCCCTCACCCATCACGCTATGAATAGCGGGGTGACGAGCGGAACGCGGAAACCATCCGTCTTCACCTGGGGGTTTTCCCCAGGGGTGGGATCGTTAAAGTGCCGGCTGGTCGGCCACGGTCAGCCAGCCGAGTCGTTTTGACATCGCCTGCGCGCAGTTGACAACGGCGGCTACGTGGCCAGAGTCGTCGGCGGCGCGCCACAGGACCGACCACGGGTAACAGGACGCCGGTTCGGTGAGCGGCCGCCAGATCGTCCCGGGGAGCGCAGCGATGCAGGAAGACGGCACGCAGTACAGGCAGCGCCCCTGGGAGACGAGATCGGCGGCCGCCCGGATGCTCTCCACGGTTCCCCCGTAAACGGTGGGGGTGAAGCCGGCCACCCGGCACATCTCAACGGTGAACTGATTGAATTCCGGCGCCTGCGCTTCTTCGGAGAGCAGGAGCGGCTCCTCGGCCAGGATGGCGACTGAAACGCCTTCAAGTTCGAGTCGTAGCTGGAGTCGATGATGCCGACACGCAACGGCGCCGAGGAGCCTACCGCGCGGCGGGCCACCGCAACTGCGCGATCCACATGCGCCAGGATCTGCCGTGCCTCGACCAGGAGCGCCGCCCCGGCAGCGGTCAGTGCCACATGATGCGTACTACGTTCGAGCAGGCGCACGCCCAGCTCGCGTTCGAGTCGCTTTACCTGCTGGCTCAGCGCTGACTGGACGATGTTCTCCCGCTCAGCCGCCCTGCCGAAGTGCAGCTCCTCCGCCAGCGTTACGAAGTAGCGAAGCTGCCATAAGCCTACTTGGGCGCTCAGGTCGCGGAAATACGCCGGGACCCGGCCAAATAACCCGCCCGGATGTGCAGGCGACCGGTTGCGGTGATGGGCTCATGCGAGATCAGGAGGACGGCTTTCGCCAGGAGCCAGGCCGTGGCTGGCCGTGGGTCGGGTCGGTGAGGGTCTCGGTGCCGTCGATGAACGCCTGGGCGAGCTCGGACAGGCGGC
>Ga0209530_1001073_pt1 | contig 13955 bp, 8 predicted proteins | sample BlaSpr_A8_Ref_O1_FD_187987 | JGI IMG/M metagenome (GOLD analysis project Ga0209530, IMG submission 187987) | Forest soil microbial communities from Thunder Bay, Ontario, Canada - Black Spruce, Ontario site 2_A8_Ref_O1 (SPAdes) (version 2) | ecosystem: Environmental > Terrestrial > Soil > Boreal...
TCGGGGTGGGTGTCGGCGTCGGGGTGGGAGTGGCCGTCGGGGTAGGGGTAGGCGTCGGGGTGGGGGTGGGGGTGGGGGCCGATCCGGTCCCGGACAGCACGACGATCGACTGGGCTGGCACCGACACCGAGCCGCTGGAGAGGCTGCTCGTGGCGATGGCCGGGTTGGCCGCGGAGTAGGCGTACTCGGTCTCGGCGGAGCTCGTGATGCCGAGGCTGGACGTGCTGATGGTGTACGCGTTGGACGGGTCCGCGTTGACCAGCATCACCGAGTATCCGCCGCCGGACTGCTGCGAGTAATAGGCGTAGATGTTGGGCGTCGGCACCAGCAGGGTGCCGACCTTGGCGCCCTTGACCGCGAGCTTGGCGGCCAGCGCGTAACCGTAGTAGGGCGGGTACGGGGTGTCGACGGCCGGCTCGCCGCTGCTGCCGGAGGAGAACATGCCGAAGTCGGCAGACGGGCTGCCGTAGTTGTGCACATCCCACCAGTCGACGGACTGCGCGCCGAACGACAGCCACTCCATCGAGTTGGCCGCCGCGAACAGCGCACCGACCGGCTCCTCGTTCCAGGCATTCGCGGTCTGCGACACGTTCGTCTCGCCTACCACGAAATACGCGCTCGGGTCATAGGTGGACAGCGCGGTGTGCACCTCCGCCGCGGCCGCCGGGATGTTGTCGACCAGCGACATGATCGACTGGACGCTCTCGGTGGGTGTCCCGTTGATCGGATACCAGTGCACGTCGGCGCAGTTGATGTCAGCCGCGTCCGCGGACAGGATCGTGTCATTCCACTGCTGATAGTTGGTGACACCGGAACCGGGTGCCAGGTTCCCGTCCATCGCGTAGTCGTAGCAGATCTGCGCGTTCGGATTCACGGCCTTCATCGCCTGCATGTAGGTCAGGCCGTTGCTGGCATAGGACGCCGCGGTATGCGGGTTGGTGTGGTCGTCGGTCTCCCACGAGCCGTACTCCTCGTTGCCGATCTCCCACAGCGAGACACCCTCGCCGGACGTCCCGGACTGGGTGACCCAGGCGGCCGCGTCCTGCGGGGTGTCGGAGCCGTAGTCGACCGTGACGAACTTCTGGCCGTTCGTGATCGCATTGACCTGAGTGGAGTACTGGGCGAAGTCGACCGGATCGGTGGTCCCGTTGTAGGTGTTGGACTGCCAGAGGTACCCGTCGGCATAGGAGCCGCCGGGATACCGGATCAGCCCGGTGCTGGCCGACGACAGGCTGCTGGCGATGGCCGCGTCGGGGAAGTTAGTGTCCCAGGACGCGGTGTTGACCCCGAGCGGGTCCAGCGAGCCGTTAAGCGTGGCGGTGCCTGAGCCCTCCGACGGCCCGGCGCACGAGAGCGCCGGGACCGGGTTTGAGGTGCCGTTGTAGTCGCCGTCAAAGCCGAACGTCGTCGACTGGCCGGGGGACAGCACCGCGTTGTAGGTCCCGCCCGGCGTGGCCGTCACGCCTGTCCCGGTCTGCGTCACGGTGGCGCTGTAGGGCGAGCCGGCGACGATGGTCTGTCCCGCGGTGAACGTCCAGCTCACCGTCCAGGTCTGGATCGTGTAGGACGCGTTGTTGGTGACCGTGACCGTGGCACCGAAATCCGGCGGGCTATTGGACGGCGTCTGCCACCCGATCGTGAAAGCTGCACCGCAGGAGGCACCCGTGTCGGCCGGTGCGGGGGTGGCCGTCACCGCGACGCCAGTGACTACGGTCGCCACCCCCAGCACGAGTGCCGTGATCAGACTCCCCAAACGCCTACGCGGTCTGGACATGGTTTCCTCCCGGGGCACTATCTTCACACCTTCTTGAGCAGGTCGGTCATAAGTGCGCTATCCGGGCCGAGTGCGGCCGGCGAGGTGATGAAGATGGCGATGTCCCCCTTCAGGGAGCCGAGGGTGTAACTGAATGGCTTGCTCGCTTTGTAGATTGCCAGGTAGGCGGTGTCGCCTAGGCCCTTCACTGTGCTGACCGACTGGTGCAGGCTGGCCTGTGACTTCCTGGCCTGGGCGAACTCGACGGCGGACTCGCCGGTCTGATAGCGGACGAGCACCTCATACCGGCCGGCGTACGCGCACACGGTCACCGGCCCCTCGGCGTCAGCCGTGACCTTGCCTACCGAGAGCTTGAGGTCCTTGCCGACCAGGGCGGACGGGGCGTTCGCGCACTCAGACGTGCTCGCCGCATCGGCAGAGGCGCCGCCAGTGCCGGTCACCCCCACGGGCGCGGCGGTGGCCGGGGACGTGGGGCCGTTGGCGTTCGGCGATGCGGGGGCGTCGCATGCCGCGGCGGCCCATACCGTCGCGCCGACGAGCGCTACCGCGGCGACCTTGCGTACCGACATGAACGTGTCCTCCCTTGAGCTGGTTCTGGATGCCGGATGCCGGGAGCTCGTTCATCCTCCGGGCAGTGCCTGCAAGATGGCCTTGTAGGCGGCGCCGTAAGCCGTCGGTGTTCCGGTGTAGTCAGTGATCAGGCCGGGACCGGACGAGCACGCAAAGTCGGCGTTCCAGGCCCAGGCGAGGAAGCTGGTGTTCTCCGACTCCAGCCAGTTCGTCAGTGAGTCGATGTAGCCGCCGGCGCAGTCGTTCTCGCCGATCTCGCCCGCGATGACGGGCACCTGCGCGATCACCGGGGCAACCTCGGACGTCCAGCAGGACTCGTTGTTGCAGGTGTTGAAGTTGTAAGAGTGGAAGGAAGCGACCAGGTTGTGGTCGGGGTCGGTCGGCTCGTACTGGAGCCAGTCGGTCAGGTCATTGGCGTATTCTTCGCCGCCCAGCATGAGAACGTTGCTCGCGCCGGCGGAGCGGACCGCGTTGACCATCTGCTGCATGCCGGCCACCTGGTAGGAGATGCCGGGGCAGGTACCGCCATTCTCCCAGCATTCCCAGCCGGTGGTGGTGCTGCCGGTCGCGCGGGACGCGTAGGGCTCGTTGAACAGGTCGAAGATGACCGCGTCGTTGCCCTTGAAGGTGTTCGCCACCGATGTCCAGAACGGGATCGCCTCCGCCGCGTCCGGCATCGGCTTCTGGCAGGTTGCCTCCGCGGACGAGCAGCCGGAGGAATTGCCCGTATAGAGGCCGTCCGTCCAGTGCAGGTCGAGGATCGCCACGATGCCGTTGGAGTTCAGCAGGCTGACATATGCCTTGATCGCGTTGATGTAATTGGTCCCGGCGTAGGCGGAGTCGACGTAAGACTCGCCGTTCCAGCATGCCTCATTCAGCGGCACCCGGACCGCGTTGACCGGACCCCAGCTCTTGATCGCGGTGATGGAGGCCTGGTCGTTCGGGCCGTCGAAGATGCCGTTGCCCTGTACGCATTCGTATTCGGTGCCGGACCGGTCGACTCCGTGCAGCACGACCTGATTGCCGTTCTGATCGACCAGCTTGTTCCCGGACACGTGCAGTTGCGGTGCTGCGCCGCCGCCCGTGCTGGCTGCTACCTCGGTGGCGGTGATGGTGGCAGAGGTGTAGCCGGTGGCGCTGGCGGTGAAGGTAGTGGTGCCGGTGCCCGAACTGTTGGCGGTCACCGTCACCGTCTGCGCCGTGGCGTAGTCCGACGGGGTAAAGGTCAGCGACGTGGGCGAGGTGGTCAGCCCGGTGTTGCCGGCGGCGCCAACCGAGACGGTCACGCTGGCCGACGGGGCCGAGGACAGGGCGAGCGTGAAGGTGCCGGTCGTGCCCTGAGTCACCTGCACGCTCGACGCGCTGGCCGTGACCGAGCCAGCGGGCGGCGGCGGGCTGCCGCCCCCGCCGCCGGCCGGGGTGCACGTCACGCTAGCCGGGGCAGTATTGGTGCCGGAGTACGAGAAGTTCGCGCCGATCCCGGTATTGGCGCCCGCGGCCAGGCTCCCGTTCCACGACTCGTTAGTCACCGTGACCGTCTCACCGGACTGCGACCAGTTCCCGCTCCACCCCTCGGTCAGCGTCTGGTTACCGGCATAGGTATAGGTCAGCGTCCAGCCGGTGATCGCCGAGGAACCGCTGTCGGTCACCGTGATCGCGGCAGTGAACCCGCTGCCCCAGTCTGACGTCACCGAATACGCTGCCGAACACGAACTAGTCTGCGCACCCGCCGGCGGCGTACCGACGGCGGCGAGCCCGAGAATGCCGACTGCCAGAGCCGATGCCGCGACGAATACGCTGCGCAATCTTCTGCGCGGGAGTGTCATGACCATGCACCTCCATCGTTTCGGATAATCGCGCGGTCATTAGCCGGCGCTGCGCGTTGAATGACGTGCGCAAGAGCCTCCCAGCTCCGGCGCTACGCTAAGCCGGTCGGCTAAACCGGTCAATCAACCGCCCGGGCGATCGTGCGAAACGGCACGTTGCCGCCAATGCTGGCGTGCAAGTTTCACACCCCGGTCGCATGGCGAGCCATGCGCGAGGGGGCAACTGGCTTTGACGGGCGGCAAGCGTCCGTCATGAGAGTTTCATGAACAGCAGAGTTTTCGCATACGCGCTGTAACTGAACTCTGGTAGCTGCCCGATCCGCCGCCGATCCCGTCGGCACCGGCCTCTGCGCAGGTAGAGGCGACGCTGCGCGCCGCGGACGGATAGGCCCAGGGCTTTCGCCGCGCTGCGCTCCGTACAGGTTTTCCCCGGGCGCCACAGTCTGGCGCTTTCCGCTCACCGGGCTCCGGGTTACGTTGCGGATCTGAGGTGCGAGCGCCTATCGCCGCCCCAGATTCCCCTTTTTCTCAGCGAGGAGATGCGGATGACTAAACGTCGACCTCGTTCGCGCAAGCTGGCCAGCGTTCTGGCCGCAGCCGCCCTGCTGTCCGGAGCGGTGCTCACCGCCTCCGTCAGCGCGTCGGCCGCTTCTGCTCCGGCAGGAGCCGCGCGAACATCGTCCAAGGCGAGTCAGGCGGCGGCCAAAGCGCCGCTTGCCGGCGCGCCGATCACCAGCCCGACCCCGAACCAGGTGTTCACGCCTGGCTCTGACGTCAGCCTGCAGGCGTCTCCCTTCCCGGTCAGCGACAGCATCAAGGACGGGCTCACCAGCAGCCCGGTGACCTCTGTCGCCTTCTACGCGAGCACCAACCTGAATAACAACGTCCTGGTGGGCACGGCCAAGTCGGCGCCCTGGACGGTGGACTGGGCCAACGTGCCGGCGGGTGACTACTCGCTGACCGCGGTGACCAAGGACGCGCAGGGACAGAGCACGACCTCCGACCCGGTGGCCATCCAGGTCGAGAAGCCCAGCGTGGTGACCGACCAGTCCTCGCTCACGGTCCAGAAGGGCCAGAGCAGCTCGGTCGGCGTCTCGCTATCAACGGCGCCCACCAGCGACGTCACCGTCAACCTGGGCGATTCCGGCTCCGGGTCCTCGGTTTCCAAGGGACAGACACTCACTTTCACGCCGTCGGACTGGAATAAGCCGCAGCAGGCCACCGTGGTCGCGGCGCAGGCCAAGACTGGCAGCGAGTCGAAGATCACCGCGTCCGCGTCCGGCCTGGGGAGTGCCTCGGTCGCGGTGACCGACGCGGCGACCACGTCCGGATATGACGCGTGGTTTATCAGCCTCTATGACGACATCACGAACCCGAGCAACGGCTACTTCAGCCCGCTGGGCATCCCGTACCACTCGGTCGAAGAGCTCATCGTGGAGGCCCCGGACTACGGTCACGAGACCACCTCGGAAACCTACAGTGAATGGCTGTGGCTGGCCGCCGACTACGGCCGCGTCAGCGGTAGCTGGACCGAGTTCAACACCGCCTGGTCCAACATGGCGGAGTACATGATCCCGGACGCGGCCGAGCAGCCCGGGTGCAGCGCCTACACCCCATCCGACCCGGCAACGTACGGGCCGGAGGCGGCGTCCCCGAGCGACTACCCGGTGGCCCTCAACTCCTCGGTCCCGGTCGGCTCGGACCCGCTGTACGCAGAGCTGAACACGACCTACGGCAACTGCGACATCTACGCGCCGATGTGGATCATGGACACCGACAACCGGTACGGCTTCGGCCAGGAAGAGAACGGCACCTCCACGCCGAGCTGGATCAACAGCTATCAGCGCGGCTCCGAGGAGTCGGTGTGGGATACCATCCCGCAGCCCGACTGGGACACCCTGACCGACGGCGAGAGCGGCTCCGGCTACCTTGACCTGTTCAACAACGGCGGCGGGAGCTTCGCCCCGCAGTACAAGTACACCGACGCGCCGGACGCCGATGCGCGCTTGATTCAGGCCGCCTACTGGGCTCAGCAGTACGCCACCTCGCAGGGCGATGAGTCACAGATTTCAGCAACCCTGGCTGACGCGGCCAAGCTCGGCGACTTCCTCCGTTACTCGATGTACGACAAGTACTTCAAGCAGATCAGCTCCGCGTGCAGCCAGGATGGCTCGGTAGCCTGCCCGGCTGGCACGTCCAAGTCCAACGAGGAAACCTACCTGCTGTCCTGGTACTACGCCTGGGGCGGCTCAACCACCGCCGCCTGGTCGTGGCGGATCAGCGGCACCGATATCCACGAGGGTTACCAGAATCCGATGGCAGCCTTCGCGCTGTCCACCGACTCGACCCTGGTCCCGCTGTCCCCGTCGGCCCAGTCGGACTGGTCGACCAGCCTCACCACGCAGCTCAACATGATGCAGTGGCTGCAGTCGTCCCAGGGCGCGATCGCGGGCGGCATCACCAACAACTGGAACGGCAACTACGGAGACGCGGGCAAGCCGCCGTCCGGCGATGCCACGTTCGACGGCATGTACTACACCTCCGATCCGGAATACCAGAACCCGCCGTCCAACCAGTGGTTCGGCTATCAGACCTGGCCGATGGAACGAGTGGCCGAGTACTACTACGTGACCGGCAACGCCCAGGCAGGGGCGATCTTGTCCAAGTGGGTGTCCTGGGCAGAGTCGGTCGCTACGTTCAACACGACCACCGGTGCGATCTGCCTGCCTAACGTGATGACCTGGACCGGCCAGCCGTCCGAGAACTGGACCACGGGCACGTCGGGCTCGTCGGATCCGCCCGCCAACACCAGCCTCGACGTCTCGGTGTCGGGGTGCTCGTCGGACCTGGGCGTGTCCGGATCGCTGGCCAAGGTGTACGCGTACTACGCGGCCAAGTCGGGCAACACTACCGCGGAGACCGACGCGCAGAACATCATCGACGTCATCCATCAGTTCTACGGTGACTCGCTCGGCTTCTCGGCGCCGGAGACCCGCGCCGACTACAGCAACTTCACCTCGGCGTTCAACACGACCAACTACGAAGGCGTGTACATCCCCTCCGGCTGGTCCGGTACGTACCCCGGCGTCAGCGGTGACATCACGTCTGCCGACAACACCTTCCTGTCCATCCGCCCGTGGTACACCAGCGTCGCGGACTATGACGAGGTGCAGAACTACCTGAACGGCGGGCCCGCTCCGGTGTTCAACTACCACAGGTTCTGGGAGGAGTCGGAAATCGCGACGGCGTTCGATTCGTTCGCGTACCTGTTCCCGAGCGTGTCCCCGCCGACCAGCGCCACCCCCACGGTCACCGTCACCAACCCCGGTACCCAGACCGGCACGGTCGGCACCGCTGACACCCTGCAGATCCATGCAACCGACTCGGCCAGCGGCAAGACCTTCACCTACAGCGCCACCGACCTGCCGATCGGCCTGTCGATCAGCTCATCCACCGGCGCGATCACCGGCACGCCGACCATGGCCGGCAGCTTCACTGCCACCGTGACCGTCAACGACGGCAGCGGAGCTTCCTCGGTCAACTTCGACTGGACGGTCAGCGCAACCAGTACCGGGAACACGGTCACGGTGACCAACCCGGGCAGCCAGACCGGTACGGTCGGCACGGCCGCCAGCCTGCAGATCAAGGCGAGCGACTCGGCTACCGGCCAGACCCTCACCTACACCGCCGTCGGCCTGCCCGCTGGCCTGTCGATCAGTTCCTCTACCGGCCTGATCTCCGGCACCCCGACAACGGCGGGCACCTCCAGCGTCACGGTGACCGTCACCGACGTCACCGGGGCGAAGGGAACGGCGAGCTTCACCTGGACGATCGGTTCTACCAGTACCGGGAATACGGTCACGGTGACCAACCCGGGTAGCCAGACCGGTACGGTCGGCACGGCCGCCAGCCTGCAGATCAAGGCGAGCGACTCGGCTACCGGCCAGACCCTCACCTACACTGCCGTCGGCCTGCCCGCTGGCCTGTCGATCAGTTCCTCTACCGGGCTGATCTCCGGGACCCCGACCACGGCGGGCACCTCCAGTGTCACGGTGACCGTCACCGACGGCACCGGGGCGAAGGGAACCGCGGCCTTCACCTGGACGATCAGCTCCGCCACCAGCGGGTCCGGGTCCTGTGAAGTCACCTACATCCCCGATCAGTGGCAGGGCGGGTTCACCGCCGACATCACGATCGCCGACACCGGCAGCACGGCCATCAACGGCTGGACGCTGACCTTCACCTTCCCCGGCAACCAGGCCATCACCGACGCCTGGAACGGCGTAGCCACCCAGTCCGGGGAGAACGTCTCCATCACCAACGAGAGTTACAACGCCACCATCGCCCCCGGCGCCAGCACCTCCCTGGGCTTCCAGGGCACCTGGACCACCAGCGACGCCACACCGACAGCATTCTCGGTCAACGGCACCGCCTGCACCACCTGACAGGAGGGACCCGCTCTCCGGGCCGGCCACCCCGGTCTGGAGAGCGGGGCTGGGGTTAGTTAGCTACCATCGGCGCCACGCTGAGCGAGACATTGTTCCGATTCCTGCGTTTCATCGGGAACCGGCGGTTCCTCTGGCGCCGTCCCTTTCCACGGCCAGCCTGAGGTCGTGTTCCACAGTTCCACGTCCGCGAATCCCGTGGATGTATATAGGGAGGTGTCTAGCGCGAGTGTCCGACCGTCTGGGCTGAAGGCCACGGCTGGATACATCGACTCCACCGGGGCGTTCAGCGTGGTTGCCAGTTTCCAGGTATCGGTGCGCCATACCTGGACATCTGGCTCTCCGCTGCTCGTGACCAGTCCCTTGCCGTCCGGGCTGAACGCCAGCGACCAGACGGGGCCATCGGCGTGGAGCGTGGCGACCTGCGTATGCGCGGCGATATTCCATATCTGGACGGTTTGCGAGGACGACCCGCTCTCGGTCGCCAGCGTCCTGCCATCTGGGCTGAATGCGACCGCTGTGACGTTGCCCGGCGTCCCGTACATGCCGACCTGCGATTGATCCGCTACGTCCCACACTTCTCCGCCGGCGGCTAGCATCTTCCCGTGCGGGCTGAACGCGATAGCCGGATAGCCATACCCGCTTCCGGATATCGAGCTTGACTGGAACTGAAGATCGCCGACCTGCCGCCGGGTAGCGACGTCCCAGAGCTGTACCCCCTGCATGTCGCCCAGCGAGCTGATGGCCAGGGTCTTACCGTCCGGGCTGAACGCTATCGCGTAGTCGCTTTGCGAGTCGCTGCACAAAGAAACGGGTGCAGCGGCGTTCCCGCCCGCGCTCGTCTGGCCTCGGCTCAGCAGGAGGCCCGCCCCCGTGCCGACGACCGCGACCACCAAGACAGCCACAATTACGATGAGTATCCGCGCGCGCACGATCCGGATTTTATCCTCAGGGGTGCCGGCGAAAAGGGGCTTCCAGCGATAAGGAACAGGCTTTTTCGAAGGCGGTGCCGTCGGCCTCGACCGTGTTCATGTCCGGAAGCTGCGCTGTGCCGCTCTGCGACTCGACCAGATCGGTGTAGTCGCTAGAAAGGGCGGTCATCGCCTTGGCCGTCGCCGGGTGCGTCTCTCGCTGGGCGGCGGCGCTGAGCGCGTTGGCGAAGTCCGTGAAGTCCTGGTCGAGGGCGGACTCGTTGTCCTGATCCTTGGCCTGGCGCGTCGCCAGGGTCTGCTCGGCCTTTCGCGCGGCCACGCAAGCCGGGTCGGGGGCGGGCGGACCGTAGGCGGACTCACTCGCCCGACCGGTGACGCTAGTGGTGGCCGAAGCGGCGGCAGACGCGGCGGAACCGGCGGACGCGCTCCTGCCGGTCGCGGAAGCGGCGGTGCAGCCGCCCACGGCGATGCCGACAGTCAGCACCAAGGCGAATGCGGAGAGGGTCCGGGCTGCGCGGTGTCTCATGAGCACTCACGTTAGGCTCGCGTCCGCGGCATGCCCAGAGTCGCCGAGGCGCGGCCGCGTTCAGCAGCGCATTCTGGGCTGCGCCACGAGAAAGGCGATGAAAGTTACACCCGACCCGCCGGTGGCCGTGACGGAACGCAACCGCCGCCGGCGGGCGTACTCGGATCAGTGCTGAATAGCGACATCACTGCACAATCACGACCGTAAATCGAGGACACCATGTAATCGGTCCTGAACGAAGTGATTAAGGGCATTGCGTAATGTTTCAGGCTGGTTACAGGATACTTTAAACAAGTTCACACACGGGCAGCCTGGGCGGGCGAGACGGCCGGAGGGGCGGACGGCCGGTTCACGGGGGCGGGAGATCCCTGGAAGGCCCACCTACAGGCCAAGGAGATGGCGTGACCGTCACAGAATCACTCGTGACGCCCCACACGGTAGTTCAGGGGTTTCCTGCAACCGCGGCATCTGACGATACGCCCAGTATGCCCCCCGCGGGCCTGGGTGCGACGACCATGGCCGGGATGCCGCCGACGCTGGCCGATGTCGCGCGGCTGGCCGGCGTCTCGTCCGCCACGGCGTCCCGTGTCCTCACCGGTTCCGCTCGCGTCGCCCCGGAGACCAGCGACAAGGTCCATGAGGCGGTGACCCGGCTCGGGTATGTCAGGAACCGGGCCGCACGGTCCGCGCAGCCCCGGAGGGCTGGTTCCATCGCCCTAGTGGTGTGCGAGGAGAACGTAAAGGTCTTCGCCGACCCGTTCTTCGCCCGGATGCTCTGGGCGGTCGGCAAGGCGCTGGCATCCGCGGACCTGCAGCTCGTACTGCTGACCCTGCACTCGTCCCAGGACTACCACACCGTGTCGCGGTACCTGCGCAGCGGGCACGTGGACGGCGCGCTGTTCGTGTCGATGCATACCAGAGGCGATTTCGACTGGACCAGCCTTGGCATACCGCTGGTGCTGTGCGGCCGGCCGGTCAGCATCGGGGACAACGCGTCGTACGTGGACGCCGACAACATCGGCGGTGCCCGGAAGGCGGTCAGCTATCTGCTCGCCAGCGGCCGGAGACACATTGCCACGATCGCGGGGCCTCCGGACATGTCTCCCGGCGTCGACCGCCTGCTCGGCTATCGCGAGGCGATGACGGCGGCCGACATCAACGATCCTGGGATGATCGTGTATGGCGACTTCAGCCGCTCGGCCGGAGAGCATGCGCTGGCCCGGCTCATCGACCGTCGCCCCGGACTCGACGCGGTGTTCGTCGCGTCGGACCTGATGGCCGTGGGCACGCTGCGCGCGCTGCGCCGTCTTGGCCGGCGTGTCCCGGACGACGTCGCGGTGATCGGCTTCGATGACTCAATGCTGGCCCAGCACACCGACCCGCGGCTCTCCACCGTCAGGCAGCCGGTCGACGCCATGGCCGAACGTATGGTCCAGGAGTTGCTGTCCAAGATTGCAGACCCAGGCTGCCATGCCAGCCATTCGGTCCTGGACACCAAGCTGATTCTGCGCGACTCCACGTAGCCGTATAGGGTTGGCTACGCGCCCAGTCGGCTCCACTGGGCGGTGGGGCGCCCGTTCTGGCGGAACTGATCACCGTTCATCTTGAATGGCTGAGGCCAGCCGGCCGGGGAGTCCTCCCAGGTCTCCTGCCGGCCGTACACCGTCAGGTCGAGGAGCCCGTAGCTGGGCGACCACGCCTCCGAGGCGCGGCCGCTGCACCAGTAGGTCTCAAAGACCCGGTCTCCTTCGCGCAGGTAACACACCAGCATGCCGAACCAGCGCCCGGCAATCAGGGCGTCGCCGGCGTCGGCTGCGGAATACCATGGCACGTCCCACCCCATGAAGTCCCGGTACCGGACGCTTTCGTCGTAGGGGCCCTCGCAGAACGTGGCATAGGTGACGTCGCGCGAATGCAGGTAGGACAGCTCACGCACCTGGCCGTTGAAGAATGTGCAGCCCTCGCACTGGGCTTCGGTGGGCTTCCCGGCGTGCCACATGTGGAAGTACACAATCAGCTGACGGCGGCCCTCGAAGACCTCCAGGAGCGGAACCGGCCCGTCAGGCCCGGTCAGCGTGATGGCGGGGTCAACCTCGACCATCGGCAGCCGCCGGCGGGCCGCCGCGATCGCGTCACCTTCGCGGGTGCGGGCCTTCTCGCGGACCAGCAGGTCATCCAGCTGCGCCTGCCACACAGCGCGTTCTGCGATCTCCGGCACGTTGTTCATGTTCGCCTCCAGGCACTTGATCCTCAGTTGCACTATCGACGAACAGCCACGCGGCGAAAGGACCCGAGACTCGTAACTGACCAGGTGGGCCTGCCCGCGGGCCTGGGATCAGGACCGCGGCCCGCTGGAGGCTGGCTGCAGGTCCTCGGCTGGCGCGGAGGCCACGCGACTGCGGCGGCGCCAGAGGGGCTGCGCGCCTTGTGGCCGCATCGTCGAGCAGGCGGATTACGGTACCCGGCCGCCGGTCTGCGGCCAGGCAGGTCAGGGTCGACTTCCCGGTCTGGCGGGCACCATTCACCAGAACCACCCGGGTGTCGCCAAGAGCTTCGTGAACTCCTGCTTCGGCATGCCGTCGTACCAGGTCAAGAGACGTATGGACAGTACTACATGGTCATCTGGACATAACTTCTGTGGTCATCTGGCCGCTCTGGTTGTGGTCGTTTGGCCGGAGGCCATAGGCCTTCGAGGCTCGCTGGTCCAGGAAAACCCGGCGCGGCAGGCGAGGCGTCTTGCTCACGCAGGCCGCATCCACTCGCCCGAACCTCGCCAGCGTGTCCTCCAGTTCCGCTGTGTCGCTCGCGTCGCGTGGCGCCGGCAGGTCTGCCGACGCCACGACGGTGTTACCGGCGCCCAGTACCCGCAGCTTCAGTGAGCTGGATCCGGCGTTGACGATAAGGACGTCCACTGCCAGCCCGTGATCTCGGGGGCGTCCTCGCCCTCGGCGCGGGTGTAGGCGCGGCAGGAGATCCGCTTGTCGACCATGAGCTGGCGGACGTGGCCTGCGGTGGCGGATAGCCCGGGTACCCGGTCGATGACGTCCATGACCAGGTGGAACCGGTCGAGGATGTCCCTGGTGACCTTGAGCCATTTGGCATGCTGGTTGAACATCGAGTCGATGATGTGGATGAAGGCTTCGTAGCGGTTGAACAGGCCGTGCCGCCCGGTGAGCAGGTAGCCTTCCAGCCACCCCTGGCACATGTGCTCGGATAGCACTTCCATGACGCGCCCGTCCGGAGCGAGATGGTCATCGCCCGGGATGATCTGGCCGTCGAAGGCCCGGTCTGTGACCTCGAAGACGTTCCCCAGCCGGTTGGACGCGGTCTCGTCCGGACCGAACAGCCGGAACGTCGACGGGTTGGCCGTGATGATGTCCCGCAGCCATGACCCGAGTACCCGGGTTGCTTCCGACACGCTGTCACCGGGCTTGCTGACCTCGACCGCGTAGTCACGGAAGTCCGGCAGGGCCAGGTCGCGCAGCAGCAGTCCTCCGTTGGCGTGCGGGTTAGAGCTCATCCGCCGCTCGTCTGGCGGTGCTAGCGCCGCGATCCGGGACCTTGTACAGCGAGCTGTCGGCGTAAGGGATGCGGACGTACTCGGCCTGGGTGCCGTCGATCGTGTGGCCAAGGATCCAGCCGCCGCCGGACAGGCACTGGCCGTACCGGCCCTCGCGGCAGTACCGGCAGGTCCCGCACGCGCTCACGCAGGAGACGAGGACCCGGTCGCCGGGGCAGAGGGTGCGCACGCCGTCGCCGACCTCGCCGACGATCCCGACGGCCTCGTGGCCGAGTATCCGGCCCTGGCGGCACTCGGGCACGTCGCCCTTGAGGATGTGCAGGTCGGTTCCGCAGGCCATTGGTCCCGCCATAACGGGCTGG
>Ga0209530_1001076_pt1 | contig 13941 bp, 22 predicted proteins | sample BlaSpr_A8_Ref_O1_FD_187987 | JGI IMG/M metagenome (GOLD analysis project Ga0209530, IMG submission 187987) | Forest soil microbial communities from Thunder Bay, Ontario, Canada - Black Spruce, Ontario site 2_A8_Ref_O1 (SPAdes) (version 2) | ecosystem: Environmental > Terrestrial > Soil > Boreal...
CATCCCGAGTCGGGATCAATCCCACGTATGATTGTAATATTGTATCCTGACTCGGCATGATCGGTCCGGAGTATTCATACCAAATGACTAATCGTGCTCACTCGGGATCAATGCTCACTCGAGATAAATCCTGACTCGGTCACTTGCCGCATCACTCATCTTCTCAGAATTGGTCCAATTCCACATGATAATTCATCCAGCATATGCTGGGAATGATAGATGTACATGATTTAAGAAACAAAAACACCACTTCTTATTTATTTATGAACGCGGGCGTGACCCTCCACGTGACCCCGACGCACTCGGAGCACGGGATGGAGCGCGGGAAGGAGCGCGAGAAGGAGCCCGGGAAGGAGGCCTGGAAGCACCTCCACTTTGCCCAGAACCGCTACGAAGCATCTGACCAGGTGCTGGTAACAGAATTAGCAAATATGTGATCAATAACATATACAGACGTACCTTGTACCGGGGAATGCTCCCGAGCCAGTCCCGAAGGCCCTGCCACCGGGGAACCCGCAGTGCCGGTAGTGGGGCTGTCAATGGTAAGATTCCCGAGTTGAACTCCAGACGGGATGGATGATGTGTTGCTAATGACCGAGGAGGCCGAGGGTGTTGTTGCCGTGTGATCCTCCGGAGTGAGTTGGAGCGAGAAGGGGGCCAAGGGAGTGCGAAGGTGGAGTGCTGGGAGATTGATCCCTGACTGTTGGCACAGAGACCGGAGCAGAACTTCGTTGTTGGAGGCGATGGTGCGCAGCTCCGCAACTTCCCGATTGGCCTGAGCGATGTGGGCTTGAAAGTCGGACCGAAGTGCCGAGATCTGCGTGCCCAGCTCGATCCGGAGTGTTTCGAGGACTGGGTTGAGATCATCAACAGCCTCTGGAAGTAATAGTCAGAGTGGGATAGCATAGACATAGGTAGGTACGCACCAGCAACATTCCGCTTTTTCCCCTTTCCCTTTGACTGCTTGGATGACTTAGACGACTGACCTTCTTCCTTGCTCATCTCCTCGGCCCACCGCGCTTTGGGACTGCACTTGATCTTCTGCAAAGTGCAGAACTTGCACGCTAGTGCCGTCTGCCTGTCCTCGACCGGCTCACAGAGTTGGAACCTGTTTTGGCATGGCCCACAACCCCTCTGTGCCGGGAAATGAGTCCGGATCCCAAAATAGATATCCGGAACTCACCGGGTCTTCAATGCGCGGGCGCTGCGCATCGGGTGCCTTCGACTCAGGGGACGCCACAGCACGCTTTGAGGACGACCTTGTCTTCCGGCGTGGGGTGTCACCAACGTCCATCTCGATGTCGTCATCGGCATCGGCATAGACGACAGGGGCACGTGGCCGGGACGACGTGCGGGTGCCGGTAGAGATGGATGCCGAAGCTGACGCCGATTGAGGGGCCAATTGAGGGGCGGGTGGAGGAGCCATTTCTGTAGACATGACAGTGTTAGTACCAAAGATGAATGAAATCGAACACTTCACGCACCGGCATCCCGGAAGGTACTTCCATGCGGAGCGGGGGGGAGCCACCAGCGGAACTCGGGGTCAATCCGACCAAGGTAGGGCCTGAGGTCCGAGGCGTGAATGACCCCGGTCTCGGTGGGACAATTTTCGGTCGCCTCATAACACCATTCCTCCACGGTGCCGATGTCCAGACTGAAGAGATCGAGGCCACCTTGTGCTTGGCCAGCCTGAGCAACCTCACCACCAAGGTATTCGATGATGGGGTGTACCCGTATGCTTGCGTCATCGGGACACATCTCCTCAGCCTGTGTCTGCACATGCAATGTTAGCCCAAGTCGGTCCGAGCGAATAACGACGCACCAGCTCTGCAACAATGCAGTTAACATAATATTGAGTGTCCACTTGACCCTGCCTGGCAGCAAACTCGCGAACAGCCGAGTCCAAACGGATAGCAATGGTAAACAGCTCCTCCTCTAGCTGGGAGAGCGGCGGGAACGGTACACGGGCGGGGGCCGGTGGGGGCGGGGCAATAAGACGTTTTGGAGGCATAGTTGATGGAGGGTACTGGGTGGAATGATTGTGCGAGCGTTCCGACCCCTACCTTTCTCTCGGGACCCCGGGACTTTCGGTATCAGGGGCCCGAGATGACTTGGGGCCCGTGTCCATTATCGATAACATCATATGTGCTCCACAGATTGATTGGATTCCATGCACTTAGATCCATCCTGATTGGGACAGATCTAAATAGATCTTCGGATTCACATCGGGGTAGATCTCATGAAACCATCAATTTGGATCAGTTTTGATCTGGACACCGATGGACATGTGTATTAAGACGTCACATTGATGATACTCAGATCGGGACAGATCATGACCAATTCTCGGGCTCAGATCGGGATAGATCTTATTTGATGACTATTGTAGATCGGTATGGATCTGGACACCAATCAACATGTGTCTTAACATCTTTTGGTCACCCCGATTTCATCGGTACCGGGCCGTGATATCCCGACTTGCACCGGCTTTGGGGAATAGAGCGACTGGCAGCTGCCTGCCCTCATTTACTGCCATCTCCCATCTCCCGTCGTACTGAGCATTAGAATGAGTGGGAAGAAATCCCAACCTGGTAAGTCTATATTTGGAATGTATTACACACGCCACCGAGCTGACAACAACCTCCAGGGCAATGGGGTTATGTGGGAAAAACCCCCCCTCGCTCTTCTACCTCCAGAAGCGCCTCCAGTGCTGCCACTACATCCCGGGGTTCATCGTCTGCATCCTGTGCTCCATCATCGGCATCCCGAGCCTTGTTCACCACATCTATGCCTCCCCGCGCTCGTCCTGTGCCGGCTCCCGTTCCTGCGCCTGTTCCTGCGCCTGGACAACCCCAGGCTTCTTTCCCCTCATCTGACCTCCCACTTCCGAAAACATTCCGCTTTCTCAGGCGGAACACTGTAACTCCAGCTACTGCTGCCAATAATCTGGTCCCTGTAGCGAGTTCTGACCATAAACACACTTCTGAGCCCGGTCCGGAGCCCATCCCGGTATGTTCCCTATTATTCTTAGTTTCTCTATGTATTAATCCACGCCTCCGACACTTTAGCACATTTCCCATGATATGGCCGTTGATCTAGAGCCATCTGCATTCCTGCTACCACAGCCCAATCCAAAACATCTTGAGGATCAGCAGGTGCGTCATTCCGAACTTTGCATTCACCAGAGCTAATGTATTATCACAGAGATTTCGGGATGCGATCCCCGTGCATGCCGATGACCCCACCGAGCCCGAGGTGCATGCACCCACTCTGGAGGAGCTGCTGGCAAGGTCTGAGCAGCTTACAGCACGTGCTGAACTGATCTATGATGAGTTGCGTGCTCTGACAGCTGACATTAGGAGGATGAAGAAGAATGAGCATAAGTAAATGTAAAGTACTTGTTTGTTGTGATATCTTCTGTGAATTTGAAGATGAATTCCCGATGTTTCACACCATCTACTATTGCCTGATTCAATTCCTGTCATATGAAAGTAATCCCGATGGAAGTGAACGTGCTTAGGGATGAATTCAAGGTATATATGGTGTAAATGATTGTCTAAAGTCATATGTGTCATGCAATCGGGATCGGAATCCATGTGCATCCGGGCATGGATAAATCCGATAGATGTCATAGCCAAATGGGACTGCACATGTCCGCATGCCAAGCTAGTCAACATGTTTAACGGCAATATTTGAGTTAGTGTGTGAGCTGAAGTATTAAGGCCGCATGTTAATGCAGCATGGTCAGATCAATAAAAACTACTGCACTGACCCCTTGTCATGTATTACATCTTACTCTGTGATGCATGTGTGCGCACAATTACTAACCCGGCTCGAGTGCTTATCCGAGTCTGATACGCGAACAATATGATTCAGAAGTGCCACATGTAGTTGCAGCATGGTCGGGATCGGTCCCATTGCAGCCTCGGGGCGCGAAGACATCGGGAGTGCAGCCATGCATGGCATATGTCACGTGTGCATTCTGAGAGGTCTGGAATGGCCTGTGTGTCATATCTACCGGTTATGATGTTATGCTGCAAGTCAGGGATCGGAAAACCTACCCTGGCTGCAATGCACTCTCTGTTCTTTCAGATGTATCATATATTGAGATGGGAGTGAGTGAATGCATAAATACATCCGACACACTCCTTGGATTAGCCCCAGCTCCTTTGGCATCGTATCATCTCTACTCACACCAGCACCACTCATCACATTCATGGAATCTGTTCTATCCTCAGACATCTCTTTTGGAGAGGAGGAGCGCCCATCTGACCCCGAGATCCCTGCACCAGCAGAAGGCTTCTTTGTCACCCCGAAGGATGCCAGCATCTTGATGCCATATCTTCAGGAGTTCCAGAATGCTGACACAGACACTCGGAAAAAGATCCTCGGGAAGGTAATCGGAGAGCTTTATGCTCTCAGGCCCCCAAAAGCTGTGTTTGACAAGAAGGACGCTATGCTGGTAAGGATTCCGGTCATCCCGATAAGGCATACACTGAGAATCACCTACAGAAAGTCAGGACATGGTTCTATAACCGTTATGATCGCCCTTATCGCCAGCTCATTAAGTTTATCCGGAGATGGTCTGCTCGGAATGTGTTCTACCAGGAGAACAAAGATGAGATCGGGAAACTAACCAGACAGATATCGGGAGGCGTTCCGGGATCTCAGGCATACCTTGGAGCTCTTCAAGACGCAACTACCCAGCTGTGGAAAAAGCTTTCCAGTGAGGAACAGCAATTCTATGCCAATCTTGCAAAGGAGTGGTCCGATGAAAAGCCACCAAGGCATATCCAAGCTAAGTATGTGATGTTTCATGTATTCCGCCATTGTTACACTGATGCCTCCATTTAGAATGGCCAATGCCGGATACAGGCGTCGGATCATTCGGGACTTCCAAACCCAGCTCTATAAAACGTGTGGTATGCGATCCGTAATACTGGTAGCCTATGAGGATGATGCCGGAATCATTCGGGCATCCATGTATGTTATTGGAATGTATCCCCCGATGAGCAGTAACTAATAGATTGGCAGGGATGAGTGGAATAAGTCTCTGGATCATGGGATGGACTTTCGCGACTTCTCCCCAAACTGGAAACAAGCCAATGTATGGCTGGAATGGTCAAAGTATGCTACCATGTGCTTTTCCAAAGGTATCCGATATGTTCGGGTGTGCTACCAATGCTAAAGCGCATATTATTCACAGATCCCGAGGCCAGCCTCTTGGACCGGTCTAGGTCAAATAGAGATCGGATTAATATTGTAACCGATGCCAATGGGATCCCGGTCATCCCTTCCATGACCTTGGCTGACAAATATCACACTAAAATACTCCAGACCGCGCTCCGGGACTTCTGCACTGCCCATATCCGTAAGTCCTGAGATATATTACATAAATGCCTACTGACATATGAAACTCAGAGTACACTACCGGAAAGAAAAGGACCACCATCTCATGGTCGAAGTTGTCCAGCAAGCCATCGGAATGGATCTTAGAGGAATGTTATCCGGAAGGATTTGCCTGGGCAGACCCATCCAAGATTCGCAAGTCTGAGGTGTTCCGACTGCTGAATCACTGGAGGCAGCGCGAGAAAGATGGACTGACACCGCTTATCTGGAATCCATCATGTGAGCTGTTCAATGATGACGTACCATGTTCCAGAGGTATCGGAATCCAGAAACAAAGGAACACCCCCTCAACCTCCGACAGCAGTCCGTCATCTAGTCCAGACCCATCTCCCTCTGAGAAGGATTCCGAAGATGAAGACTTTGCTGCTGACATGGCCAAGATTCAAGACAGTGACTCGGACAATCCCTATTCCGATCCTCCATCCCCATCCCCACTTCCTAACCGCAGAGTTTCGAATGTCCCGGAAGAGATTGGGGGACTCATGGGGGATACACCTCCGTCGGTCCCGGATGACAATTCCAGTTCTAGTAAGCTTATCAATGTGTCAATTGCTTTTGCCTTCACTGACAAGCCACATAGCACACCCTCTTGATGGGGAGGCCCCTATCTCTTCATCCTCTAGGAACCGGGCTCATCCTGAGGAGGCCAGCCAGCCTGGTGAGTACATTGCTACCACACCGGAACAGATACCGGTTTGTTGACCATACACACAAGGGCCATCACCGGGACCATCCACCCGTCGTCTGCAGCCTTCCCCGAAGAAGATACGCCCTCGAAGGCGTTATGGAGGTGTTGAGATTCCGTCAATACGCCGGAAGTCAACTCCACCTCTCAGACGAAGTGCCCGACCCATCACATTGACAGAGAAAGGAAGGTATGAACTAGCAGAGAAAGCGAGGTATGATACCTGTTTTACATACATTGAATTTGATTCTAACTCAATGAAAGGGACAGGAACTCCGGCAGAGGGAAAGGGAGGTGTTAATTTTTATACCAATAGCACAATGGGGGTTTTCTGATTGTATGTACACTGTGCTGGGGTTCTGTATCTAGCTACGCTTCGGAATGGTACCATTTTCCGTTCAGCAATATGGCTCGGGTGACCTGAAAATAGCAGACGCAGAGGGTCCGGGTACAAATTGCTATAAGAACACACACTTGAGACCCATCATTCATCATTTACGTCTTCCCGCACTAGGCCTCACTCATATTAACCATGGTATCTGATCCCAATGTCTTGAATGACGCTCACCGCTCCTATATCAGTATCTCGGACCCGGAAGAGGACAATGGATCAGAGGTGCTGTCATTTGATGAAGACGACATGTTTGAACTGGTAGACAATCCCGATGAAATCGTTGTTACATGTCCCGACTCCGATGACAACTCGGACACTCAGCCATCCTTTGATAACGTCAGCCTTGCGGATTTGGACTCTGATGGCGATGGACAGGCATCTGTGGATGATGTCATCTCACTCAATCGGGATTTTGATGACAAGGCCCAGACATCCCTGCATGATGTCATTCTTCCATACCTGGACTCCGAGCATGATTCCAAAACACGCTCTGCCGGATTGGTATGTCATTAATCATATCAAAGTATTCCAGACCTCTCATATGTTACATAGTCCGATGATCTCATTCATCAGATCAAGGCCCTACGCATTGACTATGAAAATGCATCCATCATGGCCAGAGCACTGTATGAGGCTCGGTCTAGAAACGTAGCAAACTCCACCGGGTCTTATCCCTTTGAGGTCCGAGGTTCCGATCTCTTCTTAATACCATTTACAATGTGTCCTACAGGAGCCCGATTCTGACAGGGTCTAATAGATAGGAGTATTTACTTTACTTAGGTGTCTAGTTGATAGCGTTGGAATGTAGAGAGTGCACCTTGAGTTATCAGCTGCATCCATCTTCACACATCTTCTATTGTCATAATATTGCAAGCCATGCCTCGGACTCGGGATGAGATCGTTCAGAATGCTGTCAGGGGCATTCATGAAGTCGTTGTAACACACACCAAGACCAAGCAGGGAACAATCCGGACCAAGGAGAAGCTTGTCCCTGTTGTCCTTCCGCCAAAGCCAGAGCGTTCCGGACAGTCTTCAAAGTCAAAGAAGAAGTCACCACCACACATCCAGTCCGAAGATGTTCAGGGGCAACAGAGAACCATCCCTACCACAGGTGGGGCTGAAGAAAATCCTTACTTGGATGACCATGAGCTATTCCTTCCGGAGCCTACAGTGGAGGAGAGTCAGCCACGAAGTACTGTATGTCTGGACTCAATGAATATTGATACATATGCTGATGTGGCACAGACCCCGATGGAGCAATGGACGCAGTTCCGGAGTCGGTATCTTCATATCATCCTGGAGATGGAGGCGAAGCCAACATTTGACACCTGTTCCGTATGCCATAATCCTGCGAGTATCAAGTGTCCCGACTGCTTCGGGTCACCTTCCTTTTGCAGGACATGCATTCCATATGCACATCGGCATGCTCCTTTCCATCGACCCCTCCTCTGGACAGCAACACATTACACCCAGGTATCTCTACAGTCACTGGGGTTTGTTCTGTGCCTTGGGCATGCCGGTGCTCCATGTCCAAGCACGGTTGAGGTGTGTGCATATCACCATCCCTAGTATGTGATCACGCTCATTGCAATGAAGGGGAAAAGGGCTGCCCAGGCAGCCAATTCCAGTCGGATGGGCAACCAAGTTCCGGAAGAAGGACCCGAAGGTGTGGTGGACTCTGGACAGCTGCCAACACCTCGGGAGACGCCCCAGCCTGAATCGCAGCCATTGGGTCCGGTGTTATCGGATACTCTGTTTGCTGAAACAGATATTTCTATGGAGTCTAATGAGGCTAATGCACCCCGTGCGCGCACAGCAAGCTCTGGAAACCCACTCCTCACCGTGGTTGACCGGACCGGTATATTTAATATGGAAACTGTATTCTGTGTTTGTTCCGATGGTGGAAAGCAAGATGAACAACTCCTCCGAGCTGGGCTGTTTCCAGCAACCTTCAAGCAAATTGAAACAGTTTTCACGGGATCTGTTCTTAGTGACTTTCTGACAGACAACCTGGAATGTAAGACCACAGCACAGCAATATTACTCGAAACTGCAAAGTATGACAAGCAAGATGTTCCCGAACACCATCCCAGTACGCTTCTGTTCCCTTCTCATATTCACATCTAATACAGGTCTATAGAATCGGTATAAGCAACTTCTGAGGGCATCCCGGCAGTGGAGAGACCTTCATAACAGGAGGGAAAGTGGTCTTGGCCACCAGAAGGATGGGGCGTCCATCCCAGATGGTTCCATGGCCATCTTCTGCCCTGCATGCCCACAGCCCGGCATCAATCTTCCGATGGACTGGAAGAGCCAGTACACCTCGTATGTGACCTACTCTCACACCAAATGCTGTATCTCATGCTAAATTCCAGAGACCAACTCATCCGGACTTTCATTATGGATGGGAACTTCTCTGCTGAGCATATGAGGCACCGCTCCGGCGAGCGGGATGTTTCCTTATCTGCCGGGATGGCTTTCATGGCCAATCCCGATTCTTACAAGGCCCATCTTCGGAGCGGTACTGAACTCCCACAGGTACATATGCCATACCTTCCGAGATGACCCCAGTTAATGTCCCAGTAGCCAAGTACCTGCAACACCTATAGGGCCATTGAACAAGCTAACTCCACTCGGGCCCATCTTGATGTCACTGGCATTGGTGCAACTGCTTGCTGCCATGGGTTCTTTGTTCCGACGTCTGTGGTGGATTTCCAGAAGGGGGAGAGGTAAGCATGGCTTTCTTGACACATCATATCTGGAGATCTCATCTTTTGACCTCACAGACAAATCAATATGGACTACAGCCTTTGTAAGGCCCTATCATACAACATGGAAGATATCCCAGTCGCACTGGTGATGTATGACATCATGTGCCAATACCGGGTGCACTTCGCGGAGAGGGTCAAGAGGAGTCCGGAGCTTTCCCTTTCCAGCTCCCTGGAACTCCGGACAGGTATTGGGCTGTTCCATATCCATGGACACCAAGATTCCTGTCTACCCCGTTTTTCTCCAAGCTATATTCCAGGAGCCAAACAGGTTGATGGTGAGATCATTGAGACATTGTGGGCCCCACTGAACAACATCTCCCGGAGCCTTCGGGGTATGTCCCTGATGCATCGGCAAGAGGTCCTGGATGCCCACCTCAATCATTCCAATTGGAAAAAGCTGGTCCGGATTGGTTTGTCCAATCCATTTCGTCATTGACATGACTCTAATATCTTATCACAGTGCCTTCTCTTCTCAAGCGTTGGAATCGCCTGGAGTCCAGCTTTGATGCCAGTGCTCATGCATATAAGGCCCTCAGCAACTATTTCAAGGATAAGACCAAGAAGTGGCTCAAGGAGGACCGGGATGCTCAAGCCAGTCGCTATTCTTGCCCATCTGCGATGGATATCTATGACACTGTAAAGGCAAAAGGTCCGACACTAGTTTCAGAGCTATATCATCCCGGCTTATGTAATCCTTACAGCCCCATCCCGTGCTACCATCCAGCAAGAGCTAATGGTAGCCGAGATTGGCGACCACACCATTCGGGGTCAGACATCCTGGATCTCCTCCGGGATTAAGATACATGAAATACAGTGAGTTCCGAAATGTACTTTCAAATTCCTCTATTAATGCTGTCCATAGACTGGAAATTAGATATCAGCTCCGGACCCAAGGTTCCCAGCTTGCTGTGGAGGATGCACAGATCCTTGAGAACAAACGGGCCCGCCTACAAAAGCTTATCGACATGTTTGCACACCAATCCGATATTTTCCTCAATCATGAACATACTGAGGAAGATGTTCCAATTGCAGCTCTCGGCGACTATTCTGAGTATGACCAGGCTGATGACATCGACGAATCTGGAGTCCCGCAAATCTCGGAACCAGCTCATCTCGGAGAGCATCAGAGGCGATATGTGACTGACAGCTCTGGAGTCAACGCCGAAGACATCCCCCTCCTTCTCCCATCATCTCTCGGATGGGATTGGTGTGTTCTCCATGGCCATACATCCCTTGCAAAAAAAGAGGCTACATTACGCTATGCTCAAGCAACTGATGCAATTCACAGGATCCGCCTAGCTTTGGGATTCAAGTCAGCACTGTTCCGGACCCAGGTTCGACATGCCCGCACGCAAAAGACTAAGTCCCGAGCCTGGACAGCCGTTCACAGTGTAGATGCAGCAGTCCATGATCACTCCCGGATTTATAGCATGGCAAGGGATGCTTACATTAAAGCCTCGGACCCATCGGGAGATTCCCCCGCACTTCCATTACTTCAGGTGACTGACCTCCGAGTTGACACTTCCATTCTGGGTGCAGCGGAGGTCGGACAGCGGAATCGGCAACTTCCCTGGATCTGGAGTTTCGGGACTTCCACCAGTCAGGATGGAACTTGGATGGGTGATTGTGAGTGACTACCCATTCCGGAATATATGACACATGCTTAGGGATCACATAGTTGACCGCGTCCATTGGCTCCGAGCCAAGGCACAGTTTGAGCGGTGGAGGGAGGAGCAGGACAGCATTCATAATGAAGCTGTATGGGTCCCGGCTTACTTTCATGCAAAGGCTGAGCTGTGGAGTGAGTGGAGGAATTATGCAGCTCGGGAGGAGCTTCCGGGGCATGCAGCATATGCATCACATCAAGCTCATGCCTGGGAAGAGCTTTCCAGGAGTTCCATGAAGGCACTGACTTCTATCACGTCTGCTCCATTGAAATATGTGTAGATTTCATTCTTCATGCTATGTATTCACCATTAGACCCTTTCAAAATAATGTATTGTCTGATCAACATTATGACTGCCCGATTATAGAGCCAAGGTCCAATATGTGTTTACCTGGTGTTCATCCTGTACATTGGGACCTAGTGTCGGACTCCATGAGTCCCGAGACATACTGTTTCGATTCTGATGTATTCCGGAATATATTTCACTCCAAATTGGAACAGTCCCGAGACATACTACTGTTTCGATTCCGATGTATTCCGTAATATATTCCACCCCGAATCGGAACCAAGTACCGATGATGTCCAGAGTCACCCCTACACATGGTTGTTCTGGGTGAGTATCGGGATCAGAAGTATGTGTTAATTTACTTTAAACACTACCTAAAAATCCAAGCTATTGCTACATTCTACAACCCCAATGCATATGTTTCTCAACCGATGTCGGCCGACCCATCAATCCCGGAAGAATTTCCGAGATCGGCCGACGTCGGTTGGCCCATGAGTGATGAGGTAATCTGTGCGTCGGCTGACCCATCAACCATGGAATTCATGGCTGAGCATTATGTGCAGGTTTTGGGTTGAGGTATCGGAACGGATGAACAAGACACGCACTGCCAAGCAGTGCTCCAATAAATGGTATGTCCTGCCTGACTGTCTGTTCGATTGGCTCTTCATTGTTAGTAGGAACGGCTCGCACCCCCGGTGGCGTCCCACCGACACAAAAATCCTCGTTCAGAAGTACGCACGCACGTTATTCAGTTGACCACTGCATTCACCATTCATCTAGAGTCGCGCAGTTGGACCTTGACAGGGAAGACGACATCCGGTGGGACGAGCTGATTGACACACGATGGATTCGGTGGACCGGTGCCAAGCTCCAGCAAAAGTGGCTTGCACTCAGAAAGACTGTCCACTCGCCTGAAGCGACGCATCGAGGTGAGTACAACTTATTGTTTGTCCCATGGCTCACAACTAATACATCTAAGACCTGGTTCAACAGCTGACTAGCCTGCACTCGACCCCGCGCGCTTCCAGTTCATCGTAGGTTCTAGCGTACTCGTAGTGACTCATGTATTTCCCAAAAGATGTGTATATACGAGACTACTTTGGAGCACGTCCTCCCTGTGCGCACCCTTCATCCTCGGAGGTCTCAGGCTCGGTAGCAGAGCTGTAAAAGTCGTCGGGAAAGGTGGTGAGTTCCTCGAAAAACCTTCTGGGCATTGATGGGAGTACTTACTCACTGTGAGGTACGTATTGCGGTACCTCTTTAACTTTCGTGGTGGATGGACCCGCCTTCGGTGCAGTCGAAGCCTTCGAAGAGCCCTGAACGCGGCCTGAGGCCATCCTTGGCAACTTGGCCACGGGCTGCGCCCCGGATGTCTCGCGTGAACGTTTCAACCCACGAACTGGTTGATCGGCCCCAGGTATGTCATCCCTGTCTCTGATATTTTCTCTGATGCTCATATGTTTCCCATCTTGTGAAACTTCGCCCTCCATAGAATTCCAGGTAGTCGCGGCCAAAGCTCCATTCCCTTCGGTTTTGAGAGGAAAACCGACGGTCTGTGGCATGCTAGGGTAAGTGCTTTTCTTCTCGAGGTTTAGAGCGCGTTACTCACGACTTGCTTAGCGGATGGAGGCACAACTATTACCACTATCACCGGCGACTTGGGCGGTTCCATGCCCATGATAAGGTCAAGTTTGATGTTTTCGGGAGAGGGGGCCATGGTCAACACGGGGACTTACAGGGGAGTATATATGCTTTCACATTATCCGTCTGTCGCCGCTGACAGTTGTTCAAGTATGGTGCTTGTACTGCCAGGCTAAGACTCAGAGAGTAATAGAACATACAAGGTACGTTGTATTACTCTCTAGACGATTCCAGACTCATGGATGTACCAACATGATACACTCCTGTGTACGCTGTGGCAAGGTCTTCAAATCTAACATTTCACTCGACAAGCATGCCGTACGCTGTAAGAAGAAACGGCCAACGTCCGTAGAAGGACCCAATGCAACACGGAAACGGAAATGTGCCCGTCACCAAACTGCGGACGAGGACGACAGTCTGTTCACAGGGCATGACCTAGACGATCATGATCAGGTACGCACTATTATGAGGTTTCATACAAGTTATTTGACTGATCACGACTGCAACATGGTCGGGAACTTCAATTGGAAGATTGAAACCTCAGCAGAAGCGAGCCAAGCACGATCACCGCCCCCCCCTCCCACCCGCTCCGCGCGGTCAGGCCGCATCATCAGGATTCCTCGCCGTTTCGAAGATTATCTGCCTCGTGGCGATATGTCCTTGGATCATGTTCCGCCCTTGGTTCCGCCCACCATGCCCATTCCAATTGAGGGTGACGGGCGCTCCACCTGCACGACGTCCATCGCCACGCCTCCAGATGCACGACCAGAGCCCTTCCAGACTCGGCCCAACAAGCTCGGCATCTTCAGACGATACACACACCACCCGACATGGCAACCGACAGGCCAAGAACATTTGGCCTTCGTGTGTGACTCGCCGTTGTTGAACACGCCACCTCCAGCTCAGCCTGAAATCATACACGAAATATCCTTTTCCGCTCCCGAGACGTTTGAACCTTTTACTAACCACAGCACTGCCCTGTTCATGAAGGCGTACTTCTCCGGGTTGGATACCAAGTCCGAGGAACACGCGAACCTTCTTGCCAGGGTAATGGAAGACAAATCCTTTCGGACTTCAGAACTCCAAAACTTCA
>Ga0209530_1001077_pt1 | contig 13911 bp, 23 predicted proteins | sample BlaSpr_A8_Ref_O1_FD_187987 | JGI IMG/M metagenome (GOLD analysis project Ga0209530, IMG submission 187987) | Forest soil microbial communities from Thunder Bay, Ontario, Canada - Black Spruce, Ontario site 2_A8_Ref_O1 (SPAdes) (version 2) | ecosystem: Environmental > Terrestrial > Soil > Boreal...
CTACGGAGCCCTTGGACGGCGTCACGCCGGGGGAAGTTGATCTATGGGAAGAGGTCATGAGCGTCACCGCTGCCTCGTCGTATATTTTCGCGATCCCCCATACGGCTTGATCGCGTATATACGGCAAAATGACCGTACCTACAACCCTATCGTGAAATTCGTCAGAGTTAAGCCCCGACTTCTCCGGGTGAAGGAAGATCACCGGAAGCCCGTTACACCTTTTTACGAACTCTTCACTCAACCATAAATCAGGATGCCGGTAGGCATATTCCGATATGGAGTCCCGCCAAGCGGCCCCTGTCCCCGTGATCCGCAAGTCGAATAACCAAAAATCACCGAATTTCTGCGGACTGGGAGACCCATCACGCATCTTTTCGGCAGTTTCGTAATCGCTTAACTCTTTAGCGGCCTGTTCGGGCATGAGCGTAGCTATTCGCCGTGATGGCTCCTCACTCTCCTATGAGCTACCTAGTATCAAAGAGCGAGGGATGAGCGTACTCAAGAATTTTCGCCCCCTTAGCGGAATTGCATGGCCCGCAAACTCCTTCGATATTGTAGGCGAAATTAGTCCCGCCTTGCGATATAGGAATAACATGATCCACAGTTAGTTTACGTTTTTTCCCGCAGTGCGCGCATTTGCCGCCTTGTTTTTTGCAGATGAGAACAAACTCTTTCGCGGTATGTGAACCTTGCGCTCCCTTTTTCTTCGCCCTGTACCGAATAGTGATTGCATTGGATACGAGCCGATTCGCTTTGCGCCATTTTGATTTATGCTTGAGAATCGCTTCTCTGTTTTTTGAGGAGTATATCTTATGATACTCACTCCGAGATTCTCGGTTCTTTTCCCGGTACTGACGCTGACATTCTGGGTGCGCTTTATGCCATGCTCGATGTGCCGCAATTCCCTTTTCGCTTCGATCATGGTTTTTCGTGCGACATTTTGCTGAGCAGAAGCGTCTTTTCCATTGCGATCCAGGTGAAAATGATTCTCCACAAAGATCACAGGTACGAGGGGGTTGATCGAAATGATGCCTGCGCGCCTGTTGATACGCCCGCTGAATTTCTGGATGCGCTTTCTTCCATGCCCGATTGATTGCGATTGCCTTCTCACTTCGCGCATGTTTCTTCTGTTGGCATCTCACTGAGCAGAATAGCTTTCCCCATTGCCGGTGATTCGTAAGATAAAATACTGCCCCGCAATACTTGCAATCCCGCGAAGGGAGAACAGCCGGAGAATCTGAAGCGGTAGGGAGCATTCGTGAACCTCTTCAACAGGTTTCGAGCGTTAAAGGTAGTCGAGCGCCTGAACGTGCTTGGCTACCTTGCTTTATTTCCACGCGGATCGTGCGCGCCCCCTCGCGAGAACGGCCCGGTTCTTGCGCGTAGTCCCATTGTGGGGTAAAATCATCCTATGCGAATTAGAGAGTTGATCGACACGCTTGAGGCGTTCGCGAAAAAGCGTGGCGACGACTACGAAACAGACCTTGAACCTTATCGGAAGGGCAACGCTCCGACTGCCCTTATCATCCATATTGACGGAAGCATTGGAACTATTACCCTCGTGGATATGGGTCCAATATGACAATCCGCCAAGTGATCGCTGCGCTTGAGAATTTCGCCGAAAAGCATGGCGATGACGTGGAAGTCATCGTGGATGACGAGGGGATTTTCCGAGCACCGATGCTCATCTACGAAGACGAAAATCATTCAGACGGAACTATCACTCAAGACTTTGTACTCCTATGACCGACCTCCATATCCGCATTCCCGATGACCTCGCGGAGAAAATCAAGGCTGAATCTGAGAAGAACTTCCGATCCTTGAATGGGGAAATCGTTTATATTCTTACTGATGCACTTTCTCATGCTGATGCACTTTCTCATGGTTACAATGGATTTGTCGAAAAATCCGTGAAGCGCGATGCGTATCTATTGGCTATCCGTGAACCTGTGCGCGAGCAAACGCAAGCTGTGAAGCGCGGGGAGCCGCCGGAATGATGAGTATCGGTTCTATTATTGGAGGTCTTTCCGCTGTGATAATCGTCGGGATCATGTTTGTCTTCGAGATTCGTAGGAAGCCACCGGAATGATCGAGGGAGACTTTTCATTCACCATTCCGCCACCATTCCGCATCGGCATTCCAAAAGTGCGCTCGTGAAATCTAGTGTGCCTCTGAAAGTAGGATTCATAATTGTTATTGATGAGGCTAAGAATATGGAACCTGGAACATGGCGCGTTGTGGAATGTTCTGAGGACGGATTAACTGCATTTGCCGTTCGCGCAGAGGAAGTAAATACAGCCTAGCTCGCAATAGGTCTAACGAAAGCGCGCCCTTTCGCGGTTAGGAAAGTCTCGGGCAAGTCTTGCGGATGCACGATCCATGTCCAAAAGCATGAGCAATATACTTCGACTCCGGGCTGCGTTACGCTATCCGTATAAGGAGCCGCGCCTCTGCGGATAAGCCCTTCGTTCATTGCCCAGCTATCTTTGACGATGAAGAGTTTGCCGCTTCGTTTGAGATGTTCCGGGCGCGCATCGTATCCGTGATCGTCTTCTCCGCGATCGTACCACGTTGCGGCTATCGCCCCTTCGTTCATTGCAACCACATGGGAGATATTACTTACAAGCTTGTGCCCTTGATCTATGGCAACTCGACGCCGTTCGTACTTGAACGATACGAGGTCCTTGGTTATTTGCTTGGAGAGCGCTCGCGGCGAGAAGTCGAAGGTCCCTGTTGGCGGGACAGACGATGCCCAGCCGGAGAAGCGCGCGAGGGTTTTGTCGATTGTCTCGCGCTTGCGTATGCGAATCAAATCGGCGGAAGCGAAGATGCGCTTATCGAGTTCCGCGCGTAAATGAGGGGCAACACGGTCTAGGGTATAGCGCGAGACGCCCGGAACGCGCTTGGCAATTCCCGAGCGCACGTCACGCGCATAAATGCTCCCGAGAATGCGCGCGAGGATGTCCCGGCTCTCCTCATCCGTGGGTAGCTCGCTCTCGATCATGGCATGGAGGCGCGCAGTCCACTGCTGGAGGTGAGATTCGCTCATGTATCCGCGTTCGCTAAACTCACGTATCGCCTCAAGGAGAAGCGTGCGGAAGGCTTTGGTCACGCCTTTCCTTTGATATGCGTATAGGCTTTGATATGTGTATAGCCTTCCTCAAATGCTTTCGCAGGACTAATCGAATGGTATCCGTCCTGATACATCACGAGGTAATCGCCCGGAAGCGGCATGTATCGCAATACAACTTCTTTTGAAACCGTCACCGGATCGAAGCCTTCATCGTCAATCGCCAACGTCACGGACCCGTCTGGATTGACGACGAGTACCTGAGCGATCTTGAGCGCTTGCACTTCCTTGTGCGAACGATACCGTGGGACTTCCAGAATCATCGTAATGCTTTCTCTTTCTAGGACGCCGCCGAGAACGGTCTTGGTCGCCCTGAAGGCTTATCCGCTGCTGTTGCCGCTTCTTGTTGCATCTCGTCGTTCTCTTCCGCCCATTCCGCGAGGTCGTCTTCGTCGATGTCCAGGTTGCCCGCGAAGAGGTTCTCGCAGGCGTTGACGTTATCGGCGACCCAGGCGAGGACTTTGGCTTTGTTCTTGGGATCGCACTGCGTTGCAACGGCTTCGGCGACTGCGATCACCGCCTCCATCTTTACCTTCTCGGTTTTGCTTTTCTCGCTGTCCGCTTCTTCCATGAGGTTCGGCCAAACGGCAGTGAACGCGTGAATGCACTCGTACAGCCATGTCTCATACGGTGCTAACTTTGGATAATCGACTTTCAGCGAATCGTAGAATTCCTTCGTCCATGCTTGGCGCATGACGATCTTATCCACGAAGTCGTACGCTGGCTGCATGTCCTCGCGGATGTAGTTGAGGTATGCGACCTCTTTCTTGGCGTCCTCAACGCCTTCGCCGAATCCTTCGGTCATCGTTTCTTGCGCGATGATTGATGCGGGCATTCCGGCTGCTGTTGCTATGTTTTTGAGGATGTTCGTACGCGCGGCGCTGAAGGCTTTATCGAGGTTCTGCATGTTGAGTGTTTGGATGTCTTCGGTGACGCCGATTGATGCGACTTGGTTCGTTACGCCTTCTTTGAGTGCCGCACGTTTGATGCCGAAAAAATTCAATATCTTATTGTCGATGATGCTGCCGGGTGATTCCATTTTTGCAATGAGCAGCCCGGCTTTGCGCGTTACCATGTCGTCGGTGAGCATGGATTGGATGAACGACTTTAGCGGGAATAGTGCGCGCTGGTAAATCGAACGCCCAACGAATCCGAATGCAGATGCAGACCACTCAATATAAATCGGCTGCTCATTCATTTTGACGAATAAGCGCGAATGATGCCATGCTTGCCCTTGCACATGCACGTTGTCATCGGGCTTGAGGAAGTCCGGGCTATTGGGATCCTGGTTGAGAACGAGACTGCCCGCCGTATTGAGCGGGTCGAGCACGTTGAAATACAAGTCCGATTCGGCTATCTTCGCGAGGTCGAGCGGCGTATCTGTACCTTTTCCGCGTTCTCCTACCGCTAACGATGCGATGCCATAGATGCGGCTCGTCTTAACCAAGTTATGAATGACAATCGTGCCGCCGACGCGCCCAAGTTCACGATATGTCTTCTGGAATTGCTCGACGATGCGCTGCTCGCCTAGAATGACGGGAACGCTTATCTCGCGCTTCTTGCTCTGTGCGCGCGTTATCGGCGCGTCGGCAAGGAGTGCGCCGAGCGGATGGTACGAATTTATGGTTTTCGCTAGCTCGTATCCAAGCGGCGAGCCCGGCAAAATCTCTCCGCACATGAGCAGGTTCGTTAGCACGGAGCCAAGTTGCCCGCCCACGGAGACGGTTGACTGCGTATCGCTCTGCTCCGGCCCGGAATTATACATGCGCTATTCTTCCGCGCGCCGAGCCGAGCCGTCGTCGTACTTGAAAATCCCCTTCGCGGCCATTGCTCCGGCGCGCTCAAGGTCGTCGATTGCTAGCTGCTGATAGCGCCCTTCCGGTACGGTATCAATGATAACTTCGAGCATATCATTCAGCGCGATTTGTAAGTCTGCAAGTCGGTCCTTCTGCTCGTTGTTTCCCGGATGGTAGGCAAACGTCTTGGAGTCCATAGGCGCACCTTCCGCGCGGGCGGTTACGCCTCCCGGAAGTCAGCCCTGCTTCGCTCGCATCCTGCGCTTTCTTGCGCGCTCCCGGTGCGTTGGCGAGGCGTACCGCACGATATGCTCATTCCCGAGCATCCGTGCCCAAGCGAGTACGGCGTCCGGTATCGGCTCGCCGCACCCGCAGGCGCATACGTGTGCCTTCATGACTCCCATTCGCGTAGGGCTAGGACGGTTTCTAATGATTCTCCGCATACGGGGTCGATGAATTTTTTCACGCTTTGGATGGTGCGATTCCAGCCTCGCGCGCATTCTTCAGGGCTATTAGATACGCGGTCGATAAACTGATTGCCGATATAGACGAAGTTTTCCATGTTACGGCAACCCCACCGCTGCGTTGCCGTATGCCTCCATTCCGGCGATGCAGGAGCACTCAGGTACGCATTTCCCGATCTTCCAGCCGAAGCCGGGCTCCCGTACGAGGCGGCTGCCGTCTTCGTAGTTGTAGCCGATCGGCTCGATGCCGCTCGTGGGGTGGGCGTAATTTCCGCCTTGGATTTTTTTGAGTGCTGCGTGTGCCTGGCTGTTCATTTTAGGGCTCCTTTTATTGGTGGGGTGCTTTGTGTCCCTAGTATAGCATAGGGACAGATAACATGCAAGCCCCCAAAGGAAACCCGTGATCGGCGCGCAAGAATGCCTCTCACATAACAAGTTTGCCCCCGCGTCTCTAACCAGACCGGAGGCGTGACCAAGGAGAAACACGCACCTTGATAAGCCGAAACTATCATGCTCCGTTCCGCCAAGCAACTGATTTCGTCCGTGGGCATGTAAAGAACGTGCGAAGACGATAGCCTCCGACTTTTAACGAAGTCGTGAGGCGCGTGCAGGGAGCTAACCTCGTCCTGCATCTGCACTCGGGAGATAACACTGCTCCACGGGTCAACCTCACGCCGTTTCTAGCGCCAAAAGGCGCGAAAAAGCGAAACCTCTAAAATTTTCCTTTAAAATTTTCCTTTTCAGGCCGTATGGCCGTGCCGCGAGGCGATACGACATGACGCGTTCCAGGAGGCATGCCTCTCGATGTTCCGCGCAGCGCGCGGGGGGCTCCGACTGCGGTGCGACTGCGGTCGCATCCTCGCTGGACCCGCACAGCAGCGCTTGTATAAACGCACAGGAGCGCCCGATGCCTTTATCGCACCGAACGCCCCTGCCTCAATCTCGCATCTCCGGTTTCCCGGGTCAATAGCCTAGGAAGCGGTGACTGCGACCGTGGCCGTGTTGGGCGGGGTCGCGTTGTCCGAGACGGTGATCGTCGCCGAGCCTGCGGAGACTTCCGTGACCGTGAAGGAGCCTGCCGTGTTGGCCGGGGCAACCGTCGCGATCGATGCTGCCGAGCTTACGGCCGTGAACGTCGCCGCCGTGTTGGCTGCTTCGACGACGAGAAACGAGCCGGTCGCACCTGCGCCACCTGTGATTGTCAGCGCTGCGGGGGTGGCGATGATCGCGGAAGCGCCGGCAGTGACCAGGGCCGGATTCGCGGCGATAGCGGATGCGTCCAGACCGCCAAGCTTGGTGGCGATAGCCTGGAGTTGGGTCACTTCCGGCGTGAAGTCGATCGGCGTCCCGGTCGTGCCGGTGGTTCCGGTCGGAAGCGTCGCAATCTTCGCGAGGAGCGCGGCAATCGCGGTCGTTTGGTCCGCGCCGAGCTGCGTTACGGCGGCATCGACGGCGGCGATTGATGCGTCGAGTTGGGCTTGAGTCTGAGCCATGATACTTAGTACCCTTTCAATGCGAGTGAGCGATTCGGTAACGTACTTCTTGAACATTCCCTTCCATAGATACCCTCTATTTTCGTGCCTACCTCTTACGCTCGCCAGGAACCCAGGCGCATGGAAACCTATAATCTTGGAATGTCCGAGACTGAGCGGCAGCGCGAGACGCTGCTTGCGGCCCTTGACGCAGCCGTTCCGCAATATATCGAACAGTATAAGTTCCTCTCATGGGACATCATCATTCGCAAAGCGCAACAGTGCGGAGAATATATTGCCGAGAATGGGGATAATGTCATATTTGCCGCTCGGAAAAAGGGCGATGCGCAGAGGGCATTTGATGCGCTCGCGCAAGGATTAGCGTGCTTGGCTTTTTGCCCAGGTACGGGCGCGCGTACATTTATGGGGCATCTCATGTGGCAAGGCGAATGGATTGGACCTAGGATATGATACTAGCACATCCTGATAAGTTCTCACTTAGAGAGATAACAGAAGATAAAGAGAAACGATGCATTTTTCTCAGTCGTTTATTAGGATTTTCAAGAGATCGTATCGAGAAACTTTGCAGCATTCATCCTATTACAAGAGAATCAGTAGAAGATGCTCAACAAATTTTCTTATTGCACGCTGAATTGTCCTTACGTCGATTTCATCAAGGACATCGTATTAGCGTTGCGACATGGTGCATAAATCGTGGAGTAGGAGCAGTAAAAGATTGGATTCGTCAAGAGACACGAGTACGGGCGAAAAATAAAGTAGAAGTATTATATTTTGATGAGTGTCCCGAGGCGCTTCATGCGTCATTGTCTTTCGAGGATCGCGTCTTATCATACATTGAAATGGATAAAATGACGCATGTACTTCCAAAAAATCAGAAGCTTTATGCTCGAAATATTGCCTTTGGAGAATCATTGGAGAAATTAGATATATTCAAGCATACTTTTAGATCGCGAGAATATCATAATGCATCTCAAATTCTGACTCAAACAAAAGCTGCTCTTAAAAAGAAATTAAACAAGGAAAATAGGTTCATTGAAAATTAGATGCTTTTATTTCCGCCAAAGCTTGTTACGCGTGATGATGACGGAGTACGTGAAGCAGTCTAGGAGGTCGAGCTTGCCCGTCCCCTTATCGCCGATCCGAAAGCCTGTTACTTGCTTGACGAGATGATTAGCCGAGATGCGATTATGCACTTTGACTTTCTTGAACGCTTCATCGGCGATCTTAATGTCGCCCGCGTAGACGTAGGGAGAGGCCGCGATAGCTCGCTCGTCCTTACCCATAGCCGTTAGCTTCGAGTCGATAGCAAAGGCGGGCATCCCCTTCGCCTTCGCCTGTTGGATGAGGACGCTTCCCGTCACCTTGTCCTCGATCCATGCCCCATATGATCCCTTAATCGCACCGCATTGGCGCGCAAGTTGCTCGCACCGATCATAGACGTTCGATAACCATACTTCTTGGAGCGCACCATCAATTTTTAGAATGTCATAATCGAGGAGTACCGTACACGGCTTTATGAGAGGATTGTATGCAACGTAGACAACGCCCGTACTGTCGTGCTCCTCGCCGCTCTTGATCGCCGTATCAATCACCGCAAACACCGCATAGCACATCGTCGGCATTGCAACCGGCGCACCGTCAACGAGAAGCGCGTCGATGGAGAAGAACGCAACGCCTGACCAATCCACAAACTCCGCGAGGTATTCTTGCCGGTAGACCTCCGGTGAGTTTTCATCCTTGAGTTTGGCGACTTCTTCGCGCGGGAGGTATGGATTCGATGATGTGGGAGCATGGAACTCGATGAAACCCGAATCTTTGTCCATGCAAATTTCGTAGAACCAATTGTCATCATCTTTTCCCGAAGGCGTGGAGAAAACCCACGCAATGCCGCCGTAATCAAGGAGGGAAGGTTTAATGGATTGCTCCCATATTTTCTTCATGTCTTTTTCGACGAAGGCTGCTTCGTCGATCATAACGCCGTGATACTTGCGAGAACGGCCTGATCGTTCGTTGTCAAGGGACCAAAAATCCACGCGCCCTCCGGTTGTGAGTCGAATGACGCCCTCAACCTTTGAGGCCGATTTCGTAATAGGTGCAAGGATGTCGTGTATCTCGTTGTAGACTTCAGCCGTGAATTTGTATCCGGGAGAAAAGTATCCCCAATACTCCCCGCGCGCGGCGCCGTCGCAAACGATGGTCGAAGCCATAGCCGTTTTGCCCCAACGCCGACCGCAACGAATAACCTTGAATCGCGCGGGTATTTCCCATGCTTGAACCTGTCCTACATGAAGAGTCGGGATTGTTATTTCGGGGATGGAGGTAAACCTCCATGAATGATAAGATCGAGTTTCTGTTGCACGGTTTCCGGTGCTTCCAATCCTAAGAGTTTGTCAATGCGATCACGTGCTTTTATTGCGGTATCAAGATAACGATCGGAAATGCGCTTGGAAGGTTCCTTGTCCTCTTTCACTGAGCCGGTTGAATCGGCTATCTGCTGAAGGATAGTGAGAGCGATGTCTGCACGCACTAATGCCATTGCAATTATTTCCTGGTAAAATCCGACTGCGGTCGTGGTATCGCGATCCCGTCGTTCCGTATCTTCATGATAACGCCGATCGCGTTCACATCGTATATCTGCAACCACGGTGTTTTGCGTAATTGCAAGTTCCGATGCAATTTCTCGCACGGTTTTTCCGCGTACGACAGACAACTTGAAGCACGCCTCTTGTCGCGCTAATTGCGCCGATGTTCGCGCGCGCGCGCGTGGTTGCTTGACTTCGCCGCAATCTTCTTCCATTACAAGAGATTCTCCATGTCAAGGATTTCCCTATGATCGCAGGAACCTCCTAATCATGGGACTCCTTACCGTGCAGCAAGTCGCCGCGCTCGCGGCTACGAAGAAGCCCGCTTTTGCCGTCCCTTGGCGCAAGGCGCTCATGCAGTATGCGCCCCTCTATACGGAAGCCGTCGTAGGATGCGCGCTTACGGACCCGTGCATGCTCGCGGCTATCGTGGACCGGGAAAGCAACGGCGAGAATATCTTGCAGCGGGGGATGATACCGGGGCCGGGCGTAGGTGCCGGTATTTGTCAAATTACTTTTGGGGTCCAATGGAGCGGGGTGTTCCCAAGCTATCCCGGCTACGGCAACCTCATGGATCCGCTCACGAACCTGCGCGTCGCGGCAAACGAGTTTCTGGAGCCCGCGCTTCGGAAGTACCCAAACGATCATATCGCCGCGTTCGCAGCCTACAATCTGGGCATCGACGGTGTGGGCTTGGAGTTAGCCGAGCATGTGAGTCCGGATGCGTGGACGACGGGACAGAACTATGGATTCTCCGTCTTCCAGGACTGGATTAACTTTTCGGCGGTCTCAATGGGCGTCGATGTCGCCTGGAGTCAGTACGCGGTAGCGGCATGATAGCCGCGTTGCTTCCTCCATTACTCCCGCCAAGCATCGCCATCGTGCAACCCGACGCGCGGCACAGGCACGCGCAGCCCACGCCGACCGTGGTATCGGCAACGCCCGTGCCGATCCCCAGCGGGATAGCCTACACGTCCGCGCCGATTGCGTGCGCGGCGACCATCGTCAACGGCAATCCGCTGCCGGCATGTGTGGCGACCTCGTTTTTTCCTGAAGTCATGCCGAACGATGTCTATCGAAGAATAATTCCAATAACGGCGGCAACCGATGCGAGTTCGAGCATCATGATCGCATCGAACTTTGGAACGAAAACCGGCAACACGCTTGATGATATTTCAGGGCTCGTGTTTTTCAATGGCATATCAAACTACACATATGCATCAGGGAGACCACTCTACATTGCGAGAACGACAGACCCTCTTGTGAATGTAAGTTGCACCATGTATTGCATCCAAGGCAATGCGGTTATCTATTTACCTGCGGCGGCAATGCCTGAAGGATCTTCAGATCGGCATCTTTCCGTGCTCCAACCGGATAATACGGTTGTCGATACGTGGCTTTGGGGACCAATCGTTGCGCCGTTCTTTCCTGGCGAGATCGTGTCCGCCGCAACGGTCTTCACATCGACGGTCGGTGGGACACCGTATAGCAATGCCGATATCGAACCGGCTTTCGGGATCGACACAGCCACTGCGGGGGGCATGGTATCAAATAGTGGCGCGATTCTTTTATCGGAACTCCAAGCGAAATATATCGGGCATGAACTCTATGGACTCTTGCCGTGCTTTGCCCCGAATTGGTATCCTCCGGCGACTCAGGATTCTACAACGTGTGGAATCGGCAAGGTCGGCATTCCGCTAGGGGCGTTGCTTCAATATATGCCTTCTGATGCAACGATTGCGTCCTCAAATATGACGCCGGTGGAGAAGACGATACTCACTGCCGCGCATGATTACGGTGTGCGCATGGCTGATTCAGCCGGAATTCCTTCGCTGGGATTGCAAGTTGAATCACAGGATCCATTTTGGGCTATGGGATCGGGCGTCGATCCATATAGTACATTCGCACTATCCGCCGGATTTCATCACGTTACAAATGCAAGCGCAAATCCGCCTCTGGATGAATACCGTTGGGATATCACTGATGCATCGCTTCCTACGGATTGGCGCGTCTTAACAAGCGGGAATTAGGAAAGGGACAACCCATGTTGCAAGCAAGCCCCGACAGGGCTCGGGATAGCGCATACTTGGCTGCAAGGATTGATCATTGACGCCGAGCATCTCATAGGACGGGTGACGGGGCAGGCAAAGGGTTCCGTTATCTAAAGAGCACCGCTGAAAAAAAAGCATGAGCGAAGCTGGCTGATCAGCGACTGAACACCAGCTCCGTGCCCATGGTACGGCTTTGGGAAAAAAAAGTCAAAGCCGAAAGTCCTAATATGCTTGGTTGATGTGTAGATATACGTGCCCTTCAGGGTGCGCTTCAAACAGGACCAGAAGTTCTCAACGCTATTCGTATGGATATGGCCGTTCACGTACTCTATCGCGTGGTTGATAACGAAGTGTTTGTACTCGTCGCTCAGGTCGTTGTACGATCCCAGGGCGTCGGTGTAAACCGTTGAGCCTGCCGTAACATTCTCCTTCAGACGACTCAGACGACACTCATGGAAAAGAGCACCGCTGAAAAAAAAGGCGGTGCTCTTTTCTCTTATGTATTAGTGGTGGACGTGTTGCACGATCATGAAAACACGATCATGAAAATCAGATACGCAACGACGCCAATCATGATAACGCGGGAGAGAATCTCAACCGCGCATGCCTTCGCGTACTGCGATGACGCTTCGTCCTGTGCGTGGATCAGTTCTTCGCGTGATCCGAACTTGGTCCCAATGCGACAGGCAATGCAGCGCCATCCCGTGCGCTCGCTTGCCGGAACCCACGATCCGATGTCCCCGCACTTCTCGCAGGCAACGTAGTTATCGCCGGGATACGTTGTGTGCTGCCTTGTGTCGTTCATGCTCAGAGTTCATCATCGCTTATTTTCGGATGCTCCGGGACAACGTCAATCGCTTCGGGTTTGACGACGGTATCCTGTGCCTTAGAATTATGCTGTTCGAGAGAATAGATGCGCTGATCTAATCGTATAATCTCATCTTCCACGTCACTGATTCTCGTCAATGCCGTTCTTTTCGCTACGAGTCTTACACCCTTCGTTTTTCTTGCCGATGTCTTCTTACGCAATGCCATTTTTCTCAATCTCCTTCGCTAATGTGTGCAGTGCTTTCTTTTCGTGATGCCGTCGTATGGACGAAAGCCATAGCTGCCGTAGACGTTCTGCCTCGTCGTCTGAGCGCGTGCGTAATAACTCGCATGTGAAGGAGCATCGGCGCTCGCCCTTATCGTGGATCGGCATGGGGGATTGCCGGCACCATGCGTCTTTGTCGTTGTAGTACAGCCCCCATGCGCTCTTGAAGACTTCAATATCGCGCACCGTGGGAATCTGCAAGGCATCGAAGACGTACTCATTCCCGGCAGATGAATCATGGCGGCAGTTATACTTGAAAAAGTCTATGGCGACTTCGGCGACAATGAAGGGATCGGGCCATGCCGCATTGCGCGCCGCCTGTTGTCCATACGTGCGAATCCTCTGCATCCAGATCGTTGCTTCTTTCGGACGAAACATCGGCATATGCGGGCGACGCGGGTCTATGCGCATTCCTTGATTTTTGCTCACAGGGGGGCCTGGGACATCAAACATTATTGTCATGTTTGGATTTCTCCGTCGCCGCATCCGCTAGCGCTTTTTTCCCGGCAGCCATCATCTCTTTGACTTTCGCGCCGCCCTTCTTGCCAATCCCGACATAATAATCAGGGCCATACTTATCGCGCGTGGAGTTCCCGCCTTTCGCTCCGCCTTTCTTGCCTATCGTTTCATAGAATTCATGACCATGCGCTTGCTTTGTCGCCTCGCCGCCTTTGCGCCCGATGGCCTCGTAGAATTCCTGGCCGTACTTGCGCTTCACGGCAGATCCTCCGATCTTGCCGGCCTCCGAGCAAGACATACCGGAGCCCCTCATTTTTGCGCTCATGCGTGCTCTAATGCCTTAAGGAATGTTTCATGCAATGCATTTAATGATTTGGTCTGCGCATCGAGAGAGTCGCAGACCGCAAGCGCAGCACGAGCCATAACGAATATGGCGATGATTTTAGGTGGAACATTCTTATCGTTCGGATATATTTTCGCCCATCCATCAAGTGCGGTTTCTAAGCGCGTTGCGTGATCGCTCTTGCCTACGTCCATATTCACGTCGCATCACACGAAAAGGTATCGTCCCGGAAGTGCGTCGTACCGACATCAATGGGTTCCAGGCAATTCGGGCACTGCGATGCAGGCGGCGTTATTGTCGCAGACTTTGCGACGGCTTTGGGATCGACGAACAGCGGGCCTAGATCCGCGATCGGCGATCCGTTCCCGTGGTGCGTGATCGCATGGAGTAGGCACAGGTAGACGACGGTATTCGTTTTGTGCGCATTGCAGGCATTGCACGTCTTCTTCTCCACCTCGCGCAGCACGGCGCGATGCGGGCATCCGATCTCAACGGCAGTT
>Ga0209530_1001078_pt1 | contig 13878 bp, 15 predicted proteins | sample BlaSpr_A8_Ref_O1_FD_187987 | JGI IMG/M metagenome (GOLD analysis project Ga0209530, IMG submission 187987) | Forest soil microbial communities from Thunder Bay, Ontario, Canada - Black Spruce, Ontario site 2_A8_Ref_O1 (SPAdes) (version 2) | ecosystem: Environmental > Terrestrial > Soil > Boreal...
GGACCTGCTGCACGCCGCCGGGCAGCACCCCGCCAGCCGGTGGTGCCTCACCATGACCGGACCCGACGGCACCGCCACCGCCCACGCCTGCCTCCCCGGACCCCGCACCCTCGACGCCATCCGCACCGCCAGCCAGGCCAGCGGGATGGCGGGCGCGGCCGGGCTGGCGGCGGCGCTGAAGGTGAGGCTGGAGCCGGTGACCAGGGGTGCGTGCGATCACGCGCAGGCCGAGCCGCAGTACCGGCCCAGCCGTAAGCTCCGCCACCTCGTCATGGCCCGCAGCACCCGGTGCGTCGCCCCCGGCTGCGGCAGCCCCGCCACCGCCTGCGACCAGGACCACACCCGGGAATGGGAGGACGGCGGGATCACCTGCCAGTGCAACCTCGCGGCCCTCTGCCGTCGGCATCACCAGATAAAGCAAGCTCAGGGCTGGAAACTCGAACAGCCAGAACCAGGCATCCTGGTATGGATCACCCCGGCCGGGCTGATCAGGGTCACCACACCCACCAGCTACCAGGACTAACCCGCCCGGCTTGACGGCTTGATTCCGAGGGATGCGGCTGCGTGCCCAGATCGGAGATGCCAACCGGTTCAGCCGCCCGGCGCAGGATCGGATCACCGCATTCGACGATGGGCAGTATGCCTGGGTCGCTCATGGCAGCTGGTGGAACCGGACGGCGGTGGTGAAGTCTGGCGCGGCCAGCTGGACGTGCACAGCCACGCGATCATCGAGCACTTCGTCTTCAGCTCCTGAGGCCCGCGGTCTGCGCCGCGGGCTGCGGTACCGGGATGCCCAGGTTGTCGCGCAGCGTGGTGCCGGTGTAGTCGGCCCGCAGTGAGCCGCGCTCCTGGAGCAGCGGGACGACCTTGTCCACGAACTCGTCAAGGCCGCCAGGGGTCAGGTGGGATCCGATGATGAAGCCGTCCGACCCGTCGTTCTGCACGAACGAGTCAATGCGCTCGGCCACCTGCGCCGGCGTGCCGATGAACTCGGTGCGGCTGAAGACGTGGACGGCGGTCTCCCGCAGGCTGTAGCCGTGCTCGGCGGCCAGCGCCCGCCACCGCCCCACCGTCTGATGCGCGTCCTGGTGCAGCACCGCGCGGCCCTTGATGACACGCGGCCCATCCGGGTCGGGGTCGATGTCGGGCAGCGGGCCGTCTGGATCGTAGCCGGACAGGTCACGGTTCCACACGCCCTCGAAGAGTACCTGCGCGGTCTTCCCGCTGACCTGGGCGAGGCTGATCTCGCGGTGCCGCTCCCTGGCCTGCGCCTCGGTGTCGCCGAGCACGAACGACGCAGAGGGCAGCAGCTTTACCGAGCCGGCCGCCCGGCCGTGCCCGACGACGCGTGCGTTGATGTCGGCATAGAACGCCCGGGCCTCGTCGAGCTGGTGATAGGGGGAGAAGATCGCGTCCGCGTTCGCCGAGGCGAAATCCCTGCCCTGCGGGGAGACGCCCGCCTGCAGGACGACCGGCCGTCCCTGCGGCGAAGGCGGCACGCTGAACTGCCCGCTGATGTCGAACTGCTTCCCGTGATGCTCGAACGTCCCGACGGCCGCATCCCTGAGAAACTCGCCGCTCGCCTTGTCCGCCACGACCGCGCCGGCGGGCCAGGAGTCCCACAGCTGCCGGGTGATGTCGATGAACTCGCCGGCCCGGATGTAACGGTCGTCGCGGTGCAGGAAGCCGCCGCGCCGGAAGTTCTGCCCGGTGAAAGCGTCGAAAGAGGTCACCACGTTCCACCCGGCTCGCCCCCCGGACAGGTGGTCGAGGGAGGCGAGCTGCCTGGCCAGTTCATACGGCTCGTTGAACGTGGCGTTCAGCGTGCCGACTACCCCGAGGTGCGACGTGACGGCGGCGATGGCCGTCAGTACCGGCAGCGTGTCCGGTCGGCCGATGATGTCCTGGTCGAAGATCTGCCCGAGCCGCTCACGCGGGATCAGCCCTTCGGCCAGGAAGAAGAAGTCGAACTTGCCTCGCTCTGCCGTCTGCGCGACATGCCGGAAGGTGGAGAAGTCGATCTGGCTCCCGGCTGCTGGATCCGACCAGACGGTGTGATGGTTGACGCCGCCGACGTAGGCGCCGAGGATGATCTGCTTGCGCGGCTTGCTCACGGCTGAAACCTCCTTAGTGGCTGGTGGCGGTCGCGTAGCGGCTGGCTGGTCTGGGTAGCCCGAGTCGTTCGCGCAGGGTGGTTTCCGCGTATGAGGTACGGAACGACCCGTGGCGCCTCAGCTGAGGCACCAGCTCCCCGGCGATATGCCGGAGATCGCCGGGGATAGCCCCTGGACGCAGCCGGAAGCCGGACAGCCCGGCGCCCTGCCAGTCGAGGAGCAGCTCGGCGAGCTGGGCGGGGGTGCCGGCAAAGACGTGGGCGTCGCTCGTATACTCCGCACCGGCCGTGTCGTCCAGCCGCGCCTTGCGCGCGCGAGCCTCTTGCGCCGTTTCGCCGAGGAACACCACCAGGTCGCCGAAGATGTGCTGGGTCTGGTCGCCGCGCCCGGCCGCCTCCTGCTCGGCGCGGACCTCGCTCACGATCGCGCGCGCGTGGCCGGCGCCGCGCGGCGTCACGTACACGACGTCGGCGGCCCGGGCGGCGAACCGGTACGCGAGGGTCGCATGCGCCAGCACGGTGACGAGCGGCTGGCCCTGCGGAGGTCGCGGGGTGATGGACGGGCCGCGGACGCTGAACCACCGGCCATGGAAGTCGATGTTGTGCAGCTTGTCCCTGTCGATGAACCGTCCGGTCGCGGCGTCCCTGATCTCGGCGTTGTCCTCCCAGGAGTCCCAGAGCTTGCGGACCACCTCGGCGAAATCGGCGGCCTCGTCAAAACGCTCGGCGACCTGCCGCTGGGCCTCCGGCGTGCCGAAGTCCTCAAGCCGGAAGGCGGTGACCTCCCGCCGCCCGAACAGGGAGTTCTCCCACGGGCGCGAGACCTGGGCACGCCAGCCAGCGCGCCCGAGGCTTACGTAGTCCAGCGTCGCGATCGCCTTGGACACGTGGAATGGCTCGGTGTGCGAGACGGTGGCGGTGGGCACGAGCCCGATGTGGCTGGTCAGCGGTGCGATCCAGCTGGCGATCAGCACCGCGTCGAGACGGCCGCGCACCTGATCGGTCCGCGGGTCGGGCCCGTCGTAGCGGGCCGACTGCTGGCCGAGCGAGTCCTCGATGGTGATGAAGTCGAGCTGCCCGCGCTCGGCCTCGGCCGCCAGGCTGGCCCAGTAGGCGGCGGTGAACAGCTTGTCCGGGGAAGCGTCCGGCTCGCGCCACGCGGCCGGATGCCAGCCGGCCCCGTCAAGCGCGACAGCGAGATGCAGCGGGGGAGTGTCGGTCACATCTCTACCGTAAGCCGGCTGCCCAGCGAAGTCCATATTTCCGATCGTTTTGATTGGCATTCCCTCAGGGCCGTGCTTGCCTGACGGGGGCGGACCGGTGCGCGTCATCCCCTCATCCCAGCGTGTCATCAGTGGAGTTCAGGATGTCGCAATCAGTGAAGGCATACGCCTGGCTGGTCGTCTACACCTTGTTCTCGAGAACGCCGCGAAGGGGGAGGTCGCGGCCTCCGCCGCGGTATCCGGCTTGCTGTCCGCCGTCGCCACCGGCGCGGCTGACACGCGCATCTCATTACCTGAAACGCTGCGTCATAGAGCGTGCTGGGCCCCCGGCACCCTGGTCGCCGAGAACTCGGTGGACTTGCGTAGCCGGAAGCCGAGCTCCTCGTACAGCCGGATGGCGTTCACGTTGGTGGCCACGGCATGCAGGAATGGAGTCTCGCCGCGCGCCCTGATTCCCGCGGTCACCGCCAGGACCAGCCGGGAGGCAAGCCTGTGCCCTCGCCACGCCGCGTCGGTGCACACCGCGCTGATCTCGGTCCAGCCGGGCGGGTGCAGCCGTTCTCCGGCCATGGCGACCAGCGTGCCGTCGCGGCGGATGCCCAGGTAGCTGCCCATTTCCACGGTGCGCGGCAGGAACGGGCCAGGCTTTGTGCGACTCGCCAGGTCGAGCATCTCCGGCACATCGGCAGGCCCGAGCGGCACCGCTTCTGGGTCGGGTGTGCCCGCCACGCTGTCGCCGGTCATCTGCACACCCTCGCCAATGAACTCGATCGCCCACTCAGCCGGAGGCGGAATTCGGACACCGGCCAGCGGCAGCAGGCCGCCGGGACCGACGAGCGCGGCGGCATCTGCCCAGTCGGCAGCGCTGGGCTCGTCGGGCAGCGCGAGGAACGGGCAGACATCGGCCGGATAGCGCAGTACGGCGCCGCGCCGCTCCGCCAAGCGCGCATGCGGGCCGGTGAGCGATGCGCGTACCGGGTTGTCCAGCGGGTGCGGCGCCATCGGCATACGAGCTCCATTCCAATTAATTTCGATCGGAATAGTATATATTCTAGCTGTCGTCACGTGAGGCTCCGACGGCGGTCGCCGCGACGACGGCGCCGTGATACTGGCCGACACAGCTGCTGCGGTCCGGCTCCTGTCCGGGCCCGAGCAGGAGCGGCGGCAGCGGGAAAGGCTTGCCGCCTTCGCGCAGCAGGACCAGGCCGGGCTTGCCGTCGCGGTCGTCATGCGGACGTGATCACGGCGGGGTTGCCTTCGCTCCAGACGCTGGTGATCCTGCGGTGCGTGAACTGCCAGCCGTCCGGGGTGCGGCGCAGTCGGTCGTCGTAGCGACCCCCGCCAAGGAACTTCTCGCCACCGGGCAGGCCAAGGCGGACATGCTGGGCTTGGTAGTAGCACGTGTGCTCGGCTTCGTCACCGTGCACTACGGCGACATGGTTGCCGTTCAGGTGATGGGTGGCGTCGAATCGCTCCAGGCTGGTGCTGATCCTGGCCACGATCGCGTCGGGCCCCGAGCGCTGTTCCCCCGAACCGGCGTACTCCCAGCTCGCATCGTCGGTGAACAGTGAGCCCAGCCTCTCCCAGTCCCTAGTATCCAGGGCCGTCGCGTATGCGATGACGGCGTCCACAATCGCTGCGCGGTCTGCGAGTTCCTGAAACATTGAGCCACCCTCCCGTTTGGTGCACGATTTGATACCGAGTACATAATTGGTGACTGTCGAGCCCAGCGGAAGAAGGCACTTTCTTGTCCCAGAGTCACATCGATGTGTCAGCCCTGGCCAGCGAGGCGTGCCCGGTCTCGGAGGTCCTCGATCACATCTCCGGGAAGTGGAGCATCGGCATCCTGGTAGCCGCTGCGCAGGGTCCGGTCCGGTTCACGGAGCTGGAACGTTCGATAAAGGGGATCAGCAGGCGCGTGCTCACGCTCAAGCTGCGCAGTCTGGAGCGGGACGGTCTGCTGGTACGCACTGTCCATCCGGTCGTCCCGCCCAAGGTCGAGTACACCCTCACCGAGATGGCCCGGGAGCTTCGGAAGTCGCTGCTCGAGCTCACCGACTGGGCCAAGCAATACGGTGACTCGGTTGCCGCCGCTCAAACCGCCTACGACCGCGAACACAACAGCTGATTGGACACGCTGTTGGATGTCCGGGTCGGCGGGCCGCCCCCGCGCAGCCGGCGGGCCTGAAGGGCGCTTTCAGCGGACAATCAGCGATTGGTAAGGTTGCCGACGCACTGTGTAGTCATGAGGTCTATGACTAGGGAAGGTGCGGGTGAGGCGCGGCTGCTCGTGGTCGAGGATGAGCAGACGATCCGGCGACTGCTACGAGGATCGCTCCGGTTTGCCGGATTCGACGTGACCACCGCAGCGAGCGGCGCCGAAGCCCTGCGCGCCGTGGCGGCGTCCCCGCCCGACCTGATCCTGCTGGACGTGATGATGCCGGACGGCGACGGGTTCGAGGGAGGACGGTGACTGGCTGGCCATCCAGGGCCCGACCGGTCACGGCAAGAGCACCCTGCTGCAGATCCTCGGTGCTCTCGACCGCCCGACCTCAGGCACCGTGGAACTGGCCGGCCAGAACCTGACCGGCCTGCGGGAAAGCCAGCTCACCAAGGTCCGCGCGACATCCATCGGCTTCATCTTCCAGACCTTCAACCTCATCCCACCTTGTCCGCCGCGGAAAATGTCGAGGCCGCGCTGGTCCCGCTGGGCGTGGACGCGGCACAGCGGAAGGAACGCGCCCTACAGGCGCTGACCGAGGTCGGCCTGGGCGAGCGGGCCAGGCATCTGCCATCCGAGCTGTCCGGCGGCCAGCAGCAGCGGGTCGCCATCGCGCGCGCCCTCGTCAAGCGACCGGGAGTCCTGCTCGCCGACGAGCCCACCGGCAACCTGGATGAAGACACTCGCGACGAGATCATGATGCTGCTGGAAGACAGGTGGCACGAACACGACCTCACGCTGGTGACTGTCACCCACGACTCCTCAGTGGCACGGCGGGCCCAGCGGACAGCTGTCATGCGGGACGGCCTGCTCACCGTCCGGGACACCGCACCCGCCCGGACCCTCAGGGGCGTGACCTCACCGCCGCGCTGACCGGGGGTCGTACAAGAAGCCAACCGCCCTGATCCTGGTAAACGAACTGCCGCGCAGCGGAGCAAGTACCCGGCCGGGAGAGCCGAACTTCACCCTCGGTCGGGCCTTAGCCCGCGCGCTTGAGAGCGGCGCGCAGCGCCTCGAGGTTGGCGGCGGCGAACTGGTCGAATGTGCGCGGCGCGCGCCCCAGACCGATACCTTCACGATCTGGGAGACTCCAGCGTCCCGGGCCGCGTCGATAACGGTCCTCTGCTGGCGGACCATCGGCTGTTCCCCGTCTGCAGGCCCGGCGCCGGCGGTGTTCAGGAACAAGTGGTCCACATCAGTCATGGCCGCGGCGACGGGACCGGGGTCGCCGAAGTCGGCCGCGATGCTGGGCCGACGGCATTGGTGACGAGGCATCGGAACTGCACGCGGCCTGCCTGCGGATGGCCGGCATCGGCGAGAACCTGACCGCTCGTGCCCGTGACGCCGGCGCCATTGCCTCCAGCGTCACCGGAACAGACGTCTCCACGATCATCAGCGCCATTGCCTGGACCCGTGAGCAAACGGGCGCCGGGCAAGCAGAACGTCCGCTTGACCTGGCTCCGAACGGGCTGCGCCCCGTCAGCGGCTGAACCAGGCGATGTCGCGGCCTAGCTCCCGTAATTGTCGGAGGCCGTCGCCGGGCGCGGTTCGCGTTCGAGGCTAGCGAGGAAGCCTTCCGCCGCGTCCTGGACCCGGTCCCGGTCACCGGTGGCGAGCAGGTCAAGCAGCAGCCCTCGGATCGTCGCGATCACCAAAGTGGCCGTGCGCGTCGCGGTCGCTGGATCGGTGCCTGATCCCTGGGCGTCGACCAGGGCGCTCATCCAGTCGGTGATGACCCGCTCCAGGAACCCGGCGAACTGCTGCGGTGCCTGGAGTGCGCGTCCGTAGACCGCGAAGAACAGCCGGAATTCCGCCCAGCGCCGCGGGTCTGAGGTCCGTGCCCAGGCCACGCGCGCCGCTGTCGCCAGGTCGGGCTGCTCGCTGGTCAGGTCGCTGGTGGCCGAGAGGATGTGCTCCCGCAGGCGTCCGAGGATGGCTACCAGCATCTGTTCCTTGGTGCCGAAGTGATGCACCAGCGTTGTTGGCGACACCCCGAGCGCGGCGGCGACAGGCCGCCACGACAGCTCGGAGAACCCGTGCTCGGTCGCGTACTCAACCGCCGCGTCGAGCAGCTCAGCACGCCGCTGATGATCGACGGGCCGTCCCGCCATCGCTGCCTCCAGGGTTTCCTGTCCCGGTTTGACTCGGGCCGATATTTCTAGTACGACTGTACCAGGAATATTCTTAGTACGACTGTACTAATAATACTGGAGGTCTCCATGCGCGTTTTCGTCACCGGGGCATCGGGCTGGATCGGCCGTGGGCTCGTCCCCGAGCTGCTAGCTGCCGGGCACGAGGTCACCGGGCTTGCCCGCTCCGACGCCTCAGCCAAGGCCCTGCAGGCCGCGGGGGCTAGGGTCCGCCACGGTACGCTCGACGACCTCGGCACCTTGCGTGATGCGGCCGCTGCCTCCGACGGTGTTGTCCACCTCGCGTTCAAGCACGACATCGCCTTCGCCGGCGATTTCGCCGGCGCCACCCGTGCCGACCGCGCGGCGATCCATACCTTCGGCGAGACCCTGGCCGGCACCGGCAAGCCGTTCGTCATCGCCTCCGGCATCCTGGGCGTGCTCGGGCTCCCGCCCGGAGCCGTCGCCACCGAAAGCGACGGGCTGGCCGCGGCCGACGGGGACCGCGAGGTCCCGATCAGCGGCGCCAACGACCGGATGGCCAACGCCCATTACACCAGCGCGCTCGCCGGCCGCGGGGTCCGCTCCTCGATCGTGCGCCTGCCGCCCGCCACGCACGGCAACGGCGACAACGGGTTCATCCCGGTCGCGATCGGCTTCGCGCGTGAGAAGGGCGCCGCGGCATATGTCGGGGACGGGGCCAACCGCTGGCCGTCGGTGCACCGCGACGACGCCGCGCGCCTGTTCCGCCTCGCGCTGGAGTCCGCGCCGGCCGGTTCGGTGCTGCACGCGGTCGGCGACCAGGGCGTGCCGATCCGCGAGATCGCCGAGATCTTCGCCGCGCACCTGGACATTCCCGCAGTCTCCGTCACCCCTGAGCAGGCGGGGGAGTACGTCGGCTTCCTGGGCGCCTTCTGGGGATTTGACGGCCCCGCCTCGGCACAGATCACGCGCGACCTGCTCGGGTGGGAGCCGAGCCGCCCCGGACTGATTGCGGACCTCAAGGAAGGCCACTACTTCGCCTGAGCCGTCAGCCGGGCCGGGCATAGGCCGCGAGCTGAACGGCGTTGCCCGGCGGCGGGGACTCAGGCGGGCGCCGACTCGCGGGCGTGACGGCGCCGGACAACGGTGACAGGGTCGGGCCACTCCGGGTCCGGGATAGTCCGGCGCAGCACCGGGGCGACCTCGGCCTGGAACAGCTCCAGGCTGTCGGTGAACTGCTCGTGGGTCAGGTTCCCCGGGTGCCCGCCGATCGCGATGAGCCGGTTCCCGAACGCCTGGTGGTAACGGCCGACCTTGTCGATGACCTGCTGCGGGCTGCCCACCAGCGCGGAGCCGCGTTCCAGGAAGTCGTCGTAGCCGTCGTAGATGGTGAACGTGCCGGGCAGCTGCCCCGAGTTCGCCACCATGGCCGCGAACTTCTCGTACACGGGCTGGTAGGCGGCCACGGCGTCCTGGGAGTTCCTGGTCACGTAGGTCTGCCCGTGGCCCGCGCCCACCAGTGCCTGCGCCGGGTCGCGGCCCTCCGCGGCCCAGCGGTCCCGGTAGTGCCGGATGAGCTCGGCGTAGCGGGTGACCGGGTTCATCCCGTTGGCCGAGAACACCGGATCGCCGAACTCGGCGGCCAGTTCCACGGACCGTTCGGACGTGGCCGATCCGTGCCAGATCCTGATCCGGGGCTGCAGCGGCCGCGGGTGCACCTCGGCGTCGGTCAGCGGGGTCGTCCTGATCGACGGCACGCCCTCGGGCGGCGTCCAGGTGACCTTGTGCCCTGACCACAGCTGGCGCAGAAGCTTGTAGTTCTCCGCGATCGTGTCCCAGGCCTCGAGCCGGCCGATGCCGAACAGCTCGGCCTGCTCGGGCCCGTTGCCCTTGCCGATGATCAGCTCGACCCGCCCGCCGGACAGGTGGTCGACCGTGGCGTAGTCCTCTGCTACCCGCACCGGGTCCAGCACGGAGAGCAGCGTGACGCCGGTGAACAGCCTGATCCTGGAGGTCACGGCGGCGATGTGGCTGAGGATGACCGGCGGCGCGCTGGACAGGAAGGGGACGTGGTGGCGTTCCCCGACCGCGAAACCGTCGAAGCCCAGCTCTTCGAACAGGACCGCGTTCTCCACGGTCTGAGACAGCCGCCGGGTCGGATCACCTGGCTGGCCCGCGGCATCGGGGCCGTTGGCGACTAGGTCCAGGCCGATGAACTTCATTCCGGTGCCCTCCGCCGCAGGATGTCAGTTGTCTCCGACCGCTACCGGCACGCCCACCAGCGAGCCGTACTCGGTCCAGGATCCGTCATAGTTCTTGACATCCGGAACGCCGAGCAGCTCGTGCAGGACGAACCAGGTGTGTGCGGACCGCTCGCCGATCCTGCAGTAGGCGATGGTCCTCTTGCCGAAGTCCAGCCCGGCCTCATCGGCGTACAGGATCCGCAGTGCCTCGTCCGGCTTGAACGTGCCGTCCTCGGCGGCCGCCTTCGACCAGGGCACGTTCTTGGCGCCCGGGATGTGCCCGCCGCGCTGTGCCTGCTCCTGGGGCAGGTGCGCCGGGGCGAGCAGGCGCCCGGCGAACTCGTCTGGCGACCGGACGTCGACCAGGTTAGCCCGGCCGATTGCCGCGAGCACCTCATCGCGGTACGCGCGGATAGCGGAGTCCTGCTCCTGCGCGTGGTAGGTCGTCTTGGGCCGTTCCGGAACGTCGGTCACCTGCTCCCGCGACTCCAGCTCCCACTTCTTCCTGCCGCCGTCGAGCAGCCTGACCCGGGAGTGCCCGTAGAGCTTGAAGTACCAGTACGCGTACGCCGCGAACCAGTTGTTGTTCCCGCCGTACAAGATGACCGTGTCATCGTTGGAGATGCCTCGACCGGACAGGAGCGCCTCGAATCCGGCCCGGTCGACGAAGTCGCGCTTGACCGGGTCCTGGAGGTCGTTCTTCCAGTCGATTTTGACGGCACCCTTGATGTGCCCCTTGTCGTAGGCGGCGGTGTCCTCGTCGACCTCGACCAGGACCACGCCGTCGTCGCCGGAGTGCGCCTGCACCCAGTCAGCGTCTACCAGCACGTCAGATCTGCTCACGCGTAAGACCTCCTCGTCAACGGTGACAGCCATCCAAGTTATCCTATTGACTTTATAGGAAATAGGTCAATACGCCGAGACGCGATCTTCATGATCAGCCCTTAGGCCGGACGTCAGCCCAGCGCCACTACCCGGGTCGGACGCAGGGTGACAGTGGTGCGGTCTTCGAGCGGCCCGGGGAACGAGGCCAGGTCGGTGCCGTAGGCGGCGAGAACCTTCTGGAGGGTTTCAAGTTCAGGATCGGGCTCGATGGTGATATCGCCGCGCACCTCGAGCGTGCGGTACGGGTTGCCCGGATCGATGATGAACACCGTGGCCCGCGGGTGCGCGACCAGGTTCTTCAGCTTCTGCCGGACCCCCGCCAGCGACGTCACGATCGAGTCCCCTTCCGGGATGGCCCAGATCGCGGTGACCTGGGGATGACCGGTCGGGCCGACTGTGGCCAGGGCCACCGGGATAGGCGATTCGAGCAGGTCGCGGTGCGACGGCGGGATGTGAGGATCAGCCATGCGCGTAGCGTACATGACGGCTAACGGGGGACTAGTTGTGCTCCGGCGGGCGCGAGCACGATCCTGCCGAAGACGTCGCCAGCGTCCATCTTCCGGTGGGCCAGTGCGGCCTGGCTCAGCGGCAGCCGCTCATGTATCACCGCGTGCACCTCGCCGCGACGGGCGGCGGCGAACAGCTCGGCGGTCGCGGTGCGCCGGTCCGGTTCGGGCACGGTGTCCGTGCTGAAGGTCGCGAACGACATCGACTTCTGGAACGCCGCGAACATCTCCATGGCGAAGTCCGGCGGCGGGTAACCCGCCATTATTCCGACAGCCACCATGCGGCCGTTCGGGTTGAGCCTGGCGAAGAAGGATGCGAGGCCGGGGCCGGCGACGATGTCGATGATGACGTCATAGCCCTCCGGAGCGTCCTGGCTTCGCTCGCCGGCGCGGTCCAGCACGTGGGTAGCGCCGAGCTTGCGCAGGCGATCGCCACGATCAGCCGACGACGTCGTGACCGCCACCGCACTGGCGCCGCCGCGAGCCGCGAGCTGGACCGTCATGACCCCGATGCCGCCGGCCGCACCGCGGATCAGCACCGACTCGCCGGGAGCGAAGCGGGCATGGCGAAGGCCGAAGTGAGCCACCGCTCCGGAGCTGCCGAGCGTCACCGCCTCGGCGGCCGACAGGCCGGCCGGCAGGGGGATGAGCGTTGCGGCTGGGGCGATCGCCTGCTCGGCGTAGCCGCCGCCGAGGCCGGTGAACGCCCACACACGCTGACCGACCCATGATGTGTCGACCTCGTCGCCGGCCGCGGTCACGATGCCCGCTACCTCGCCGCCGAGGACGTGACCCTCCTTGAAACCGTAGGCGGCGAGGGCGCCGCGCCGGATGATGGCGTCGACGCCGCCTACGCCGATCGCCTCGGCGGTGATCAGCACCTGCCCGGCAGCGGGACTGGGGGCAGGGACATCTATGAGTGCCAGGCCACCGGGACTTCCGAACGCCTGGATCGCAACTGCTTTCATGCGGCGGACGCTACCGGACACCCCCGTCCGTTTAGCTAAAGTGAGAGTGATGCCAGACCGTTTGCCTCATCTCTTTCGCTCCGACGCCCGGGACAACCGCGAGCTCATCCTCCTCGCGGCCCGCACGGTGTTCGCCGCCGAAGGCCTGACCGTGCCGATGCGAGAGATCGCCCGTCGCGCCGGGGTCGGCCCCGCCACCCTGTACCGCCATTTCCCGACCAGGGAGATGCTGGTCAGCGAGGCGCTCGCGATCCAGATGCGGGCATGCCATGTCATCATCGACGAGGGACTCGCCGACCCCGATCCGTGGCACGGCTTCTGCCTGGTGATCGAGAAGGTCTGTGAGCTGCACGCGCGTGACCGGGGCTTCACCGCTGCCTTCATGTCGGCCTACCCCGACGCGATGGATTTCGCCGCGGACCGCGAGTACGCGCTGAGCTCGATTGCCGGACTGGCCCGCCGGGCCAAGGACGCCGGCCGTCTGCGCGCCGACTTCGTCCTGGATGATCTGATCCTCATGTTCATGGCTAATAGCGGCATTCGCGCGAATTCACCCGCCGCCTCGGTCGCTGCCGCGCGGCGCTTTGCCGCGTTCGTGATCCAGGCGTTCCGAGCTTCCCCGCAGGCCCCGCCGCTGCCGCCAGCAGCACGGCTGGCGCCCGTGGTGCTGCTGCCTTGACGCGACCCATGACCGGGTGTTGCTCGCGAACGCACGTTTATCTATAAGTCGGGTAGGTTTTAGCAGATCTTCCGCTGCTTGCTGTTACAGATCGGACACCGATGACGGACTATGCCCATTCGGACGCGGCTGTGGCTCCGGCGCCTGCCGGGACCGGCGCTGTCGGCGTCACGCAACGGGCAGGAGCGCGGCGCCGGGGCCTGTGGTCCGTCGCGAAGCGGATCTTCGTCGCCCGGTCGGTGCGCTGGGCCTTCGCCATCACGGCGGCCGCCTTGTGCGGACTCGAAGTTGCCCGCCAGTGGGGGCGGGTGGTGCCCGTGCTGTCGAGCATCGGGCCGTGGTCGGCGGCCGGAGCCATGCTGAGCGTGCTGATAGCCATGTTCGCGTCGATGCAGGTCTGGCGGCTGCTGCTCGCGGGCCTCGGATCCCCGCTGTCCGTCACCTCCGTGGCCAGGGTCGTGTTTGTCGGCCAGCTCGGCAAATACGTGCCCGGGTCGGTCTGGCCGGTCCTGGCGCAGATGGAGCTGAGCAGCGCGCACGGCGTACCGCGCCATCGTTCGGCGACCGCCTCCATGCTGTGCCCGCTCATCACGATCTCCTGCGGACTGCTGGCCGCGCTGCTCACGCTGCCCTTCGTCGCCGGTTCCCGCTCCTACCTGTGGGCGCTCGCCGCTGCACCGGTCCTGCTGGCTTGCCTGTGCCCGAAGGTTCTCAACTCCGGCATGGCACGGTTGCTCCGGCTCACCCGGCGGCCGCCGCTTGAGCGGCCGCTGGGCCGCCGCACGATCGCGGCCTGTGTGGCCTGGTCCGTGGGCTCATGGGTCTGCTACGGCATGCAGGTCTGGCTGCTCGCGGACCGGCTCGGCGCACACGGTGACGCGGCGGTGCTCCGTGCCTTCGGCGGCTTTGCCCTCGCCTGGAGCGCGGGC
>Ga0209530_1001079_pt1 | contig 13866 bp, 15 predicted proteins | sample BlaSpr_A8_Ref_O1_FD_187987 | JGI IMG/M metagenome (GOLD analysis project Ga0209530, IMG submission 187987) | Forest soil microbial communities from Thunder Bay, Ontario, Canada - Black Spruce, Ontario site 2_A8_Ref_O1 (SPAdes) (version 2) | ecosystem: Environmental > Terrestrial > Soil > Boreal...
CGGCATCGACACCGAAGGCGACCCCCAAGCCCTCCAGCGGCTGCTCGCCGTCCTCGACACCCCCGACAAGCAGTTCGCCATCGTGACACCCTGACCCGCATCACAGATCTCGGCCGTCATCTCCGGCAAGCGCCCGGTGGCTGTTGTTTCACGTCAGGGCTGGTTAGGCCTGACGCGCTCGGCTTGCCCTCGGATGACGGCTAGGACGCGTTCATCGCCAGGAGTCTCCGCAATGGCGGTGAGCCTGCCCGCCGACACGCTGGCTCAGGTGAGTGTCTGCCCGCGAATTAATGATCATCATCAAGGATCGGATTGCCTCGTCTTGCTGGCGATTTCATCTCCATTGCTGAATTCTTCGACGCTCGAATCAGGTGTGCCTGACGCCGGGTTAACGATAATCTCGGCGTTCTCTGCCTGATGCACAGGCCGCATCGCGACCCGGCGAGGACCTGAAACATCACTGCCCACAGCCAGCGCAATGGTCTTATCCAGCTATCGATAATATCCTTTTAAACGGCTAATCACGCGCTCTTGACAGCCCTTAATCACGGGCTGATACTAACGACGTATTGGCCTGACGGCGGGCCGCCCAATGCACTTAATAGTGCCAAGAAATGTATCCGGCACCGGCGGCCACTGGATAAGGAAGGCTCCATATGCCCATGTCGTTTAAGACCATTGCCAGGATATTGGCACCGGTGACGCTGATAGCCGTCAGCTTTGCCGGAATCGCCGTCGGGACGGCTGCTGCGGGGACACCCACCGCCCTGCACAAGACCACTGCGCACCACACGGCGCAGTCCTCTACGTACCCGCCAGTCGACCACCAGCTCTGCTACAACGCGCAAGGCGCCTTCAATGTCCCCTCAGGGATCCGGCTGATTAACCAGTTCAGCACCGGTGGCTTCGTCCCGACGACCATCAGCTCCGTCGCGACCATACACTGCAACCCGGTACAGAAGACGGCCGCTGGTGTCGTCTACCCGATCACCAACCCCAACGCTCACCTCGCATGCTTCAACCTCACCACGAGCGGCCAGCCGACACCCACCGTGGTAGTCACCAACCAGTTCGGCTCGGCCACGCTGCAGCCCAGCCAGCCGAACCTCCTGTGCGTGCCGTCATGGAAGAGCCTGACAGGTCCGCCTGGCCAGCAGCCGAACACGCCACCCAACCTCAACCACTTCACGTGCTATCCGGTCTCGCTGGTATCGGGTGGCTACACCCCGCCGGCAGTCACCCTGCAGGACGAGTTCGCTCCCGCCCCGGTAGCCGTGTCCATCAACCCTGTACCCCAGGAACTGTGCCTGCCCACAGAGAAGGTCCTGCCTTCCGGCCAGACCTTCCCGATTATCAATCCGACGCTGCACCTGCTCTGCTACCAGGTGAGCAAAACACCGATCATCACGCCGGTATGGGACGAGAACCAGTTCGGCACGTCAGCCGTCAGTATCTCTTCCACTAAGTGGCTGTGCCTGCCCTCTACTAAGCAGATCGTCAGCACTACTACCGCAAAGCAGAAGCACGCCAAATAACCCATCTATAAAACCAGTTGCCGGGTCCAGGCCCGGCAACTGGTTTTGCCAGTGCGTCCGGCTGGCCTTGTCGTAAACGGACCTGGGCGCCAAAATACGATTGGCAAAACTCAGGGCTGCGACCCCTGAGCGATCCAGTCGGCCAGCGTGGACACGCTCTCGGCGGGCCATACTCCATCACACGGCATGCTCCCTGCGCGGACCTGGGCCAAGATCGCGTCCTGGTGGGCCACGACGTCAGCGAAGGACCACAGGTCGAATGCCCTGAGCATGGAGGTCCGGTCCTTATCCCGGAAGAGCGGCAGGATGTCACGCTCGAAGCCAAGGGGCTGAGCTGACTCGCTCGTGCGATCAGTCACGATTCCTCCACAAGCTTTCTTGATGGTTGGCTACGCCGTGGCAGGTCAGGGTAGCCTGCCGGCATCGATCGTGTCGAGGTCGCCGTTGAAGCCGCCGATGCCATTAACGGCCCCTCCGCCACCGGACCACTGCCACATCAGCGCGTACGGACTGGTGCTGGTCTGCCCGCCGAAAAACTGCGCGCATGTGCCCGCACCATGATCCAGGCACCATCCGTGCGGGTAGGCGCCGGTGTAGTTCGTGGTCTCCGGCTCATACGTCCACTCGTAGGCGTGCGGTATCAGCGAGTCCGTACCGGTGCCGAAAATCGACACCCACACCGACGCAGAGGAGTACACGCCCACCTTGTAGGACGAATGCGCGGTGACGTAGTCCCAGAACCCGTTGAAGTCGGCTCGGTCCAGGGACGCGGGCACCGTGGACTCCTTTACAACGCCGCTGCACGGCGAGGTGTAGACGCTGTTCCAGCCATTGTCGGGCGCCGGGGTGATGCCGGGCACTTCGATGTCCATCCACACCACCTTGTAGTCGAAGTAGCTGCCCGCAATGTCGGACAGCGCCCGCGCCGCCTGCCGGGCACCCCAGGCGCTCGCCTCCGCCGTTGTCCCGTTGTACTGCGGGTCGACGCCAGGGCCGCCCATGAACCAGTACGCTCCCGACCCGACGCCCTGATGGTAGGTGACATAGTCAGTGTGGGCCTGGGCACTGTCGGTGGCGGAGAAGGCGAGGAAGTGCTCCTGACCTCGGCAGCCCAGCCAGTACGCCCAGTTCCCGGCCATTCCGATGTAGCCCCCGTACGCGCCCCCTAGGTACGGCATGCCGTACGGGGCCTTGCCCGAAACGGTTACCGGGAGGCTGTCGGTGCCCCACCAGAACCCGTCCGGCCCGTCGCCGGCCAACCGCGCCGGCCCGGCGAGGGCGGCCGGGGTCGCGCCGGCCGCCGCCGCTGTGCCCTGGGTGAGCGCACCGGTAAGCAGCAGCGTCGCGCAGCACCCGAGGCCGGCGAGCGCCATCCGTGAACGTCCGGTCATCGCAGTATCGCTCCAGTTCTTTCATGCCGCCTGAGTGCCTATCCCCCAGTCTGTCACCAGCACCCGCCGCGGATTCGGACACCAGGTACCCGGCGGCCCGCACCACAGCATCACCAGAAACCAGGCCTAGTTGCCAAGAACGATGTTCCTAACGTACATTGTTCGTATCGAACGATGTTCGTCTACGTCGTTTCGGACGCCCGATACACGAGGAGCTCGCCGTGGCCACCACAACTGCCAGAGAGAAGATCGACCCGAAGGTCCTCAGGATCGCCGTCGCGCTCATCGTCGGCTCTCTCGCCGTCTCCTTCGACACGACGATCATCAGCGTGGCGCTCGACACCCTTTCGCGGCAGCTGCACGTGCCGATCTCCACGATTCAGTGGGTGAGCACCGGGTACTTGCTCTCACTCGGTGCGGCGATTCCGCTAGCGGGCTGGGCGCAGGGCCGCTTCGGCGGCAAGCGGGTGTGGCTGTTCGCGGTGGCCGTCTTCCTGATCGGCTCGATTCTGTGCAGCCTCGCCTGGAGTGCTCCCAGCCTCATCATCTTCCGGGTGATCCAGGGGCTCGGCGGCGGGCTCATGATGCCGCTGTTCTCGACGATGATCATGCAGGCGGCAGCAGGCCGGGCGCTGGGACGCACGATGTCGATCGTCACCCTGCCGTTCGTGATAGGGCCGATTGCGGGTCCGGTGATCGGCGGCGCCATCCTGAACTCGCTCGACTGGCGGTGGCTGTTCTGGGTGAACGTCCCGTTCTGCGTGGCCGGCTTCCTGCTCGCGCGGCGCATGCTGGACCCGGACGCTACGAACGAGCGCCCGCACTTCGACACCGTCGGCTGGTTTCTCCTGTCCCCGGGCCTGGTCGCGATTCTGCTCGCTCTTACCAACTCGTCGCAGGTAGGCGGCTTCAGCCGTGCCGACGCGCTCGGCCCGCTGCTTGCGGGCGCGGTGCTACTGGTGGCATTCGCCCTGCATTCACTTCGTCGCGCCGGCAACGCTCTGGTTGACATCAGAGTTCTCGCGCACCGGCCACTCGCATCGGCATCCGCTCTGACGTTCCTGTCCGGAGCCGCACTCTACGGCGGCATGGCACTGCTGCCCCTCTACTGGCAGCAAGTGCGTGAGGCCGACGCGCTCAGCGCCGGCCTGATGGTCGCTCCCCAGGGCATCGGCGCGCTCCTGAGCCGCCCGCTGGCCGGCGGCCTCAGCGACAAGATCGGGGCCAGGTGGGTCGCGTTCGCCGGTTTCGTGATCATCGGAGTATCGACCGTGCCTTTCGCGCTTGCCACGGCCACGACCAGCGAGTGGTACCTGATGGCGGTGCTGGCGGTGCGCGGCTTCGGACTCGCCGCCGTATCGATCCCGCTGCAGGCGGCCGCGTTCGTGGGCCTCCGGCGCGACGAGATCCCGCACGCTGGCATCATCACTCGCATCGCGCAGCAGATCGGCGGCTCCTTCGGTGTAGCAGTGCTCGCCGTCATCCTCGATGTCGCTCTCCGCAGCCACTCGGGTTCCGCGGCGCAGACCGCAGCCGCTTTCGACCAGGCGTTCTGGTGGGCAGCCGGCTTCACCGGAGCCGCCCTCGTGCTGAGCATGACGCTGCCCGGACGCACCACGACCGTGGCGCCGAGCGCCAGAACGCAAGGGCGGGCAAGGGTCAACTTAAGCTGAGTGGCACCGATGTCTCTCGCCTGTCTCTCGCCGGAGGTCCAGCACCGATGCACCCCACAGGCCGCCCGCGCTCTACTCGCGACCGTCCCGCAAAGGCACCGCTCAGCGAGGACGTGATCGTCGACGCCGCCCTGACGATCCTCAAGTCGGACGGTCTGGAGGCGGTCACGATGAGGCGGGTCGCGGCCGCCCTGGACACGGGGGCTGCCTCACTCTACGTCTACGTATCCGGCCGCGAGAGCCTGCTCCATGCGATGCTCGATCGCGTCACCGCCACGATCGAGCTCGAAGTCCCGGACCCATCACGCTGGCGTGCTCAGCTGCACTCGCTGCTTCAGCGCTTCCGCCAGGCACTGGTCGCACATCCCGGAATCGCGGCGATGACCCTGGCCGATTCGCCTACGACCGAGGCTGTTCTGCTTCTTACTGAGAACCTGCTGGGAATCCTCCTCGCCGGCGAGCTCGACCCCCAGGACGCCGCCTGGGCATGCGATATCTTCGTCCTGCTGGTGACCGGCGCCGCTCGGGAGGACGATGTGCGGCGCACTAGCGGCCACAGCGACGACCGCGAGCAGGTCGGCGGGCTCTACAAGACCTTCGCCGGACTGCCGCCCGGCCAGTTCCCGTCCCTCACCGCCCACGCCGCGCAGATGGTCGCCGGCGATGGCGACGAGCGGTTTCACTTCGCCATTGACGTTGTTATCGACGGCGTGGTCGCCAGAGCAGCCCAGCGTCGCCGTTGAGGATAGATACGAATGTCACAGCTGCCGCCCCCGCCAGCACCCGGATCCCCCGTGGCGACCCGGACGCTCCCGTAACCCGCGGCGGCCACGCTCGACGGTGACAGAATCCTGCCGAAATGGATCGCTTAACCCCGCCGAGCGAAAAATCCGACGGAAAATCCGTGCTCGGCGGAAGAAAAAGAGTCAAAAACGGCTACTAAGTTTCCGCCGGACACCAATCTTCCGGCTAATCTGCGCACGTCTGGCGCGGAAGGTGCTGTAGGTGTGTGTGGTGCTGCTGTTGCACAAAGCTCCAATGGGGCGGCCGTGCTGCCGGTGCGGTCGGTGCTGCCGGTTCGGGTGGTGCCGCCGGGGCGGGGCGGGGCTCTGGGGTGAGGTCGGTTGGCCGAAAGTACGGTCCCCGGGACAGGCACCGTACTTTCGGCCGATGCCGGCGAGGCGGGCTCCGGCCGAGGCTTGTCGCATGGATACAGCACCGCTTGATACAGCACCGCCCATCATCGAGGCCCATGGCCTGGCCAAGAGCTTCGGCTCTCGCACCGCCGTCCGCGATGTCGGCCTGACCGTGCCCGCCGGCTGCGCCTTCGGGTTCCTCGGCCACAATGGCGCCGGCAAGACGACAGTGATCCGGATGCTGACCGGGCTCACCCGGCCTTCGGCGGGAACGATCCGGATCGCCGGCCGGTCCCTCGCCGACCACCGCGAGCAGGTGCTGGCACAGGTCGGGGCCATCATCGAGGAGCCCCGCTTCCACCTGCATCTGACCGGCCGGGAGAACCTTCAGGTGATCGCCGCTGCCCGCGGGCCGCAGGCCCGGCAGCGGATCGAACCTGCCCTGGCGCGGGCCGGGCTGGCGGACCGGGGCGACGAGCGGGTGCACAGTTACTCTCAGGGCATGCGCCAGCGGCTCGGCATCGCCCGCTGCCTGCTGGCCGACCCGCGGCTCGTGATCCTGGACGAGCCGATGAACGGCCTCGACCCCGGCGGCATCCTCGAGCTCCGCGAGCTGATCGCTGGCCTGGTGGCGGAGGGCCGGACGGTGTTCCTCTCATCGCATCTCCTGGACGAGATCGAGAAGACCTGTCATGCCGCGGCGGTCATCGACCGGGGACGGATCATCGCTCAAGGCGCTATCAAGGACCTGATCGGAGACACGCACACCGAGTATGAGCTCACCTGCGACCGCCCGCAGGTCGCGCTCGGCATCCTGGCCGCCCACCCGGCCCTGGCCCAGGCGAGCCAGATCCCGGGCGGCCTCCGGATCACCCTGGCCGATCCCCGTGCCGCCGGTGCCGTCAGCGCCCTGCTGGTCAGGGCCGGCATTACCGTGCTCAGCTTCGCGCCAGTCCGGGCGTCGCTGGCGGACCGCTTCCTCGGCCTCACGTCCCGGGTGGGAGAGAACGCGTGAACGCGACCATCGCCCGCCAGATGATCGCCGCCGACATCCTCAAGCTTCGCCGCCGCCGGAGCACGATGGTGACCGCGGTGCTGCTCTCGGTGGGGATGGCGACCCTGTACTTCGCCTTCATCGAGACCCGCCACCACGGCAACCTGGCCGGCCCGCAGGCTCTCTCGGACGGCGCGACCCTGATGTGCATGTACTTCGGCGCGTTCGCAGCGATCCTGATCGGCACCGAGGCCGGCTCCATCGACCTGGCCAGCGGCGTGTTCCGCGATCTCGCCGCCACCGGCCGCTCCCGTACCGCCCTGTTCCTTGTCCGGATCCCCGCCGCGATCGCGGTCACACTCCCGCTCACCCTCACCGGCTTCGCGATCACGGTCGCCGCCGCCTACGCGTTCCACGGCTCGGCGGCCGCGCCCTCACCGGGCCTGGCCGTCACCTTCGCGGCCTGGGTCACGCTGGCCACCATCGTGCAGACCACGCTCGCGGTCGGCATCTCCTCGCTCACCGGGTCGCGGTCGGTCACCCTCATCACCGTCATCGGCTGGAACACCATCGCCACCTCCATCCTCTACCTGGCCAGCTTCCTCGGCTCGGTCCGCGACCTGGTGCTGATGATCGCGCTCGGCAGCCTGTCCCCCGGACAGCAGGTCGGCAGCCACGCCCATCCGGGGTCGAGCATCGCCCTTGATAACTTCAAGCTGCCGATGCCCGCCGTCGTGGCGGTACTCGTCGTCCTCGCCTGGGCAGCCCTCCCCGCCGCCGCGGGCGTGCTGCGAACCAGGACACTGGATGCCTAGCGCAAAGGAAGTGCCATGCCCGACCTGAAAGAGGAACTGCATCGCAAGCTCCAGGCCAGCCGCGCCGTGCTGCTGTCCAAGCTCGACGGCCTGAACGAGTACGACCGCCGCCGCCCGATGACGCCGACCGGCACGAACCTGCTCGGCCTGGTGAAACACCTGACCGGCGTGGAGTACTCGTACCTGGGCGAGGCGTTCGGCCGCCCGGCCCCCGAGACGCTGCCGTGGGTCGCGGACGGCTCCATCTGGCAGGGCGGCGACATGTGGGCCAGGCCCGAGGAGTCCAGCGAGTACCTCGTCGGTCTCTACCGGCGCGCCTGCGCTCACGCCGATGGCGTCATCGCCGAGCTCGACCTGGAGACAGCGGGGTGGGTGGCGCACTGGCCAGAAGACCGGCGGGAGACGACCCTCGGCGTACTGCTCATCCGGGTAGTCGCAGAGACAGCCCAGCACGCCGGGCACGCGGACATCGTCCGGGAGCTCATCGACGGAAAGGGCGGCCCGGACCAGGATTCCGTCGACGAGTCCGCCTGGCGGGAGTACATCACCCAGGTTCAGGCCGCGGCGCAGACGTTCGCCGCAACCTGAGGCCGGGCGGCGCCGTCAGCGGATCTCGTATGTTCCGTCCAGCCGGGCGCGGCCGATGACATGGCCCTTGATACCCGCGAGCACGTCATCGAGGGTGAAGCTGGGTGGCAGGCCGGGGGCCTGGTCGAGGGCGAAGAGCTGGAAGACGTAGGCGTGGGGCCCGTGTGACCGTATCGGCATGGGCCCGGCCCAGCCGCGCCGCCCGAGCGGGCCCTTCCCGTGCTGGATCCCCGGGATGGGACTGGGGTTGACGAGAGCGTTCTCTGGGATGCCGTTGAGCGAGGGGTCGATGCCCAGCGTGAGCGCGTGGGTGGCCGGCTTCCCGATCGGAACGTCCGGGTCCTGCACGATCAGAACGAGCTCAGCGGTGCCGGCCGGGGGCTGCGTCCAGTTCAGGGCGGGAGAGATGTTCGGGCGGAACAGTCTGCCGCGGTGTTTTTCCGGTATGGGTGCCCCGTGGTCGAAGGCGGGGCTGGTCAGGGTGAAGTTCTCCGGGGCCTGCAGGTCGGAGCGAGCCCAGACGAGGGTGTGCTGACCGGCGCGCCGGTTGCGCAGTGCGACCCCTAGCGGGTTTGCGGGCATGACTGTCTCCTTCTAATGCCGTCGGTCGAGGAAGTCGATGATCTCAGCGCAGGTCGCGGTCTCGCCGAGTTTGGGGAAGACGCGCTCGATGCTGTGCCGGTGGGAGCCGGGGTCGGGGTCGGCCATCGCGTCCGTCGCGAGCACGACGTGGTAGCCGTAGTCGTGACCCGAGCGTGCGGTTGACTCGACGCCGGAGCTGGTGGAGACGCCCGCGAGGACGATCTGGGTGACACCGAGATCGCGCAGCAGGGTGTCGAGGCCGGTGTCGTGGAAGGCGCTGCGGCGCCGCTTCGTGATCAGGTGGTCCTCCGGTTGCGGCTCGAGCTCGTCGATGATGTCCGCCCAGCCCGCCGGGAATGCGCCGGTGCCGCCGTGGCCGCCGGCGTCGGTGCGGCCGAGGGCACGGCCAGTGACGTTGACCAGCACGACCGGGAGTCCGTGCCCGCGGAAGGCCTTCGCCAGGGCTGCCGCGCTGGGCACGACGTGCGCAACCGTGCCGGAGACGATTCCCTTCTGCAGGTCGATGACGACGAGGGCGGGCGCGGGGTCGAGCATGGTCAGCGGCATGAATTGCGCTCCTCGGTGATAGCAGGGGTGGCAGAGGTGGCAGGGCTCACGGCCGACGGCTTGCCGCTGCCGCGCATGAGGGAGACGATCGCGGCGATCAGGCCGAGCGCAGCGGAGACTGCGAAGACGAGGACCAGGCCGTCATGGAATGCGCCGGAGATGAGGTGAGGGAAGAACGCCCGCCCCGTGAGCAGGTTCCTGTTCGCCGGTGTCAGCGACGACAGGACACCGTACTGCGACAGCAGGTGGTGGACGGGATTCACGCCGAGCATGGCCGCGAACAGCGACGAGACCGGCGGAAGGCTGCCGATGCGCGCGGCGACCTGCTGAGTAACGCCGTGCCGGGCGAGACCACTGGTGAGGGTGTGCGGCAGGGCGCTGTCCAGGCCCGCGATCATCAGGGAAAAGAACACCCCGATCGACAGCGAGGTGCCCGAGTTCTGGAAGGTGGCGCGCATCCCGGAGGCGACGCCGCGGTACTCGGCAGGGACGCTCGACATGATCGAGGAGGAGTTCGGCGAGCTGTACATGCCGATGCCCACCCCGTTCAAGCCGATCAGCAGGGCGAACGCCAGGTACGGGAAGTTCACAGGCAGCAGCATCAGGCCGACGAAGCTCATGGCGAACAGGAGCATGCCGCCCGAAGCGAACCAGCGTGCCCCGAACCGGTCGGACAGGGCGCCGGACAGCGGGCCGGCGACGAAGAATCCGGCCGTGAGCGGCAGCAGGAAGATGCCTGCCCAGAACGGCGTCTGGCTGTAGTCGTAACCGTGCAGCGGCAGCCAGATGCCCTGCAGCCAGATGATCAGCACAAACTGCAGGCCGCCCTGCGCGAGCCGGGCGGTGAAGCCGGTGAGGTTGCCGACCGTGAATGCCCTGATCCTGAACAGGCGCAGCTGGAACAGCGGCTCGGCGACCTTTCGCTCGATCACGGCGAACACGGCCAGCAGTGCCGCCCCGCCGGCTAGCCCCGCGATCACCGCCGGATTCGACCAGCCCATCGCATGCCCGCCGTAAGGCTGGAGCCCGTAGGTGACCGCGATGAGAACCGCGCTCAGGCCGATCGCGAAGGTGGCGTTGCCCCACCAGTCGATCCGCGCCGGGCGCCGTACCCCGTTGTCCCGCAGCCGGAAGTACGCCCACAAGGTCCCCGCGATGCCTACCGGCACGTTGACCCAGAACACAGCCCGCCAGTCCCATGCCGCGAGCAGCCCTCCGGCGGCCAGCCCGATGAACTGCCCGGCGAGCCCCGCCACCTGGTTCACGCCCAGGGCGAAGCCGCGCCGTTCCGGCGGGAAGGCGTCGGTCAGGATGGCGGCCGAGTTCGCCGACAGCATCGAGCCGCCGAACGCCTGCAGCAGCCGCCAGCCGATCAGCCACAGCGCCGCACGCGAGCCCGTGAAGGGATCAAGCGACAGCAGGATCGAGGCAACCGTGAACACCACGAAGCCCAGGTTGTAGATCCTGACCCGGCCCAGGATGTCGCCCAGCCGGCCGAGATTCACCACGAACACCGCCTGCACCAGCCGGTAGCCCATGATCATCCACAGCAGGTAGGCGATATTCGCCGGAGCCAGCGGATCCAGGTGAATGCCGTTGAAGATCGCCGGCAAGGCGATCAGGATGATGGACCCGTCCAGGGACGACATGAACACGGCCATCGTCGTGTTCGTCAGCGCCACCCACCGGTACCGGTCGGCCGCCGAGGAGCGGGACCGCGCCGCTCTGCTCGGCTGACTGCTCATCGCTCCTCCCTCCCGCCACGCACCTCGCAGCATTGTTTAGGTATAAGAAAGATCTTGTTAGGTATACTAATGACCTATGGAGCAGAACGCAACCGAAGCACCGCCAGCCGAAGCACCGCCACCCGAAGCGCTGCCACCCGAAGCGGAGGACGCCGACCTAGGCGGCCAGGTACGCTCCGCCGTCGGACGCATCTACCGCCGCTTCCGCAGCGAGCGCCCGGAAGGCAGCCTCGGCGACGCCGCACTCGCTGTGCTCACCCACCTCCACAAGCACGGACCGCTGACCCTGACCGAGCTCAGCGAGCACGACCGGGTCTCCCCCGCCTCCATGAGCCAGACCGTGAACCGCCTCACCTCGGCCGGCTACGCCGTGCGCACGAGCGACCCGGACGACCGCCGCAAGGTGCTCTTCAGCACCACCGCGGAAGGCGACGAACTCGCCAGCGCGGCCCGGGCACAGCGCAACGCCTGGCTTGACCAGCGGCTGCAGGCCCTCAGCGCCGAAGACCGCGAGGTGATCGCCCGCGCCACCGCGCTCCTCATCACCATCGCCGACTCATGACCGGTCTGTGATTATCGTGTGCTGGGCGATGCGCCCTGGGACATCCTGGGTGCGGGCAGGGCGCCGATCAGGCGCGCGATCTCGGCTTCGGTGTTGTAGTAATGCACCGAGGCGCGGATGAGCTCGGTCAGGCCTCGGCCCGGCAGGTCGAACCGCGCGCTGCTCGCGGCGCAGACGCTGGTGTTGATGTTCCTGGCCGCCAGCAGCTGCTGGATCTCGCTGGCGGGGACGCCGTCCACGGTGAAGGTGACGATCCCGCAGCGCCGCCTGCCCTGGTCGTGCACGGTTACCCCGTCGAGGTCGCGCAGCTGTCCGCGCAGGTTCTCCGCCAGCTCGGTTACCCGGGCCTCGATGGCGTCCAGGCCCCAGGACATGGCGTACTCGGTGGCCACGCCAAGGCCGATCTTGCCGGCGTAGTTGGTTTCCCAGTTCTCGAAGCGCCGTGCATCCGCGCGCATCGTGTAGCTGCCGGGCCCGGTCCATGTCGCCGCGTGCAGGTCGAGGAAGGGCGGCTCGAGCCGGTCAAGCATCGACTCACGCACGTACAGGAAACCGGTACCGCGAGGTCCTCGCAGGAACTTGCGTCCGGTCGCGGACAGCATGTCGCAGCCGATCCGCTCGACGTCCACCGGGAACTGCCCGACCGACTGGCATGCGTCGAGCAGGAACGGCACCCCGGCCCGCCGTGCGGCGGCACCGACCTCTTCCGCGGGGTTGACCAGGCCACCTTGTGTTGGCACGTGCGTCATCGCGATGAGCTTCACCTCGCCGGTCCCGTGCTCCAGCCGGCTGCGCAGGTCGGTAACGGACAGCTGGCCGTACTCATCGTCGTCGACGACCTCGACAGTTGCACCGGTCCGCTGAGCGACCTGGAGGTAGGCGATCACGTTGCTCGCGTACTCGGCGCGGGCGGTGAGGATGCGATCCCCCGGATCGAAGGACATGGCGTAGAACGCCATGTCCCAGGCGCGGGTGGCGTTCTCCACGACCGCGACCTCGTGCGGCTGGCAGCCGATCAGGCGCGCGATCGACGGATAAACGGCGTCGATCCGGTCACGGACGGCGTCGGCCGCCTCGTAGCCGCCGATCTCGGCCTCCAGGCGCAGATGCGCGATGACCGCCTCGGTCACCTGGGTCGGCGGCAGCGCTGACCCGGCGTTATTCAGGTGCGCCACCCTGGCCGTGCCCGGGGTGTCGCGCCGGGCCCGTTCAACGTCAAAGACCATGGGCACACCGTAAGGTACCCAGGGCGTGAGCGCGCCCTGGGTACCTGACGACAGCCGGAATCAGCTGATAAGGGTCGAGACCCACATCTGGTTGTTACACGTCTCCTGGTCGTTCCACAGGATCAGGTGCGCGCCGTTGGTTATGTTCGTCTCGCCGCCTTGGACGCCCACCACGTTGTTCTTGTGGTTTATGTAGGCGTTGTAGTTGAGTAGCGCGAAGTAGTTACCACCGCAGCCGGTGGCACTCGCGACGTATGCCCAGAACTGGTCCGGAGAGCCCTTGCAGTTCCAGCCGTAGACGTCAGTCGTTTCTGTGTAGGCACCGCCCTGAGTAGCCAGGCACTGACCGGCGTTGTTAACGATCTCGCAGAAGGTATACGGACCGGCATTTTTGCAGTCGGCGTTGGACTGCCAGAGCTGGTCCGCATGTCCGTTACACGCCCATAGCACAGCCGGCGATAGAGGCTTCCCGCCACTGATCCCCATGCACATGAGCGTGTTCGGGCCCGACGTGGAGAGCGGGGAGTCGTAGTTGACGAACCCGATGTCGCTGAGCGTGATCGCCGGCTTGGCGTGGGCGGATGCCGGCCCGGCCAGCAAGGCGCTGACCGCGACGACCGGCACGGCCGCGAGGATCAGCACCCTGCGCCCGATCAAAGCCTTGCCTCCGATCAAGGCCTTGCCTCCGATCAAAGCCTTGCCTCCGATCAGGGCCTTGCCTCCGATCAGGGTCCTGCTGATATGTGGTCTAAATTTCATATCCTGCTAACGCCTCCTGAATTCGAGTGACATCGTTAGCTGAATGATTTCAACGGCTACTATCGGGGTGTCATCATCTCGTTAGCGGCCATCGTGGCGGGGGCGATGCGAATCGAGTTCAGGATTCTGGGACCGATTGAGGCCTGGTGCGATGACGTCGTGCTGCCAATTTCGTCGGGGCGGCAGCGAACCGTGCTAGTACTCCAGCCGTAGATCGTGATCTTCATAGCCGCAGGGATTGCCGCTGGTAGTGGCATGCCTGGGCGCGGTACTGGTGGCGTCGCCGCCAGCGG
>Ga0209530_1001080_pt1 | contig 13866 bp, 13 predicted proteins | sample BlaSpr_A8_Ref_O1_FD_187987 | JGI IMG/M metagenome (GOLD analysis project Ga0209530, IMG submission 187987) | Forest soil microbial communities from Thunder Bay, Ontario, Canada - Black Spruce, Ontario site 2_A8_Ref_O1 (SPAdes) (version 2) | ecosystem: Environmental > Terrestrial > Soil > Boreal...
TCACTTCCAGCCCTACGAATGATCGAACCGCGTGGCCTTGGCTCGTTACCAAGCCCAGAATCGAGCGGCCATCTGTGGTCGGTGCTTGGTCGGTGAATCCGCGACACGCCGCGGTTTCCGATGGTGCCGGATGGCGTTAAATCGCCAGCTCAGAACACCTTTCGGGACGACGACTAGGTGAGCTCGCAGGCTCTCCTAAAGTCGGTGTCGCAGGTTCGAATCCTGCCGGGGGCACTCACTGTTGTGTATGGCCTCGGTTGATTCTTGACATTTTGTCTTCGGGTGATTCCCACCACTACAGACGTGGCCAGCGCACTCCAAGACGGACCGGTCCGAATCAGGCGACCGGTTCGATATTGCCGAATGGCGGGCTGCTGACCGGTTCGGGGCGTCCGGTCCGCCTATCACGTCCCGAAGTACTCGTGGATTTGGCGGATGGCCATAGATCCTTCGCCGACCGCGGACGCCACCCGCTTGACCGAGCCGCTGCGCACGTCTCCCGCCGCGAACACGCCGGGTCGGCTGGTCTCGAGCATCATCGGCTGACGTTGCGTTCGCCCCTGGTTGCCGTCGGTGTCCGAGTAGAGCGCAGCCGGGCCGGTGGGCACAAAGCCGTGGTCGTCGAGCTCGATGGCGCCGGCGAGCCATGAGGTGTTGGGATCGGCGCCGATGAAGACGAACAGGGCGCGGGTCTGGATCGAGTGCTGCTCGCCTGTTCGTTTGTCCTCGGTCAACACCGCCGTGAGTGCACCGTTTCCGTGTACCTGCCGGATCTCGGTGCACGACCGGACAGTCACGCGGGGGTGCCGGTTGATCTGGTCGACGAGATATCGGGACATGGTTTTGTTCAGGTCGTCGCCGCGGATCACCACGTACACCCGGGAAACCTGCGCGGCGAGGAAAACCGCCGCCTGGCCCGCGGAGTTACCACCCCCCACGATGACGACGGGCCCCGTGCCGCACATCAAGGCCTCTTGAAAGGTGGCGGCGTAGTACACGCCGTTGCCCTCGAACGATTCGATTCCTGGAACAGCGAGCCTTCGATACCTGGCTCCCATGGCCAGCACCACGGCCCTGGCCACCACCGACCCCCCGTCCGCGAGCGTTACCCGGTGCTGGCCGCCGCCGGATTCCAGCCGGGTGATCTCCGCGGACACGATGATCCGCGCTCCGAACTTGCCGGCCTGCAGAACTGCCCGTTCGGCAAGGTCGGCTCCGGAGATTCCGCCGGGGAATCCGAGGTAGTTCTCGATTCTGGATGACGTCCCGGCCTGCCCGCCGGTTGCGATCCGCTCCATGGCCGCGGTGGTCAGGCCGTCCGACGCGGCATACACCGCAGCGCCCAGCCCTGCCGGACCGGCGCCCACCACGACGACGTCGGATTCGTCGGGCACTGTATCGGGTACCGGCAGTCCCACCCGGCGGGCCAGCTCGGTGTTGGTCGGGTTGCGCAGCACCTCACCGCCCCAGATCACCACCGGGGCGTCTTGGGGCGATACTCCGAACCGCTGCAGCACCCGTTCGGCGTGCTTGTCACGTTCCAGGTCAATCCATCTGTGTGGCAATCGGTTTCGCGCTGCGAATTCCCGCAGCCGGGCGGTGTCCGGCGAATAGCAGGAGCCGATGATCCGGAATCCGGATTCTCCCTGGATGAGCAGCGAGCGGCGTAACAGGTATGCGCGCAGGATGAGGTCACTGAGCACCGGATCGTGGGCGACCAGGGCCCGCACCCGCTCGGTCGGTACCACGAGTACTTCGCCGGGTTCCACCACTTCGGCGGTGTAGAACGCGGCTTGGCCTTCGAGGTCGCCCAGCTCCCCGAGGAACCGCCCGGGGCCATGTACCCGGATGACGTGCCGATTGCCCGCGTCGTCGGTCGTGGTGACGGCGACTTTGCCGGACAGAATGACGAAGAAGTGGTCAGAGCGCTCACCCTCGCGGACAAGCGTTTCGCCGGTGCCGACGGCGCGCCGGGCGCCGCCTGCCTCGAGGGTGGCAATCTGATCGTCGGACAGTCGCGGGTACGCGCCGTAGATGTCGGAGGTTTCCGCCAGCGGAGGCGATTCGCGCTGGTCGATGGCGGCCTCAGACATAGTTCTCATGGACGTAGCACCAGCGCCACTTCTCGCCGGGCTCCATGGACTGCACGATCGGGTGGCCCACCGTGTGTGCGTGCGCTCGAGCATGCCGCATCGGTGACGAGTCGCAGCAGCCGACATGCCCGCACGTCAGGCACAGCCGCAAGTGGACCCACGGTGTGCCGAGCCGCAGACATTCCTCGCAGCCGTTCGTGCGCGGGCGCACCTGGCGGATCGCCGCCACGTGTGGATCTATATACACGGATGTCATGACCGTGCGTCCTTCCCGCTGCCGGCCGACAGCGCCTGGTCCAGCCAATTGCGCAGCGCCGCAACGGGAGCGGCGCCCGCTTGCCGCGCCAGTATCTGCCCGTGGTCAAGGAGCAGCAGTGTCGGCACCGCCTGCACCGTGAACCGCTGTGAAATCGCCGGTGCCTTATCCACGTCGACCTTGACGAGTTTCAGTTGTCCGGCGCGTTCGGTGGCGAGCTGCTCCAGCGCCGGACTCACCATGCGGCACGGTCCACACCAGGTCGCCCACAGGTCGACAAGCACTGGAACTGAGGACTTTTCGGCAACGTCGGCGAAGTCCCCGTCGCCGGCCGCAGCGATCCACGGCAGCCACTGATGACAGTTGGCGCACCGGGGCTTCCCCGCGGCCGCCGCGGGTACGCGGTTGCGTTTTCCGCAGTGCGGGCATGTCACGATGTCTGATTCCATGGCGCCTCCTCGGTCAGGCCGCCAGGGCCGGTTCCGAATAGCCCACGGCGAGTTCGCCATTCTCCACGGTGACGCGGATCTTGCCACCGCCCGCGATGTCGCCGCGTAGCAACGCCCGGCCGATCTTGGTTTCCACCTCGTGGGCGATGTAGCGGCGTAGCGGCCGCGCCCCGTACACCGGATCGTAGCCGTGTTCGGCGATCATCCGGCGAGCGTCCGGGGTGATGTCGAGCTCGATTTGCCTTTCCACCAACCGATCCCGCAGCTCGGCCAGCTGTAGCTCGACGATCCGTTCGAGCTGCGGCATCGACAGCGGAGTGAACAACACGATGTCGTCGACGCGGTTGAGGAACTCGGGTCGGAAGTGTCCGCGCAGCTCGGCCATCACCCGGTCGCGCGCGTCGGGCTTGATCTCGCCGTCCGCGGTGACGCCGTCGAGCAGGTAGTGCGATCCGATGTTGGAGGTCATGATGACCACCGTGTTGCGGAAGTCGACCTGACGTCCCTGTGCATCGGTGAGCCGGCCGTCGTCGAGCACCTGCAGCAGGGTGTTGAACACATCGGCGTGCGCCTTTTCGATCTCATCGAGCAGCACCACCGAGTAGGGCTTGCGACGCACCGCTTCGGTGAGCTGGCCGCCCTCCTCGTAGCCGACGTATCCCGGTGGCGCACCGACCAACCGGCTCACTGTGTGCCGCTCCTGGTACTCGCTCATGTCAAGCCGGACCGTGTTGTCCTCGCTGTCGAACAATGCGGCGGCCAGCGTCTTCGCGAGCTCGGTCTTACCGACCCCGGTGGGTCCGAGGAAGATGAACGAGCCGATCGGGCGGCGCGGATCCCGGATTCCGGAGCGGGCCCGAATCACCGCATCGGCGACCAGCTGGACCGCCTCGTCCTGGCCGATCACCCGCTCATGCAGTATTTCGTCGAGCCGCAGCAGCTTTTCCCGTTCGCCCTCCTGCAATCGCGCGACCGGTATGCCGGTCCATGCGGCCACGATTTCGGCGATCTCGTCCTCGGTGACGACCTCGCGAAGCAACCGCTTTTCGCCCTGCTTGGACGTCAGCTGTTCCTCGGCCGCTTGCAGTTTGCGTTCCAGTTCGGTGATCTGACCGTAGCGCAACTCGGCCGCCCGGTTGAGGTCATAGTTGCGTTCGGCTTCTTCGGCCTCGTGCCGGAGCTGCTCGAGTTGCCCGCGCAGTTCCTGTACCCGCCGGATCGCCTGCCGTTCGGCATCCCATTGCGCGTGCCGGGCGTCGGCCTCCGCTCGCAGATCGGCCAATTCTTTGCGAAGTTCCTCCAGCCGGGACTTGCTGGCCGCGTCGGTCTCCTTGGCCAGCGCCGCCTCCTCGATCTCGAGCCGGGTGACCCGACGGGTGATCTCATCCAACTCCGCTGGCATCGAGTCGATTTCGGTGCGCAACCGCGCACACGCCTCGTCCACCAGGTCGATCGCCTTATCGGGCAGGAAGCGGTCGGTGATGTAGCGGTGCGACAGGGTTGCCGCCGCTACCAGTGCGGCATCCTGAATCTTCACCCCGTGGAACACCTCGAGGCGTTCGCGCAGCCCGCGCAGGATCGAAACGGTGTCCTCGACGTCAGGTTCGTCGACCAGCACGGTCTGGAACCGGCGCTCCAACGCGGCGTCCTTTTCAATGTGCTTGCGGTATTCGTCGAGGGTCGTGGCACCGATCATGTGCAGCTCACCGCGGGCAAGCATCGGCTTGAGCATGTTGCCGGCGTCCAGGGACCCCTCCGTCGCCCCGGCGCCGACCACGGTATGCAACTCGTCGACGAACAGTAAAATCCGACCCTCGCCCGCCTTCACCTCTGACAGCACCGCCTGCAGCCGTTCCTCGAACTCACCCCGATACTTCGCACCTGCCACCAGCGAACCCATATCGAGCGAGAAAATTGTCTTGTCCCGCAGGCCTTCCGGGACATCGGCGCGAACGATCCGCTGGGCCAGGCCCTCCACGATCGCCGTCTTGCCGACTCCCGGGTCGCCGATCAGAACCGGATTGTTCTTCGTCTTGCGGCTGAGGATCTGAATTACCCTGCGGATCTCGGCGTCTCGGCCGATCACCGGATCCAGCTTGCCGGCGCGGCCCTCGGCGACCAGGTCGCGGCCGTACTTCTCCAGCGCCTCGTAAGCCCCCTCCGGCGACGCTGAAGTGACCCGCTGGTTGCCGCGGACCTTGGTCAGCGCGCCCAGGAACGATTCCCGCGTAACGCCATTGGAGGCCAGCATCCATCCGGTGGCACTCGTCGAACCCTCTTCGGCGAGCGCGATGACGAGGTGCTCCACCGACACGTATTCGTCCTTGAGCCGCTTGGCTTCCCGCTCGGCGGCCTCCAACAGGTTCGCCAGCCGCCTGGTGACAGAGACCTGGCCCGGCGCGGCGCCCGGACCGCTCACCTTCGGGCGCCGGTTCAGCTCGCGTTCCAGGTCCGCGCGCAGGGCCGCGGTGTCGGCGCCCGTCTGATCCAGCAGCCGCGGTACGAGACCCTCGGGCTGGTCGATCAGCGCCATCAACAGATGTTCGCCGTCGACCTCGATATGACCCATCCGGGTCGCGATGCTCTGCGCTTCCGCCAACGCCTCCTGCGACTTCTGCGTCAGCTTGTTGATGTCCACGGTGATGTCCTCCTTCGGCGAGAAGCGGATTCCAGCTCTTCGATGCGGTCCAGCAGGTCGAGCACCAGCCCGATCGCCGCGTAGTTCAGTCCCAGACCGGTCCTCAACCGCTGGATGCGGGCGACCGTCACCAACGCGGACGGTTCGAACCAGAGATCGCCGCGGGTATCCTGCTGGCAAGCGACGAGGCCGAGCGCGACCAGCCGGCGCACCATGTCAGGATGCAACCCGCAGCGTGTTGCGAACACGTCGAGTTGAATTCCGGGCCGCCGCGCCAGGACATAGCGTGGTGCGGTCATCGTCCCCTCCTGGGGTCGAACGTGGACTCCGCCGCCAGTTGCTCGAACAGCTCACGTTCCCGCGCAGTGGGTTTCGGTGGCACCATCACCTTGATTTCTGCGTAGAGGTCGCCGGCGGCACCGCGCGGGTTGGGCATGCCTTCGCCGCGCAGCCGCAACCGCCGACCGGTCGACGACCCTTGCGGCACCTTAACTTTCGCTTCGCCGCCGGGAGTTCGAATAGCGACAGTGGTCCCCAGCACCGCCTCCCACGGCGACACCGGCAGATCGACGGTGACGTCGCGTCCGTCGAGCCGGAATCGGGGATGCGGCTTGATGCGCACCCGCAGGTACAGATCTCCGGCCGGTCCATCGCCGCTACCTCGGCCGCCCTCTCCCGCCAGCCGTATCCGCTGACCGTCGATGACACCGGCGGGAATGTTGACCCCGTAGTTGCGGCCATCCAGTGAGATCTGCCGTTTGCCGCCCCGGTAAGCCTCCTCGACGGTCAGCTCCAGCACCGCTTCCTGGTCGGCGCCCGGAATCGGCCCGAATCCGCCACTGCCGCCGAACATGTCGCCGAAGAGGTCTTCGATGTTGATGCCGCCGGCGCCGCCGAAGCCCTGGCCGTAGCGCACTTGCGCGCCGGAGGGCCCTGCGCCGCGGAAGCCACCGGCACCGGCGCTCACCCGCTCTTCCCAGTCCTCGGGCACCTGCCGGAAGTCTTCGCCGAATCGGTCGTAGCGCTTGCGGGTATCGGGATCCGACAACACGTGATAGGCCTCGTTGACCTCTTTGAACCGCTCTTCGGCCGCTGGATCCTTGTTGACGTCCGGGTGATGCTTGCGGGCCAGTGTGCGGAACGCCTGCTGGATCTGATCGGCGGTCGCGTCCCGCGACACCCCGAGGACTTCGTAGTAGTCGCGGGCCACGAAGCGTCACTCCCCGCGTCGGCTGACCACCACGGCCGCCGGCCGCAGTTGCCTCGATCCTTCGCCGTAGCCCGGTCGAAGTACCTCGACAACCGTCCCGGGCGCGCTGTCCGGGTGGTCCACCACACCGACCACCTCGTGACGCTCCGGGTCAAAGGGCACCCCTGCCTCCGCATCGCGCGGATAGCCGAGCTGCTGGAGAACCTGTAGCGCTTGTTCGAGAATGCTCCGCACACCCTCGACGACCGCGTCGGACTGGTCACCAGCATGACTGATCGCCCGCTCCAGGTTGTCCACGATGGGCAGCCAGGCGCCGGCCACCCTGGACCGTTCGGTCACCCGTTCGCGGTCCAGTTCGCGCGCATATCTCTTGCGCAGGTTGTCCAGATCGGCGACCGCGCGTCGCCAACGATCCTCGAGCTTGGCCAGCTCGGCGTCCGAATCGGTTTGGGAGGCAACCGCTTCAGGCGGGCTTCCGCCAACCGCGTCGCGATCCTCGTCGGTCTTCGAATGTTCTGTCGAACTGACCATGGCGGGCTCAGCCCCGGTCGAACTCGGCATCGACCACGTCGTCGTCGCCAACTCGCGAGCCCCGGCCGTCGCCGGATGGTTGCCCGTTGCCGCCACCGGACGGCATGGGTTGTAGCCCGTAAAGCACTTGCTGCAGTTCGGATGTCAGCGATTGCACCCGCTCCAGCGGGGCCTCGTCCTTGACGGCTTGCCGCGCGTCGGCGATCAGCATCTCGGCGCGTGCCCGGTCATGTGGCGCCGCCGAATCGCCTAGCTCGGCGAGGCGGCGCTCGACTTGGTATGCCGCCGAGTCGAGTTCGTTGCGTGCATCGACCAGCTTGCGCAGCTGTTCGTCCTCGCGGCGGTGCGCCTCGGCCTCGGCGAGCATCCGCTCGACCTCGCTCTGATCGAGGTTCGACTGTTCGCTGATGGTGATGCTCTGCTCGGCGCCCGTGTCCTTGTCGCGCGCGGTGACATGCAGGATCCCGTTGGCATCGATGTCGAAGGTGACCTCGATCTGTGGCTCACCGCGCGGGGCCGGTCGGATGTTCTCGAGCTTGAACCTGCCGAGTACGCGATTATCCTTGGCCATCTCGCGTTCGCCTTGCAGCACAACGATATCCACGGCCGGCTGGTTGTCTGCGGCGGTGGTGAACACCTCGCTGCGCCGGGCCGGGATGGTGGTGTTGCGCTCGATGATCTTGGTCATCACGCCGCCGGCGGTCTCCACACCCAGCGAGAGTGGGGTGACATCGAGCAGCAAGACGTCGGAGACCTCGCCCTTGAGCACGCCCGCCTGGATGGAGGCGCCCAGCGCGACCACCTCATCCGGGTTGACGGTCATGTTCGGGTCCTTGCCGCCGGTGAGCCGGCGGACCAGGGCCTGCACGGCGGGGATGCGGGTCGACCCGCCGACCAGGATGACCTCGTCGATGTCGTTGGCGGTCACCTTGGCGTCGTCCATCGCCTGCTTGACCGGGCCCATGCAGCGCTCCACCAGATCGTGCGTGAGTTCCTCGAACTTCGACCGATTCATGGTCATGGTGAGGTGCTTGGGGCCGTTGGCGTCGGCAGTGACAAACGGCAGGTTGACCTGCGTCTGTGTCACCGACGACAATTCCACCTTCGCCTTCTCGGCCGCCTCGAACAACCGCTGCAGCGCCTGCGGATCTTTGCGCAGATCGATGTTGTTCTCGCGCTGGAACTCGTCGGCCAGATAGTCCACGAGCCGACGGTCGAAGTCGTCGCCACCCAGATGGGAATCACCTGCCGTGGAGCGGACCTCGACCACCCCGTCACCGACATCGAGAAGGCTGACATCGAACGTGCCGCCCCCGAGGTCGAAGACCAGCACGGTCTCGTGGCCCTTCTTGTCCAGCCCGTAGGCCAATGCCGCGGCAGTCGGCTCGTTGATGATGCGCAGCACATCCAGCCCGGCGATCCGGCCGGCATCCTTGGTGGCGTTGCGTTGGGCGTCGTTGAAATACGCCGGAACGGTGATCACTGCTTCCTTGACCCGTTCGCCGAGGAACTTGCTCGCGTCGTCGACGAGTTTGCGCAGCACCTGCGCGCTGATCTCCTCAGGCGAGTACTGCTTGCCGCGCACGTCGAACCGTGCGGCGCCACCCTCGCCCTCGACGACGTCGAAGCTGACCGCCTTGGCTTCCTCCGATATCTCGTCGAAGCGGCGGCCGATGAACCTCTTCGCCGAGTAGATGGTGCCCTTCGGGTTCATGATCGACTGCCGCCTGGCCAGTTGCCCGACCAGACGCTCGCCGTTCTCCGTGAAGGCCACCACCGAGGGCGTGGTTCGCGCGCCCTCGGCGTTGGGAATCACAATCGGCTCCCCGCCCTGCCAGGCGGCGATCACCGAGTTCGTTGTCCCGAGATCGATGCCTACCGCTGTTGCCATCGTCTATTCCTTTCGGTTGCCGCTGACGAGGAGTTGCAGCGCACGATCGGCAACCTCCAAGTCCGCGACGACGTCGTAATACTTAGGTCGCAGCCCAAGTCTGGCAACCCGTAGCGGCTGTCGCGTGCTCCCGGTGAGCCGAAAATCTGGACTCTGATTCGTCCTGTCAGCACCACAGCGGAGTAGGGTCTGATTAGCGGACGCCGGGTGGGCACTTTGGGACCCGGAAAGGCGCTTCAGAACGCCAACTTCGGGCATGCCTTCCCAGTGACGCCTTAGCGGACACTCCGGCCACTGGTGGCTCGAGAGGAGGAGCCGAGCCTGGCCACTCCAAAATGAACGATAAATCGCACAGCCCGGCACAGGGCACCCGCCAGGCCGAACAGGCTTCGTCAGGGGGTTTGGTCGCGCTGTCGCGCGTCACTTTCGATGACTCCGACGCCGGCGAGATCTTCCGCGAAGCGACCGCCGCCGTCGGCGGACTCGCATCCTGCCAGGTTGAGGCCAGTTACCGGTCGGTGAACGGCGGATTCGTTCGCTTTCCACCATCCCAGCCAGCACACCCCGACATCCAACGGCACCGCGAGTCCGGCTGGGATGGCCACGTTGACACAAAAGACGGCCGGTGGGGGTGGGCGTTCCCGCTGAGTCACCGAAGCATCGTCAACGGGTGTTTGGTGGTCAGTGCCGCCAGTGCACCGTCGGACAATCAGATCCAGTTGCTGGCCATCCTGGCCCAGCAGACCGGCGCCGCGCTGGCACATGCCGCACTGCATGACCGCGACTCCGGTGATGCGGCGAAGCTGACAAAATCGAACGCCGATCTGAAGGTAGCGAACCGTGAACTCGGCACCACAGTGACGCGGCTACAGCGGCAGACGAACGTGCACGAAGTATTGAGCGCGGCGGTGGCCGCGGGAATGGGCGAGCAAGGTATCGCGGATGCACTGAATGGCCTGACGGGGCATTCGGTGGGTATCGAGGATCGGTTCGGCAACCTGCGCTGCTGGGCCGGTTCCGGACAACCCCACCCCTACCCCAAACAGCTCACGGACGAGCGCGAACTCCTGCTGCACGAGCTGGCCGCACAAACCGGTCAGGCACGAATCGGAGGGCGAGTACTCACACTTGTCCAGCCCCGGGCCGAGATCCTCGGTGTCCTCGCGTTGAACGACCCGGACGACACGGTGACCGAGGACGACTTGTTTGCCCTGCGCTATGGCAGCATCGTTTTGGCGCTGGAGCTTTCCCACCAGCGAACCGTCGCTGAGATCGAACTCAATCTGCGCCGCGATCTTGTCGACGATCTGTTGGCCGGCACCGACCGGGACGGGGCCTACGCTCGTGCCGACGCCCTGGGCCATGACCTACGACGGTCCCACCATGTGGTGGTGATGCAAAGCACCGGTCGCACCGAGAGCACGCTGCCAGTTGCCGCCGGGCGCGCGGCGACCGCGTTGCATCTGAACTATCTGCTCGGGCGTCATGCAGGTCTGGTTGTTCTGCTCACCGACGGCCGCCCGGACCCGCGGGCGTTGTACCACGCGATCAGTGAAATCCTTGGCAGCACCACCAGCGTGATCGGTATCGGCTCTCGATGCGCGGTGCCCGACGATTTTCCGCAATCCTTCATCGAAGCGCGTCGCGCGATGAACATCCGGCTGCGCTCAGTCAGTCCGGAAGGCGCCGCGGCGTTCGACGAACTTGGTTTCTATCGCCTCATCGACGCCGCCCATGGCGACGGCGAGGTCGAAAGTTTCGTGCGCGAATGGCTGGGCACACTCCTGGATTACGACGACAGCAAGAACTCCGAACTGGTGATGACCCTGAGCGATTACCTGGAGTGCGGTGGAAATTATGACGAATCCGCGGCTGCACTGCACATCCATCGCAGCACGCTGCGCTACCGGCTGGCGCGCATCGCTCAGCTCACCGGCCACGACCTCCGCATGGTCGATACCCGGTTCAACCTGCACGCCGCGACACGGGCGTGGCGATTCCTGAACCCTGATGGCTGACCGGAAACCCGCTGCAACGGACCTCTAGGGTGAGTCGTCGCCAGATTCACTGACAGTGATCTTGCTTGACTTGGTGCTCTCGACCTTCGGTACATAGACGGTCAGCACGCCATGCGCCAAGGACGCCTCGATGTCGCCGTCCCGAAGATAGCCCGGCAGCGTTACGCGCAACTCGAACCCACCGACCCGCCGGGTCCGGCGGCGGAACAAACCCTCGCGCTTGCGCTCCTTCACCTCGCCGGTTACCACCAACTCGTTGCCGTTCAGATTGACATCGACGTCCTCGCGCCGCACACCAGGAAGCTCGACCTCGATGACATACGCGCTGTCGGTCTCGACGACGTCGGCCGCCGGCAACCAGGCGCCATCACCGGTGAGGCCACCGAACACCGACTGCGCCAGCCGATCCATCTCCGCATAGAGATTCTCGAACTCGCGAAACGGGCGTCACTGCGCCTGACCAGCAGAACCTTTCACGGACAGAGTCATGTCAGCTCCTCTTCTAATTCATCAGCGGTTGTTGTCAAAGACTGCCCTATCGAAGCGGCCGGGCGCCTCGCGCTGGCGAGACGATTTCAGGCCCGCGATTTCACTCGCCGGGGTCAGTCACGATAAGTGGGGACCGTCGACATCAGAACACCAGCCGGAATAGCGTGAACGCCCGGTTCCAGTGCTCAGTCGACGGGTTGGAGACCATCGGGTCCACTACGCGAAACGACCGGGCCAGCGCGATGCTCAACCCGCCGAACAGCTCTGGCAGCAGCTGCTCGGTGGCCTCGGCGAACGTAACGTCCCCAGGTGGTTGCCGCACCACCTGGCGCAGCAGCTCGCGGATCTCCTCGGCCTCCTCGAGCTTGTCGAACTCGCGCATTCGTTCCTGGACGCCCTTGGTGATCGGAAGGTCCTGCGCCACAATCACGTCACGCCCGTTCCACTTGGCCGAGTTGCGTCCGGCGATGGCAATATCATCGATCTGCTCGTCGACGAACTCCCGGAAGCGACGTACGTCGTTCTTGTCGATCTTGATACTTGCGACCGAGCGGAAGAACCGTTCGAACACCGGAATACCCGACGGATGGGTCACGCGTTACCTCCCGTCGTAGATCCAGACTGGCCCGATCAGGCCGACACTTAACGTTCGCACTTCGTCGGTCACACCGAACCGGACCCGCAGGTGCAATCTCGCCAGGCCGGTTCGGCCTCACAGGTCAATACGCACTAGGGAACGCACTTCGGAAGAAGCAACGGAGGAGCACTCTTGCCGCGCCCGCATGCTGTTCCAGCGTGCCTACCCTCAACGGTGTTTTTCGATCCGCCGGGCCGGTGTGGGGCCGAGCCCCAGCTTCCCACTATTAGCTCCATGTAAATCTGGCCTCAGTGGCTAATCCCACTGCCATCGATGGATTCCGCTGACGCCACAAAGATGCGCACCGGGAGGGTGAAGTGAACGATCCAGCGGAAGGAAGACAAACACAAACCTGCTCCGTCACCGTCGACGTGAAGCGATCCCCGACGAACAAGAGCGTCATACATGTGAGCGGTGACCTGCTCCACGGAGCAAGCGCGACGATGCGCCGGGTCGTCGCCACTGAACTGAACCGATCGCCGGCGCTGTTGGCGCTCGATCTGTCCGGGGTGCACCGCATCGACGCCGAGGGAATCGATGCGCTGGTATCCGCGGCGACGCAAGCCGGCGAATCCGATATCTCGTTCTGCCTTGTCGGGGTGCACGGACACCCTGTCGAGACTGGGCTCGCCGAAGCCGGGCTGACGGAACTCTTTGAGATCGTCGCAGCAGTCAGCGACACGTAACCGTCAGAAACGCGGGCCACGGATCGGCCGCTGCCGGTCGGTGTCGGCATCACCGGATTATCCAGCAGCGCAACGACTCTGGCGTGCAGCCCGTCCACCTCTGGCCGGTGAGGTGCCCGCACAGCGGCTTACCCAAGTCACCGCGCAAAGCCTCGCGCACCCGTGCCACCTCCTCCGGCGCCGCATCTTCGACGGGCTTGCCGGCCCAGCCCCACAGCACCGTGCGCAACTTTTCTGCCGTGCGTGGCAGGGCCAGGCCGGGCGTCCTTCGCGACCTGGTTGAGAGCGGGTCAGGGACCACTACTCCACCCCCTCCGTCTCCACTTAAACTTCAGTGCCGGTTACCGCGGCCGAACACTCCGCTAGGAACCGTCCCTGCGGGATCGGGGCGTACCCCAAATCAATCCCGGTGGTGTATCCCCTCCGGGCGGCCCAACCAGCCCGTCACCGACGCGACCGTCTGTATGAGTACCTTCGCACCCCGACGTCATGACCGACATGGTCCTGTCAGTCCCAAGCCCGATGCACTCACCTGGCCTGACAGGCCGACGAAACCCCAAATCCCTGCTCCACGGGCGTGCACGCACATCCGGAAACACCTTGGAGCACTGCCGAACTGGCACGAGCAACCGGGGCCCGCGCACGAGCCCTGCAGCGGGCGTTTGAGCGGTCCGGCCAGCCCTCGCCGATGATGTATCTGCGGCGGCTTCGGCTACACCATGTGCACGCAGAACTCGCCGCTCACTCTCCGGACTCGGTCACGGTAACGATGGTTGCGGGCCGCTGGGGGTTCGTGCACCTTGGCAGGTTTGCCGGCCAATATCGTCAGCTGTTCGGTGAAACTCCCTCGGAAACACTGCGCACCCACGGATGTGCGACGATAATCAAGCACTTCCAGCCCTCACTTCCAGCCCTACGAATGATCGAACCGCGTGGCCTTGGCTCGTTACCAAGCCCAGAATCGAGCG